>Ga0180434_10003726_pt1 | contig 19195 bp, 14 predicted proteins | sample SS_ome_7_FD_132453 | JGI IMG/M metagenome (GOLD analysis project Ga0180434, IMG submission 132453) | Hypersaline lake sediment archaeal communities from the Salton Sea, California, USA - SS_1_D_2 metaG | ecosystem: Environmental > Aquatic > Non-marine Saline and Alkaline > Hypersaline >...
CACTCGCTCCGATCCTGGACCTCCAGGCCTCCCTGGTGATGTACTCCAGCAAGTTCAAGCTCTCCTATGAAATCGAGCGAGAGATCATGCATCTCGATCCAGACAGCACCACGTTCCACGAGGAGCTGAATCGCCTCTTCGAGGGGAAGCTGGGGGAGGATGAGATCGAGGAATACCGGGAAAACGTCCATGCTGCCCGCGAGGCCAACATCCCCCTGCACAAGCGCACCCTCACGGCAGACGACTTCTTCCCCAAGAAGCGGTGGAAATGCCTTGCCCTCTCCGGCTTCATGCTCCCCGATCCTTACACGGGAATCGAGGGGGTGCAACAGGTGTCCAGCGATACGTTCAGGGTTTCCGTGCGGGCCACCAGCGCCGAGGGAGATGCCTGTATCAACCTCACTCTCCGGTTGATGGATGACCTGAGCATCTCCCGCCTCATCTTCAATCCTCTCCTCGACCGGTTCGCAGCCGGTGAGGACCACACATCCAGACCCGTGAAGATCTCCGATTCCGGGCGCATCCGCAACGAGCTCCAGACCCTGGCCTCCCAGGCCCTGGAGTTCTTCGGTGAAAACGGCATCCGCGTCCATTTTGACCGGATTCACGACGCCCTCATGCAACCGGAAAAACGGGAGAAGATCCGAGAGGTGCTGGAGTGGTACAAGGAGACACACCCGGTCTGGTTCAACTGGCTGGAACTGGTGTAGAGGCCACAGCGATCTTCAGAAGCGTCTTCCATAGCGAGCTGGATATCCCCGGGGCGAGTACCCTATATTTTCGCTTCAACAACATACCCGATCCATCTTGAGGAATCCGCCATGAAGATCCATGAATATCAGGCAAAGGAGATCCTGCGAAAGCACAAGGTGCCGACCCCGAAGGGGAAGGTGGCCTTCACCCACGAGGAGGCAGGAAAAATCGCCGATGAGCTGGGGGGTGGCCTCTGTGTCGTCAAGGCACAGATCCACGCCGGCGGCCGGGGCAAGGGGGGCGGCGTGAAGCTGGCCAGGAACACGGCTGAAGCCGTGGAACATGCCAGGAGCATCCTGGGGATGCAGCTTGTCACCCATCAGACCGGACCCGAGGGACAGAAGGTGCGGAAGATCATCGTGGAAGAGGGGCTGGATATCCAGCAGGAACTCTATCTCGGTGTCACCCTCGACCGCGCTTCTGAATGCCCGGCCGTCATTGCCAGCATGGAGGGCGGCGTCGAGATCGAGACCGTTGCCGCGAACAATCCTGAAGCCATCAAGAAGGTGCTGGCATCCCCCACTCTGGGGCTCAGCCCGTTCAAGGCCCGACAGCTGGCATTCGAACTCGGCCTCGAGGGCAAGACCGCCATACGGTTCTCCAGCTTCGTGACCGCCCTGTTCGCCGCATACATGGCCAATGATTGCTCGCTTGCCGAGATCAATCCCCTGGTCATCACCAAGGGCGGAGACATCATCGCCCTGGACGCCAAGATGACCTTTGATGACAATGCTCTTTACCGTCACCCGCATCTGGCCGAGCTCCGGGATCTGGACGAGGAAGAGCCCCTGGAGACCGAGGCCAGCAAGTCCGATCTCAGCTACATCAAGCTGGACGGGACGGTGGGGTGCATGGTGAACGGAGCCGGCCTTGCCATGGCAACCATGGACATCATCAAGCTGGCCGGGTCCAATCCCGCCAACTTCCTGGATGTGGGCGGGGCCGCCAATGAAGAGAACGTGGCCAACGCCTTCCGTATTCTGACGTCCGATCCCAATGTGAAGGCAGTTCTCATCAACATCTTCGGAGGCATTGTCCGGTGCGACCGTGTGGCCGCCGGCGTCATCAAGGCCCTGGAGACCGTCAAGGTGAACATGCCCGTCATCGTGCGCCTGGAAGGCACCAATGCAGTGGAGGCCTCCCGCATGCTGGAGGAGTCATCGCTGGAGTTCATCGTGGCCCGGGGCATGAAGGATGCGGCCGAGAAAGCTGTTGCCGCTCTTTCCGCGTGAGGATTGCAGAACACTAAGGAACAGGTTCCATGAGCATATTGATAGACAACACCACCCGACTGGTGGTCCAGGGTATTACCGGCGGGGAAGGCACTTTTCATACCAAGAAGATGGTTGAATACGGCACCAAGGTGGTGGCCGGCGTCACTCCGGGCAAGGGCGGCCAGACCCACGAGGGTATCCCTGTCTTCAACACCGTGCAGGAAGCCGTCCGGGAGACCGGTGCCAACGCTTCCGCCATTTTCGTTCCTCCTCCGTTCGCGGCAGACGCCATCCTGGAGGCCGTGGACGCGGGCCTCCCCCTTGTCATCACCATCACAGAGGGCATCCCGGCCCTCGATGAGGTCAAGGTGAAGGCGGCCCTGAACGCATCCAGCACCCGAATGATCGGCCCCAACTGCCCGGGTGTCATCACTCCGGGCCAGTGCAAGATCGGTATCATGCCGGGCGAGATCCACATGCCCGGATCCATCGGACTCATCTCCCGCAGCGGTACACTCACGTACGAGGCCGTCGGCCAGCTCACCGCGCTGGACCTCGGCCAGTCCACCTGCATCGGCATCGGAGGCGACCCCATTCCGGGATCGAACTTCGTGGACCTCCTGGAGCTCTTCGAAGCGGACGACGATACCGAAGCCGTGGTGCTGATCGGAGAGATCGGGGGCACGGCCGAGGAGGAAGCGGCCGCCTTCATCAAGGAAAACATGTCCAAACCGGTGGCGGCCTTCATCGCAGGTCAGACCGCGCCTCCAGGCAAACGCATGGGCCATGCCGGTGCCATCATTGCCGGCGGCAAAGGAACGGCTGCCGAGAAAATTCGAGCCCTCGAGGATGCCGGCATCGCCACGGCAAGGAGCCCGGCGGACATCGGGATCACCATGCAGGCCGCTCTGAAGAAATAACCGGCCTGTACGGTGCCAGGACAAAGTCGGCGGAATAGGGGGGGAATACCGACGATTTGTGCCAGGGCAAATTGACCTGCTTCCCCTCTCAAGTCATGACAATTTGCCCTGGCACAAATCGTCGGTATTCCCCCCCTATTCCGCCGACTTTGTCCTGGCACCGTACATGGGCGAATGCCAGGCGAGTACATCTCTTTTATATATGGTAACTTGCAGCGCACCCCCATTCCTCGGAGTCAAAGTTTTTTTCTGGTATGATTACTTGTTTGACCACCAAGATCTGCTCTGCTATGCTTTTTCGTTTTCCGGGCTTGAGCGGTGCGACCACTGGAGGACCTGGAGGACACTGCAGCGAGCAATCGTGTCAAGCATATGTAGCGTATAACTTACGGCGGTTCTTCCGCTGGTGAACATACAGATACCCGTCTACCCTGAATTGCATGTCCATGTCTAGATTCACCGCGCGGATCATTGGTTGGGGCAATTATCTTCCCAGCAAGATCTTCGATAACAACCAGATCCTGAAAACCTGCGGCCAGGTTGACGAGGCCACAGGAGAACGTGTCTTCAATTACTATGGTGATCAGGGCCAGATCGTGAAACAGAAGGCCATCACCACGGATGAGATCATCAAGACAACCGGGATCGAGACAAGACGGCGCGTCAACGAAGACGAGTATGCAGATGACATGGCCATGCATGCAGCTGCCCGAGCCCTGTCAAGAGCCAACCTCAGAGAAGACATGAAATGGCGAGGCATTTTCGTGCACGCCGTCCACCGCAAGCAGCACTACCCCACCATTGCCCAGCGCATCCAGCATGAGTACGACCTCCGCCTGGAAAACGGCTTTGCGGAAGACTGCTCGTCCGCCTGTGCCGGGTATGTGCAGCAAATCCAGAAGATCAACGACCTCATGCAGATCAAGCCGGGTGCATATCTGGCGGTTGGCGCAGACGTCATGAGCCGGATCACGCCGCCGGACGACGTGAACCACGACCTCTTCGGAGACGCGGCCGGAGCCTCGGTATGGGTGCCCGGCGAGGAGGGGCAACCCGGAAGCATCATGGCTACAGGATCCACCATCATCACCCGCGGCAGCAACGGTGACGTCAATCCCATCAGGTACATCCGGGAATATAATGATGGCCACATGCTGATGCCCTATGGCCCTCTGGTGGTCAAATGGGTCCGGAAACACGTGTTCAGCCTCATCAAGAAGCTGCTCGAGGAGGCAGACTGGTCGGGCGGCCCTCCGCTCGTTCTGATCCTGCACCAGGCCAACGCCAACGTGACCAAGTTCTTCCCCACCCTGGTTTCCAGGATCTATGACGGAGAAATCTTGACCTACACCGGCATCACGGACATTGGAAACGCCAGCTCGGGCTCCACGGCCTACGGTCTTGCTGCATGCCTTGGAGACAATAACGACGGGACCCGGAACACAATCCGCATCATGCCGGACTACCGCGCTCTCCTCGTCGGATTCGGATCGGGCATGAACATCCACGGCGTGGCGATCCAGTTCTGATGAACGAATCTCGGGAATACAGAAGAGCCCCGGGATTTCTCTCTTCCTGATCTGCCCCATGAAGATGCGCGCTTCGCCGGCGTATCCCTTCCTCATCAGTGCCAGGTTTTCAATCACACCTCCCGTGCTTCGCTGACGATAATACCTTCCGGAAGATGGAAAAACCCCTGTCTGTGTCTCACACGATCCAGACGCTGAATCCGGCAGTGGAGGATAGCGGATGCTCCCGAATGAAGGAAAAGTTTTCAATCTCGAATCAGCACTCGAGTTCATGGATGGAGATCGGGAACTGCTGAACGAACTGGCTTTACAATTCCTGGACGATGTTCCTCGGTACATGGAAGAACTCCACGCAGCGCTGGAGAACGCGGATGCGGCGGTAGTCGAGAGGACAGCGCATACGCTCAAGGGGTCTCTATCGACCTTCGCCGCAGAAATCGCGACGGAAGCCGCTCTGGCCCTGGAGCTGATTGGACGTGGGGGAAATCTCGACAAGGCGGAGGCGGCATGCAAAAACCTGGAATCGGAAATCGAAAGGCTGAAGCCCATCCTGTCGAGTCTGTGATCAGGATATTCCTTGCTGCACCACCTCGACGTAGAAGAGGTTCTGCCCACCGGGAGTCTTGATGCCGTCTTCCATCTCTTCCCGGGTTGCCTGGTGGCGCGCAGCGATCGGATGGAGGAGCAGGCCACCTGTCGACACATGCTCCTTGACTGCCACGTGCATCCGGGAACGGGAGAGGCCGGTGAACCGCTTGAGGTCTGCCAGGCTCACCAGACCGGTGGCGGAGTGGACGGCGAGTTTCTTCACCGCTTCGACAAGATCCGCCCGCAGGTGTGAAGAGGAGTCGAAAAGGAAATCCAGGAATGTGTGGACCCGATCCGCCCGGTAGTGAATCGACTTTGAATGCGGGGGCAACACCGAAGACAGAACCTCACGGGCTGCGGGTCCGGGTGAATACCAGTGGGCCCTTCCCCTCTTCACCACGACCAGGGCGCCGCGATCGACGAGACCCGCCAGCACCGATTTCAATGCGGCACCCTCGATTCGAACAGCTCGATTCCTGAACGTGCGAGACAGATCCCCGAACTTGATCCCCTCCCGGGGAGAACAGATGACGTTGAAAAGCGCATGAAATTCGTGATGATTGCTCATGGTCAGGGTACCACCGTGATCCGGCGCGGCCTGGAGATGGACTTGATGCTGCTCGGGTAGCCCACCCCCACCGTGATGTAGGCTATGTAAAAAGAGAGACCCACCAGATCCTGGGACGGGATGAAAATCCGGGCTCGATGGGAAAGGCCTCGTGAGTCAAGCCGGCCGATGAAATCCAGGAAAAACCGGTTTGGCCTGTGGGCGATCAGAAACAGGATGTCCGGAGAAATGGGGAGCTTCCGGGTGTCCGGAGGGGGCAATGGAATGCCGGGGTCAGGAAAGAGGGTTGGAGAGATCCAGTAGGTCAATCCTCCATCCGCAGGCCGATTCAGGTACACTCTCCGGGTGCTGCCTGCATTCAGCGGGCCGGAAAGAGAGAGGTCTTCCATCTGATCCGGGGGAATGATGTTTTTCACCCGGATCCAGGACCGCCCCACTGCAGGATTTTCCGGCTCTCCCATGAGGAGTGCAGAGAGTTCGAAGAAGAAGGGGCTGCCGAAATAGATCAACCGCACGGAGGTGGTACCATTCTGCACCGAGCAGGTATCGATCTTCGCAGCACCGAAGCTCCCCAGGAAGAATGCCCTCCCTCCGATTTCCACGTCCACGATGGACCCGTCGGCCGGACGAGCACCGTTCAATCTCGGCCAGATCTGCCCACCCACCCGGTTGAAGCACTGGCAGTCCGCACGGGCCGTCAAGAGAAGCTTCCCGTTCGGTGTCACGCCGATGCGCCCTCCCGGAAGCTCAGGCTCCACAAGCACATACTCCACACCCAGGTTGATCTGTCCGGGGGTCAGGGCTCCGCTCCACCAGAGGCAGATGGTCGCCAGGACCCATGGTATTCTCATCGATCGAACCTCCTGCAGAAGCAGAGTTAGGGGTCGCTCAAAATAACTTCCCATTCTCAGGAGAGATTTTTGTTCAGATTCGTGCTTCGGAAAACCCCTGGAATCTCTGATTCGAGGCGGATTTCCGAAACACGAACTCGAACAAAAATCTCGCCTGAAAATGTGAAGTTGTTTTTGAGCGATCCCTGAGGAGAAAGACCCCTGATGGTCCTTTGTGTGCCCTCCTGGCCCCTTATCGACGGAACTGCAGGACGATCTCGACTATTTTTCTGGCTCCCCACAATATGTTTCCCTACAATCCCCCCCTGCAATCCCAGCTGTCTCGATTGATCCCGGCGGTCCTCATGATTCAAGCAGTAATACTCGACTACGATGGAACACTGGTCTCCTTTGACCGCGAAAAAGCCTTTGAAGCAGCTCTCGAGCCGCTGGAGCTGGATCCGCCAGCCGTATCAGCAAACCTGGCGGAGCTGGACCGGAAGCGGGCGACTTCCGGCGCATACTCCCGGCGCGCCCTCCTTGCCAGGGTGGCTCCAGGTCTCGAGGAGGAGGCGCTGCAGCGGGCCGAAGCCGCATTCTGGCAGCGTGTGATGGAGACCACCAGGCCTGCGCCAGGTGCTCTCGACCTGTTGCGGCACTGCCGGGAAAACAGCCTTCCACTCGGCTTGCTCACGGACTGGGACGGCGCACCGGGCCTGAAACAGGCCCGCCTGGAAGCGAGCGGCTTGCTGTCCTGGTTCGATGCCGTGGTGATCGCCGGAGAGACCGTGGCAGCACGCAAGCCCCGACTCGAACCCTTCCTGGAAATGTGCAGCCGTCTGAACACCCGCCCCGAAAACGCCATCATGGTGGGCGACAAGGTGGAATCCGATCTCGTGCCCGCCCGCGATCTGGGGATGGCTGCCGTCTGGATTCCCGGTGAATATCCGGGCGTCTGGTCGCCGCACGTCTCCCAGCTCGGAGAGGTGATCCTCCTCCTGGAAACCAGCCCGGAAACGACCGGGAATGAATGAAAGGTCGGCACTTCATGGCAACCGCTCCCGCCTGGATAGAATCCCTCGTCGATGATGTGGCCTGCACCATGGAAGTCCACAATCACATGGGCCCCCTGGGATACCGGTGGCTGGAGGATGACGATTTCTGTGAACTGGTGATCTACCCCACTCCCGTCGAGGTGGTCGGCGGAGCCGAGGACGGCGCAGTCCTCGTTCCGGGATTCAGCCTGCACCTGAAGGGGGTGCAGGAACTATTCGATGAACTCTCGGACTTCCAGTGGTATGCACAATCAATGGGCCCGTACGATCCTTATTCTCCCCGCATCGCCCTCGAAGGGGTGTACAGGGGACGACACGTCTTCCTGCAAATCCTCGGTGAAGCTCCGGACGACGAGAATCCCGGATTGAAAATGAACACCCAGGAGTAGGGGTCCGCGCAAAAAACTGATCGGCCCCCTGTGGATTCTTGCCCTACTGATTTCCTTGATAATTGGTCGACATGTGTTTACAGCTACTAACCGCCATACAAGAGAAACGAACCCATCTACGCAGTTCAAACGGTGAACCTGGCAGGACGAAGAACATGACCGCAGAAAGTACAGCATTGAAGCCGGACAGCAAGGAACCGGACACATCCAGGTCCTCCCTTCCCACCCTACAATCGTACCTTGGCATTTTCCTCATTTCACTCACCGTGCTGAGCATCCAGATCTGCCTCACCCGGCTCTTCTCGGTCATCATCTGGTACCACTTCGGTTTCTTCGTGATCAGCATGGCGCTTCTCGGCTTCAGCGCCTCCGGCGTCTTTCTGACGTTCAGGGAACGGGCCGCCGGAACGTCCGTGTCTCTCGGTTTCTACAGTCTTCTCTATGCGGTGTTCATCGTGGTCGGAGTTATCGTCAGCTTGAATCTGGACTTCCAGATGGCCGCACTCAAGCAAGGCGATGTCATGCAGTGGATCAGTCTGGGCATCATCATCCTCCTCACGAGCATTCCATATTTCTTCGGAGGCGTGGTGATCGTCGGGTCTCTCTCCATGTATCGCTCCCGCATCAATCGAATCTACTTCGCAAATCTGCTCGGCTCCGGAATGGGATGTCTCGCCTCGATCGCGCTTCTGGACACGCTGGGAGCTCCTACGTCCCTCCTCTTCAACGCTTTGCTTGCATGCATCGCTGCAATCGTGTTCATGAAAGGCGGCAAGACCAGGCGTGCAGTCAGGTGGGGAGTGGTCAGCCTGTTCTCCATCCTGGTTGTCCTCATCGTGGCGATGGTCATCTTCACCCGCCAGGTGCCCTTTCTTACCGTGAAGAGCGCCAAGGCCTACAAGAAGCTTCCCCTGAGCGAGGTCGAACTTCGACGCTGGAATTCTTCCTCCATGGTCGACTTCTTCGAAGCCGGCCACCTCGGATTCTGGGAACCGAGCCCCCTCTTCCATGTCGAGAATCCGGGCGCCGTCCCGCCTCGGACAAAAGGCATCAACATCGACTCCTGGGCGTGGACAAGTATCATCAACCACGATCCCGACAGGTGGGACCGGTTGAAGATATACGAGTATCTTCCCACCAACCTGTTCTACAAGGTGAAGATCCCGGAAAACCTGCTTGTCATCGGCGCCGGCGGCGGCACCGATGTCCTGGCGGCGCTCTACTTCGGTGTGAAACAGGTGGAAGCCGTGGAGATCAACCCCATTCTGGTCGAGGCCGTGGGCGACACCTTTGCTGACTGGGCCGGTCACCTCTATGACGATCCGAGAGTCAAGGCAATCTGTGCCGAAGGCCGCCACTACCTCAAGCGGAGCAAGACCAGATACGACACCATCCAGATCTCCGGCATTGACACGTTCGCGGCGAGCCAGGCCGGCGCTTTCGCCCTCAGTGAGAACTATCTCTACACGGCGGAAGCCTTCGATACGTACTTTCGCCACCTGAAGGACGATGGATACCTCGTCCTCATGCGCTGGCTCTATGTCCCTCCGCGCCAGAGCCTGAGGATGTTCGCCACCACCTGGGAGGCGCTTCAACGCGCCGGCGTCGAAGACCCCGGGCAGAACATCTTCCTGGTCAGCAACAGCCAGTATATCTACAGTGAAGGAAAGGTCTGTGAACGCCCTCCCTACTTTTCCGTCATGATCGCAAAACGCACACCCTTGACCAGCGAGGAGCGGCTCGGCCTGGAAAAGGCCTCACAAAAACTGGCCCTTCCCATCCTGTACAAGCCGCAGTACGGCGGCCTCGATTCGGTCTTCATTCGCTACGCCAGGGCTGCTGACAAGACCGAATTCAAAAACACCTACAACTTCAATATCGAACCCTGCACCGACGAAAGTCCGTTTTTCTTCGAGAATGCGAAGTGGAGCCATATCTTCAGCACCTCGACGGTGAAAGGCGCCATGATCTTCTCCTGGTTCAACGGCCAGATGGTGCTCCTCGCAACCCTGGTCTTCCTGCTGATCTCCGGAGCTCTCCTGCTCCTCCTCCCGCTCCTCCGGCGGCGGTGGATTCGAGAAGAGGCCAGGGGCGGCATACGGATCCTCCCCTATTTCGCCTTGCTCGGCCTCGGTTTCATCCTCCTCGAGATCTGCCTGACCCAGCGGTTCACCCTGTACCTGGGACGTCCAGTGCACGCAATCAGTGTGGTTCTCTTCTCACTTCTGACGTCTTCCGGTCTCGGGAGCTTCACGGCCGTCCTGTTTCGCCGCCGGCCATACGCAGGCATTTTCATCGGCATCGTATTCACGGGCAGCCTGGCACTCGTATACATGTGGTGGCTCCCTCACATCTTCACATCCACCCTGGACCAGCCCGATACTACCCGCATTCTCACGTCGATGGCCTTGCTGGCCCTGCTCGGATTTTTCATGGGAATGCCCTTTCCTTCCGGCATCCGCCTGCTTTCCGGTCTCCCGGGTGGAGTCGTCTCCTGGGCCTGGGCACTGAACGGTTTTCTGAGTGTTGTGGGCACCGTGGTTGCGGTCATCATCGCCATGACCTGGGGCTTCAGCACGGTTCAAATCCTGTCCGCCGTGGCGTACGTTCTCGCCCTGATCGTGGCGTTCGGGTTCAGATGGCGCGGTTCACCCACGAAGGCGGCCGAGCGGTAAAATCCCCGGTGTCATGCAAGCAGCAGGGGCACTGAAACGCCCTGAACCGGTACGCATCCCCCGCCCAGATGAACAAGGGGTCCGGCAGGACTCCTTGTTCGCTGGGTCTACATGGTTACAGGCCGACATTGATGACGTTGGACACGTCGGTGAAGATGCCGGCCTGGGTGAACGTGACCGCCTGCCAGTAGGACCGAATGCCGAGCTCGGAGCCGAAACCGTTCCACAGAATGTCCACATCGCCACTGGTCCCGAGGAGCGACATCAGCGTATAAGGGAGGAATCCCTGCAAGGCCAGAAAGCTGGCGTTGTCGAGAGCCAGATGGATCTGGAGACCATTCACCTTCAGCGGCATCTTCGTCAGGCCTGTGAGACTGGGCACGAGAACACACCACTGCCCCAGGGCTTTCCCGCCGAAGTTGACGTGGAAGTTCCGCTTCCCGGTCGTGCTGGCCTTCCAGCTGCACAGCTGGCACTCCTCGGCATGACGCCCGGTATTGATGCTGTACGTCTGTGGGAGAGCAAGGATCTTCGTGGTCACAATGGGATCGGTCGTCAGGTCCAGCTTGTGGATGGTGCCGGTCCCGGCCAGGGCGGCATAAGCATCCATGCCCGGCTTTTCCCAGGCATCCGCCCACAATGCACAGGAACCCCCGGCCAGTCCGGAGACAACCATGGTGCTGGCCTTGCCTGCCACCACGTCGATGATCAACATGAACCCGTTCGACAACGTGTAGATCTTCCCGTCCTCCACCACCGTCGCGTCATACTCCGAGGTAAAGGGAAGCGTGCACACGGTGGTGACGTTGATATTCGACAGCGGCGGATTGGCCAGCGGGTAGAGAGCGACCTTCTGATCGGTTGCGGCGAACCCGACTCCAATCCAGCCCGCACCGTGCGGATTGGGAATGGTATCCGACATGGATGTATAGGTGTTGGAAAAAATGCCGTCCACCCTGTGCGTCGGTGTGGGCGTACTGTAGTCCACCAGAAATGTGTTCCGTGTATTTGCCGGCGGGTTGAGGGAGGTGGGGGGCGGATTTCCGTCCACGCAGAAGAGTCCGAATCCATTCAGATTGTCATAATTCGGACACGGTGTGTATGGAGCGCCCATCTCATTGTTCGTGGGATCCTTGACCTGGAGCGCGGGAATCCATTGTCCCAGGACCGGATCGAACACATCGATGCCGTTCGATAACCATGCGCTCTCATAGATCATACCATAGGGGCCGAAACAGCCACCTCTCGTCTGCTGCAGCACTGGCTGCGGAATGACGGAAGTCACTTTCCCCGTGAAGGAGTCGAACAGCAATACAGGGCCGTTGTTGCAAAAGATGGCCGCATCGAATTGACTCTGGGCTGCAGAAACACCGCAAAGACAGCCAGCGATCACACATGACAGAATTGCGATTCTCATGACAAGTCCTCACAAAAAAAACCACATTGATTCTTTTCCCACCCGGCATCAACAGAAAAGGTCGCCGTGTCGGTATGGGCAATATCGTGAGAGAAGAACAGTCTGGCAAATTTTCACTTTTCATATCCAGGATGCATGACTCCTTTTACTTTATTCGATCCGGGGATATCGGGGAAGGGGCAGGGGGGGATTTTTTTTCTGGAAGAATGGTGGTGTACGGAGCCAGGACAAAGTCGGCGGAATAGGGGGGGGGAATTCTGACGGTTTTGTCCTGGCTCCGTACGTGCTCAATTGTTCAGCCGTTTCCAGGCTTCCTTCTTGCCGAGACCCGCCACGGCTTTCCACGCGGCCAGCGTCCTCGTCTGCAGCCTGAGCCGCCCTCGGGTCTTTTCCCAGTTGCCGACCGTGGCCGGGCTGACGCCGAGCAGGCCGGAGAGCTGAATCCGGGTCATCCCGAACTTCGCGCGCAAGCGAGCCACTGCTCCTGCGGATACGGGACGAGAGCCGGAGGAAGCCCGTGGCGCTTTCGAGGTCGGTTTCCGGTTCAGTGTCAGGGTCTTCCCTTTTGCCCGGCCGCGGGCCTTCCCGGCGGGTCGAGGCACGGATCGCCCGGTTATTTTCTTTCCACGCTTCTTCTTCTTTGCTTTTGCAGCGTCGAGGTCGATGCCGAAGGTCTTCTGCAGGTCGGCGTCGGCAATGCGCCTGCGGCCGCCTCCCGCTCCCATGGCGGCGGCAGCTTCACCGGTCTCCACAGTGATCAGCTCTTCATGGTCCACCCCACGCAGCAGAAAGAGCAGCTCCGGTCTCTCGTCCAGCCGCGCACCCACGCCGTAGAGCACGGCGGCAACGTGCTTGCACATCGTGGCCCAGTCCGGGCAGTCGCAGTTGAGTCCGATCTCCCCTGGCAGCGGGAACAGCCCCCGTTTCCGATCGGTCACCACCTGCATGACGCCGTCGGAGAGCTTCCCCTGCAGTAGCTCCAGGAGGGACCCGATCCGGCCCGTGCACTGCTTCTTGAAATCCGTCCATTTCTTTTTTGGCAAGGCCTTGATCTCGATGATCACGTTGTAGATCTCCGAGCCGCTCACCATGGCCTTGATCCGACCACGGGCGATCTCGAGGTGGCAGACCGACCCGTTGCGGACGTAGGTGCGGCCGCGCGGCAGGCGGTTGGCGTAGTCGCTGAATTGCTCCAGGTGGGTGCACCAGCCCCCGCCCCAGAAAGAGCGCGCGATCTTCCGGCCCTGGATCTCCACCGGCTGGATGTCAAACCCCTTCTTGCGGAGCTTCTCCATCTTCTGCCGGGCCTGCCGGCGGCGGGTGGCCACCGGCACATAAGGCCTCCAGTGATAGTCATATCTGCTCATGGCATACCTCTTACACGCGTGCCCTGTCAATGTCCAGCGATACCATCTTGATCAGCTCCTCATCCTCCATCTCCGTCAGCATCTTCTCTGCACCGCTTTCAACGATGTCATGCACCAGACCTGTCTTCTCCTCGATGAGGGCGTCGATCTTCTCCTCGATCGTTCCCCGGCACACGAACTTGTGCACGAGCACGTTTCGCTTCTGGCCGATGCGAAAGGCGCGGTCCGTGGCCTGGTTCTCCACGGCCGGATTCCACCACCGGTCGAAGTGGATGACGTGTGAAGCGGCCGTGAGGTTGAGTCCAGTGCCTCCGGCCTTGAGAGACAGGACGAAGAAGGGGGGGCCCTGTTCCTGCTGGAAGGCGTCAATAAGGCTCCGGCGCTTCTTGACGGGGGTGCCGCCGTGGAGGACCAATCCTTCCCGGCCGAACACCTCTGCAAGGTTCCCGGCAAGTGGATCGGTCATTTCCCGGAACTGGGTAAAAACGAGAACCTTCTCCTGGCGGGAAGCCACCTCCTCGCAGATCACCCGCAGCCGCTCGAACTTGCCGCTGTGGTCGGGGTCGTACCTGCCGTCACCCAGAAAATGACTCGGATGGTTACAGATCTGTTTGAAACGCATGAGGAAGGACAGGACCAGACCGCGGCGCTTCATCCCCTGGGCCCCGTCCAGCAGCACGGCGAGCTCGTGCACCGACTTCTTGTAGAGCGCCGCCTGTTTCTTCCCGAGACCGCAGTAGGCCTTGACCTCGGTCTTCTCGGGCAGATCCGCGATGACGGTCCGGTCGGTCTTGAGCCTGCGGAGGATGTAGGGCTGGACGAGATTGCGCAGGGGCGCATACCGGTCCTGCGCGCGCTTCTCCAGCGACTTCACGAACGCCTTGAACCGGGTCGGAGTGCCGAGCAGACCCGGGCAGAGAAAATCGAACAGGGACCACAGGTCGGTGAGCCTGTTTTCCACGGGTGTGCCCGTTAGCACAATGCGAGCGACACTCTTCAGCTTCTTGACAGCCCGGGTCTGGCGGGCCACCGGATTCTTGATGGCCTGGGCCTCATCGAGCACCACCAGACCCCACTTGACATCGAGGAGCCATGTCTGCCGGAGCACCATGGAATATGTGGTCAGCACCACGTCCACGCCGGCCAGGGCCTTGCTGGAACGGGCGGCCATTTCCGAGAGCTCGGCCTTGCCGGCCTCCGACGGGTGGACGAAGCGGGCCTCGAGAGCAGGAGCGAACCGGGTGGTTTCCACCTTCCAGTTCGCGAGCAGCGACGCCGGCACCACCACGAGAGACGGGCGGTCCTGTTTCTTTCTGTTCTTCCTCATCTTCAGGAGGAGCGCGAGCACCTGGATGGTCTTGCCCAGGCCCATGTCGTCGGCAAGGCAGGCGCCAAGACCGAGGTTCGAGAGGAACCAGAGCCAGTTGAGGCCCTTCTCCTGGTAGGGTCGGAGCCTGGCTTTCAGCGTACTGCCCGTCCTGACCACGGCCAGCCGGTCGGGATCGCGCAGACCGGCCAGCATCTCCTCGAGCCAGGAGCCTGCATTCACGAAGGACCACTCGCGATCCTGCCCGTTCCTCGCCTCACCCGGATCCAGGTCCTGGGGTGCGCCGGCCAGGAGCCGCATGCCATCGATAAAGGAGACTCCCTGGCCGGCCCCCTTCTCCAGCGCCTTCCAGTGGTCGAGCGCCTGGGCGAGTCTTTCCCGGTCGACTTCCACCCACTGGCCCTTGAGCAGCACCAGGCCGTCCTCGCCCTCCATGAGTTGCTCCCACTCCTCCCTGCTGATGGCGTGGTCACCCAGGGCAAGTTCCACATTGAAGTCCAGGAGTGTGTCCTCCCCGAGCCGGTTCTGTTTCCTCTCGCCGATGGTGACGCCCACACGCGGCCGGGGGCGCTTGCGCCACCAGTCGGGGACGCGCACCAGGAGGCCGCTCTCCTCGAAGACCGGTACGTCCTTGAGGAAGTGGTAGGCTTCACGCTGCGTCCATGCCAGGGGGTGAAAGACATCCCCTGAATCGACCAGTTCTTTGACCAGGGTGCTCTTCTCGGACGCGCGGTGCACGGGAGACAGTAACTGAACCATGGCTGTCTTGTTCCGGGCGTCCGCGTATTCCTGAAGGGCCTGGCTCAGGGGCTGGAACTGCACGCGTCCACCCCTGGAGAGGCGTGGCGCATAGGTGGCGAGGAAGGCGAAGGGCCACTCCGTGTCCCGCTTGTTCTCGGCGAGGTGGAAACAGACCCGACCGACCTGATGCCAGAGCGGAGCCCGGTGCTTGAGAAAGTCCGTGAGCCCCCTACCCGCGGATTCGATCTCGTGACGCACCCACGCGTCCAGGTCGTACCAGAGGGCCTGGATGACGTCTGCACTCAGGTACTCGGCCCCCTGCATGGGCGGCGCGTTCCGAAGGAAGGCGGCCATGTCCGCGGCCGGGGGCGGATCAACGGCTTCGATGGGGTGCGCCTGCGTCTCGGGTACGTGGCAGAGGTCGGTCATGTACCGGCAGGCAAGGTCCCGCCAGAACGCAAACGACGGCGGTGGCGGCGCCTCGGGCCTCCGGGCTGCCAGGGAAAACAGCCCGGCTGCCTGACCGGAGGTGAAGGCGCCGGCTGCCTTCTTTACCCAGATATCCGTTTCTTCGTCGACCTCGGAATCGTCTCTGCGGAGGTGAAGGTGTCCGGCCGGGGATAGGGCGAGTTCCGGGTTCATGGGTACGATCCGAGGGTTTGTATGATGTAGAAGTGATTGTAGATGATGGGGGAGGGTGAGGCCAGGGAATGACGGATATTTCCAGGAAGGGGGAGGATTCGAGGGTTGGGCAATGGTCACAGAATGAAATGGTAGATTGCTGGAGCATCAATTCCGCGAGTCATGAACCTCGTCGAATCAACCCTTTGGGTCCGCACCGCCAAACAGGGGACAGGAGTTTCAAACGGCCTTATTTGCATCTCGTGTAGTAGCAGGAGGTTCGGCTGACGTTGGGGCCCCGGTGCCACGTCCGGCATCGCCCCTCACAGTAGAGTGTACGGAGTCAGGACAAAGTGAAGAGGGTAAGTGAGGAATAGGCGGGCTATTCCGCCGACTTTGTCCTGGCACCGTACGTCAAATAGCGAGTTTCAAAGGCCATGCGGAGAACCAAGGTTCTGATTTCGTCCATAACATGTGGTCGAACCGGCCCTCGCCGCTTCTGGCTGAAGTCTCACTTCCTTGCGATCAGTTTCTGGTACCACCTGAGGATCGTGTCGGGAGTCACCAGGGATGCGTACTCGCCGAGGATCTTCCGGCCAAGAGCTTTTCCCTTCACGGCCAGGTGACGGCGACCACCATCGGTCAATCGAGGACGGCGTCTGCCCAATTGTTCCTTGAGAACCCGGTTTTCCTCTTTCAGGTAGTCAAGAACGTGTTACTAGTACCGGTTCAGTCAGCCGGAGATCGCCAGGATCAGGAAATTGAGGGGAGAGTTTCAGTCTTCTGCATCATCCACATGGAAGCCGATCCGGCGCTGAGGGGGAGGCGGAGGCGGGGCCATCAGCTGTCGGATTGCGTCGAAGACCCCGCGGAACTGGGCATCGTATTTCTTCTCCAGTTTATTCAGCCGGCTGGCCAGGTCCTTGTGGGAGGCAAGCATCTCGCGAAGCCGGACGAAGGCCCGGATAATTTCGATATTGACATCGATCGCCCGCTGGCTGTTGAGCACGCTTGAGAGCATCGCGACACCATGCTCGGTGAACGCGTAAGGTGCCCGACGCAGGCCCATCTTGGCCGACGGATTGGACATCACAAATTGTGATCTCCAAGCTTCGAATTCCTCCTTGGCCAGCTGAAACATGAAATCTACCGGGAACCGACGGATGTTCCGCTTCACGGCTTGAACCAGCACACGCGTTTCGACCCCGTAGAGTTCGGCCAAGTCGCGGTCCAATATTACCTTATGTCCCCGAATGAGCAGAATGGTCCGCTCAATCCGCTCGGCTGGGATCAGGGATTTCGCTTTCTTCTTCGCCATGGTCCACCACCATAACCGCCACGGGAGCGTTTCCGCAAGTCGATGTGCAATCTGCGTTCCGAATCCCTCCCCTTTCACCTTTACCCCGCCATCGTTGCTCCGATTTTTGCTTCCACTGCCGCTGCTGGTGGGGATAGGTAGCCCCTTTTCGTCTCGGGTGTTAAATGCCTTGAGGGAGCGGGCTGCAAGGGAAGCGGAGATGGAAATGAAAAGAACGGAAGCCGATCCCAGTCAGTGGATTTCAAACGCTTTTTTGCATCTCGTGTAGTAGCAGGAGGTTCGGCTGACGCTGGGGCCCCGGTGCCACGTCCGGCATCGCCCCTCACAAAACATAACAGGGGCGCTGTGGACGGATAGCAGGGAAATTCCGATCGCACTTGACAGCCTGTTAATCCGGGAAGGTGATCGTGAATGGGGAGGACCTCGATATTGCGCTCGATGGTAGTAGGCATCGTACAGACTTCGACTCGGGCCTGTATGCCTCGATACTGAGTCCAGCAGTTTCGAAGACGCGAAACACCGCACATCCAACCGAATCCGTACGGGCGACCGAGTGACCTGGAATCCAATCGATCAGCTTCACAACTGTTCCCACTGCAGGAGCGCCATCAGCGGTACGGACCCGCACCCGGACAGGACAGCGAGGGAAAATCCAGGGAGTTAGCCCTTTCGGGTCAATAGATCCAGTTGCGTCGTGCAGGGAAATCCCCGTATGTCGGTTCAGAGAGAATTCTATTCGTCTTGCTTGCCATGATTTATCAGGGTCGCTGAAACCAACGCCGTCGCTTCGCAGGGAGTGGCGTTCACCCAGGGGCTCTCACTCGGGCTCTGCCGGTAGACGGGGCGGGGGGGGCTCCGATTTCAGCAGGCGAACCGACATCCGTCTGACCAGTACAGCAGACTGCCGCCGATCAGCCGGCGGCAGTCTGCTTATCTTACCCTGTCGACTGTTCGTTACTGCTTCTTTTTCGGGGGGTGCTCCATGTGGCTGTCAGAACGATGCAGTTCGTGGAGCTTGCGGAGCATCCCCGGGTGGGCTGGATTCTGTCCCCCGGCCGGCCTATGCCCGAAGCCGCCCATGAGCTTTTGCTGATGGCCATGCACCATGGCGTGTCCGATCTTGTGAAAGTGGTCCATGAACTGGCCGTGGACCTTTTTCCAGATCTTGGCCCCGAGAACCTGGCGGATTTTCACGAACCCCGTGGCGAGGTGCTTGACCAGAACAGCCTTGGCACTGAAAAACGCGTCGATGGCGGAGTGGAGGGTCGCCTCATCGACATCCTCGACGGTGTGCAGAAAGTGCAGTTTCAGCTTGGCCTTCCTGGCTGTCGCATGGAGGTCGACACACTTCATACGAATGCTGAAGACCAGATGTCGGAGCTGTTTGAGCTGGTCGGTCGTGGCACCCGCTTCCTTGAGAATGTGAGAATAGTACACCAGTGGGTGCTTCTCACCGGCTTCGGCCTTGCACTTGTGGGGCTGGGCTCCAGCCACCGTGGACAGTATCAGGATCATGATCCCGACAGCGACGAACGAGTTGAAACGTGTGTGCATGGTTCTTCTTCCTTTGAACGGACGTGACAAATCCGAGCCCCGAGGCCAGTGCTTCGGGTAAAGGCTCTGAAGAGTTTGTACACCACTCACATGACAACGGGCCGGGTGCGAAGATGACAATTTTTTAATCGAAACGGCCTGCATGCTGATGTAGCCTTGACTGTGATGAAAGTATTGATCATCGAGGATGAGGTCCGGATCGCCTCCTTCGTCGAACGCGGCCTCAGGGAAGCCGGATTCAATGTCGCCGTCTGCCACGACGGGGACAACGGTTATGAGCTGGCACGCAGCGACGCGTTCGACGTCATCGTGCTGGACATCATGCTCCC
>Ga0180434_10003729_pt1 | contig 19183 bp, 17 predicted proteins | sample SS_ome_7_FD_132453 | JGI IMG/M metagenome (GOLD analysis project Ga0180434, IMG submission 132453) | Hypersaline lake sediment archaeal communities from the Salton Sea, California, USA - SS_1_D_2 metaG | ecosystem: Environmental > Aquatic > Non-marine Saline and Alkaline > Hypersaline >...
CAGCAGCCCGGTGAAGTGCGTGCCCTCAGGCCGCACTGCCCAGGCGATGAGGTAGGGCAGGCTACTGGCGGTCACCAGTGCAATTGTCACCAGCATGGCCCAGCGCCGTTCTCTGCGATTCACAGCCGCTCCTGTTCTGCCCGCCCGTGGTCTAACGACCTGATTGTAGCACAAATCGCTACCAGTATCAAATAGTACAAACATCCTAATTCCAATGCAAATCTAACACACCAGGGATTGACATTGGGATTTTATATGATATAATAATGACGAAAACAATCATAAAAATTAGAGGAGGTGTTTTATTAGATGGCCGCCAAGACCTTTCATGTCCCGAACATAAGTTGCAACCACTGCGTGATGACCATCAAGCGTGAGCTCGGGGAGCTGGACGGTGTCGTCAGTGTTGATGGCGATGTCGAGACCAAGGGCGTCACCGTCGAGTGGGAATCGCCAGCTACCTGGGAGGGCATCAAGTCGCTGCTGAGTGAGATCAACTACCCCGCAGAGGGATAGATCATAGCTGGAGGTTAGGATTCAATGAGTGAACAGCGCGTCACACTTCCCATCACTGGTATGCACTGTGCCAACTGCGTCGCGACCGTGGAGCGCAGCCTCAAGAAGGCGGGGGGGGTATCGGATGCGGCGGTGAATTTTGCCACGGAGCAGGCGACGGTGTCCTTCGATCCCGCAACGGTCAAGCCTGCTGACCTGGTGAAGCAGGTAGAGGGCGCAGGGTATGGTGTCGTGACTGCGCGGGTTGAACTGCCGATCACCGGGATGACGTGTGCCAACTGTGCCGCTACTGTCGAGCGGACGCTGAACCGGAAGGTGCCCGGTGTCGTCCAGGCCAACGTCAATTTTGCCACTGAACGAGCTACCGTCGAGTACGTCCCTGGCGCAGCTTCGGTCGCGGATATGATCCGTGCGGTCGAGGATGCTGGATACGGCGTGGTCCAGGCTGCTGCGCAGGAGCAATTGGAAGACGTCGAGGCCCAGGCCCGCCAGGCAGAGATCGTCGACCAGACCCGCAAGTTCTGGGTGGGCGTTATTTTTGCCCTGCCGCTTTTCTTGCTGAGCATGGCCCGCGACTTTGGCCTGTTGGGCGCCTGGGCGCATGCGTCTTGGGTCAACTGGTTGTTTCTAGCGCTGGCCACTCCGGTTCAGTTTTACACCGGATGGGACTACTACGTCGGTTCCTACCACGCGCTGCGCAACCGCACTGCCAACATGGATGTCCTGGTCGCGATGGGCTCGACTGTGGCCTACGTGTACAGTCTGGTCGTGCTTCTATTCCCGGCATCTGGACAGCACGTCTACTTTGAGACTTCGGCTGTCATCATCACGCTCATCAAGTTGGGCAAAATGCTGGAGGCCCAGGCCAAGGGTAGGACGGGCGAGGCCATCCGCAGACTAATGGGGCTGCGCCCTAAGACGGCGCGCGTCGTGCGAGACGGTGTGGAGGTGGATGTGCCGATCGAGGATGTGCGGGTCGGTGATCTTGTCGTCGTGCGTCCCGGTGGGCGTATCCCGGTTGACGGCGTCGTCGTCGAGGGGCGCTCTGCAGTGGACGAGAGCATGCTGACCGGCGAGCCAATCCCGGTGGACAAGGCGACCGGCGACGAGGTCATCGGCGCGACGATCAACAAGCAGGGTCTGCTCAAGTTCGAGGCCACGCGGGTCGGGGCGGAGACCGCGTTGGCGCAGATCATCCGGCTGGTGCAGCAGGCGCAGGGCAGCAAGGCCCCCATTCAGCGCCTGGCCGACCGAGTGGCGGGGGTCTTCGTACCGGCCGTGATCACACTCGCGTTGCTCACGTTTGTCATCTGGTGGGCGATCGGCGGCGATTTTACTGTGGCCATGATCCGTCTGGTGGCGGTGCTGGTTATCGCCTGTCCGTGTGCGCTGGGCTTGGCGACACCTACCGCGATTATGGTTGGCACGGGGAAAGGGGCGGAGCTGGGCGTCCTCTTCAAGAACAGCGAAGCATTGGAGACCGCCCATCGCCTCCAAGCTATCGTGCTTGATAAGACCGGCACGATCACCGTCGGCCAGCCCACCGTCACCGATCTGGTGACTCGCGATACGCAGCACGCGATACGGGACACGATTCTGCGTTTGGCCGCCTCGGCCGAACGGGGGTCCGAGCACCCACTGGGGCAGGCGATTGTCGCTGAGGCAGAGGCGCAGGAGGTGGGGCTGGCTGCCCCACAGAACTTCGAGGCGGTCCCAGGCAAAGGCGTCCGAGCCGACGTGGATGGCCGCGCGGTGCTTGTGGGCAGGCCGGAGTGGGTGGAGCAGGAGGGTGTAGAATTGGGCGATCTTGGTGCCTCTGTCGAGCAACTGCAGGCCGAGGCCAAGACGGCCATGGTGGTGGCCGTGGATGGGGAAGCGGCGGGTGTCTTGAGCGTGGCCGACACGCTGAAGGAAGGATCCACTGAGGCAGTGACGGAACTGCACCGGCTGGGGATGGAGGTCGTGATGCTCACTGGTGACAACCGTCTCACCGCCGAGGCCATCGCTGCTCAGGTGGGTGTTGACCGGGTCGTGGCAGAGGTGCTGCCCGCCGACAAGGCCGCACAGGTCAAGGCCCTGCAGGGCGACGGCCGCCTGGTCGCGATGGTCGGCGACGGCATCAACGATGCTCCAGCGCTGGCCCAAGCTGACGTTGGGATCGCGCTGGGCACGGGTACGGATGTGGCGATGGAGACAGCCGATGTGACGCTGATGCGAGGCGACCTGCGGTCAGTGCCACAGGCTCTGGCGCTGAGCCGGGCGACGATGCGGACGATCAAGCAGAACCTGTTCTGGGCCTTCTTCTACAACGTCATTCTCATCCCGGTAGCGGCAGGGGCGCTGTATCCCATCCCGTGGGTACCTGATGTCCTGCGTCAGCTTCACCCCGTGCTGGCTGCCTTCGCTATGGCCTTCAGCAGTGTCACGGTGGTGAGTAACAGCCTGCGACTCAGAAGGGTGCATGTGTAATTCCCTTATGCAACTTTGCGCGTTGTCGTGCGTAGGTATGTTGAGCAATTGGCAACACAAGTGAGAAAGGAGTGGTAGCGATGAAAGGACTCAATGGGCGCACTCGTAGACTGTTGGTTGTAGCAGGCGTGGTCCTGCTGACCGTGTTACTCGTCGTCCCCACGGCGTGGGCCTTTGAGGGCCGGGGTGGGGACGTGGTCGTCATCGAGGCCGATGAGGTGGTGGACGATGACCTATACGTCGCCGCTGGCGAGTTCAGGCTCGATGGCACCGTCAAGGGCGACCTGTTCGTCACTGGCGGCACGCTGGAGATCAACGGCACCGTCGAAGGTGATCTCGTCGCTGCAGGTCAAAGCGTCGTCATCGACGGGGTGGTCGAGGACGATGCCCGTATCGCTGGCTATGCGTTAGATGTCGGCGGCGCGGTGGCGGACGATCTGATCGCGGCTGGATTCAGCCTGGAGAACGGGAGCGAGTCCAACGTGGGCGGCGACCTGCTCTTCGGCGGCTACCAGGCCCTGCTGGCTGGCGACGTCGCGGGAGACGCCAAAATCGGCGGAGGCGCTGTGCGGATCGCTGGCACCATCGGAGGGGACGTCATGGTGGACGTCGGTGGAGCTGCTCCAGATCAGGCGATGCCGCCCGGGTTTCCCTTCTTCTTTGGCTCAAACGTCCCGCCTGTTCCCTCGGTCCCGACTGGCCTGACAATTGACGAGGGCGCCAGCATCGGCGGCGGCCTGGACTACACCGCGAATGCTGAGATTAGGGTCCCGGCTGGTGCGGTCGCCGGCAAGGTCGATTTCACGCAGTATGTGGAGGAGGCCACGAAAGGGGCAGAGGTGAGGGCAGCCCGCGTCGCGGGCAAGTGGTTCCTGCGCCAGGTACGCCGTCTGATCACGCTACTCCTGGCCGGGGCAGTCATGATGTGGTTAGTGCCTGACTGGACGCGCAAGCTGGCCGGCGTTGTGGAGAATAGGCCACTGCCAAGCCTGGGGTGGGGTGTGGTCGCCATCGCTGTGTTCGCGCTGGTGATGTTGATTCTGGTCACAGCGACGGTGATACTGGCAGTCGTGTTTGGCCTGGTGACGCTGGGCGAACTGGTCGGGCGCGTCATCACACTGGGTGGCATCGCTGTGAGTACGACGGCATTTGGCTTCAGCGTCATCTGGTCGTACGTCACGAAGATCGTCATCAGCTTGCTGCTGGGCCAACTCATCTTCAGGCTGTTCAAGTCCGACGCTGCCGAGCACCGCTGGTGGCCTATGTTGCTGGGCGTGGTAATCTTCGTGGTCATCGCCGCTGTCCCTGTGCTGGGGTGGCTGGCCCGACTGGCTACGGTGCTGTTGGGCCTGGGCGCCGTCTGGCTGTGGGCGCGTGATTGGTATGCGGCGCGCAGGACGGGCCAGGCTGTCGAGGAAGCGAGGGCGGCGACGGACGCTGCACCGGCCGAGTAGATCGCCGCGCGCGGTGTGAACATTGAACGTATGCGAGGAGGCCGCCCCAGAGGCGGCCTCCTCTACTGTCAGTGGACTCCTTCTGGAGGAATGCGTCTCTACTGCAGGTCGGTCACGATGGTCTCAAAGACGTTGCCAATAAGGATGTGCTAGCTTCTGGCGATCGTGTGGCGGCACCTCAGTCAACCAGAATGTCCAGCATATCTCGCAGCATCGTCGCGGCAGAGGGTATAGGACTAGGTTCGTCGATCGTGGCAGTGATCGTGCCGTATATGTCGGTGCTGAAGACAACGCCCATCTGCTTGCGGCCCAGGCTCCCCAGTGGGTGGTCCGGCGACAGCGGCACGGGGGCTACGGAGAGATCGTAGGATCCGTCGGCGCGCCGCTCTGCCCGCGCCAGCAGTCGGTAGCGGCGGCCCTGATCCCGCGCCGATCGCAACGTATCGAAGTCCATATTGCTGACGCCGGTCAATGTCACCTCCTCCAGCCGGGCGGGGTACCCCAGGACGGCGTTCGCCAAGATGACCAGCTTGGCTGCGGCATCCCACCCTTCCAGATCCCAAGAGCCGTCTCCCTCGAGCGAACCCTCCTCGTGGGCGCGGGAACGGGCTTCGTCCCAGGATAGCCCGTCGGTCAGCATGTCCATGATGAAGCCAGTGACCAGGTTGGGCACTGCCTCCAGTTTGTGGACCACCGCCCCCCGCAGGTCGCGCTGGCCGATGTTGATTGCGGGCAGGCCGCCGGCGACCGTCCCGTCGAAGCGCAGCTCCACACCCTGGGCCGCGGCCAGATCGTGCAGTTCTCGATAGGCCAGGACGAGAGGCCCTTTGTTCGGTGTCACGACGTGCATACCTCGCTGGAGCGCGGTGCGGATAGACGTCATCGCGGGCTCTGCTCCCTGCTTCAGGTTGACGGGAGAGGCTTCAAGCAGGATGTCGGCCTCGACCTCCACAACCAGCGCCGGGGCCTCCCATCCCTGGCGGCCTGCATCGGCATAGTCGGCGATGGTGCGACCCGCGCGCTTGAGCCTTGCTATCTCATTCGTGTCAAGCCCGGCCGGATCGTAGGCGGCTCCCCGGCTGTCGGCGGCCGCCACCAGCCGTAGGTCCAAACCGTAGCGGCGACGCAGCAGAGGATCCTTTTCCGGTAGAATCTCGCACAGACGCCGGCCCAGGTTCCCCAGGCCGATGAGAATGATGCGGACAGTTTGCATATTGCCCTCCCTCCAGGTATTTGATCGTCGAGTTCTATAAGGATTCATAGCGTGGGAGGATACTGCAGATGTCCGGCTTTGGCAAGTCATGAATCCTCCGTATCATTGACACCTGCGCTCCTTCCAGTTATACTGGGGCCGTGGAGATGAGGCAATGAAGCTGACATCGGGAAAGACCGTCATCTATTTGCTGGTCCTGGCCCTCGCGATGGGGCTGGCATTCCTCACGGCTTCGGTCCAGCCCGCTGACGCAGGACCGGTCGATGTCACCCCGCTGCCGCCGGTCGCGGAGACGGATGGGTGGGCAGGGGTTTGTTTTTCATACTATCGTGACCCTCAGACGGGATCGGGGCGGCCGTTTCTACAGAAAGCTCTCGATGCAGGTTCCCACTGGGATCGCTTTCCCTTCGACTGGTATAGGATTGAGCCCACTAACGGGGATTGGGATTCCGGTGTTCGGGCCGGTTACGACGATTTGGTGAATGACTTGTATGGTGCCGAGGTAGACATGGTCGGCATCCTGTTGGGGACGCCCAGTTGGGCAGCAACGGTTAAATTACAGGGGATCGAGATTAATCCCTTCGACCATCGTCCCCTGGGCTGGTACGCGCCGGTCCCTCGTGAGGGCAAGCCGTTGACTCCCCAGGCTGTCAGCGTGATTTCTTCCCCGCCTAAGGGGCTCTATGAAGAGTGGGACGATTGGGTCACCAGCGACGGTGATACGGTCAATTACTGGGGGCGTTTTGTCTACGACACTGTATACCGCTATGGGGATCGGGTGAAACATTGGGAGATGTGGAATGAGCCGGAGTGGAGCGAGTTCTGGACCGGCACATCGACCGATTACGCTCAACTACTCAAAGTGGGCTACCAGGCAACCAAGGCTGCGTGCCCCGACTGCACGGTCCTCTTCGGGGGGCTGCATTACTGGCTTGACACCAATTACTACCGGTGGGTGTTGAACGCCTTGAACCAAGAACCGGATGCGCCACAGAATAACTACTTCTTCGACGTCATGTCGGTTCACCTGTACAGTCGTTCCTCCAGCATCTACGACGAGATGAACAACATCCGCACTGGGATGCGTGCCTACAACGTGGCTGACCATCCCATCTGGCTTACCGAGACCGGTGTGCCGGTATGGAATGATGGCCGGGTAGATCCAGATCCAACCAAGTACGACTTCGCCGCTACAGGGGAAGAGGCGGCTGCCTACGTGATCCAATCCTACGCCAATGCCTGGGCTGCCGGCGTCGAGCGGTACTTCTTCTTCCGCGCCCACGACCACGATATGAGCGAGTACTTCGGCCTGATCCGCAACGACTATACGTTGCGTCCCTCTTACGTCGCCTATCAGGTTGCTACCACCTATATCGCTTCCCCTATCTCTGTCACCCGCGGGTCTACAGGCTCCCATACAGAAGTTGTGTTTTGGGGCACGCCGCGCGGCAAGGTGAGTGTGCTGTGGAACGAAGGCCCCGTGGCCGGCGTCCACACTCTGCCGGCAGTACTTGACAGCGCTACCCTCGTAGATCGCTGGGGCGCTTCGGGAACTATTGCACCGGTCAGCGGAGTGTATGCCCTTACCCTGCCCGGAGCCACTGCTAATCGCCCGGCCCCCAATGAGGACGACTACATCATTGGCGGAGATCCGCTCATCGTCATTGAGTCTGAGACGTCAAATGAACCGCCTACCTCTACCGTCCATCCGTTGCCAGAGCTCACTTTCACGCCCATCTTCACCGTCACTTGGGAGGGGCGGGACAACCAGTCAGGAGTTTGGCTTTACGACGTCCAGGTGCGCGATGGGGCGGATGGCGCGTGGACGTACTGGCAGCACTCGACCGGCGATACGTCAGGCCAGTTCACCGGTCAGCACGGGCATACCTATTACTTCCGCTCGCGAGCTACCGACCGTGTCGGCAACCAGGAGGCCTGGCCTGATGAGCCCCAGGCCCAGACCACGCTTGATCTTTTCGGGACGCTGGCGGTCGACATCGGAAGCTTCTTTGCCGACGAGAACCGCAATGATGTTTGGGATGAGCCCGTCGCCGCGACCGATGAAATCACCCTGACCGCGGTGACGCTCGCTTTTGTGGACGAGGTTGGCCGGGACGTGGTCAGCCCCACGGTGGGCAGCGGGTGGTCGTTTACCGCGACCGTCCGCGCTGGACAGACCTACCTGTTGTGGGCCACTGGCGACGACCACATGCGCGTCGTGCGATTCGCATGGCCCGGCGGGGAGGAGGTATATACATATACGCGCGAGGCATTGGGCTTGTGGCCGATGACACGCACGTTCCTGCCGTTCGTCCTGCGCAGCGGGCGCGGTGGGTGATGGCGGACTTGACGCGGGCGGTGGAAACGGGTAAAATCGGGCCAGAGGAGGTGTGAATGGGCCGGCGTAAGGTCAAGTACCAGTGGGACGCCGAGTCGGTTCGTGCGCTGCGAAAGCATATGGGGCTGACCCAGCAGCAGATGTCCGAGGAGCTCGGCACGCGCCAGCAGACCATCAGCGAGTGGGAGACCGGGATGTACCGTCCCCGTGGTGGGACAAATCGCCTGCTTACGCTCGTTGCCGAGCAGGTCGGCTTCGAGTACGAGGCTTTGACGAAGGAGCCGTCGCCCGAGAGGGAGGCAGATACGGGCGAAGCTGGAGAAGATAAGGCGAAGGAGGAACATAACGGGCCCGAACCTTAAAATTCGCTCTGTATACTTGACAACTTACACGTTTGCGTGTATAATGGGAGCATCTTGAAGGAGCGCTGGCTCCTTTAAATTTTGGACTACTCTACACGCTAACGTGTGAAAGGAGCAGAACCATGGGCACGTACGGGCTGGATGGTGTGATTCGGGCCTGGGAGCAGGAGCACTTGACGACTGAGCAGGCGATCGGTCAGATCCTGTTGTTGCTGCAAGAGTTCCAGGAGCAGTTCCGCCGCATGGAGCAGCGCCTGGAACGGTATCTGGGGCGGAAGCGCCGCACGACGTAACCGAAGAGCCCCGGCTGAGGCCGGGGCTCTTCGTGGTTTCCTTGTGCATCCGTCATGCACGCACGCCAACAGATTAGGCCGTCGGTGCGTGGACGGCTCGGCCTTGCGCTCGCGCACGCAATCGCGCCACCACAAACAGAATAGCGCCCACGACTGACGCGATCGATAGCAAAGATCCCACTGCAGCCGCGCCAATCAGCGCGGCTCGGCGCAGGCGATTCGACAGTTGGATCTGGCGCCTGGCTTGATCGACCAGTTCCTGTCCCAGGCTGCGCAAAAAGTCCGCCGATGGCTGTACCGGCTGCATGTTCTGCTGTAGTCGCTCGGTCAGCTGGAACAGAACAGCCAGCCGCCGGCGCTCCTCGTCGGTCGCGTCGATCTGTTTCATGGCTTCCGAGCGATCGATCAGTCCATCGGCATAAGCTGCCAACATTTCACCGACGCGTTTCTCATTCATCGTCGTCCTCCCCGGTACCTTTCTCTACCTGCCCGTTCAGCATGTCAGGCACTTCCTCGCGTAGTGCAACCAACGTCCGGTGGTAGAGTGATTTGATTGCCCCTTCCGTACGGCCCATCACCTCTGCAATCTCGGCGTTTCTCATCTGCTCAACGAACTTGAGGATGAGTAATTGCTGCCGGTCCGGCGCCAGCCGGCGGGCCGCCTGGAGTAGCAGAGCTTGTTCCTCATGCTTCTGTGCCAGGGACGCCGGTCCTTTTCGCTTCAGCGTTCTCATCACCAGCTCATCGATCGAGATGATCTGTCGCCGGCTGTTGTCTCGATGCCAGTTCGCCACCGCGTTGTGTGCGATGCGATATAGGTACGCTGAGTACGGTGCTCCGCGATCCACGTAGCGCGGTAGGTGCTTCAACGCCCGATAGAACGTGCGGGCCGTCAGATCTTCTGCATCCTGATGATTCCCTGTACGATAATAGATATAATTGTAGATCCGGCCAACGTATCGTTCGTATAGAAGGCCAAACGCTTCTGGATCCTCCTTCGCTTGGGCGATGAGCTCCGAATCACTCTCGTCGTGCATACCTGTCTCCCCCCTCTCACCTGTCAGAGGAGAGCGACGGCGCCTCACCTATGAGAACACCGCCGCCCGCTCTGAGTTGCGCCACTCTATCGTAGCACGTATTCAGTATAACAGAGGTCTATCCGCTGGTCAAACTACGTTCGCACTCTTTACACTCCTTGTCATTCTGACTCTTTCATGCTACACTTTTCACCTGCCTGTACCTGATGCAGGCATGCTTGGTATTAACCCATCGTGAGGGAGGCATATGCGCAAGCGTATATTGTCCGGGGCAATGGCACTGATGATGGTTTGGCTCGCTGTAGGTTCACCGGGCTGGGCGGCGCCGCAGCAGCAGGCACGGTCGGTGGTCACGTACCCAACTGACGGTATGACGGTCAGTGGGATGGTCGAGGTCACCGGCATCGCGACCCACCCCAACATAGATTTCTACCAGGTGCGTTATGCTGCCGGGCCTCAAGAGACCGGTGATTCCCAGTGGGTGGATTTCGCCATTGTTGACGGGACACAGGTGGAGAACGACGTTCTAGGGACGTGGGACACCACCGTCATACCCGACGGGCAATACACGTTGGCGCTTGCGGTCTGGGGTGTGAATGACTCCTCTGGACCGTACGTGTTCTTCGTGAGGAATGTGATGGTGAACAACGCCCAGCCTGTGCCGTCGCCGACTTCTCAGGAACCCACATCTACACCAGAGCCGATGCCCACGGCTGTGATTGGCCCAACGCCTACACCGGTCTCTGTGGAACAGCCTGCCACGCCGACACCACGTCCTACACCCACGTCCCGGAGCGAAGTCGTCGAGGAAAGCACGACTCCCTCGGCTGGCAGCGATGAAGGACTTAGCGTACCGCTTGACGTAACAGAACTGCGCACGGCCTTCTGTACCGGCGGGTTGGTCACCGTGATGCTGCTGCTGCTGTGGGGCTTTTATCTGGTGGCGAAGGCTGGCGTGCGCTGGTTCTTGCGTCAGCAGCGGACGAGTCGACCTCCCGATTGAGTGGCTGCTGGACCGACGGATGTGCACGCGCAACTTGTCACAGGTTCTGAGTGTTGCGCTGGTGCAGAGTGTGGGATATGAGTGTGGAATTCACCTTGATCGTGGGCCTGGGCAACCCAGGCCCAAAATATGCCTTGAACCGGCACAACGCTGGATTTCGCTGCGTCGAGCGGTTTGGCTCTACCCTGGGGTTGACCTTCAACAAGCTCCAGAAGCAGGCTCGCGTTGCTCTGGGCGACTTCCATGGCCAGCGAATCATTCTTGCTGAGCCGCAGACCTTTATGAACGAGAGCGGTCGGGCGGTTGGGCGGATGATGCGCTTCTACAAGGTGCAGCTTAAGCGTTTGCTAGTGGTCTACGATGACCTGGATCTGCCCCTGGGCAAGGTGCGCCTGCGACCAGCGGGTGGCAGCGGAGGCCACAAGGGGATGCGTTCCATCATTGAACACCTGGGGAGTGAGGATTTCCCACGCTTGCGCATCGGCATCGGCCGCCCACCTGGGCGAATGGATCCTGCTGCCTACGTGCTACAGGATTTCTCGACGGACGAGGAGCCGCTGCTGGAGGACGCACTGGAGCGGGCTGAGATCGCTATCGAGACCTGGCTGCGCGATGGGGTCGATGTGGCGATGAGCCAGTGCAACTGAGGGAAGAAACGTGAACGTCTCAGGACTCCTGGCATCGTTTGAGGCGCTGGAGCCCTATCGAACGCTCCGGGCGGACCTGGAAGAGGGCGAGACGCTGCCCCCGCTGGGCCTGCTTCGTGCCGCCCGTCCTGCTCTTCTAGCTGCCTTAGCCCGCGATCTGAAATGCCCCTTATTGGTCGTCGTCGGTTCGGTGGAGCGGGCTAAGGCGCTGGCTGCCTCTGTGCGCGACTGGTCCCCGGATCCGGATCGAGTACGGCATTTCCCTGAGCCGCTGGCTATCTTCTATGAGCGCGTACCCTGGACCGACGAGGTGATCGCTGGGCGCCTGCGCGTTCTTTCGACACTCCACGCTCGCCGCGCTTCTCCCTCCGGGCAGGCGGAGGTCGTCATTACCTCAGCTCGGGCGCTGATGCAGCGTACGCTGCCTCTGCGCCAGTTCCGCATCTCAGTCCGTGATTTCCGCACCGGCCAGACGCTCGATCTGGAAAACGCATTGGGGCGCTGGGCGGGATTGGGTTACGTGCCGGTCAGCGTCGTCGAGGCCCCAGGACAGTTTAGCCATCGGGGTGGCATACTTGATATTTTCCCACCGGCTGATCCCTTGCCTGTACGCATTGAGCTCTTTGGCAGCCAGGTCGAGTCGCTCCGCCGGTTTGACCCCGCTACTCAGCGGTCACAGGAGCGGGTCGAGAGTGTCACCATCACCCCAGCCCGAGAAGCGCTCCCTCGCCATGGCCCGCGCATCGCCGACCGTGTCGCCGCACGACTGGACAACGCGTCGGAGACAGGGCACGGCTTGCCGGCCGATGTACGTGCCGAACTGGAGACCCACTATCAGAATCTGACGTCCGCTACGCCGTTCGGCGGATTGGAGTTCTATCTGCCGTACTTCTACACCGAGTCTGCTACGCTGCTCGATTACTTCCCACCGGGGGCACTGTTGGTCGTGGATGATCCGCAGGAGCTGGAGGATGTATGGGCGGGACTGGAGGAGAGTGCAGTGGATCTACGGTCTGCAGCTGAGAAGGCCGGTACGCTTCCGGCGGACTACCCGCTCCCCTACGTCACCTGGGGCGAGTGGTCGGAGCGTTTGACCGACCGGCCTGTTCTCGCGCTAGGACATGGAAAGGAGGGCCCCTCCTCGCGGTTGGCCGACTGCTTCGTCCCTGGCCCTCACCTCGGCGGCCAACTCAAGCCCGTTCTGCAGCACATTCATACTGCGCAGACCAGCGGTGGGCAGGTCGTTGTCGTCACTCAACAGGCCCAACGTCTGGTCGAGCTGTGGGGCAGCGAGTACGGTGACTACGGCATAGTGCCGCTGGAGGAACTGAGCCAGCCGCCACAGGCTGCCCTTACGTTCGTCCAAGGCGCGCTTGCCGAAGGTTGGGTTCTGCGTAGTGTTGATCTTGGGCAGCCCTTCGCCTCCCTTCACTTGCTGACGGATGCTGAGATCTTCGGGTGGCGCCGCCCAGAGCCCCGGCGTCCTGTCCATCGCCGCAAGGTCGCGCCTGAATCGTATCTGTCCGATCTCACGCCGGGCGATTTTGTCGTCCACGTCGAATACGGGATCGGAATCTTCCGCGGCCTAGTCGCGCGGGCCATGGAGGGTGTTGAGCGCGAGTATCTGTTGGTAGATTACGAAGGCGTTGACCGTCTCTATGTGCCGATCCATCAGGCGGATCGGCTCAGCCGCTACATCGGCGCCGACGATCGCCCGCCACGCCTGAATCGGTTGGGCGCTGCCAGTTGGCAGACCGTCAAAGAACGGGCCAAACGGGCTGCCGAGGACGTGGCGCGAGAACTCCTGGAGCTCTACGCGGCTCGCGAGTTGGCGACCGGTCACGCCTTCAGTTCGGATACCCCCTGGCAGGTGGAACTGGAAGCCGCGTTCCCGTACTTTGAGACGGAGGATCAGTTGCGTGCCATCGCCGACGTCAAAGCCGATATGGAGAGGTCCAAGCCAATGGATCGGCTGATCTGCGGAGACGTGGGCTATGGAAAGACCGAGGTGGCATTGCGGGCGGCCTTCAAGGCCGTGATGGATGGCAAGCAGGTCGCGCTTCTGGTGCCGACCACCGTCCTGGCCCAGCAGCACTACGCCACCTTCCGCCAGCGGTTGGTCCCGTTCCCTGTTGAGGTGGAGATGCTCTCCCGATTCCGCTCTCGGGCTGAGCAGGGAGAGATTCTGGAGAACTTGCGCGCAGGCCGGGTCGACATCGTCATCGGCACCCATCGGCTGTTGCAGAAGGACGTGGATTTTGCTGACCTGGGTTTGCTGATCATCGACGAGGAGCAGCGTTTCGGCGTCACGCACAAGGAGCGGCTCAAGCGGATGCGCACCGAGGTGGATGTGCTGACGATGACGGCCACGCCTATCCCGCGCACCCTGTACATGTCGCTCACGGGTGTGCGTGACATCAGCATCATCGACACGCCGCCTGAGGAACGAGTGCCGGCTATCACGTACGTGGGCGAGTACGACGCTCGACTGGTGCGGCGGGCGATCTTGCGCGAGCTGGAACGAGGCGGTCAGGTTTTCTACGTCCACAACCGCGTGCAGACGATCGAGACCGTGCGGCATCGGCTTGCGGGTATGGTGCCCGAGGCGACATTCGGCGTGGCCCACGGCCAGATGCGAGAGGCCGACCTGGAAGAGGTGATGGTGCGATTTGTCGCCGGCGAGGTCGCCGTGCTGGTGTGCACCAGCATCATCGAGAGCGGCCTCGATATTCCCAATGCCAACACCCTCCTCGTTGAGCGATCCGATCGCTTCGGTCTGGCCCAGCTCTATCAATTGAGAGGTCGCGTGGGCCGGGGCGCGCAACGGGCCTATGCTTACTTCTTCCACGACCGGTTGACCCGCCTCACGCCCGAGGCACGCCAGCGGCTGGAGACGATCCGCGAGACGGCTGAGCTTGGCGCCGGGTACACCATCGCCATGCGGGATCTGGAGATTCGCGGTGCCGGGGATATCCTGGGCACCCGCCAGTCGGGTCACATCGCTGCCGTGGGGTTTGATCTGTATACTCGTCTGCTGACGCGGGCGGTGCAGGAACGGAGGGCACAGCGCGAGGGGCGGCCCATGCCTCCGGAACCACTGGGAAGCATTCGTATCGACTTGCCGATTTCGGTCCGACTGCCGGAGGACTATGTACCAGATGGGCAATTGCGTCTGCAGTTGTATCGTCGCCTGGCGGACTTGGACTCCATGGCGCAGATTGACGAGATGGAACGGGAACTGGCCGACCGCTTCGGTCCGCTACATGAGCCGACGCGGAACCTGATGTACCAGCTGCGGGTGAAGGCACTGGCACGGGACGCTGGGGTGGGGAGCATCGGGGTACAGAATGGCACGCTGGTGCTGCGGTCGGGTCGGGGGGACTACGCCGAACGTGAAAGGCTGCAGTGTGCATTGGACAAGCGTGCGGTCGTCGGCCGCCGCGAGATCCGGATGCCACTGGAGCGAGGATGGCGGGAGAAGTTGATGGCCGTACTGGAGCGGATCGCGCGCACCGTCGGTTGACGGATAGCGTGGGCGGGGGTATACTGTCGGGGTGAATTGAACAGGTGGGTTGTTAAGGAGCGAGTGAGATGGCAGTCATACGTGATCTTTCCCTCATTCTTCTGGCCGTGGAGGCGTTCGTCCTGGCGTTGGTGCCGCTGGCGCTGCTGGGAGGGCTGGCTTATGCCACGTGGTGGCTCCGACGTCACGAGAACCTGCCTCGCTGGCTTGAGTTGGCCCAGGCCTACTTGACTCTGGGGCAGACCTACGTAGAGGTGGCGATGCGGACCGTGGCAAACCCGATATTGCAGGTCCATTCCTTTCTGGCGACAGTCCAGCGTTGGTTCGGTGCAATTGCGAGATTAGGAGGTAAGCGATGAATTTGAAGACCCGGGTTATGATCACTGGTGGCGTTCTGGGGGCGCTGTTGGGCGTGAGCGCAGCTCTCCTGTACCTGCGCTCTGTCCCCATCGAAAAGGATGAGGAAGGTCGGGAACGGCTGCCCACCGTCCAGCCGGGCAAGGCTCTGGCGGTCAGTTTGGGCGTGCTAACCGTGCTCAAGCAGATCACCAGCCAGTCCTCGGAAAAAGGTCACGGCCGTGGCCGGAGGGGTTGAGGCAGAAAAAGGAGGTACATTCAATGCCACTCGAGTTTCCGTCCGACGAATGGATCAAGGAGCTGAGCAATCAGCTCAACGCCAGCGAGTCTTATGAAAGATCGGCCAAGGATTGGGAGGGCGATTTCGTGTTCGTCGTCGAGCCCGACGAGGCCTATGATGCCACCAGCTATTTGTTCCTCGGTCTCTTCCATGGCAAGAGTCCTGACGCGGCTGAGCTGGCCGGTGAGGATGAGCGGGAGGCTGAGTTTGTCATTCGGGCTCCCTTCAGCGCCTGGCGCCAGGTGATCGAAGGTAAGCTGGACCCTATCCAGGGCATGATGACGCGCAGGCTAAAGCTGCAGGGCAACATGATGAAAATCATGCGTTACCCCAAGGCTGCCAAAGAGATCGTTGACTGTTGCACGCTCGTGTCCACTGACTTCGGCAGCTAAGAATGAGATCACGTCGAAGTGCGGGCGCAGTCCGCTGCGCCCGCTTTGCTGTGAGGAGGTGACATCATGTGGTACTTTGTCTCACCGCAGATCGTCTTCGGTGAGGGGGCGTTGGATGCCATCGACGATCTGGATGGTCAGCGTGCCCTTGTCGTCACTGACACCACGCTGGTCGAGTTGGGCCTGGTGGGCAGAGCCCAAGCTCACCTCAATAAGGCCGGTATCGAGTCGCAGGTCTTCGACGCGGTGGAGCCCGATCCGAGCGTGCAGACGGTACGCCAGGGAGTGCAAGTAGCGCAGGAATATGGGCCCGACTGGATCGTCGGCCTGGGCGGTGGCTCGCCGATGGACGCTGCCAAGGCGATCTGGGTGCTCTATGAGCGGCCCGATCTGGAGCCGGCCGAGATCAATCCTTTCGTTCCCCTGGGCCTGCGCCAGAAGGCGCGCTTGATCACCATCCCCACCACCAGCGGCACCGGGGCCGAGGTCACCTGGGGAATTGTACTGACCGATACCGAGGAGCAGCGGAAGATGGGGCTCGGCAACCGGGAGAATGTGGCCGACATCGCCGTTGTAGATCCGGCGATGGCCGCTGGGATGCCCCCCCAGTTGACGGCCGACACCGGCCTGGACGCGCTGACCCATGCCATTGAGGGGTATACCTGTACCTGGCACACTGACATGACCGATGGGTTGTGCATCAGCGCCGCCCGACGCGTTTTCAAATATCTGCCTCGCGCCGTAGCCGATGGCTCCGACATGGGAGCCCGGGAGCAAATGCACAACGCTGCCACCTGTGCCGGTCTGGGCTTCGGTAACGCGCTGGCGTCGCTGGCCCACGCGATGGGGCACGCGCTGGGCGCGGTGTTCCACGTGCCCCACGGACGGGCCGTCTCCTTGTTCCTACCCTGCACGGTTGAGTTCGCCGCCCGCGAAACCCCAGGGCGGTTCGCCGACCTGGCCACCCTGCTGGGCTGTACGCGGGCCGAGGGCAAGGAGGCGGCGCGGGCACTGACCGGGTACATCCGCGACCTGTGTCGCGAGATTGGCAATCCCACCAGCATCGCCGAGGCTGGCGTCGAGCACGCGGCCTACGAGGCACAACTGGATAAGCTGGTGGATGATGCTTTCAACGACACCCAGATCGTCAGCGCCGCCCGATCTCCTTCCTACGATGAACTGCGCCAGTTGTTCCTGTGCGCCTACGAGGGCGGGCCGGTAGAGTTCTAGAGCTACATAGGGGACTGATCGAGTGACCGGCACTTTGTCGCCGGCTTTCTTGAGGGTGGCATAGCTCGGCATAGTACGTTCTAGCGCAAGGAGTCGATATGAACGGCTACATGGGAAAGGTCCTGTGCGTTGATCTCAGCGCCGGTGAGGTGTGGGATGAACCACTGGACGCGGGGGACGCCCGTGCCTTCGTCGGTGGCAGCGGTCTGGTGGCACGGATGGTCTACGACGTGGTTGATGGGGACACCGACCCGTTAGGGCCAGACAACCCGCTGGCGCTTATGACTGGCCCGCTGGTGGGCACGGCGATGCCCTCGGCCGGCCGGTGCAGCGTGTGCGCGCTTTCGCCCCTTACCGGTCTCTGGGGTGAAGCCAACACCGGTGGCTTCATCGGACCGGAGATGCGTTTCGCTGGCTACGACGGGATCATCGTCACCGGCCGGGCCGAGAAGCCGGTGTGGTTGTCTATCGTCGATGGCCAAGCGGAGCTGCACGATGCGACCGGCCTGTGGGGCGGCGATTCCTATGAGACACAGGAGCGGGTGCGTGAGGGGATGGGCGAGCCGAGCGCCCGCGTGGCCTGCATTGGCCCAGCAGGTGAAAACCTGGCCAAGATGGCGGCCGTTATGAACGACCACGGGCGTGCGGCTGGCCGGACCGGCCTGGGCGCGGTCATGGGTTCCAAGAACCTCAAGGCCATTGGCCTGCGAGGCAAGGCCAAGGTGCCTCTGGCTGACGCCGATAGGTTCAAGACCGTGGTGCGCCAGATCATCGCTGGCCTGGACGAAGATATGGCGGCCATGTCGATCCGACTGGCGGGCACCGCGGGCTACGTGGACATGGCGCTGATGTATGGCGACCTACCCATTCGCTACTATCAGCAAGGGGAGTGGGAGAATGCGAGCAACCTGTCCGGTGTGCTGATGGCCGACCAGTACCAGAACCGGAACGTCGCCTGTTATCGTTGTCCCATCGCCTGCGGACGCGAGACACGTGCACCCAGCTATGGCGTGGACAGGGTCGACGGCCCCGAGTACGAGACATTGGGCGCGCTCGGCTCCCTGGTCATGGTTGATGACCAGGAGGCCGTCATCTACGCCGGGCATCTTTGCAACGTCTACGGCCTGGACACCATCAGTACGGGCTGCACCATCGCGCTGGCCTGCGAGATGTTCGAGCGTGGCATCTTGAGTCCGGCCGACACGGATGGCCTGGTGATCCATTACGGGGACGTTCAGATGCTCCATTGCCTGATCGAGATGATGGCTCGCTGCGAGGGCTTTGGCGAGGTGCTGGCCGAGGGAAGCGCAGCGCTGGCCGAGCGGTTTGGCGTGCCGGAGTTGGCGGTGACTGTGAATCGGTTGGAGGTGCCGATGCACGACCCACGCGCCTTCGTTGGTATGGCGGTGACCTATGCCCTCTCGCCGCGCGGCGCCTGTCACATGGAGGGCGATATGTACGGTGTGGATACAGGGCAAGGCCCGGCCTTTGAGCTGGGCATCGAGCCGGGCGATCGCTTCGAGGTGACGGAGGAGAAAGGACGGGTCGCCGCGCGGCAACAGGCCTGGCGCAATCTGTATAACGCACTCACGCTGTGTCAATTTCAGAATCCTGGTGTCGAGCCACTGCTGGCGGCGCTCAACGCTGTGACGGGGTGGAAGCTGGAGTCTGAGGACTTGATGATGCTGGGCAAGCGCATCGTCACGCTCAAGCGGATGCTGAACTTGCGGCGGGGCCTGGCCTGTGCCGACGATGGCTTGCCCGCCCTGCTGCTGCAGCCGCTGGATGAGGGCGGCACTGAGGGAACGGTCCCGGATGTGGGTGTGCTTCTTTCCGGCGCTTACGCTGAATACGGCTGGAATCCAGAGACGGGCAAACCCACGCGAGAGACGCTGGAGGAGTTGGGCCTGGACTTTGCTGTCGAGGCGTTATGAGGCGAGGCTTGAACCATTTGGATGAGCCCACCCAGGCCTTCAATCCAACAGAGCCCGTGTAAGTGTCTGGCACCTGGGCAGTTAGTTACGATCCCGAAGGGAAATCCGAGGAGTTGTGGGGATTCTTGACCCCAG
>Ga0180434_10003732_pt1 | contig 19176 bp, 9 predicted proteins | sample SS_ome_7_FD_132453 | JGI IMG/M metagenome (GOLD analysis project Ga0180434, IMG submission 132453) | Hypersaline lake sediment archaeal communities from the Salton Sea, California, USA - SS_1_D_2 metaG | ecosystem: Environmental > Aquatic > Non-marine Saline and Alkaline > Hypersaline > Sediment...
ACGAAGGATGTTTCGTAAGGCCCCCTTGCGCAGGAGCGAGCGGAGATCCACCGGCGCGAAGCGACGGTTAGCTCCGCGAAGCGGGCGCGGGGGCCCAAGAAACACCTTCGGACGCACCGCAGGGAGCAAGGAAGATCTTTCGCACGCACCTTTATCGCGCCACGGCGACCTTCCCCAGTATCCTGGCCTTCTTCCCTCTGGAATCCGAAGCGATTGCCCTGCAAATATACACCCCATTGGCGACGACTTCACCATACCCGTCGGTAAGGTCCCAATGGATGCTTCCCCTTCCCGTTCCCGGCGAAGGGGCCGTCAGCTCCGTTACCAGACGCCCGGACACGGAGTAGATCTTGAGCACCACCTCTTCAATATCCACCGCGCCTTCCGACGCCAGCTCGTAGAAGAAAGTGGTGCCCTCCTCCGCACAAGGGTTGGGGTAGGGCACAATGGAGGAAAAACGAAATCCCGTATTCACCCTGACGGTAGTCGAGGCCGCGACGCGCCCGTCCACCAACAGGGCAAGCGTATGAGAACCTTCCTCGAGGGGGTAGCTCTCCGCGGAAAGCTCCCATTCTCTGCCGAGGGCGTCGATTCCGCGCTTTGAAAAGGCCTTTTCGCGAACGCCGTCTACGGCAACCGAGAGAGCCTCGCCCTCGACCGGAACGGGACTCGACACCTTCACCGCCAAATCCGACGACGGCGCGACGAGATCAGCCGGACTCAAAGGTCTGCCGTCCGCCTTCCAGACGGCCGACAGTACGGCGCGCAGGGTCATCGTACTCGCTCGTCCGTTGCGATCAACCGCCCCGGCGATCATCTCCATCGAAGCGGGAAGCAGGCGAAGTGTGTAGTCAGCCCTGAACCTTCTACCGCCGGAGTCCCGAGAAATAGCGTACTCGGACGGCGGGACGTCATACGTGCTGTCCTGTCCCTCGAACCTGTGCCAAACCTCGCGAAGGAAAACCGAAGAGGAATCAACCGCGACTTCATCGCGTATGTCGAAGCGCAAGTCGAAGGTGTTCCCGGCGTCCCGGCTTTCGAGCCGGTCCCCGTCCGCAAGAACCGTGTCGCCGACCACAGCCGTGATCCTGGGAGGAGCCGCGTCCAACCTGAGGGCCGGATCCGCCAGCAACGCATAGGTCTGAAGAGCGCTTCTATTCGAACCGGCGGACCCCCAGTACGTCGCCTCACCTTTGACCAGGGCGGGCCCCAGCCGGATGTAGACTTCTCCCGACTGCTCCTCGACGGGCGGATCAATGAACAGAGCATCAATGACCGGCTCATTGAACGTAGCCGTGCTCAGATACTCATAGCCCGTGCTGGCGAAGGCCGCCACGGCACCGGCATCGGGCAGCAGCATCATTCTCTCCGCCATGCTGTCGCCGCCGTCGCCCTCTCCTATGTAGTCGAAGTCGGCTACGTGGCAGGAAAAGGCCAACAGCACGAACGGACGGCGCGTGTTGCCCAACTTGGGAACGTCGTCCCACTCCGGGAAGTCAACAAAGGATCCGAACAGGGTCTCATGCGCCCACACTTTCTCGTTGCCGTGACCTTGGTAGTTGACGAACAGCCAGCCCATGCTCATGCTGTCCAGCAGTGCGGGCGTGACCCTGGTTCTGGTAGTGTCCTGTATGTCATTGATCACAAAACCGGAGTAGCAACCTTTCTTAGGAACCTCCGGCACGTTCCAGAGGTAGTTGCCGAGCTTGAACACGGGAGCTTCGAACCCGGGCACGCCGCTCTCTTCGTCTTCGAGGGCCGCCGACGCCCTGTCCGAGACCGGCTCGAAATACCTCGTCTCCGAGCTCGAGATGCAATATGAGGCGCTGAAAAAGATGGAGCTGGAGTAGTTGTCATCCGTCACGAAAAGTCCTCGCGAACGCCATTCGTCCCCCGCCGAGAGGTCCTCGTAGTCAACCGTCTTGGAAACAAGCTCACGCGCTTCGTCCCGGTTCCCGGCCGGCAATCTGCCGATGAACATGTCGGGTATCCAGTCCCCGCCGATGCCGTCCAAACCTACGGCGTACCATGAATCGCTGTTGACGATCTCCGGCCCCGAAGGAGCCGTGGACACTGCGTCGTGCCTGATAAGAGGCGACGGGACCAGGTTGGGGGGAGTAGGAGCGCCCTCGGGGCCATTCATCAGGTTTTCGGTGTCCTCATTCGCGTCTCCTACAAGGAGGGCGTAGGCGGATCCCCAGTTGTTGTAGGCATAGGTGAGATAGGCCTTGATGGACTCGTCCGAACGATGCCCGTCGCCGAACTCGTCGTAAACGTCCGACACCTTGGCCACCGCCGGCTCGAACCCCTGCGCCCTTCGAAGGTCAACCAGCGGCTCGATTTCGGAGGCGAACTCATCGTACACGATCACCAGATAGTCCGACCCGGCCCCCTCGGCTCTCAGGTCCGAAGGCTTGTCGGCCTCTATGGCATCCGGTTCCGGCGACTTCAGCCCTGCAACCGCAACGGCTGCGATTCTCCGCTCTTGGGGAAACTCCCCTCTCAGAATCAGAGTGTATGTGCCGTCCCCGGCGTCAATCAGGTTTTCAGCTCCCAAATCGAAGGCAACGGGGGTCCGCCCGTCCGTCACGTCGAAGGCCAGAACGTCGGCGGACCCAAAATCAGTGATCTCGACTTGCTGTGGGCGCCCGGCCCCACCCGCGGAGCACGTTATCCCGTCGTCCCACGCCGCATACCTTCTGTAATATCTTACCTCGAACCAGTCCATGTAGGCGGCCGACCCGGCGGCGATCTCGCCGCCGACATTCCTTTCCCCGACGAACCGAAGCGTGTTGCGGCCGTCTGACAGGAAACCGGCGGGCCTCGTCATCTGAGAGTCAAACAAGACGGGCGGCTTGTAGCTCGGGAGGGTTGACGGCGTATCGAATCGAAACCTCACAACCACGGTGTCCGTGGCTCCCTCTCCGTTGCCTACATAAAGGCTCACGTAGTGCGAGCCCCGTTGCTCCGGCTGCATCATCAGCCGGACCCCGTAAGGCCTCTCCGTATCAGGCGACGGCACTTCGAACGGCAGCGCCTTCTCCCCCACCCTCGGCAACAGCCAGAACTGCCGAACTTCCGGGTCGTAGGGAGCTCGGTTGATAACCAAGTCCTCTTCCATGTGGATTGTCTCGGGAAAAGAGAATGGAATCTCGGGATCCTGGAAATCCCCCCAGGCGGGGGCCGTATCCATCCTCGACCCGCCGGCCTCGTCCCAGGAAAGCCAATAGACGTGAGGCCGAAGCCTCGAGCCTCGGCCGAACTCGCCGGGGAATCCGTCCCAGTAGCTGAGGCCGTAGAAGACGATGTAATCACCAGGACCGAAAAGCCCGTCCGAATCGGAATCATGCACTAAGACGGGCACTTCCGTTTCGACGGTGGCCTGTACTTCGGGGGCCGGATCATAAGCTTTCTCGTAAAGCCTGGGCCACTCGGTATCCAGATCCGGCGGGAACCCCTCGGCGGCGAGCCGATCGAAGTCAAGACGGTATAGGGCGGTCTCCGTCACCCGGATCTTGAATTCCGGGTTTTCCGGTCCCAAAGAACGGTCCGCCGTCGGGGCCGCCGTCGGGGCCCGCCTCCAGCCCGAGCCGTCTTCGTAGTTCAGAATAAGCCCCCGCAGAACCGGCTCCCACCTGCCGTCTCCCTTTCGTGGGATCTCCACCCGTCCTCGCTCCCCTTCGGTGAACTCAATCTCGGCATCTATCCTTTGAATAACCTCGACGCCGTTCCGGCCCGGATGGAAGCGGAAAGGAAGGAAACCGACCGAGACCATCCTTTTTCCCCTCAGAGTACCCGCCTCAACAACCTCGACTATGTCCCGCGGGTACGGCGGACCTGCGGCGTAGAAGCGCGGATCCGCAGTAAGCTCCGCGACCGCATGAGACAGCAGGCCGTCGTCGAGAATCATCTCTTTGGGCCATGGAGGCGGGACCGCGCCCTCCAGCCAAGAGGATTCACCCGGCCGAGACTTAACGGACACCCGGGCTCCGTGGGGGACGGCCAGGAGGATCGTCTTCGCCGGTAACGTGGGTGCGCCTTCTTCTCCCGCAGGCGTCATTCCCTCCGCTTGAAAGATCGTGTAAGTAACCCCGTCGTCGGATACATGAGTCGTGTCGTAAGCGCCCAGCTCAAAGACGAGCGCGGCCCCGGACGGGCCGGACTCGGAGAGGGCCACGGACGCACTCCCGGACGCCGCGGCCGGCGGCGCACCCAATGCCAACCCGGCAATCAGGACGCCGGCCCAAACGATCCGGGCCGGTTGCCGGCGACTGCGCAACCGCAGCCACAAGTTCCTTCGGCACGGCTTGATGCTCCGCGCAGCCGGCACCGGCGGCGAAGCAGGCGCTAGCGGATCAGAGGCAGGCGCGAGCGAACGCAGCACGCGCATGCACGACGGGACAATGAGATAAACCGGATTTCTCACCATGATCTCTTCAGGCGGGGGAAACGGGATGCTTCTCGGCTCCGGGAGGCGGAATCCGCGGCCGGGGCGCACGGGCGGCTAGTGCTTCATGGCCTCCAACGCATCCTCGTTGACTCGATAGTTATACTTCTCCCTGAGACTCTCCTTGAAGTCTTCAATCTTCTTGGTCGCCCCGGTGAGAATCTGCATATTGTAGTCGGTTGAGACCTCGTCTCGCACCTCTTCGTAGGGGAGAAGCTTGCCCTCTTCCCTTTCGAGCAGCTTCACCACCGCGTAGCCTCCTCCCGGCATGGGAATAGGTTCACTTACCGCTCCCAGTTCCATCCTGCGGGTCACGTTGAGCAAGACGGACTCATCCTCTTCCGTAAACGCGGAACTCCCGTCCCCGGATTCCAGCCTCAACCGCTGAGTCGTCTTGTCCTTGTCAAGTATCCATCGGAAATCGGACTCAAGTTGCTCGAAGGGCACCCCTTCCTTGGCGTCCAGGTAGAGATCGTGAACGGCATCCTCTTCCAAAATGTTTATGATGGACACCACAACTGCCCCAGGCTGCATGTAGAGATGAGGGTTATTCTCGTAGTACTCGCTCCGTCCTTCTTCGGTGGGCCTGTTTGCCTCTTCACCGCCGGCCGCCTCGACAAGCATGTCTACCTTGCCCTTCTCAAATGCTCTTTGCCTCACATGTCCTCTGACGCCGCGCACCTTGTCCATGCCCATCTCGTATGCAAGGCGGAGGGCAAGCGTTTCATGCAAGAAGAGGCGCAGGCCCCGCTCCACCTCCTCGGGGCCGGCGAGGTACAATGCAGAGTTGCCTACCCGGGTTCTTATGTACTCGAGGTACTCGTCCAGAGTGCGGGAACCACCCTTGAAGGTGAACACGGGCATGGCGTACTCCTCGGGGCTGAAAGCCGGGATTCTCGAAGCCCGGCCCGGCCTGTCGTCTTCGATCCATCCCTCCCCGGCGAACCTATCCGCGATCAACTCAATTGTTCCTTCGTCGTATTCCACATCCAGGGCCCGTGCGACCGAATCCATATAGGCCGTATAGACCGGGGAGTACTTTCGCTTGCGGACGACGGAGCGGTAGTAGTCCCTCTGCTCCTCATACGGCTCCTCGGGCATCTCACCTACTGAGTCCACCTTGACAAAGTAATATCCCAGAGCCGAATGGACTGGGCCGCCGACCTCCCCGACGGGCAGCTCGTATATGAGATCCTCCACGTCCTCCGGGCCGTCACCCGGCTTCACCCATCCCAGAATACCCTTCCAGGAAGCCGACCCCAGCTCCAGGGACCACTTTTCGGCCATTTCGACGAAGTCGGCCCCCGCGGCAAGCTCCCGCCCCACCCTTTCAGCGTCTTCCTTGTTACCGAGAACGATGGCCCTGGTGAGCCTGCGCTTCTTGCCCCGCTCGTAGAGCTCCTTGATCTCATCTTCGCTCACATCAACTCCCGCGAGGATCACTTCCCTGCGGAGGGTGTTCTTCATTACTTTTTCCTTGGCCTCTATGATCTCGGGGTCCCTAACACCATGCTCGTCCGCATAGCCCATTGCCAGGGCCTCAAGCTCGAGAATCTCCTGCGTGGCCAGATACTCCAGGAGTGCCCGGCCATGAGTCATCGGATCGAAGTCTCCCCCGAGCTCCTTCGCCTCCGCGGTCATTGCATCCCGAAACTCTTTGACGGTTATCTCGCCCCCTTCAAAGGTCGCGAGAACGACCTCCGGTTCCAAGCTGCCGCTTGATTGCCCGCCGAAGACACCCGGACTATTCAAGCCGATGACGATTACAACCGGCAATAGAAAAAGAACCGCACGCCTGCGGTTGGTCAAAGAAGCTGTGCGGACACCGGGCCTGTGACTCCCGCAATCGGATCCCGAGTTATGACTAATCTTCATGTTTGTTGATCCCCCAAGTTGTAGCAAGAACGGACCACGGGAAGGTTCCGGACGCCAACGCTCTAAGAAGCGGCTTAAGCTCCATTCTATCAAAGAACCCCCCGGGTCGCAATGAAGCGGCGTCCCCCAGGCGCCGTCAGTGTATTCTACCCGGCTTGCCCTGATCGGTTCCGCGGCCGGCTCTCCCCGCAGGCCCAATGGTCAGGCCCAATGGCCCGCATTAGGCGAAGCGCGACAGGCCCCAATCCGGAGACTGCTGCTAAACGTTGCAAAAGTGAGACTTGTAGGTGAGAATCAGAGCAGGTTCGCCCGCGGACGTTGAATCGGCTGAACAAGCCCCTCGCACGGCCGTGAATGGGGGATGGGCGGACCGGCTTCGTGAGGAGCACCGGGGCCGGGCCACAGAACTTCGGACAAGGTACCCAGGAGACGACTTTGGCGGCAGTGGGCAAGGTGAGAGTATATTCGGAGCTGGCGCGTCCATTCACGCTCCTGGCTCCGGCTCTGGGAATGGTCTCGGGCGGGGTCATGGGCTGGGGGGCGGTGGTCAGGCCCGCCTCAGAGCCCTTTCCCCTGATTCCAGTGGCGATGGGCGCTCTGATGGCGGCCCTGCTGAACGCCGCGTCCAACGCCCTCAATCAGATCTGCGACGTTGAGATAGACAAGATAAACAAGCCGGAGCGCCCATTGGCTTCGGGAAGGATGTCCAAGTCGAAGGCCGCTTGGCTGTCGGGGATACTCTACGTGTTCGCTCTTATCCTGGCGGGGCTCATCAACCTCCAGTGCTTGGCTTTGGCATCGGCGGCGGCCCTTCTTACAATCGCTTACTCGGTGCCTCCCATAAGGACGAAGCGTTTTTGGCTCCTCGCCACCATCACCATAGCCTTGCCCAGAGGGTCTCTTCTGGTCGTGGCCGGCTGGTCCACGGCAGCCGGCGTGAATCACCTGGAACCCTGGTATGTCTCGCTGGTCCTCGGAGGTTTTCTTCTCGGAGCCGCGAGCACAAAGGACTTCGCCGACGTGGCCGGAGACCGCGCGGGAGGATGCAGGACACTGCCCGTAGTCTACGGGGCACGGAAGGCGACTATCTTGATCTCCCCGTTCCTGGTCCTGCCGTTCCTGCTTCTCCCGATAGGGGTAAGGATTGATCTGCTCACGGGCAATCCGCTAATCCTGTCCGCCGCCGGCTGGGCCCTCGCCTCCTGGGGCGTGCTGGTAGCATTGATGATGGCCCGCAGCCCGGACCGGCTGATATCCGGGCCCCATGTGTCGTGGATACATATGTACATGATGATGGCAACCACGCAAACGGCGCTGGTTCTGGCGTACGGCATCTAGGCAAGCGACGCTCGCCGGCCGGCTAGCCGGTGCCCATAACCTGAGGGGTTTGAATGATCGAACGAGCACACGACGGCGCCGTGGCCCCAAGCGGGACCCGGACCGATCCGAACGGACGGGGACTGCTTCCCGCCTCCATGTGGGTTTCCCTACTGCTTCTTGCGGCGGGCGCCGCCGGAAGCACGGCCCTTGGCTTCGTGCTGGGTGCCCCGTGGCTTCTGCCTATCCTGGGAGCAACGGCGGCATATCCCGTCTATGCGGCCGATCTGGCCCGGGGCAGGCCCGCCAGAGCAGTAACTCTGATGGTCATCTGGGCGGTCATGCTAAGCGTAGCCGTGGTTTTCGCTACCTCGGCCTTTCCGTCCAGGGCTGAGAGGACGATATGGCTGGGCACTGAGTATGCTGCCGAGATGATCGAGTGGATAGAGACGGGAATAGGGCCGGAGGGCGATCCCTCGCTGTTTCTGCCCCAGCACGGGCTGCATTTCGCGCTTTTCAACCTGGCCTGCCTGGCTTCCGCCGGTCTCGGGGGTCTCGTCATGGGAGCCGCTCTGCTCAACTACATGAACTTCTACGTGGCCGTGCTGATCCGAGAGGCCTCGAATCCAATCCTGGCTGCGGCTCTGGGCTGGCCTCCATGGGCCATACTAAGGGTCATGGGGTTTATTCTCGTGTCGGTGCCGCTATCCGCCCGACTATTAAGAAGGTTCAGAAGGGGGCGGACTCAACCGAATATCTCTTATTGGAAGTACTACCTCTGGGGGGCCGGCCTCGTGGTCTCTGACGCGATTCTCAAGGCCGTCCTCGCCCCGTTCTGGCGGGGACTTCTGGCAAGGGCCCTTTGAGGGCGTATTTTTCTGTTGACGGCCCCCGGAGTCCGTGCTAGCTCTGGTCGGGCGATTAATTTGCCCAAACCTACCCATGGCCTTTTTCTCGCCGGAAGCGCCTCTTCGAGGGGTTCACGGACGGAACGCCGGGGCTGGAAGGAGGTGTCAGCGGAACTGTTCAACCTGCCGTATACGGTTCCGGCCGAGTGTCTACCGCGGCATCCGGCCGGCGGCTGATACTGAGAGGAGGTTGCTGCTCGAAGAGTTACGGACTAAGAACAGCCCGAGAGCAATGCGAGCCCTTTGTCTCACGGGCGCTACCAGTGTGAGGGTCAACGTTATGAAGAAGATCGCTTTTATTACAGCCATAGCGCTAGTTCTCTGCCTGACGGGCACCGCCGAGGCGGTCAAGAACTGGAACGCCAAGTTCCAACTCCACTACGCCGGAGCGCACGACGCCAAAGTAAACACCTGCTCATTCGAGGTGACCGATTGCGGTTCCGACATTGTGGTAGACGGCGGGGCAGGCGGACAGGGAGCCGACAACAGCCGGTTTGACATCTACGTAATCGCCATAGACACCGAAGGCATCGCGGGGCTCAGGTACGGCATCACTTGTATTGCCGACGATTACTTCTTCTACGGCTGGACGAAGTGCTCCGACCTCGAGATTCCGACGGACCCATGGCCCGCCTGCGGCGGGGGCAACGCCCAGACGTGGGGCTTTGAGAAGCCTGGAGGACATATCACGGTTGGAATCATAGACGTCTATGTCTACGGCACCGCCACCACCCTTTGCACGGCGGAGGATCCGAGGGTGGGATTCGCGGAATGGTGCGACGGGTCGTCGCCGGAGCCTTTCTGCAACAAAACGAACGAGGTGGCCCCGGCCGTCAAGGACCTTTACTTCGGCTGTGTGGGATTCAACGGCACATCGGGCGTCAGCCGTTGCGACGTAATAGCCACCGAGAAGGCAAGCTGGGGAGCCATAAAGGCCCTGTATCGGTAGTTTTAGTCCGACACGAAACCCGAGAGATGGCAAAGGGGGCTCGAGAGAGCCCCCTTTGCTTGTTTGCTGCATCCCGGAGCCGGCCGCGGGCAAGGTCGCATTCGCGACGGATGTCCCTCCGGCTCGATGGGCGCGTCTATGCCGACGAAGAGGATTCCGGGGGCCTAGGCTTCTTCCTTCTCCTCATCCGCATCAAGCAGCTCGGAGCGGGCAAGAACGTCGTCCTTTACATTGACCGGGTAGCGGCCCTTGGCCTCTTCAATGATCTCGTTCAGCTTGTCGTCCTTCCGCCTGACATGGAGATCCGACGTGACCCTATCCTTCGCGAGCTCCCAGGGGATGGGACCCGCCGGGGTCTTGCCGGCCAACCTGCCGATGATGTGCTCTCCGAATATCTCTATAGGTCCGAAGAAGTCGCCGGGCTCACTCTCCCAGCAAACGTCGAAGACCTCCGCCTCGGCCTCCGACCTGAAGAAAGTGGCAGAAGGCTCCCACTCTGAAAGGACCCCCCGCTCCTTCATGGTCTTGTAAAGCTCACCCTGGTCCTCGCCGGCCTTCCACCCTTCCAGCGTCTCAACGGCGGACTCCCTGTCGCTGAAGTGAAGGATAGCGGCCTGTATCAAGTCATCCGGCAGACTGTACTTCGGCAGGTTCTCCTCGTAGTACTGCCACGCCTCTTCCATGGACGGGGCGCTGACGGTATCAACGTATGTGCGGTAGAATATGTTGGTCAGCATATCCTCCCGGGCGAGAGCGCGCTCCTTTTGCACTTCGGGATCCTCGCGCATCCCCATTGCCAGACCGTACTCGATCACCATGTCCTTGTAATAGGTCTCGTCCAGGTGTTCTCTGATCCACTCATCCCCGCCGCCCTTCGGCCAAACCAAAGCGGGAGCGTAGATCTTCTTTCCCACCCAGTCGCCCACGGTGATCGTCGAGTCTCCCATCGTGACCAAAGTCAAAGCCCGGTCTTCCTCGTCGAACTCGGGAAACCAAACGGAAGCATCGACCCCGGGCTGGCCCATGGAGGCCGGGCTCTCCAAGAACTCCTGATTCGCCCACAGGGCGGTGAACCTCCTGTCCAGCAGCCTCACGGCCTCCGGGTGATATTTCACGCCGATCTCCTTCTTCACCTTGTCGAGGAAACCGTCCTTGGCGGCCTTGGCCCTTCTCGCCATGATCTGGAATTTGATCTGCTCACGCAGGCTGTCGTCGAGCGGAGGCCTATCCATCTCCCTGCTGTCCTCGAGCCTTATTATGTGATAGCCCATTTCCGTCTTGATGGGCCCCACCGTTTCCCCGACTTTCATGTTCTCCAGAGCCTCGTCGAACTCCACGGGCATCCGCCCCAGGGTGATGTAACCGAGATCCCCCCCGTCCCTGTAGGACTCGGAATCGATCGAGAACTCCATCGCCAGCGCCTCAAAAACCCCGCCCTCATTGAGCAGCTTCAGGACCTCATTTGCTTCGCCCAGGCTCTTGACAAGAATCTGCCTGGGTCTGTAGCCGATCCTTCTCTTCTCGTGCATCTCCTCCACTTCAGCGTCGCTGACTTCGAAGTTCGGGCGGACTTGTCTTCTTTCCAGGGTTTCGAATATGATATTCCTTGTTCTGTTCTCCAGCCGATTCTTGTGCCTGTCCGTGAGCTCCGCTATTTCTTCTTCCGCGACCTGGGCGATAAGCTCCTTCTGAATCATTGTCTCCAGGAATTGCCGCAGACCCTCCAGACCCTCTTCCTGGGGCCTCATGTTCGGAGGCATTCGCTTGAACTTCTCCTCGAACTGCTCAAGGGTTATCGTTCGCTCGCCCACCGTGGCCAGGACCGTCCCCGCGGCCTCATCTTCCGTCTGCTTTTCCGAGCAGCCCAAGAAGGGCAAACACAGCGCCGATACGAAGAGAAAACACAACGAAAGGCTTGATTTCATGATCTCGGTCTCCTCATTGCGCGGCCTCATCGGGAAAGGATCCCCCCGGACGGCGGGCGAGGCCGGCCCGGCACCGCCTCCAAGTGGCCCGCGCTCGTCTTCCTCAGGCCCATTGACGTCTCAAAGCTGACCGCCCCAGCTCATGCGGACGGCCGTTAATCCAGTGTATCAGCGCCCCGGCGACCGATCAAGCCCGCCCTGGGCCCCGCGCTACCGACGAGCAAGGACGGGTAGTAGGTCGGTTTGCGCGTCAAGGGCCCTTGGAACGGCCCGGCGGTCAAGGTTGTTCCCTCGGGGCCACGCGTCCGCTTCGCGGAGCTTACCGGCTTCGCCGGCGGATCTCCGCACCCTCCCGACGAATCGGCCCTTACGGGAACCACCGTGACCGCACGTACAAAGCTAAACGCGGCATGACGAAACCGACCCACCACCAGAGGCCGCCCCGAGGTTGACCAAAAGGGTGTATCGCTGGTACTGTTGTCGGCGGGAGGACTACCGCAGCCGTTTTGCTCGGCAGGGGACATGACTGAGCTAAGAAAGATCACCATCAGCAGACCCGTCGTCCTGCTGCTTTTCTTCTTTTCAGGAGCCAGCGCGCTCGTCTACGAGGTCGTCTGGGGACGTATGCTCGTCCTAGTCTTCGGGGGCACGGCTTTCGCCATTTCCACGGTGCTTGCCGCTTTCATGGGCGGTCTGGCCCTGGGAAGCTACCTTTTCGGGCGCCTCATAGACAAGCGCGGCAATCCGCTTCTTGTATACGGCCTTCTCGAGGGAGGAATAGCGGTCTGGGCTCTGGTGCTTCCCGCCCTGCTGGGCAGGCTCAACTCCGCCTACGGGCTGCTGTATACGGGACTGGACCCCAGTTTCTACTCGCTCAGCCTGATAAGGTTCGCGCTGACTTTCATTGTGATCCTCGTTCCGACCACCCTGATGGGAGGAACATTGCCCGTCTTGATGCGGTTGCTGACGGCTACGGGCGCCCTGGTCGGACGGACGTCCGCACTGCTGTATTTCGCAAACACAACCGGCGCCGTCGCAGGCACCTTCCTGGCCGGCTTCATGCTGATACCCGCGTTCGGAATCGCGGGGACGACCCACCTCGCCGTCGCCGTCAACCTCGGCGTGATGCTGCTGGCGATATATATGTCACGGAGGATCTACCTTGGAAGCCCGGGGGAGACAATGGAACCTGCGGTCCCCTCCGCCGCGGGCGCTCCGGTGGCAAGGAAGGCTCCGGCCGGCGCGAAGGCGAGGCCCGAGGCCAAGGCACGGCCAGAGGCGCTCGCGGATCCGACCGCGAGGAGGTTCGTACTCCTGGTCTACGCGATGTCGGGACTCACGGCCCTGGGGTACCAGGTGGCCTGGACAAGAGTCCTGGTCTCCATAATAGGGACTACTACGTATGCCTTCACCACGATGCTCACGACTTTTCTGCTGGGCCTGGCTATCGGAAGTCTGCTCTTTTCACGCCTCGCGGACCGCTTTTCAAGCGTCAAGCCTCTGGCGATCGTCCAGCTTCTCATAGGTCTTCTGGCTCTGGCCACGATTCCCATTCTCGGCCATTTGCCGGCGATCTTCCTGCATTTGCAGGAGCCTTTCGGGGGCGGCTGGTGGGGCCAAGTGGGCATGCGCTTCACCCTTTGCATGCTGGCCATGCTGCCGCCCACGATCCTCATGGGCGCTACTTTTCCCATAGTCGCGAGGCTTTACGCCGGAAGCGCAAGGGGAGTGGGAACCAAGATCGGCGTCATGTACGCCTTCAACACGATAGGGGCGATACTGGGCTCTTTCCTGGCGGGCTTCATCGTGATTCCCGCCCTCGGCCAGGAGAACACGATCGTCCTCTGGACCGCACTCAATATCTCGGCGGCCTTGCTCCTTGCCGTTTTCGTGCGAGGCCCCTTGCCGGGGCGAGCCCTCATAGGCGCCGCGGGAGTCGCCGCCTTTGCAGTGACCGTCGCAGTGCCGCGGCTCGATCTTTGGGACGTCAAATTGATGAACAGCGGCGTCTATCTCTACGGTTCGGAGTACTCCGACATCTCCAGGTTGAAGGAGATGATGGGCAACGCGAGGCTGCTTTACTTCAAAGAGGACAGGGACGCCACCGTGTCCGTATGGCAGGAAGGCGCGGTCAAGTACATGCGGATAAACGGCAAGACGGAGGCTTCCACCGGCGCCGACATGCTCACCCAGAGGATGGTGGGCACGCTGCCGCTGCTCTTCCATCCGGAACCGCGCAGCGGCCTGCTCGTGGGGCTTGCCAGCGGTGTGACCGCCGGCTCCATGCTTCGCCATCCGTTGGAGAAGCTCGATTGCGTGGAGATAGTGCGGGGCATGGACACCGCGGCGGAGTTTTTCAAGAGAGAGAACTACGATTGCCTCAACGACCCCCGCTTCGAATTGATCGAAGGAGACGGCCGCAATCACCTTCTTCTCAGCGACCGGGACTATGACGTCATTGTCTCTCAAGGCTCGAATCCCTGGGTGGCGGGATGCGTGAACCTTTTCACGATCGAGTTCTTTGAGCTCGCCCGGGATCGACTCAAACCGGGCGGCATCATGGGGCAGTGGGTTCAGATATACTCCATGACACAGAGGGACTACAAGCTCGTGCTCAACACCTTCCATGAAGTTTTCCCTTACGTGACCATATGGCAGGCCTCCGAGGGCGACATTATCCTATTGGGATCCGACCGGGAACAGCCCGACGACTATTCATTCATAGCGGACACCATGGGGCGTCCCGGCGTTGCCGAGGACCTGGATTCCGTAGGGCTGGGCTCACTCCGCGGACTTTTTTCATGCCTTATCTTCGACACGCCGGCTCTTGAGCGTTACCTTACGGGATTCACCGAAGAAGTCACGGACGATGATCCCTCACTGGAGTTCACGATGCCGAGAACCATCGGCCAAACAACACATCACACGAGAATCAAGGAAATGGCCTCATATAGAAAACCCCCCGCCGAGTACGTGAGCGGGCCTATGCCGGATGAGGTGCTAGAGGGGCTGGAAGCGGCCTACGAAGCCCGCGGCATGGTCCTCGCGGCCGTGGAGGCTTCCGCCCTCGGAGACGGCGCCAAGACGCTCAGACTTCTCAGGGAGGCCATGCGGATCAACCCGGAAGACGCACTGGGACTGGAGTATCTCTCAAGGCTCCTCCTGGACGGCGCATCCGACTTCGTAGCCGAGCGCGACTTCTCTTCCGCGGCGGCGCTGTACGACGAAGTGAGGCGGCTCGGCCACAGGTCCCGCTCTCCGATAGCGGCGAGCAATCTCGGCATGTGCTATCTCGAAATGGGGCGCCCCGACGACGCGGTCAAGACTTGGCGAACGGCATTGGAAGAAAGCCCGGAAGCCAACTACAATATCGCCGGGTTCTATCACGCCAGAGGATTCGTCGACAGCACCGTGATGGCCTACGAAAGGGCGATCGAGCTGGATCCGAACGATGCCGATTCCATGAACAATCTCGCGTGGCTTTACGCCGAAAGCCGAACGGAGCTGGACAAGGCCCTGGCGCTGGCGCAACAAGCCGTAAGTCTCAGCCCGACGGGCTCGAACTTGGATACCCTGGGATGGATTCAGTACCTCAAGGGGGACTTCGCCGGCGCGGCCGAGACCCTTGAGAAGTGCGCTGAAAGATGGGGCGACAGTCCCGAGTGCCTGTATCACCTGGGAATGGTTTACGCGAAGCAAGACCGCAGGGAGTTGGCGCGGAGCACCCTACGGAAGTCCGCGGACCTTGCCGGCGAGGGCGAGCTCCGATCCCTTGCACTGGAGGCGCTGAGTGAGATCTAGCGGCGCGGACGGAAAACGTCGTCGGCGCTTCCTGGCGGCGCTGGCACTGGTGGTGATTGCGGCCGCCGGAGTCAGAGCCGGATATCTGATCGGCCTTGAGGAAAGCCCCTTCTTCAAGACGCCGCTGGGCGACGCGGCAGCGAACCTGAACCGGGCGAGAGACATGGCGAGAACGGTCTCCAGCGCGGTTGAGACGGCCGGTATACTGGGGGAAGAGCCGCTCCGGCGCCCGCCCCTATATCCCATGGCCCTCTCTGTGGCCGTGCAGGCCGGCGACGAGCTCACCGTCGCGCGCTGGGGCCAGGCCACTGCGGGCGTGATAGTGGCCGCCCTGGTTTTCATAGTCGGCACAATGCTTCTGGGATTGCCCGCGGGCCTGATCGGGGGCCTCCTATGCGCGTTGTACGGACCCGCCGTCTACTACGACGCACAGTTTCTGCCCGGCACTCTGATGCTTCTTACTTACGTTTGCTACTGGATTACGGCCCTCGGCGCTTGGCGCAGAGGCTCGGTTGCATTGTGGCTGCTCTCGGGCCTACTGCTGGGAGTCATGGCGGGCCTGAGCATAGGGGCGTTCGTTCTTGCCTTGCCGGCCATGATCCTCGCGTGGCGCGGACGAGAGCAGAGCACGGGGCCGCGTCCATGGATCGTCGCCGCTGCCTTGGTCGTGGGCGCCGCGATCGCGGTCTCGCCATTTGTAATCCACAACGCCAGGGCCGGCGCGGCAGCCGTTGTGGTCGCCCGGGACGGTGGAATTAGCTTCTACACGTCGAACAACCCGAACGCGACGGGCCTTCCCCCCTCTCTGGCGGGCGAGGACACTTGGTGGCACGGCGAACGATACGCGGCCGCGGAAGCGGCAGCCAAGTCGGGGAGCGTGCTCGGCCCGGCCCAGTTGTCCCGATACTGGTTTTTTCAGGGACTCCGCTTTGTGGTAAAGCATCCCCTGCAATACGCCAAGCTACTGGGCAGAAAACTGGCGCACTTCTGGGGAAGGCCCGAGCTGGTGACCGGCCCCAGCCCTTCTTTTGTCAGCGAGAACTGGGTCCCCTGGTCTGGGCCGCTCATGTACGGGTTCGCAGCGCTTGGAGCACTCGCGCTGGCGGGGATTGTCGCAATCCGAAGAAAGTCCGAGGCACCGGCCATTCTATTCCCCTTGATCGGAGCACTGGCCTTCGGCCTTGTTTACACTTCAGAGGCCTCGACGAGGCTTCTCGCACTTCCATCCCTGACCCTTCTCGCCGGCGCATTCGTACTTCATCTGGCAAGCGAGGTCCGGCGCAGACGGTGGAAAGGAGCCTCGGCGGCGGTCTTGGCTCTAGCTACTGCGGCTGCGATCGTCAACTTACTCGCCCCGTGGGTGTCGGGCGCAGCTCTTCCCGCCGCCAGGGATCACCGTTTGCTCGGAGTCGTCTACAACACCCAAGGCAGAGGACCCCTTGCCCTCGACCAATACGACAAGGCTGCGCGAATGGCTCCGGGAAACAGCTCATGCCGGCTTTCTCTGGCCGCGATGCTGGCCTCCGACGGGGTCGCCGACGAAGCCCAGCGGCACTTCCTGGCCGCCGCGGCGCTGGACACCTTGTCGCCGGCGCCGTATCTGGGCCTGGCGAATCTCTACAGGCGAAACGGCCTTCTTGAGGAGGCTCTCTCGATGCTTGAAGAGGCGGCGATACGCGCCCCCTACGACGTCGGCCTTGCCGTCTCACTGGGCAGGAGCTGCATTGACATGGGGCTCTACGAGCGTGCGGAAGCGCATCTGAGGGCCGCCCTGTCCCTTGATCCGGAGAACGCCTCGGCGATAGACGGACTGCTGGAGCTGAGGGACCGGGGGATATACGTTGAGGTCCAGGAGGGAACAGCCGGGGCCCGGGAGACCGTCAGGTCGAGGATGCAGGCCGCCATGGGTCATCTGCGCGCGGGAGACATGGATGCCTCGAAGGCCATTCTGGATGAGCTTATCGCCGAGGCCCCAGACGATCTCGACGTTGTCTTCGCTCTGGCTACTTGGCATCTCGCAGCCGGCAACCTCGAGGAAGCCATCAAGGGGTATGAGAGATGCTACGAGAGCAACCCTAAGAATCCCATGGTGATAAACAACCTCGCATCCGCATACCACCAGACGGGGCGCGTCGAGGAAGCGATCACCATGTGGGAGCGGGCTCTCGCACTCGATCCGAACAACATGAAAGCGAAGTCTAATCTCGAGAGAGCGCTGGCCGAGAGAGATGAATCAGGGCCGCAATGAGACCGGAAAGGGGCGGCGGGGCTGATCCCCCGCCACCCCTCTTTGAAAACCGGATTCAAACTTCCGGCGTGAGGCACGTCTTTCTACGATAAGATTCACGATGCAGGCGGATCCGGCCCACTATTGATAGATCGCCTTTACCGCACCCCAGCTGGTTTCTTCCGTAGCGATCCGCCCGCAAGGGTTATACCCCGCACAGCCGAACCCCACGCAACCGAAGGCATTCGGGTACTCGGCCTTCGTGATCGTGCAGCACCACGGCTCCGGGCTCGAACCGTCACACCACTCGGCAAAGCCGACACGCGGGTCGTCGCACATGCTGAGAACAGCCTGCGCCTGGGCATAGACGTAGACGTCCAGAATCCCAAGCGTCACATGGCCCGCGGGCAGCTCGTAGCCCCATGTCTGCGCGTTGCCTCCGCCGCAGGCAGGCCACGGATCGGTCGGAATCTCGAGGTCCGAGCACTTCGTCCAGCCATAGAAATAGAAATCGCCAAGGCAGCACAGGCCGTACCTTGTTCCGGCGATACCGTTGGTGTCCAATGCAAGAACGTAGACATCGAAGCGGCCGGGACCGGCCGGACCGGCCGTCACGACCTCGCCCGCGCCGGGAGCGCAGTCGGTCACCGTATAGTCACAGGTGTTGAGCTTGGAGTCGTGCACCCCGGCAAAGTGCAGCGCCCACTTGTTATTGCCGTGTTTGAAGCATGCGTGGGCATCGGCCGCCAATACACACATGAAGGCGGCAGCCAAAACAAAAACAAGCGCCTTTTTCATATCTCCCCCTCGTGCTCAGTTTCTCAGATCTCCGGAACCCGTCGCCGGGGCTCCGGTACGGATTGCTGTCCGGCGGATGCCTCACGGACACCGCCTCGGACTCCACAAGCTCTCACTCGCTCGACCATGTTCTGACTCAAGCCCTTCAGCAGAACATTGCCGTGTTCACACCTCCCTTCCGATCTCCGGCTGAATGAGACATCACGGACGACCTCATTGCAACCAGCCTCTCTCGGGCAAACCACCATGCAAGTGCGGACACATAATGGCTCTTAGTTTATCCTTCTCCCGAGGAACGGCAAACGGACCAATCCGGCAACCAGGCTTCCCCAACACGCATTATTATATCACCAAAGAGACCATTTGTCAACACCTTAGATCTCCAAGTGTCCCCTTGGCCCCGGGCCGCGCCCCGATTCCCGACGCTCCCGCATGAGGGCGAAGGGGTTTTCGCAACGACCCTTGTACAACGGGGAAGCCGAGATCCACTCCCCGGAAGTCCGCAATCCTGTGGGAGCCTCAACGCGGATGAAGGATGTTTCGTAAGGCCCCCTTGCGCAGGAACGAGCGGAGATCCATCGCCCTTCGCCGAAAATCGACACCAGACGCCCCCTTTCGCGGACGAACGATCTTTCGTAGCGACCGTTCGCGCAGGAGGGAGCCGAGATCCACTGCGGCTTTGTGATCCTCTCGCCGGCGAAAGATCTTTCGTAGCGACCGTTTCCGCAGGAGCGAAGGAAGATCCACCGCCGCGAAGCGGCAATCCAATGCGCGCCTTAACGCGGGCGAACGATCTTCCAAAGCGACCATTAAGCACAGGAGGGAGCCGAGATCCACCTCAGCGAAGCTGAGGTTAGCTCGGCGACCGGGTGCAGGGAGCGTGGAAGATCTTTCGCACGCACCGCAGGAACGAGCGGAGATCCACTGCG
>Ga0180434_10003733_pt1 | contig 19176 bp, 10 predicted proteins | sample SS_ome_7_FD_132453 | JGI IMG/M metagenome (GOLD analysis project Ga0180434, IMG submission 132453) | Hypersaline lake sediment archaeal communities from the Salton Sea, California, USA - SS_1_D_2 metaG | ecosystem: Environmental > Aquatic > Non-marine Saline and Alkaline > Hypersaline >...
ACCGTTGTAAAAGCTCCTCATGTCCTCGTGGATCATCGAGTGCTGAGAGAGCGAGTGGCGAAAGGAATCCAGTTCATCGCTGGTCGGCAGTTCCCCATAAATCAGCAGATAGGCAACCTCGATGAAGTCGCACCGCTCGGCGAGATCCTCAATCGGGTAGCCACGATACCGGAGGATTCCCTGCTCACCATTAAGAAAGGTGATGCCACTGGCGGTCGAGCCGGTGTTGACGTAGCCCTCGTCGAGTGTGATCAATCCAGTGCTGGCCCGCAGCCGGGAGATGTCGACCGCCCGTTCCCCTTCGCTGCCGACGACGACCGGCAGTTCGATCGATTCACCATTCAGCTGGAGGGTGGCAGGCGATTCGGCGTGGGTTCCTGGCCAGGGCGTTTTCGGCAGGGCGGACTTGGCGGTCGGGGCATTCATGCGGCAGCCTCCTCGGTGTTGGTCGGCGGTGGACCCGCCGCAAGACGATCCAGATCCGCCTGCGGTGAGTGTAGCCCTGCTTCAGCCTGCCAGCAATCGACCCGGCTTATCGCCGGCGTTGCGGCCTCCGTCAGCGGGTGCGATTCTCCCGGGCACGACCGGCGATCCCCGCGGCCCCGGTACCCTCGTCGAACATCGTCCAGACCGGCGTCCGGTCGCGGAGACGTTTGAGGTATTCATCTTGGGCCTTGGTCTGCCGCTGCCGCTGCAGTTCCGCGCGGATCGCCACCTGGGCTTCGACGAACGGGGTTCTGCCCGCCTCTTTTCGCTCCAGCACCCGCACGATGTGCAGGGCATCACCATCGTCGAGGATGGCGCTGAGTTCGCCGACCGGCAGGGTGAAAATCGCCTTGTCGATGACATCCGAAACCAGGCTGCCTGGTCTGGTCCATTCGTATTGTCCACCGTTGCGAGCAGCCGGGCCCTCCGAATTGGCCTTGGCGACCTCAGCCAGGGGACGGCCCTGGAGAACCTCGTTACCCATGGCAGCCAGCCGGTTCCAGGCGATATCCCGCGGCTGTGCCGGGGTGATCTTGACCGTCAGCTGTTCGAACCGGGCCTGAGCTGCGAACTCGTATTCACTCAGGTGATTCTGATACCAGGCAATCATCTCAGCATGGGGGATCTCACCGGCGGTGCGGGCATTCTGCTGAATCCATTCCTGTGACAATGCCCGTTCGAAGAACATCTTCCGCATCCGTTCCAGCGATTGTCCCTGGCTGCGGAGTTGCTGTTCGTACTCCAGCAGTGACGCCGCCCCCGCCGCCTTGATCATCTGGGGCAGTTGCTCCTGATCGAAGGCCTCGTCAACCTTGGCCTTGATTTCGGGCAGCCGCTCCTCGGGGATTGTCCGGCAGGCGTCGACATAGACGAGCAGTGATTCGACATGGGGTGGGAGGACCTGCTGATAGATCTGGAACTTGAGCTGCTTGACCTGTTCGGGCTTCAAGTTGGGTGACACCTTTGCCAGCCATTCGGAGGCCGCCGGTGTCATTAGGTCACCGGCGAGCACCACTTCGGGGCCGACGCGGGCCACGACCATGGCCATTTCGACCGACTGCATGCCGGGAATGTCAACTGGAGAGTCACCTGTCGGAGAGGTCGGTGCGGCCTCCTGGTAATCGGCCTGAATGACACTGGATGATTGTGGCTTCGCGGTAGCGGGTTCTGTGGAGGTGTTCTCGCGGCCCTCCGCCTTTGTCCTTGCCAGCGGCCTGCCCTCGGGATCGACTGGTTCCAGCGGGCCCCCTGGGTTGTCACGGATGCTGGAGAGCACATGCTGACTGACGGAGGCCGGAATGCCGGTCGGCCAGCCCTTCGGTCGTGACACCGATTCGGGAATAGTCGGAATCACTGGGGTGAACACTGCCGGAGCCGCCGCCGCCGCGGATTGCTCATTCGCGGCGTTCGCCTCGGGCAGGGGGCTGCTCAGGCCAGCCATGGTCAGCAGCAGACCGAAACCCCACCGCAGAAACTGTAAACGAACTGGTGAAATAGTCTGCACGGATCGTGGTACCGCAGAGGGTCGCTGGCCGGCCGCTTCGCTAGGCGGTCCGAGCCAGCATGGTCGCGGCGAACACTACAGATCGGGAGCCAGCCAAAAAAGGGCAATGCGGCTCTTCCCCGAGAAGCCCCCAGCGGACCCGGGGGACCCATTTTGAACCGGCTCCAAACCCGTAAAAAGGTTTCAGCGTCTTTGCGGTTGCTTGCCTCGCGGGGTCTGCCGGCCGCCCGGCAGCAGACTTCCAAGCAGCGTGAGCAAGCGGTCGGGGTCGGCGGCCTCCCGCTCACTCAGGGGCAAGACGGCCGTCTTGTTGCCGACGATCCGCAGTTCACGTCCGGCCAGCTGGCAGGTTCTCCGCCACCGTTCGATCCGGCGAATGTCGTGGTGGCCACAGACCAGTAGGCCGGGCTGTTTGGAGATTGAGTCGATGCCGAGTTCGGCTGCGGCAATCCGCAGCCCCGTCAGCTCGAGCAGCCGCGCCGCTGCGGCCGGGAGCGGGCCAAACCGGTCAGCCAGTTCCGTTGCCAGCTGCTCCACTTCCGGCTGCATGCCAGCCCGCGAGATTCGCCGGTAGATGTCGATTTTCGTTCGCAGATCGGCAATGTAGTCGCGGGGCAGCCAGGCATCGCCGGGCAGATCGATCGCCACGGCAGGAGGCTCAGACGGAGGCAGGTCTTGGAGGCCCCGCACGGCGTTCTCCAGCAGCCGGCAGTAGAGTTCGTAGCCGACGGTCGCGATGTGCCCGCTCTGCTGGGTCCCGAGCAGGTTGCCAGCTCCACGGATCTCAAGGTCGCGCATCGCCAGCGAGAATCCGGCGCCGGTGCTGGAAAACTCTTGAATGGCCCGCAGCCTGCGGGCGGCGGTTTCGGTCAGCCGGCCCGACTCTTTCACCAGCAGGTAGCAATAGGCCCGGTGGTGCGACCGACCGACCCGACCCCGGAGTTGGTGAAGATCGGCCAGGCCGTACTGGTCGGCTTCATCGATGAAGATGGTGTTGGCCCGGGGGATATCGAGGCCGCTTTCAATGATGGTTGTCGCCAGCAGCAGCCGGGTGCGGCCGTTGACGAAGTCGAGCATGACAGTTTCAAGCTCGGTCTCCGAAAGTCTGCCGTGGGCGATCCCGATGGTGATGTCCGGCACGATCGAGCGGATCCGGTCAGCTACTTTGTCGATGTCGTGGATGCGGTTGTGGACGAAAAAAATCTGGCCGTCCCGGGCGAGTTCGCGGTCAATGGCGTGGCGAATCAGGGTTTCGTCAAATCGCCCCACCCGGGTCTCCACTGCCAACCGATTGGCTGGCGGTGTGGTCAGGTTCGAGATATCGCGGATGCCGAGCATCGCCATGTGAAGTGTGCGGGGGATCGGCGTGGCAGTCATCGTCAGTACGTCGACGCTCGCCCGCAGGGCCTTGAGTCGCTCTTTGACGTCGACCCCAAATCGCTGTTCCTCATCAACTACCAGCAGGCCGAGATTGGCGAAGTGAATATCGGCCTGCGCCAGCCGGTGGGTGCCAATCACGATGTCGACCGTCCCCCGGGCCAGCCCCTCGAGTGTCTCGCGGGTTTCCCGCGTCGGCGTCAGCCGCGACAGGCAACGAATCCTGAAAGGGTATTCGGCAAATCGTTCGCAGAAGGTCCGGCGGTGCTGCTCGGCGAGGATCGTCGTCGGCACCAGGACAGCCACCTGGCAGCCGGCCTCAGCAGCCTTGAAGGCGGCCCGCATCGCCAGTTCGGTCTTGCCAAAGCCGACATCGCCGCAGAGCAGGCGGTCCATCGGCTTCGGCGTCTCCAGGTCGGCCCTGATCGCCTCCATCGCCGTCGCCTGGTCGGGGGTCGGATCGAACTGGAATGATTGCTCGAAGGCAATCTGCCAGGGGGTATCGGTGGGATAGGCCCGCCCCGGCCGCTCGGCCCGCACCGCTTGGATCTGCAGCATGTCGGCGGCCATGTCGGCCACCGCCTTCTCGACGGCCCGCTTCTGCTTTGCCCAGAGTGTGCCTCCGATCTTGGCGAGCTTGGGGGCGGTCTTGCCGCCGCCGACATACTTCTGCACCAGCTCGATGGCCGAAGCCGGCACGTAGATACGGGTCGACTCGGCGAACTCAAGTTCAAGGAACTCCTCAGTGCGACCCTGTTTCTGGAGCAGCTTCAGGCCGCGATACCGGGCGATGCCATGGGCGACATGGACCACCAGATCGCCTTCGTGCAGGTCGAGGAAGGTGTCGATGGCCCGGCTGAGCCGGTGCCTGGGCAGCCGGCTGGCGGCGGTCTCATGCCGACGGAAGAGTTCCGCGGCTGAAATCAGCACCAGCTTCTCGGGTACCAGCCGGAAGCCCGCCGACAGTCGCCCCCGGGTGAAGTGCAGCCTGCCGGCGCGGGCCGGTGCCGAGTCGCTCAGCAGTTCAGCCAGCCGCCGTTGCTCGGCTGCGGTCGGCGTGACAACCCAGACCTCCTGGTCCTTGCCGACGGTGTCGAGTTCCTGGCAGACCCGATCGAGCTGGCCGGTGAACCGCTCCACGCTCTCGACGGCGAGTTGCGCGGTCGCCTCGAGACTGGCCGGGGCGATCCCCGACAGGGTGACTGAAGGAAACCGGTAGATGCGGCTGAACAGCTCCTCCGGTGAAAGCGTGGTTCCCGCCGGTAGCCGACTGTTAAGCCGTTTGCCTTCCTCGGCAAGCTCGGCCGGTTCGATCAGCCCCCACCAGCTGTCAGCCGGCAGGATGTCGGTCAGCCAGGACCGCCGGCCACCGTGGGCAGTGGAGGTCAGCGCCGTCAGGTCGATTGCATCGATCGCGGCGATGCTGCGCTGGCTGACCGTGTCGAAGGTTCGTAACGATTCGATCTCATCGTCATCGAGCTCCAGCCGTACCGGTCGCTCCCAGTCGGTGGCATAAAGATCGATGATTCCGCCCCGGCGGGCAAAGCTGCCAGGATCGGCAAGCGCGTCGACCTGTCGCCAGCCCCGCGCAGTGAGCCAGTCGGCCAGTTCCCCAGGGTCGAGCCGCTGCCCAACGGCGAGCTGTCGGGTACTGGCCAGAATCTGCCGGGGGTCGGCCACCGGGGCAAGCAGAGCCCCGATGGACGTCACGAGAATCCGCGGAGCCCGCTCGGCGGGACCGGTCAGCCGCTTGACCACCGCGAGACGGGCCGCCTCGGCGGGGTCGGCATTTGTGGACTGCCCGTCGAGGGTCGGGTCGGCGAATGACTCGATGGCTGGGAGGAGATCGACCGTCAGGGCCGAAAACAGCTCCAGATCATCGGCCAGCAGTTCCGCCTCGGTCGCGTGGGGGAGCACCACCACCAGCGGGCCATCCTCTGATGCCGGGCGAGCCGCGGCCAGCCCGGCAATCGCCAGGCCACAGGCAGCACCCCAGGTGCCCCCGAGCGTGCCGCCATGGCCAGCCCGCAGGCTATCGATCACCCCGGCAAAGCCGCTGTGATCACCAAGACCTTCCGCCAGCCGCTGGAGTCGTTCCGCCGCCGGCGGGGGGTTTTCTGCGATGATTGCGTTGTCGGCGGCGTCCACGGCCGTATTGTAGGGAATGTTCCTCCCACCGGTTTTGTGGTGGGCCTGCCCGCTGGCTGACCAGCGGCATCTTTTCGTGTATTGTTGAATGAAAGCCGCCGGCTGGATGGCCCGGCTGCAGCAGATTCCAGGAGGATGACAACGATGGCAACCGCAGCAGAGCAGGCACGCACCGAGACGCTGGTCACCGGGGCCGACGCGGTTGTTGAGTCGCTGCTCAGGCATGGGGTTGAGGTGCTCTTCGCCTATCCGGGCGGCTGCAGCATGCCGCTGCACCAGTCGCTGACTCGCTACGGCGACCGCATTCGCACAATCCTGCCGAGGCATGAGCAGGGGGGAGCGTTCGCCGCTCAGGGCTATGCTCGTACCACCGGCAGGCCCGGCGTCTGCATGGCCACGAGTGGTCCTGGGGCACTGAACCTGGTGACGGCCATTGCGGACGCCAAGCTCGACAGTATTCCGCTGATCGCTCTCACCGGGCAGGTCCCGACTGCGGTGATCGGGACTGACGCATTCCAAGAGACGCCGATCGTGGAGGTCTGCCGGGGTATCACCAAGCATCACTTTCTCGTGACCCGCGCTGAGGATATCCCGCGGATTGTGAAGGAAGCGTTCCACATCGCCACCACCGGCCGACCGGGCCCGGTCCTGATCGACCTGCCAAAGGATGTTCAGCAGACGCATATCGTGCCCGACTATGACGTGGCGATGAACCTGCCCGGCTACCACCCTGAGGTCCGTCACGCCCATCCGGAACAGATCGCCCAGGTCGCCAACGCCATTCGCCGGGCGAAGCGGCCGGTGATCTATGCTGGCGGCGGGGTGATCACTGGCAACGCCTCGGAAAACCTGCGAATCCTCGCCCACAAGACCGGCATTCCGGTGACGATGACGCTGATGGGCCTCGGAGCGTTTCCGGGCGATGATCCGCTGTCGCTTGACATGCTCGGGATGCACGGCAGTGTCTATGCCAACTATGCCATCGACGAGGCCGATTTATTGATTGCCGTCGGCGTTCGCTTTGATGATCGGGTGACCGGAAAGGTGTCGGAATTTGCCCGTCACGGTTTCATCGTCCACATCGACATCGATCCCTCCGAGATCAACAAGAACAAGCCGGTTCATGTGCCGATCGTGGCCGATGTCAACGAGGCGTTGGGGCAACTCAACGAGGTGGTCGAACCGCCCGAGGCCAGCCTCGCTGACTGGCACGCCCGCATCGCAGGCTGGAAGCAGGAGGACCCGTTCGCCTACGACACCAGCTATCCGGGCATTCTTCCCCAGGAGGCGATCGCTGAATTGTCGAAACTGGCTGCGAACCGCGACACCGTGGTAACGGTGGGCGTGGGCCAGCACCAGATGTGGGCGGCCCAGTTCTTCACCTTCCGCCGGCCCCGCACCTGGCTCTCTTCCAGCGGCCTCGGCACGATGGGCTTCGGGCTGCCGGCGGCGATGGGGGCACAGATCGGCCGCCCTGACGATCTGGTCATCGACATCGACGGGGACGGTAGCATCCTGATGAACATTCAGGAATTCGCTACCTGTACCTGCGAGAACATCCCGGTGAAGGTGCTGCTGCTCAACAACCAGCACCTCGGGATGGTGGTGCAGTGGGAAGATCGTTTCTTCAAGGGCAACCGGGCTCACACCTACTTGGGCCCGGTTGAAAATCCCGAGGCCTGTGGGCAGGGCGACGGGATTTCACCTGAATGCCGCTATCCCGACTTTGTCGCCATCGCCAAGGCCTTTGGCTGGCAGGCGGAAACGATCGTGGAAAAGACCGACCTCGTGCCAGCGCTGACGCGATTGATTGAGGCACCGGGTCCGGCGCTGCTCGATGTGCAGGTGCCGTACCAGGAGCATGTGCTGCCGATGATCCCCTCGGGTATGACGGTCCGCGAGCTGATCAAGAAATAGCCAGGACCAGAGAGGCTGGCTGGCTGCTGGGCCCGGTCTTGGACCGCGAGGCCATCAGCGAATCTGGAAGGGTGAAAACGGGGTGTTCGGCCGCGGTTCTGACGGTGGCCTCCCGCCAGTCGGTGCCGGCGGTTTCACCATGCCCGCGGGATTGGCAGCGGCATCGGTGTCGGAAGCCTCTGGCTGCGGGTCGACCGCGTCGGCAGCCGCCAGGACGGTTTTGTCCCCTGGGTCTTTATAAATCGCGAGGCCGAGATCCCGCAGTTTCCCAGCCCGTTGCTCGTAGGGTTTGCCGGCATCGTCCAGGGCTGTGGCGATCGCGGCGAGCGCTTCGGCGAGGCTGCCAAGTCGCCAGCTGGTCTGCAGACAACGCGGCCCAGGGAGTAGGCTTGGTACGGCTGGCAGCGATTCACCGTTGGGGCCGATCATCATTGACTCGGCCATCATCCCCGGCGGGCCACCAGCCTGAGAGTCGAGCCCGCTCAGAGAGCGTTCCAGCTTGATCAACGCGAGTGCCTCCCGATCTTCCACCACCGCCGCAATGGCGACGGCCTCGATGAGGTCGACGATTTCGGCCGCCCGAGTGGCTTCGTCGGCTTTTACCAGGCGGGCAAGCAGTCCTGCTGCCCGCACCCGGAGATTGACCGGTTTGCCAGCGTTCTGGAGCAGCGTTAACGCCGCTGTGCCCACGGCCGCCAGCGGCTGCGGGTCAGCTGCCGCCAATGGCACGAGTTTCACGGCCAGATCGAGTGTGCGTTGCTGGAGCCAGTCGATCAAAACGGTGGTGGCAGCGGCCGGCGGCTCGTCGAGCTGCAGCAGCCGTTCAACAGTCGGCAGCAGCCCGACAGCTGCCTGTTTGATCTCTGGGGTGCTTCCACCACCTGCGGCCTCAACCCGGCCGCGAATTCCAACCAGCGCGGCAACTCTCACGGCGGGCGTGACAGCGGCGTCGAGCGTCAGCTCACAAAGAACTGGGGTCGCGGCCGCCAACAGTTGGCCTTCCTGCGTTTGTAACTCTCCCAACAGCAGGCAGGCATTGACGCTCCCTTCGACCGTCCCCTTTGCCCTGCGGGCCAGCTGATCGAGGGCCTCGACCGCAGCAGTCGAGGCTTCACCGTATGCCGCGGCATTCGTGATTTTGCCCAGTAGCACCGCGGGCAATCTGGCCCGAATAGACGCCAGCCTGTCCCGGTTCGCATCCATCATCAGCTGGGCTAGGCCATCGTCCACCAGCAGCTGCCGATGGCGATCGGTGAAGCCTCCCCCTGCTGCAAGTTCGCTGCGGTAGGCCTTCAGGGCAGCCGACGCCTCGAACGCCGGCCAGTTCTCGAATCGTTGCTTCTGCTGCGCAGCGGCAGGTGATGAGAGGGCGACGAAGAATCCGCAAGCAAGCAGCACGGTTGCGCAAGCAATCGCACACTTGAATCGTAGCTGTCGGCTGGTGCGCTGAATCCGCATCATCAAAGACCCAGTTCTTGCGGTTGGGGGGGCTGCGGCGGCATGTAGCCGGGCAGCGTCGGCAGGTAATCACGGACAAGCTTGAATGACTCGATTGGTGTCACGTGCTCCAGTCCTCCGGCGGCGTTGACCAGCAGTAATTCAAACGGAGGCGGTGGAACAAAACCGCGGCTGCTCCTTTTTTTTTCATCCAGTTCCTGCTCGCCCACCAAGTCTAAAACAGTGAAGTCGGTCTCAACGTCGTGTTCCGGTACGGAGATCCGCAAGTTTCCGATCCGCAGTCGCTGTGATTCTTTTTCGATTTCAATCAGCCGGCCGTGTTGAATCTCGGTGGAGTGCAATTCCAGGTTGCCCGAGTCGGGATTGGCATCGAGGACAAGAACCTCATTGTCGCTGCCACCGAGTCCGGCCAGTTTCTTGTCGTTGGCTGCCAGCATCCGGGTGAGGATACGGCTGCTGCTTGGTACCCGGACCAGCTCTCCGCCGGCCGCCGGGTCGGCTGCAGCCGGATCGGCCGCCAGCGTGACGATTTCGGCCTGCGACGGATCTTCCAAGTACCGTAACGGCAGGCTGACGTTGGGATTCCAGAGCCGGATCGTGACCCGATACCGATAGGCTTGGCCCGCTTCGACATCGGTGTCGAGAAACCGAAAAAGCCGGTATTCAGTCCGGTTGATCAGGCCATCGGGGCCGGCCATCGGATCATCAAAGCTGGGTTCCACGCCCGGATCACCAGGGAATCCACCGAATCCACTTCCCATGCCGCTCCCCGGCAGCATGCCGGAGTTTGCAAACGGAAGCCCGGGCAGGCCACCTTGCTGCTGCTCCTGGGCTTCCTTTTCCTGCTGCTGGCGAAGTTGTTCAAGCTCACTGATGGCCCACGGGTGCAGGCCGGTGAGTCCCCAGGTGACACCACCCTGTGGTCCCCCAGGGGCCATCTGTCCGGCGAAACCGGTCAGGCTGGGCCGCTCGGCAAGTTGCGGGAGTGGTCCGAAGAAACCGATCGGCATCGTGGCTGGATCTCTGGGATTTTCGGTGTCACTCAGAGTCAGTTCCGCTGGAAGCGTCTCGGCGGCCACACCACTCCAGACCTGTCCCCACCGCTTGACGGCCTGTCGGAGATCGACTTTTTTCCAGGAGTCATCCCCGGACGCACCGATTGCCTGCCGTTCCACCGTGAAGTCACTCCAGCGGGGAACGTCTCGCTGCGGATCTTGATAGCTCGCTTCACCGTAGCGGGAACGATACTCCTGGGCCTGCTTGCGGGCAGGAATGAGGCCGGTGAGGACAACGTAGGGCAGTAGGATGCCGGGCGGTGATTGCACCCGTGGGCCTTGTTGTTCCATCCCTTCAGGGACTGCCGGATTCCGGCCGGGCAGGACTCCCAGAGCCCGTTCGTCCTCTCGGCGGGCGATGACGGCCAGCCCAGCGATCGCTCGCACCTGCTCGAGGGGGTAGACCGTGGGTGTGTCGCGTTTCCTGACATCGCCGAGCAGCGGACGGTTGAGGCCCAGGCCGGCCGGGGGCGGGCTGACCTCATCATTCCGCCACTTTGCAATTTCTGCGACTGCGTCAATCTGTGGGCCCCGGAGGCGTTTGGCAAGTTCTGCACGCTGTTCGTCCCCGAGTTCGCGAGTGAACTGCTCGGAAGCGGTCACCGCAGCCTCCACCAGGCGGCGAGGCGCCTGCTCATTCGAGAGCATCCGCGTTCGCAGGGCATTCAACCCACCCCACGCCAGCGGCAGGCTGCAGAGAATTGCAATGGCTGCGAGCACCTTCTCGCCGTGATTCGCCGCCAGTGAAAACAATGCCTCGGGCGTAAATCTGAGTTTTGGAAGTTGCATGGCCGGTTACTCCTCTGCAGGCAGGTCAACCGCCTCGGCTGTCTGATCACTGAGCCCCAGAAAATCCTCGTCAGGACGGTTGGCGAGGGCAATCATGCCCCGCAGTTCGACGGTGATGTCATAGCGGCGAAACGAGTCGCTATTTTGATTTCCAGGCAGAGCGTCACGCATCATGCGGCGATTCCGTGGTCCGCCCGAATCGAGCCCATTTTCCGGGTTGATCCGCACTTGGCGGACATCGATCGGCACGGGCCACGTGGCCAGTGTCCGCAGCAGCAGGTCAAGTTTTCGCTGATCGACTTTGCCACGGAGAGCGAACGGCACCAGGTGGGCCAGTTTCGTGTCCGGAGAACCGGCAAGTTCCTCGGCGGTCAGGGGGCGGCCGGTGGCGTCGACGTAGATCCAGTTCCGCAGCGTGTCATCTTCCATTCCGTCGCTGTCACCGAGGTCATCGGCAGCGAAGTCATCCGAAGGCATCATGCCCATCGATTGGCCGCTGCTGGAAAATCTTGGGTTTGGAGGTGGGCCGGTGTTTTCCCCGTCACCCATGCCCATGCCCATGCCCATCTCCATGCCCATACCCATTTCCATGCCCATACCCATTTCCATGCCCATGCCCCCGGTGGCAGACTCGAGCCGTTGAACGCGACCGCCACCGCGGCCGGAGGGGCTGCCCTGGGCCGCCCGGTAGCCGACTGCCAGTTGGCTGATGTCGGCAATGGTTGCATTGTGCGGTCCGGTTGCTTCGGCGTTGGCCGCTGCAATGGCATCACAGAGTATTTCGTAGACCCAGAGCTCCTCCTGGGCCAACAGAATTTGCGTCGTCGAGGGGGGCTTCTGCCAATTGAAGGAGGCATAGAGCTCCGACTGGTCGGCGGGATCCCAAGTGACCGTGTGCTGATCCGTGAGTTCGCCGTCGACCATACCGGGCTCTTGTACGGCCGAAAATCGTTGTCCACCTCCTCGCCGACCCGGTTCGTTTGACTCCTCCATCTGCTCGGCGGCATCAAGCCTTGCCGGGAGTTTCCGAACAAGCTGTCGGACCGTGTTCTGGTACCGTTCGAGGAACCGGACGGAGAGCGTGTCGCCAGGCTTCAGCCGGCTGACCGCTTGAATGAAGTCACTGCGGAGCTCCCGCGGCCAGACCCGCAGATTCTGCTGCTGCTGCCAGAATGCGGTCCACTGTTCGTAGATCTGTCGCCGTAGTCGTTTCGTGGTGCGGTCGAGCTGCTCCGCCCATTCGTTCTGTGGGTGCCCAAGCTGCTCGTACCCAGCTGCTTCGGATCTCGCCAGCTGTTCGATGGCCTGCAGCTTTCCGGAGACTTCTGTCTGCCGCTTTTCAATCTGGCTGATCAGCGTCGCGTCGGCGGTGAAGGCGAGAGGAACCAGCACCAGCGGCATGAGGAGGGCCAGGAGCCAGAAGTGGTACTTGCCCAGGAGTTTCAGATGTGGCTTGATCGTGTCGGGAATTTCGACCATGAGTGCACCTTGAGGCTGACGCCGATGCGTAAAGACGGCTAGAGTTCGGCAAAACCTTTGGCTTCGGTTTCGGCGGGTACCAGTTCGACCGCGCCGGGAGATTTCGGCTGCCAGACAAACTGCAGCACGAATTCGTAACGCTTTAACGTGATCCCCTCGGAATCCTCGGCTCCGGGGCGATCACGTCCGGGCGGGCGACGACCGCGGCGTGGGCCACGGGCTTGCCCGGGGCCGGGCAAGCCCCCAGCAGTCACACCGAGTTCAGTGTCGAGCCAATCTGGACGGATCCTGCTCGATGACACGATGACGGGAAAACCAATGCCAAGTTCGTCCACCGACATCGGCTCGCCCTTGCGTGGTCCGGCAGCAACGGTGAGCTCAACTCCTTCGCCGAGCAAATTTTTGACGATTGTCGTCCGCAGGTAGTAGCGGCCTTCGAATGGCTTGTGCCGGTCCTCATTGTGATAATGGTAGCCAACGAGTTGAATCACCCAGCCACCGCCGGCCGGCGTGACGGGTTGGTCTGCTTCAACGTCCTCGGCTGTAACGTCCTCCGCTGCGGCTTCGGGCGGGTCGCTGCCTGCCCCCTCCTGTTCGTCGGCGGCCAGATTGTCTTCTGGCGGCTCCTGGGCTCCTGGAGCAGGCTCTTCCTCGGCGGAATGATCGCCGGCGATAGTCTTTTGCCATTCAGCCCGCAGGGGTTCGAACCAGACCGTGAGATCGTCGAAGTACTCACACTCGATCGAGTCGATGTGAAGTTCGTCGTAGTTGATCACCACCGTGGAGTTGGCCGGATCGTCCCCTGCTTCAGCGTCGGCCTCCGGCAACTGGGTCTTGTCCGGTTCGTCGCGGGGAAGCATCTGCTCGATGGCCCGCATCAACTCCAAGGCCTGGAACCGTCGGTCCGCTAATCGGAGCATTCTCTGCTGGGTGGTGAGGATCTCATCCTGCTGAGCCTGTGCCTCTTCAACACTGCTCTGGATCGCAGCCGACTCGGCGGTCACCTGGTCGATTCGGCTGAAGGCGTCGGCAAAGAGGTTCTCGGAATAGCTGTTCCAGGCAACAAAAATGCCGAGGAAATTCACCAATGCGGCGACCAGCAGGCCCAGCATTGCCAGGACGGCCCACGGCTTCTTTGACTCGATCAGCCGGTCGCGGGTGACCTCCGGGGGCAGCAGATTGGTGCGGAGCGAACCGCGGCCGAGGCCCTGCAGCACCAAGCCGTAGGCGGTGGCAAATGCCAGCTGATTTTCCTGAAACGCAGGGGTCTTCAGGACAAGCGTGCCCTCGAGGTTGCGGTATTCACGCAGCCGATGGACCTCTAGCTGCAGCTGCTTGGAAAGGAAGTCGCTGAGACCCCGCAGCTTGGCAGCATTGCCCACCAAGATCACACCGTCGATCGCGGCATTGCGATCCTGGCCGGTGAAATAGTTCAGCGATCGCTGCATCTCACCGGCAAATTCGTTGAAGACGGGCCGCAGGGTCTGAAAGACCTTTTTAGGGTCCTCGGCCCGGGCAGCGTTCCGTTTGAGCTTTTCAGCTTTCGAGAACGTCATCCGCAAACCCTGCACGAGGGCGCGGGTGAAGTTGCTCCCGCCGATCGGCATGGTTCGTTGCCAGATCCGCAGGCCATTGGTGATGATCAGGTCGGTTGAGTCCACCCCCATCGAAGCCAGCACGATCGATGCTGGCGGTGACTCCGGATCAATTTCAGCCGGCGGTGGCAGCCGATCAGCCATCACGAGATTGGCAAGCGCCACCGGGGCGAGTTGCAGCAGGTCCACCTCGATCTGAGCCTGCCGAAACGGCTCGAGCGCCTTGTCGACCTGGTCCCGTTTCATTGCGAAGAGGGCAACTTCGGCGTCGATGACAAAGCCACTCTCCTCGATCCCCCCCTCCAGCCGCTGCCAACTCCAGACGACCTGATCAAGCGGAAAGGGAATCTGCTGCCGCGCCTCGTAGGTGACGATATCAGGGATTTTCGCCGCCTCGACAGGAGGCAGCTTGATGAACTTGCTAAGGCCCGCCTGGCCCGGCACCGAGACGGCGATCCGGTCGCCGGCGAGCTCGTTTCGGCTGAGGAATTCCTCAACCGCAGCCCTGATAAGCTCCGCTGGATCGGCCTCCGGCTGCGTGAGCAGCATCGGGTACTCGATGTAGTCGAAGGCCTCGGCGACCAGCTTTCCCGTATCGGCAGACCGGCTGCACCGCAGGGCTTTCAGCCCGCACTTGCCGATGTCGATGCCCCAGACGTTTTCACCGCGTGCCATGCAGATGCCGCCTTGTCGCAGCGTGTTCTCGATTGATGCCGCCGATGGCGACGGGAAGACGAGAGCGGCCGGCTCCGTGGCTGCCGCGACCGTTCTTATACGTTACCATAGAGAACTGTAGAAAGCGGCCGGAAACCGCGTCAAACGGTTGCCTCAGCAAACCGTGACAGGCCCGGGTGTCGCGGCCGAAACGCCCGGTCTGGTCCGCTGGTCACCGCTGCCTCGATGGCCCCGCGGCGGCGGGATAATTTCACCGCAGCAGAGCCGATATGGACGAGACCACGACCCCCGTCAGACCGCAGATCACCGTCTTCCTGCCCTGTCACGCCCTCGACGATCTCCCCGACTGGCTGGAGGAGCATGAGGCTGATGCCGTGCTGGCGGCCTGGACGGCGGCTTGGCATCCCGCAGTGCTCGCTGCCGCTGCCGGACTCCCCGACTGGGCCAGCCTCGACCTGCCCTGGACGCGGGAAGGATCCGTGGTCGGCCTGGTGCCACCTGGCATGGCTGAGCGATTCCAGGCGGGTGTTTCACCACCACCGGAGGCTGGCCAGGAATTTCTTTGCGAGCACGATTCGGAACAGTTGTTGGCGGCTCTGCTGGCGGCCTCGGGTGCGGCTGACAGCGACGGAGCAGCGTTGACGGAGTGGCAGCGAGAGCAGATCGATGATTTTCGGGGGCTCGGCCTGGCGGTTCTGCTTTCGGAGCGATTGGCCCGCCGGATGCGCACCGAAACCAACCTTTCGACAACCGGTTTCCCCGAGGCGGTGGCTGCCGCAGCCGAAAACTGGAGTGCGGGCAACGAGCCGGTGGCCCGCGAGCGGCTGGCCGAGGCCTTTGGTTGTCTCGAGGCGGTACGCGACCACTACTACCCGGTCGACTGTTGGTGTCTCGACCTCGTGCTGCTGGCCGAGTCATCGCTGGCGGCGATCCCTGCCGAACTCGACTCGCCGGCACCGCTGGCGGTACTGGCTGACCCCGAGACACTTGGGCAGGTGGCCAGTCAGCCGCCGGCCCTCCGCGACCGCTTGCGGGAACGAATCGATGCCGGCAGTCTGGCAGCGGTCGGCAGTCTGTCGCCGACCATTCCGCTGGCACTCGTTTCGCCGGAGCGGCTCGAAGCCGAAGTAACGCGGGGCCGGGATGCCTGGGAGGCAGCGGTCGGTGTGCAGCCGACCGTCTATGCCCAGCAGGCCGGTCCGATCGCCCCGCTGTTGCCGCAGGTCCTCTCCCGGCTCGGCTACCGGGGGCTGCTGTGGAACAGTTTTGATGGCCGGAGCCTACCCGAGCCCGGGATGGTCCGTTTTCAGTGGGAGGCCGCCCATTCGCAGATCGACGCCGCTGCTCCGAAGCTGCTTGATGCCCGATCGACGGCCACGATCCTTTCCCTCCCGACAACGCTTGGCGATGCGATGGATCACGATCACACCGTCATGGTGATGTTCTGTCACCATGCCGGAACTGCCAGCCCCTGGTTTGGACTGCTCCGCCGGGTGGCTTCCTGGTCGGGCGTTTTCGGCCGCTTCGTCACCCCTGATTCAATGCTGGCCGAAACGGCTGAAGCCGCCGCCCCGGTCCGTTTCCCAGCCGACTCGTTTCCGCTGCGACTGGCCCCCGAGACGCCGCTCGACAGGCAGGCGGCGGTCGTGGCGGCCGAATCCCGGCAGCTGTTGAGCGGGCGGGATGAGTCGGCCCGGCAACTGGCCGGCATGAGCCTTCAGCCGGAGGCGGTGGTCCAAGCGAATACTGCAGCCGAGGCGATGACCACCAGTCAGCCTGTTCCCCGGCGGGCGAACTGGTGGTGGCCCCGCCGTTCAACTGTCGATCCCTTCACGCTGACCACCAGCGGATTGCAGCTGCGGGTTCACCAGGGGACAGGAGGAATCGTATCGGTTCGCCGCGATGGTACCGGTCGCAACCTGCTTTCCCAGCAACTGGCCTTGCGGTGGCCCGATACCACGGCCGGGCCGGCCACGGCCTGGCGGCCCGCCGAGGCCGCCTACAGCAGCATGGTGGCGGATGGGATTGACCGGCAGGGGCAGGCAATCTCTAGCCACGGCCGACTGCTCGACGCGGCTGGTCGGACACTGGCCTCTTTTACGCAGACCGTGTCACTGCTGCCCGAAACCGCTGCGGCGATCCTCGATCTGGTCGTTGAACCGACCGCGGCGGCCGCGGCGTTGCCCCAGACCGAAGGCGATTCGTGGAGCCGCTACCTGGCCTGCCGGTTCGCCTGGAATGAAAATGATTTCTGTGACGTCTTCCGCTGCCTGCAGACCCAGTTGATTGCCACGGAGCGGCAGCGGTTCTGCTCGCCCTGGCTGCTGGTTCTGGCCAGTGAGGGAGGTGGGCTTACCCGTGGTTCACGCGGGGGGAAGATTGAGGCTGGCACCAGTCACCTTCAGCTCTTCTGTGGCGAATTGCCCTGGCATGTGCGGAGCAGCCCCCACACGCTCGACACCCTGCTGGCGACCGATCTCGAGTCGGGACGCCGTGCCAGCCCAGCCGCCGCTGCCGCTGGAAACGACAGCGGAGAACCGCGAGAAACCCCGGCGTTGTCGGCCGCCGGCTCGATGGGCGAAGACCTCTCGGGATATTTCCCCCGGCCGGTGAACTGCCGGCTTGCCCTCGGAATTGATCTTCCGGCCGCAGCCGACCGGGCGATCAGTTGGGCCGCTCGGGGCGTGCTCACGCCAGCAGGCCTGCTGCCCGGTCTGCCCACCGATGTGCGGGTGACCTCGGCCTGCCGGCTGACCGACCCGGCTGGGCTTGTCGGCCTGCGGCTGCGGCTGCTCGAATCGGCTGGCTGTTCGCAGCAGGTGCGACTCGACTGGTCTCACCCCATCGCCCGGGCCCATTGCCGCTGTCTGGCGGAGGTTGAACCAGAGGAGGCGACTGGTGTGGCTGTGGTGGGCACTGCAGTGGAGTATGCCCTGGCCCGGAACGAATGGGTCGAGTTGGAGATCTGGTTCAGCAATGATCATCACGCTTGATGGACCGGCCGGTGCCGGTAAAAGCTCGACAGCCAGGCGGCTGGCCGCCCGCCTTGGCTGGTGCTACATGGACACTGGGGCAATGTACCGGGCCGTCGCGTTGGCGGCCCTCGATCGCCGGCTTCCACTCGAGGATCAGCAGGCCCTCGCCGCGCTCGCCGCAGCCATCACCATCACCTTTACGGACGGCCGGGTACTACTCGACGGCCGTGACGTCTCTTCCGAGATCCGTACCGAACGGGTCACCGTCGCCACGCGACCGGTCGCCGATGCCCCCCCGGTCCGCGAGGCGATGAAGCAGCTGCAGCGAGCGTTGGCCGACCGGCTCAACGTCGTCACCGAGGGACGGGACCAGGGTTCGGTGGTCTTCCCGGGGGCGGCCCTGAAGATTTTTTTGGTGGCCAGTCCCGAGGAGCGGGCCCGCCGCCGCTATCGGGAGCAGATCGACCGCGGGGACAGCAGCCAGTCGGCCGCAGAGATCCTGGCCGCCCAGTCGCAGCGGGATGATGGAGATCGTCACCGGCCCGTCGGCGCAATGCAGGCAGCCGCCGACGCCGTCGTTGTGGAAACCGACGGCCTCTCCCTGGATGAGGTGGTTGAGCGAATCTTCACCCTCGCCCGGCAACGGGGCCTGACGTCCGACCAGTCACCGCGGACCCCCGGAACGGCCACCTCGCCCCCGCAGCGGGCCACACCATGACCGCGGTGCCGCCCGAGCCCGGCCATGACGGACCCCCGGTCCGCCCGACGGCCCATCCAATCTGGTGGGGAAGGCTCCTTTATTCCCTGCTCTGGGTGCTCTGCCGGACGCTCGCCGTTACGCTGTTGGGATTTCGGCTGGGAAGGGCGGAGTCGCTGCCGCGGGCCGGTGGGTTGCTTGTCTTGTCGAGTCATCAGAGTCACCTTGACCCATTACTGCTCGGTCTGGCGACCGACCGGCGGCTGTCGAGCCTCGCCCGCAGTTCGCTGTTCAGTTTCGGGCCATTCGGCCGGGTGATCACGGCGCTTGATGCCATTCCGATCAACCGTGAGTCCTCGACGGTGAAGGCGATGAAAACCGTCATCACCCGGCTCCGGGGCGGCGCGGCGGTGATCGTCTTTCCGGAGGGAACCCGCACGGCGAACGGCCAGCTGGGGGAGATCAAAAGTGGCTTTGCACTGCTTGCCAAACGGAGCTGTGTGCCGATCGCTCCGGTGGCGATCGTGGGGGCCTACGAGTGTTGGCCACGGTCACGGCTGCTGCCGCGGCCGGGCAGAATTCGGCTGGAGTTTGGGCCGGTGATCTCCCCCGCAGAAATTGCTGAGCTCGACGAACGGCAACTCGTCAGCCGCTGCACCGAGGCTCTGCACGCCCTCGACCGACGAGCCCGCCGGCTGCGGTCGGGCTGAACGCGTTGTGCGGGCGGCATGGGTGGCTGGATGGGGCTGAACTGTTCAGGGGGTGGTTGCCGATTTCTTTTTCTGTCGGCCGGACTGGCGGCAGCCGACAAAACTCACCCGCACTCTGGCACTCCACCGACCATGAAAACCATCTCAGTCCTGCCCGCAGTCGCCATCGCCGCCCTCATGCTGCCCGTTCCGTGTCAGGCCGCCGACTCGCCGCTCACGCAGCTCGTGCCAGTACCCGGTGCCGGAACGCCGATCGACTTTCTGGGTGACACGTTCGAGGATGAAGACTGGAAGTTCTTCCACAACCATCC
>Ga0180434_10003737_pt1 | contig 19169 bp, 7 predicted proteins | sample SS_ome_7_FD_132453 | JGI IMG/M metagenome (GOLD analysis project Ga0180434, IMG submission 132453) | Hypersaline lake sediment archaeal communities from the Salton Sea, California, USA - SS_1_D_2 metaG | ecosystem: Environmental > Aquatic > Non-marine Saline and Alkaline > Hypersaline > Sediment...
CAGGACCTGGTCGCCGTAGGCGCCGTGGCTGAGGTTCCCCATGCCCTCGATGGCATGCGTCTGAACGCGGTCGGTCCCCAGGGCAGCGTTATAGAGTGAAACGTCGTCCATGACGCCCACGAAGTAGTTCTGGTCGCCGGACGAGGATGCGCCGTCATCGTAAAGCGTGGTGCCGGCCTGCTTGCCGATGGCGGCCGGGTCGTTGTGCTCGAACAACTGGCCCACGCCGGAGATCTGGCCGAACGGCCGGCCGTCGAGGTAGCCGGTGACAGTGCCGTCGGTGCCCGCGGCGTCGCCGTCCATCCGAAGCACTACCTGATGGGCCTCGCCAGCGCTGACGGGCGTCTGGACGGCGGTGGCGGCCGCGCCGGTGCCGCCCCACGGGGTCGTGGTCCCGCCATCATCGTCGGTGGTATTCCAGGCAGACACGTGAAGTTGGCCGCCGTCAAGATAGATGTTAAGGCCCCGCGTGGTCCCGCCCTGCTCGTACAGTACCTGGCGCGGGCCGGTGGCGTCGGCGTCGAACCAGAGTTCAACCGTCTTGGCCGGGTACACGAGCGTCGTGCCCGAGTCGCCGTCGTCGTTGACGTCGGCGTGATTGGGAATGTCGATGGCCTGGGTGCCGTCGAAACGCATGGCCGTGTTGGAATCGGCCAGAAGCAGGCCGGGGACCGAGGTCACGGGGCTGACGGCATACGTGCCGTTGGCCTCCGCAGGGGTGGCGGTGGTGTTGGTGGCGATGTTGACGACTTCCGTAGCGGCGCCGGTCTCGTCGAGCCGCCAGTACCGGACCGGGTCGTCGGCCAGAACCCGGGACGGGTAGTCGGAACTGATCTGAAACGCCAGGTCGGCGTTCATCGACGAGTCCGGAATGGCCGGCAGGCCGAGCAGTTGCAGGGCCACGTTGGCCGAATCGCCGTCGCGGATCGGCTGGCCGCGCACATCGTAATCGGGCCGCCCGTAATCGCCCGGGTTGACGTACTGCGGGTTAAGGGCGTAAAGATCGGCGCCGGCCTTGACGCCGGGCCCCCACACGATGAAGGGCACCCGGAAGTCATCGGGGTCGTCGACCACGCTGTGTCCGGTCGTGCCGAGCACGCCGCCGTGGTCGGCCGTCAGAACGATGGCCGTGTGCCCGGCCAGGCGCACGTCGTTGTCGATGGTGTCGAGCAGTTGCGCGATGTAGTCGTCCACTTCCTTGACCGACAGCATCCAACTCGACATGGGATCGGTCGTCAGGTCCCACGTGTCATGGTGGCCCCAGAGGTCGGGTGGGTCGAGGTGCAGGAAGGTGTAGTTGATCGGGTCGGGGCCGGCCATCCTGGCCTTCCAGTCGTCCAGGAGGGTCTGGGCCAGCGGCTCGTTGTGATCGTAGGGATGGCTGTGCGAATTCTCGTAAAGATAGTAATCGATCTTGTTGCTGCCCTGGTCGCCGTCGGCCAGGTAGGCGTCGGGGCCGCCTTCGGTGGCGTAACTGTGGTACTCCATCCAGATACGGTCCTTGTTGAAGTAGCAGCCGGTGGTCAGGCCGCGGTCGTGGGCCACGTCGAAGGTGCTGCTGACGTAAGAGTACGCCGACTTCACCGGCGAAAACGTGTGGGGGTCGTGGAACGACGTGCCGCTGTAGGTGTTCCACGGGTCGCCCTTATTCTCGCCCCACAGGTGGCCGGGCAGCGGGTTGCCGTCGGCGTCCACTTTGTCGTAGATGGGTCTGCCTGTGACGATAGTGGCGTGGTTCGGGCTGGTCACGGTGCTGTTGAAGTCGGTGCGGGCATTGTTGGTCCAGGCCCCTTCACTCAGCAGCCGCGCGAAGCCGATGGACTGGCCGGCGTTAACAAGAGCCTCGGGCCCGTCGGCGTGCAGGGCGTCGACGCTGATGTGAATGACGTAGTCGATCCCGTAGTCGGTATCGGCCATAGCCGGCACCGCCACAACCTGCAGCAGGGCGCACACAAGGGCCGCCGCAGCCCGCCACCCGCCCCGAATTCCCGATCCGAACGCCCGGCTCTTTCTGGTTTGCATGAGATTCTCCACGGCATTCAAGGCGGCAGCGCGCGGACCACCCGAGGCTTCATCGCGGACGCCGCACTGGCCCCAAGACAAAGAGGGAGACTGGCTCCTCCGAGCCACCCTCCCCCGCGAATACCCTACGGAGACGGTGCGGACTTCGCGCAGGCTAACCCACCCTGCACCCCGACCGCAAACCTCACTACAGTATGAACCATATTCGGCCCCGGGGCAAATCGATTCCGCCCGCCAAACAGGGCCTTCAAGGGAACCGTTCACCCCGTTCGCGACGCCGGCCGGGCAACCGGCCCAGCCGTTTCGGCCTGATGGGCGCCCCAGAGGAATCGAGCCGGTTCGGCCTGCTCCGGCCCGGCCGTAAAAGCACCGGCCGGCACCGCTGGGGCACCGGCCGGTACGCGACTCGGCCTCGTCACAGAAGCCGAAGAGTGATGGTCATTCGTGTCGGGTGCGGGCCCGACCAGGCCCCGCTGCCTGATCCTGGCCCGCCACCCGGTGCTGCGCGATGCTCCGCCCAGGCCAAGCCATCGGACGACCCGAGCGGGGAATCAGGCCCGCCTAGTCGTCATCATCCGGGCCATCATCATCGTCGTCATCGTCGTCATCGCCCTCGTCTTCGTCGTCGTCCTCGATTTCCTTCTTGAGGAGCGTGCCGTCGGCGGCGACCTTGATCTCCACTTCCTTGCCGTCCGCAGTGCGCCACTCGGCCTCATAAACCGTGACGCCGTTCTTTGTCTCTTCCTCGATCTCGGTGATCTGGTTATCACCGGCTTCGGCACGGATGGTCTTCGCGACCTCAGGAGGGACTTGGTCGATCGTAACGTCCCTCTCCGTCACCGGTTGGGCAGCTTCGGGCCCCCATCCGAGAACGAACGGCGTGCTGACGGCCGCGGCAACAACCAGCACGGCCCCGAGAATGATCCAACGCGACGCTTTCATGACCTGCCTCCTTGGCTTGGGCTGCGATCGCCCCCGGTCCATCCGCGGGCGTCCCGGCCTCGCTTTCGCAGCCCACTGTACATCACCCGCATGAAACTAAGATGAAAACGGGCGGAAAGAAAGAAATATTTTTCGCCGCGCCGGGCGGCCTCGGCGGACCGCCGCGACCGGCGGCGGACGCCGTGAAACCGCTTTGCGGTTGACGCCACCGCCCCGCTCGGTTAAACGTTAGCAACAGAGGGAGGATTTGCGCCCGAGGGCCCGGGTTATTCACAGCCGGGCCGCAGGGGGGATGCAGCGGTGCCCTTCTCCCCCGAGTCGCATCGCACCGGTCCCGACGATGCCGGCCAGGCGCCCCGGAAGGTCCAGCACACCGGATGAGCCAAAACGGATTTCTATCGACGCTCCGCCGCATGCCGCTCGGGCGGCTGTTCGGCCAAGGCTCCGAGCGGACGCTGGACGAAGAGGAACCGCTGCGCGCCGAGTTGTTCGCCCTCGGGCAGTTGGAGCGCCATGGAACGATGCTGGCCGAGGACCAGGAACTGGCGCCCGGTCCCGGCCCGGAGAAGTTGCTCCACCGGCTGGCGAAGAACGAGGCGGTCATCCGCGAGTCGTACGACGTGGTGGCCGAGGCCGCCCGCCGCGGCCGGCAGACCGCTCCCGGGGCCGCCTGGCTCCTCGATAACTACTACCTCATCGAAGAGCAGATCGACATCGCCCGCGACCACCTGCCGGCGGGCTATTCCAGGCAGTTGCCCCGGCTTGCCACCGGGCCGCAGGAAGGCTTCCCGCGCGTCTACGACCTGGCGCTGGAACTGGTGTCGCACACCGACGGCCAGATCGACATGGAGAACCTGACGCGGTTCGTCCGCGGGTTCCAGGCCCACAGCGCCCTGGCGCTGGGCGAGTTGTGGGCCGTGCCGATCATGCTGCGGCTGGCCCTGCTGGAGAACCTGCGGCGCGTCTCGTTCCGGACGGCCCGGCGTCGCCGCGACCGCGACCGGGCGCTGGAGTGGGTCCGGCGGTTCGTGGATACGGCCCAGTCGAACCCGAAGGGCCTGATCACGGAACTGGCCGACTTCGTCCGCGACTCACACACCATGAGCCAGGCGTTCGTCGCCGAAATGTACACAGGCCTGCAGGGCCAGCACCCGGCTCTCGGGCTCGTGCTCAGTTGGGTCGAGCAGGACCTGGCCGAGCGCGGCCGGACCATCGAGCAGACCCTGCGGGCCGAGAGCCACGACCAGGCGGCCGACCGCGTCTCCATCGCCAACAGCATCACCAGCCTCCGGACGCAGACGGCGCTGGACTGGCACGAGTTCGTCGAGAACCTGAGCGAGACCGAGGCGGCGCTGCGGCGCGACCCGGCGGGCGTGTACGCCTCGATGGATTTCGGCACCCGCGACAAGTACCGCCACGTCGTCGAACAACTCGCCCGCTGGTGCAACAAGGACGAGCACGAGATTGCCGCCGTCGCCGTCCGCCTGGCCGAGCAGGCCACCCGGGACGACGCCGACGGCGACCCGCGGCGTCGGCACGTCGGCTACTTCCTGGTCCGCCAAGGCCGCTACGAACTGGAGCGGGAGATCGGGGCCCGGCCGCCGCTCTGCCGCCGGCTCGGCCGGACCCTGAGGCCGGCCGTCCCGTGGCTGTACGTGGTCGGCCAGGCGGTGCTGGCCGCCCTGGTGACGGGCGTGCTGCTCATCCAGACCAAGGGCCTGATTGTGTACGGGTGGGCGTGGGTGGCGCCGGCGGCGCTGGCCATGCTGCTGCTGGTGTCGCAGTCGGTCATCTCGTTGATGAACTGGCTGGCCACGCTGCTCATTCCGGTCCGCGGCCTGCCGAAACTCGATTTCTCGAAGGGCATCCCGCCCGAGTACGCCACCGCGGTAGTCGTCCCCACGCTGCTGACCGACCCGAAGGGCGTGGACGCGCTGCTGGAAGGGGTGGAACTCCGGCACTTGGCTAACCGCGGCAGGAACCTGTACTTCGTCCTGTTGACGGATTTCCGCGACGCCCCCCGGCAGGAGATGCCGGAGGACGACGCCCTGCTGCGCCAGGCGGTGCTGGGTATCCGCCGGCTTAACACCATTTACGCCGAGTCGAGCCGGCCCATCTTCCATCTCCTCCACCGCGCCCGCCAATGGAACGAGGCCGAGGACGCCTGGATGGGATGGGAACGGAAGCGCGGCAAACTGCTGGAGTTAAACCGCGTGCTTCGGGGCGCCGAACCGGAACCCTTCTCGACCATCGTGGGCGACATCGGCGTCCTGCGCGGCTGCCGGTACCTCATCCCGCTCGATACCGACACCGACCTGCCGCCCGGCAGCGCAGCCCGCATGATCGGCGCGATGGCCCATCCGCTGAACCGGCCCCTCGTCAACGAGGACACCGGCTGCGTCCGGGACGGGTTCGGCGTGCTCCAGCCGAGGGTCAGCATCCGTCTGGTCGGGGCCAACCGGAGTCTGTTCGCCCGGCTCTATGCCGGCGAAGTCGGCATCGACCCATACACCCGCGAGGTCTCGAACGTCTACCACGACCTGTTCGGCCGGGCCCAGTTCATCGGCAAAGGCATCTACGACGTGGAGGCGTTCGACGACGCGGCTCACGGGCGGTTTCCGGAGAACCGCATCCTCAGCCACGACCTCATCGAAGGGTGCCACGCCCACTGCGGCTTTCTGAACGACGTGGAACTCATCGAGGACCATCCGTCGCGGTACCTGGCGGACGTGAAGCGGCGGCATCGGTGGATCCGGGGCGACTGGCAGATTGCCGCCTGGCTCCTGCCGTGGGTCCCTCATCCCGAGGGCGGCCGGACCCGCAATCCGCTGGACCGCCTATCGCGGTGGTGGATCCTGGACAACCTTCGCCGGAGCCTCGTGCCGATCATCCTGTTCGGACTGCTGGTGGCCGGTTGGGTGGCCCTGAAAGACCTTCAGCCCGACTGGACGCTCTGGCTGCTGGCCATCTATGTGGCCCCAGATGTCGTCAAGGCCGTGCGGGCACTGGTGACCAAGCCGGCCAAGGTCCTATGGGCGGCCCACTTGAGGCGGGAATTCCTGGCCGCCGGACGCCAGTTGCTCTTGTGCGCGTTGCACCTGACGTTCCTGCCGTTCGAAACCGTGATGCACATCGACGCCATCGTGCGAGCGGTGTGGCGGACCCTGATCAGCCGGAAGCGGATGCTCGAATGGGTAACCGCCCATGCGGCCGAACGCCAGACCCATTCGGGCCTGCGGGCCACGCTCCGCGAGATGTGGATGAGCCCCGTCCTGGCCCTGGCGGTGGTGGCCATCCTGGTCGGCCTGAAGCAGGGCGCGCCGACGGTCGCCTGGCCGCTGATCGGCCTCTGGCTGGTGGGACCGGTGGTGGCCTGGTTCATCAGCCGGCCGCTGGCGCCCCGCCGGGCCCAATTCAGCGCCGAGGACGAGCGGTTCCTGCGGGCGGTCGCCCGGCGAACGTGGGCGTTCTTCGACCACTTCGTCGGACCGAGCCAGAACTGGCTGCCCCCCGACAACTTCCAGGAGCAACCGCACAACCGCGTGACGGAACGCACGTCGCCGACCAACATCGGCCTGTCGTTGCTCTCGACGCTGGCGGCCCACGACTTCGGATACATCCCCGCCGGGGCGGTCCTGGAGCGGACCGAGAAGACCTTCTCCACACTCGACCAACTGCCGCGGTACCGCGGCCACTTCCTGAACTGGTACGACACGTGGACGCTGGAACCGCTGCATCCGGAGTACATCTCGTCGGTCGACAGCGGGAATCTGGCCTGCGCCATGGTGGCACTGCGCGGCGGGCTGCTGGAACTGACGGCCGCTCCGATCATACCGACGCGCTGGCGCGAGGGCCTTGCCGACACCGCCGACGTCTTCCGGGCCGAGGCCACGCTAGCCCAGGGCCGGGCGACCGACAGCCAGACCCGGTCGCACCTCGAAGAGGCGGCCGATGCCGTCCGCGAGGCCGTGGCGACTGCCTCCAAGGCGGGCAGCGCGCCGACGGAGGTGGCCCAGGCGCTGGCCGGCCTCATCGGCACCCTCGAGGAGACCGCCCCCCTGTGCCAGCGCGACGCCAGCGTCGGGTTCTGGCTGGCGGCGCTCAGGCGGCAGGTGGACGGTCTCGTTGAAGATATCGCGTACCTGTGCCCCTGGATCAACAGCGCCACGCCTCCGGCCGACGAGGCTGACGATGAAGGCAAAGACGACCAAGGCAACGGGACGACGCAGGATAACCCCGGCCAGGCCGCCGACACGAACGCGGCGCCGGAAAGCGTGGCCGTCGCCGTTGCCGCCGACCAAGCGACCGGTAACGACCCCGTCGCCACCATTCTGGCCGAACTCGAGCAGGTGGTCGCGCTGCAGGACCTGGCCGGCCTCGACCGCCGCCTCGGCCGGCGCCTGGACGACCTGCTGGGCTCCAGCGGTAACGGCGACGGGCAGGCCGGTGCGCTCCGCCGGCTCCGCGAGGCGGTCACGGAGGCCGGGCAGCGTGCGGCCGCCCGCATCCGCACCCTCGAGGACCTCGCCCTGCGGTGCGAGGAACTCTCGGACCTCGACCTGGATTTCCTGTATGACTCAGCGCGCAAACTGTTCGCCATCGGTTACTCGCTCGACACCCGGCGGCGCGACCCCGGGTACTACGACCTGTTCGCATCGGAGTCGCGGCTGTGCTCGTATCTGGGCGTGGCCCAAGGCAAACTGCCGCAGGAGCATTGGTTCGTCCTAGGCCGGCAACTGACGCCGGGACTCGAAGCGCCCACGCTCCTGTCGTGGAGCGGCTCGATGTTCGAGTACCTCATGCCGATGCTCATCATCCCCCAGTACGACGGCACCCTGCTGGACCAGGCCTGCCGGGGAGCCGTCATGCGGCAGATCCGCTATACGCGGCGGCAGGGCATCCCATGGGGCGTTTCGGAGTCGTGTTACAACCAGGTCGACGCCCAGATGAACTACCAGTACCGGGCGTTCGGCGTGCCGGAACTGGGCCTGAAGCGCGGCCTGGCCGACGACCTGGTCATCGCGCCGTACGCCTCGGCCCTGACATTGATGGTCCTGCCAGCCAAGGCGTGCGCGAACCTGCGGACGCTGTTCGATCTGGGAGCCCTCGGCCGGTTCGGGTTCTACGAGTCGCTCGATTACACCCCCAGCCGCGTGCAGGCCGACCAGGACTTCGCGCTCGTGCGGTGCTTCATGGCTCACCACAGCGGCATGAGCATGCTGGCGCTCGTGCACGCGCTGCGGGACCGGCCGATGCAGAAGCGTTTCCTGGCCGACCCCCGGATGCGCGCCTCGGTCCTCCTGCTCCAGGAACGCGTGCCGGCCGCCCGCGCCAGCGCCCGCAGCGAACACCGCGAAGTGCCCGTCACGCAGCGGACCGACGGTGAAGAGACCCGCGGGGCCACCACCCGCGTCTACACCGACCCCAACCCCCGCGTGCCTCAGGTCCACCTGCTCTCCAACGGCCGGTACCACGTCATGGTGACAACGGCGGGCGGGGGCTTCAGCCGATGGCACGACCTGGCCCTGACGCGCTGGCGCGAAGACATCACCCGCGACCACTGGGGCCTCTTCTTCTACCTGCACGACGTCGACTCGGGTGAAACGTGGTCGTCCACCCACCATCCGCTTTGCCGCACAATCGAGCAATATCAATGCGTCTTTTCCCAGGCGCGGGCCGAGTTCCGCACCCGGCACGCCGAGATCGATGCGTACGTGCAGATTTCGGTCTCGCCGGAGGAGGACCTGGAACTTCGCCGGCTGACGCTGACGAACCTGTCCTCGAAAACCCGCACGATCGAGGTCACCTCGTTCGCCGAGGTGGCCCTGGCCGAGCCATTGGCCGAGCGGGCCCACCCGGTCTTCAACTCGCTCTTCATCCAGACGGAGACGCTGCCGGCGAAGTCGGCGGTCCTGTGCACGCGGCGGCCGCGGGCGGCGGACGAGTCGCCGCCCTGGATGTTCCACGCTATGATCGTCCACGCCGAACGCATCATGCCGTGGGCCTCCTTCGAGACCGACCGGGCCCGGTTTCTCGGCCGCGGCCGGACGCCCGCCAACCCCGCCGCCCTCGACCATGCCGGGCCGCTGTCGAACACGGCCGGCTCCGTGCTCGACCCGGCCGCCTCTGTCCGCCGGCGACTCCGCATCGGTCCCGGCGAGGCCGTCACGATCGACTGCGTGATGGGCATCGGCTCCACGCGCGAAGAGGCCGTCGGCCTGGTGGACCGGTACCACGACCGGCGTCTCTCGGACCGCCTGTTCGAACTCGCCTGGACCCAGAGCCAGGTGCTGCTGCATCAGGTTCATGCCACCGAGTCCGACGCCCAACTCTTCGGCCGGTTGGCCGGTTCCGTCATCTACGCCAACTCCCGGTACCGCGCCAACGCCTCGCTGCTGGCCCGCAACACCAAGGGCCAGGCCGACCTGTGGCGGTACGGCATTTCCGGCGACCTGCCCATCGTCCTGGTGCGCATCACCGACCAGTCGGGCCTGGACCTGGTGCGGCGGGCGCTCCAGGCCCACGGGTACTGGCGGCACAAAGGCCTCCAGGTGGACCTTGTGATCTGGGTCGACGCCTTCTCGGGATACCGGCAGGCCCTGTGGGACCAGATCATGGGCATGGTCAACGCCGGGCCGACCGCCGGCGCGCTGGACCAGCGGGGCGGCGTGTTCATCCGCAGCACCGACCAGTTGCCCGAAGACGACCGCCTGCTGTTCCAGTCGGTGGCCCGGCTGATGCTCTCGGACCGGGCCGGCACCCTCCTGGAACAGGCCGACCGGCGGCGGCGGAGCCTGACGCGCGTGCCGGACCTGCGCCCCGTGCGCTACGGCGAGGCCATCCCGGCCGAGGAATACGAGTTGCCGCAGAGAGACCTCGACTTCTTCAACGGCCTGGGCGGGTTCACGCCCGACGGCCGGGAGTACGTCACCACGCTGCGGCGGGGCCGGACCACGCCCGCTCCGTGGTCGAACATCCTGGCGAACCCCGAGTTCGGCACGGTGGTAACGGAGTCGGGCGTGGCATACACGTGGTTCGAGAACGCCCACGAGTTCCGCCTGACCAACTGGCACAACGACCCCGTGACGGACGTCTCGGGCGAGATGTTCTACATCCGCGACGAGGAGACCGGCCGATTCTGGTCCCCCACGCCGCAGCCGGCCCCCGGACCCACGCCGTACGTCTGCCGGCACGGCCTGGGGTACACCGTGTACGAGCACACGCAGGAGCGCCTCTTCAGCGAGATGTGGACGTACGTCGCCACCGATGCCCCGGTGAAGTTCACGAAGTTCACCATCCGGAACCTGTCGGAGCGCGACCGCCGCATCAGCATCACCGGCTACGCCGAGTTGGTCCTGGGCGAGTTCCGCGAGAAGAACGCCATGCACGTGGTCACCCGCCAGGACCCGCAGACCGGTGCCATCGTAACCTTCTGCACCTACAGCACCGACTTCGCCAACCGCCTGGCGTTCTTCGAGACCAGCGAGGCCGACAGCAGCCTGACCGGCGACCGGACCGAGTTCCTCGGCCGCAACGGTTCGCCCGCCGACCCGCAGGCGCTCCATCGCCAGCGGCTCTCGAACCGCGTCGGCGCCGGCCTGGACCCCTGCGCCGCCGTCCAGGCGTTCCTGACGGTCCCGGCCAAGCAGGAACGCCAGGTCGTCTTCCTGCTGGGCGGCGCCCGCAGCGAGTCGCACATGCGCGACATCCTGAGCCGCTACGGCGGCACCGACGGGGCCCGCGTCGCGCTGGAAGCCACCTGGGACTTCTGGAAGAACCTCCTGGGGGGCGTCTACGTCGAAACGCCCGACAACGCCGTCAACCTCCTGACGAACCACTGGCTCCTCTACCAGACGGTGGCTTCGCGATTCTGGGGACGCAGCGGCTTCTACCAGTCGGGCGGCGCGTACGGCTTCCGCGACCAGTTGCAGGACTCGCTGGCGATGCTTCACGAGTCGGCCTGGCTCGCGCGCGATCACCTGCTCCGCTGCGCCGGGCGGCAGTTCCCTGAGGGCGACGTCCAGCACTGGTGGCATCCGCCCACCGGCCGCGGCGTCCGCACCCGCTTCTCCGACGACTTCCTGTGGCTTCCCTACGTCATCTGCCGCTACGTCGGAACCACCGGCGACACCGGCGTCCTGGAAGAACGCGCCTCGTTCCTGGAAGGCCGCCACGTCGAGCCCGGCGAGGAATCCTATTACGATTTGCCGCAGACCAGCGATGACGATGCCACCGTATACGATCATTGCCTGCGAGCCATCCGGCACGGTCTCTCGTTCGGGGCGCACGGCCTGCCGCTGATCGGCTGCGGCGACTGGAACGATGGACTGAACCGCGTCGGCAAGGCCGGCAAGGGCGAGAGCGTCTGGCTCGCCTTCTTCCTCTACGACGTGCTGACGCGTTTTGCCCGCCTCGCCCGCAGCCGCAACGACCAGGAGACGGCCAAACTGTGTGATGATGCCGCCAAGACCCTCCAGGGCAACCTGGAGAAGCACGGCTGGGACGGACGGTGGTACCGCCGGGCCTACTTCGACGACGGCGAGCCGCTGGGCGCCTCGTCCAGCCCCGAGTGCCGCATTGACTGCCTGCCCCAGGCGTGGTCCGTCCTCTCCGGGGCCGCCATGGACGACCGCGCCCAGATGGCCATGCAGTCCGTCATGGAACACCTCGTCGACTGGAACCTGGGCCTGATTCGCCTGTTCGACCCGCCGTTCGACCAGGCCTCGTGGGACCCCGGCTACATCAAGGGCTACGTGCCGGGCGTTCGCGAGAACGGAGGCCAGTACACCCACGCGGCCGTCTGGGTTATCATGGCGGCTGCCAGGCTCCACCAGGCCGACACCGCCTGGCGGCTCTTCAGCGCCATCAACCCCATCCATCACGGCGAGTCGCGAGAACGCATCGAACGCTACAAGGTCGAGCCATACGTCGCTGCCGCCGACATCTACACCGCCGACGGCCACGAGGGCCGCGGCGGATGGACTTGGTACACCGGCAGCGCCGGATGGATGTACCGCCTCCTGACCGACACGCTGCTGGGCCTTCGCCTCGAAGTGGACCAGTTGCGCCTGGAGCCCGTCCTCCCGCCCGGCTGGAAGGGCTACACCATCCACTACCGGTACCGCAGCGCGATCTATCACATCAAGGTGACCGTGGCGGGTCCGGCCACGTGGAACGTCCGGAGCATCCGCTTGGACGACGAGGTCCAGCGCGGCAAAACGATTCCGCTGGTCGACGATGGCCGCGAACACCTCGTCCGCGTCCAGGTGGGGTGAGCGCGATGCCGCTGCTGACGCTCCTCCTGGCACTCTATGCCGCCGTCGCGCTACCCTACTGGCTGTGGAACCTTTACGCCGCGATCCGCGTCCGACGCGGCGTGCCGTCGCTGAACAACGTCGAGACGCCGGTCGGCGCCCCTCTGCCGCGGCTGTCGGTCGTGGTGGCGGCGTGCAATGAGGCCGGTGCCATCGAAGCCGCCGCCCGCACGCTCCTGGCCCAGGACTACCCGGACCTGGAAATCATCCTGGTTGACGATCGCTCAAGCGATGCCACGGGCGCGATCGTCGACCGCCTGGCCGGCGAGGACGACCGCGTCCGCGCCGTCCACGTAACGTCCCTGCCCGAGGGGTGGCTCGGCAAGGTCCACGCTCTGGACCGCGGCACGGCCGGAGCGACCGGCGACTTCCTGCTCTTCACCGACGCCGACGTCCACTTCGGCCCCGACGCCCTGCGGCTTGCCGTGACCCTTTGCGAGCAGCGGGGGCTGGACCATCTGGCGGGCATGCCGTCGTGCTGGTCGGCAGGGCTGCTGGTGGACATGGTCGTGGCGGCATTCCTCCGGCCGTTCATTGCGATGATGCGGCCATGGGCCGTGCCGAGGCCCGACGCGCGGGCCTTCCTGGGCGTCGGCGCGTTCAACCTGGTCCGCCGGTCGGCATTCGAGACGACGCCCGGCTTTGCGTGGCTCCGCATGGAGACCGCCGACGACGTCGGCCTGGGCCTGATGATGAAGGTACACGGCGCACGCTGCGGCGTGGCGGCGGCGTTCGACCGCGTCGGGCTGACGTGGTACACGTCGCTCGGCGACGCCGCCCGCGGGGCCGAGAAGGCGTTCGCGTCGGTCGGCGGGTGCCGGCTTTGGCCGATGCTCGTCGGCGCCGCCGGCACGCTCGCGATGGAGATCGCCCCGTTGGCGGCCGTCGTTGCCGCCGTCCTGCTGCCGGTGAACCCGGCGGCCTGGGCGCTGGCCGCCGTCGTCCCGATAAGCACCGCGTCGGAAATCCTGATGAGTCGCTGGGCCCGCGGCCGGGTGGTGCCGGCCCTCCTGGGCCCGCTGGCGGCGCCCGTCAACGCGGCCGCGTTCCTCCGGTCGGCCCTGCTGGGATGGCGCCGAAGCGGTGTGCTGTGGCGCGGAACTCTGTACCCGTCCGAGGCCCTTCGCGCCGGGCGGCGGGTGGTCCTTCCCCCGCCAAAGCGCCTGCCGGACGCATCACAAATGACCGGACCCGACGGGCCCCGGGGATAGCCCGCAACCGGACCCGGCCGGTTCAAAGCCTATCCGGACAGGCTCTTAATCCATCAGCCGCGGGTTATACTGCCGCGGCCCCGCCGTGTAACCGCCATAGGCCGACGCGTCCAGCGGCTCCGGCGTGTAGACGTAAACGGCGTCGGCCGTGGGATCCCAGACGACGAGTTCCTCCCGCCCGTCGCCGCACACGTTGGCGGCGATGGCGTGATAAAATCCCATGCGGTGCACGTCCGGCCCGCCCGGTGGGGGTAAGCCGGGCAGCGCGGTGCCCCGGCCCGTTTCCAGATTCCACAGCCACCCGCCATTGAAAAGCCGCGCCGGCTTCTCGGGGCCGTCCCAGTACACGACGGTCATTCCCGTGTGGTTTGGGGATGAATTCAGGCGAAGCCGGCCGACCACCTTGCCGCTCGCGCTCGATGCCACGATGACATCGGGGGTGTGCCCGTTGCAGCGGAGGACCATCTCGGGCCCCGGGAGGTCGGCACGAAAATCCGCCACGCGAACCTCCTGGCCATGCGGCACGATGTCCGGCCCGAGCCGGAGGATAACCCGCCCCCGGTGGTCCACCACGTGACCGAAGCCGGAGCAGATGGCCCGCACCATGCCATGGTCCCATTCCGCGATGGCAACCGAGTCCATGTGCCGGCCGAGCGGCTTCTCCCAGAGCGGCGTGCCGTCGGAATCAAGCAGGAAATACCCGCCCAGAACCTCGTCCTTGCCGTCGGCGTCGGCGTCGCCGACTGCAGGGATGTAGGCCGGGCACCGGCTGTACTCGAACCATGGCGCGCGGTACGTCCACAAGGTGCGGAGCCGGTCGTCGAGAGCCACCATCGTGTCGCCCAGTTTGACGACGATATCCGAGGCCCGTCCCATCCCGCGGAGGTCCGCCAACAGCAAACGCTGATGAACCCAGTTGGCACCGGAGGGATCTCGCCGGCGCCGGTCGCGGACGGCGGCGGGTGCACCGTGTCGGAGAACGGCGCCCGTTCGGCCGTCGCGAATCTGCACGACCACGTCAGCCAAGGAACTCCAGCCGGCGGTCGCGCCGGCTTCCGGGCCCGTCTCGCGCCAGAAGGTGATGACCTCGGCCGCCGCGTCTCCGACGACGTCGTGAACGGCCACAGACATGGGGCGGGAAGGCTGGCTCCCATCGCCTCCGGCGTGCCAGAGGGGCCGCCCCCGGAGGTTGACCGCGCCGAGGAAGACCGGCTTCATGCCGCCGACGTGGGCCCCCTTGGACGGGGAATCCGCACACCGGTAGACGAGCAGGTCGCACTGCCCGTCGCCCGTCAGGTCACCGATGCGGACATCGCCGCCGAACACACGTCCATTCCGCGTTACGCAGAAGGCGTCGGGCACCCGCACCGTGCGGTAAAGACGAATGCGCTCTTGACTGGTTTCCGAATCTGCCCGAACCGTAACGCACCCAAGCAATGCGACGGCCAAGGCCGGAAGCACGATGCCACGAGGTCGGATCATCATTCCCTTGCTTTTCCGGACCAAGGACCGCAAGACCGCGAAACCCACTGCGAAGCCTAGCGTCGCTCGGACCGCTCGTCAAGCCGCGTGCCGTGGCGAGTGATGGTCCGCGGCTGCTCGACATTGACCCTTCTGGCTGGGTCGGGTATAGTATGAGTGTGGCGCAATGACGCGGCCCGCCCTGCTCTGACGCCCCGCGCTCAGGCAGGGCACGTGTTTCCATGGACCTCGACGCGATTCTTGCCAAACCGCTCGCCGGCGACCTGTTCTCCGAAGAGGAGGCGGCGGACCTGCTGCGCCTTTCGGCCGCCGACCTGGACCCCGTCTTCGACGCCGCCGACCGGCTGAACCGATCCATCAACGGCCGCCGGGTCTCGTACGTCTTCAACCGCAACATCAACTTCACGAACGCCTGCACGGCCGCCTGCGCCTTCTGCGCCTACCGGGCCGAGCCGGGCGACGCCGACGCCTTCATCCTGACGCCCGACGAGGTGGTGGAACACGCCAGCCGGACGCCCGGCATCGACGAGGTTTGCATGGTGGGAGGCCTGAACCCGCAGGTGACGCTCGACCATATCTGCTCGCTCTTCGCCGCCCTGCGCGACGCGCTGCCGGAAGTGCACATCCATGCCCTCAGCCCGATGGAGGTCCAGTACTACGGCGAGCGGGCGGGCCTGACGGTCCGGGAGACGTTCGAGCGGCTGCTCGACGCCGGGTACGGCAGCCTGTGCGGCACGGCCGCCGAGATCCTGGTTGACGAGGTCCGCCGCGACATCTGTCCGGCCAAACTCTCGACCGCCCGGTGGGTCGAGATCGTCCGCACGGCCCACGCCATGGGCATCCGCAGCACGTCGACGATGCTGTTCGGTCACATCGAGACGCCCCGGCACATCGCCCGGCACCTGGCGGTGCTGCGCGACCTTCAGGCCGAGACCGGCGGCTTTACGGAGTTCATCCCCCTGCCCTTCGTGCCGTACCGGACGCCGCTGGGACGGGCCGGCCGCGTCACCGAGATGGTCTCGAAGGATCGGGCGCTGGCGGTGCACGCGGTGGCCCGGCTGTTCTTCGGCCGGCTGCTGCCGAACATCCAGATTTCGTGGTGCAAACTGGGCCTGCAGACGGCCATCGAGGGACTGGCCTGCGGCGTGAACGACCTCGGCGGGACGCTGCTCGAGGAGCACATCACCCGCCGGGCGGGCGGCCGGCACGGCCAAGCAATGATGCCGGATGAACTGGCCGAGGCCATTCGCCGGGCCGATCGCATCCCCGTGCGCCGCGACACGCTCTATCATTGTCTGGACGCGGCGGTCCGGAACGGATAAAACAGTCGAAAGTCCAGAGTCGAAAGTCGAAAGTCGACAGCAACTTCGGTCGTCGCACTGTTGACTTTGGACCTTGGACTTCGGGCCTGCTGTTGCCGTTGACTTTGGACTTTGGACTTCTAACCTTGGACTCGAATCCATGATCCATCGCGCAGCCATCCTCGGAGACGGCGGCATGGGCACGCTGTGTGCCCTGCTGCTCTCGGCCAACGGCATTCCGGCCCGCATGTGGTCGGCGTTCGACGAGCACGTGGCCGACATGACCCGCACCGGTACGAACGAGCGGTTCCTGCCGGGGTTCCGCCTGCCGGAGAACCTTGTCATCAGCACCGACGCGGCCGAGGTCGCCGACGGGGCCGACCTGGTCGTCGTGGCCGTCCCGTCGACGTTCCTGCGGGCGGTGCTAAAGCGGGTCCGCCACGCCCTGCCCGAAGAGCCTGTCTACTGCTCCGTCGTCAAGGGCATCGAGAGCGAGCGGCTGCTGCGGCCGAGCGAGGTGCTCGCCGAGGTGGCCGGCCCCCGGCAGACGGTCATCCTGAGCGGCCCGTGCCTGGCGCGCGAGGTGGCGGCCGAACTGCCCGCGGCCGTGGCCGTCGCCTCGGCCGACGCCGAGGCCGCCGACCAGGTCCGCCGGGCGCTGGCCACCGACTGGTTCCGCATCTACACCAACGACGACCCCGTGGGCGTTGAACTGGGCGGGGCCCTGAAAAACGTGATCGCGATCGCGGCCGGCATCTGTCACGGTCTGGATCTGGGCACGAACGCCGTGGCCGCCCTGGTCACCCGCGGCCTGGCGGAAATCACGCGGCTGGGCCTGGTCTTCGGGGCCCGGCCCGAGACGTTCGCCGGCCTGGCGGGCCTGGGCGATTTGGTGACGACGTGCTTGAGTCCCCTCAGCCGGAACCACCGGGTGGGCGAGGAAATCGGCCGCGGCCGGACCCTCCAGGACGTCCTGACCGACCTCGGCCGCGTCGAGCCCGAAGGCGTCCGGACCACGTGGAGCGTGGCGGCCCTGGCCGACCGCGAGGGCGTCGACATGCCCATCACCCGCGAGGTGTACGAGGTGCTGTTCAAGGGCAAGCCGCCGCCCGACGCCGTGGCCGACCTGATGCACCGCGAACTCAAGGCCGAGACGGCCCCGCGATAACCGCGCCGGCAAGGAGAACAGCCGCCAGGAGCCGTAATGGAGCCCCCGACGTTCGAAGCGACGCTGCACGAACTCCGGGAGATTCTTCCGTACCTCCTCTGGGGCGCGCTGGGGCTGGCGGGGGTATTTGTGCTCCTGATGCTGGTCCGGCTGTGGGGCTGGCGGACACAGAAGCGCGGCGGCGCGTGCGGCGGCATCGACCTGGACGCCCTCCGCCGCCAGTACATGGCGGGCGAAATCAGCGAGGAGGAGTACGAGGCCGTCCGCCGGAGCATCGTCGGGGCCGAGCAGGAAACGCCCCCGGCCGCTGCGGTCCGGCCGGCCGCATCGGCGGCACCGGTCCCTCCGACGGGCGATACAGAAACACCGGCCGAACCGTCGATAGAACCTGACGGCGAGCCGCACGACGGCGAACCGCCCCACACCGACAACCGTACGAACGACCGCGATGAACCGGGCGACGGCCCGGAAAGGAGAAGGACGGATGGCGAAGCGTAACAACGGGCCGGGCGGGCCGCGCCGCGACGCCCGGTGCAGTTTCTGCGGCAACAGCGTCCGCGACGTCGGGCCGATGGTCGAAGGCCGGGCCGGCGTCTTCATCTGCGGCGACTGCGTGGAACTGTGCAACTCGGTCGTCCAGGCCGAACGCCGGCGGGCCGGCACCGCCGCCCCCGAACTGGGCCGCATCCCCGCCCCCAAGGAGATCAAGGACTTCCTGGACCTGTACGTCATCGGCCAGGACCGCACGAAGAAGGCCGTCTCGGTGGCCGTCCACAACCACTACAAGCGCCTCAGCCTGGGCGAGGCCGGCGAGGACGATGAGGTCGAGATCGAGAAGTCGAACCTCCTCCTGATCGGCCCGACCGGCTGCGGCAAAACGCTCATCGCCCGGAGCCTGGCGCACATCCTGAACGTCCCGTTCGCCATCGGCGACGCCACCACGCTGACCGAGGCCGGCTACGTGGGCGAGGACGTCGAGAACCTGCTGCTGAAACTGATTCACGCGGCCGATTTCGACATCGAGGCCGCCCAGCGCGGGATCATCTACATCGACGAGATCGACAAGATCGGCCGGACTACGCAGAACGTCTCCATCACGCGCGACGTGTCGGGCGAGGGTGTCCAGCAGGCCCTGCTGAAGATGCTGGAGGGGACCATCGCCAACGTGCCGCCCCAGGGCGGCCGCAAGCATCCGGAGCAGCAGTACATCCAGATCGATACGTCGCACATCCTGTTCATCTGCGGCGGAACGTTCGACCGGCTGGAGGAAATCGTGGGCCGGCGCATCGGCCACAGCGCCATCGGCTTCTCGGAGGGCCAGCACCAGGGCGGCGACCGGTACCGGCGGACCGCCGAAATCCTGCCCCAGGTCACGCCCGACGACCTGATCCACTACGGCCTGATCCCGGAACTGGTGGGCCGGCTGCCGGTCATCTCGGCCCTGATGCCGCTGGACGAAGCGGCCCTGGTGCGCATCCTGACCGAGCCGAAGAACGCCATCGTCAAACAGTACGGGAAGTTCTTCGAGATGGAGGACGCCGAACTCGTCTTCACCGACGAGGCCCTGAGTGAAATCGCCCGCCAAGCCATGAAACGCAACACCGGAGCCCGGGCCCTGAGGGCCGCCGTCGAGAACCTCATGCTCGACCCGCTCTTTGAACTGCCGGGCCGCCCCAAAGGGTACCGCTACACCGTGACGGCCGAGGTGGTGCGCGGCGAAGCCGACCTC
>Ga0180434_10003738_pt1 | contig 19168 bp, 22 predicted proteins | sample SS_ome_7_FD_132453 | JGI IMG/M metagenome (GOLD analysis project Ga0180434, IMG submission 132453) | Hypersaline lake sediment archaeal communities from the Salton Sea, California, USA - SS_1_D_2 metaG | ecosystem: Environmental > Aquatic > Non-marine Saline and Alkaline > Hypersaline >...
CGGATGCAGCATCGATGGCATCCTGTATATTTGAAAAGTCGGCACCACTATCATCATCTACATATAAAGTATTTACAAAAATCGGACTAAACGAATTAACGCCAGGTAAAACACTTGCGGCAAGCAATGATATTATAATAATTAATAAGCTTGTTATATATAGGCTGAATCTCATTTTCTTTTTCCCATTATGAAAGTTCTTTTTATGAATATAAATATTTCTATGATAATAAAAAGAAAGGACTTGTACAAAATTTGGATCAAAAGATCGATTACATTAGTCGTATACTAAATAATAAAAAGTGGAAAATTACTGTTCCACAAACCTGGTATATTTTTGATATGTAGAATAAAATGAAAAAATTCTAGATTATTTTTTCTTTAAATGAAAAACATATCTTGTGGGAATTCTTTTCTTCTTTCCTGTCCAATAACTGCAATTAGAACAACTGAATTCTATAGTAACTTCCCCGCCCCAGATGGTAAGGTTTTTTACTCTTTTTAAGTTAGATCCACAAACAGGACATTTTGCTAGCAATCTACTTGGATCTCCCTCGCGAGAATGAATCTCAAGTTTTACAAAATTACTGTTTATTGCTATTTTTCGGAGTCTACTTTCACTCACTCCAAATGTTTTCTTTTTCGAGTTGAGTTCCTTGACTATTAATTGTTTCAATTTTTTCTGTGATTGTATAGTACGATTTTTGTTTAAAATCTTTTTAAGAGCAACTTCAATCTGATTGTCAGACGGTATATGATGGCTCATAACGATACTGGAATTAAATTCGGATTACTTAAAATCTTTCAATAAGGTATAGTCTTGATTAGATCTGTTCTTGTAATTATGCCAATAATTTTGTTGTTTTCTATTAGTGGCAAAGCACCTATATTATTTTTAGTCATAACTTTTGCAGCATCTGAGACAGTCATTCCAGGTTCAGTCCAGATAACGGGTGTTTTCATAACATCCTTCACCAGGAGTTCGTCAAGTGCATGTTTTTGCCTCCCTAGTGGAATAGATCTTTTTACACTTGCTAATGCAAAAGTTATTTCCGTGTCGGATATTATTCCAACAAGTTTTCCCTGATCGATAACTGGCAGGCGTGCAACGTTTTCATCTATCATCATTCTCCTTGCATGAATAACTCTTTCATCGGGAGATATGGTGTGTAGTTTTTCTTGCATTATTTCCTTAAGTTTTTTGTTACTGTCGACGAGAGGTAGCAAATCTGCTTTTGTGACCACTCCTACTAGTTTTTCATTTTCTAATACAGGCAACATAGTGGGGCCTGGTTCACCGACTTTTTTAAGAATTGTTTCAATTTCAGTATCTGGAGATACGGTATTGATCTCCTTATCAGTAACAGATGATGCATGCAGTCTTGAGGCAGGCACACCTCGACTCCTTATTGATCCAAGTTTAAATGCAATCATATTGTCTGTAATAATTCCAATTAATTTTTTCTCTTCAACAACGGGTATCTTTGTTATATCGTTCTTTTTCATTAGTTTTAAAACATATTTTAGTTCAATGTCTTTATCTACAAAAATAATGTCCTCTGTCATTACATCCTTCACTTTCATTTTCTTTAATCCCTCCAACATGATAAACATCATAGTCTATTGATATGCTAATGCGTCTATACAGTCCTCACACAGCAAACGTCCATCAACATTTTTTAAATTAGTGGAAAGAGTACCGCAGTCTTCGCATTTGCCAGAAAAAATCTGTCTTCTCAGATGGGCTTCATCTCTCACACTTATGTCATACCACTCTCGTGATATTTCATGTAATATGGGAGATATTATTGATATGTCCTTTTGTGTTATTATCCCTATCAATTTACCATTTTCTACTACCGGTAATCTTCTGATATTACATTTTCCCATTGTTTTTACGGCCTCTTCAAGTGAAACATAAGGATCTATTACCATGATTGGTGTGCTCATGATTTTTTCAACTGTCACTTCACTTGCTTTTAGATCCTCTGCAACAACCTTTTTCAGTATGTCACTTTCTGTAACGATACCTATGGGTTTATCATCTGCAACTATGCAGTTTCCAATGCCCTTTTTCTTCATTAATTCTGCAGCTTCTTTAACTGAGGTTTTTGTTTTAACCGTTATTGGATTTATCTTCATTGCTTCTTTGACAAGAACGTTGCCCCTGCTCATTTTGTTGACTTCCTTTAATGAAATATATATGAAAGCAATTTGTCCCAAACATTAAAACCTTTCGATGTGTTATTATCTCCCTAATATGAATGGTAGTCAGTACGAACGAGAACTTAAAGGCGTATTGGAAGGAGAAGACAAGATTCTTTCGAAGATAACAAATACATGTACGGCAATAGAGAAAGATAATTATTTAAAAATAAATGATAAACCTTTTGTTGTGGTTCGCGCGGCCGGATCTTTAGGTATTGATTTGGTAGCAGTAAGGGGAGATCTCTCATTTTTGATTGAGGTTAAAACCAGCATTGAAGATACAATTCATTTCAGCAGTATAAGCGGAAAATTACAAAAACAGGCAGAACTAATGCGTGATGCATGTGAGAAAACAAAGACTCTACCGATATATGCATTTAGACTTAAAAATTATCGAGGCGATTCGTGGAGAATTTTCACCCTTGATATCAATAATTTGGAGGGAAGACTAAGTGTTTTACATAAAAGAGTTCCTAGATTTGATTGCAGTAAGAGTGGTAATTTTGTAATGAGGTGGAAAAAAGGTCTCCCTCTTTCAGATTTCATCTTGTATTTATGTAGATAATTTCATTCGAAACTTTTTATAACTGTTTTGTATTAGTGCCTTGCTGATTACTATGAAAAAAATAATTATTGCATATGATGGATCTGTTGCTTCTAGAAGGGCAGTAGAAATGGCTTTAGAATGTTCGAATAAGGATGACGAATTAACTCTTCTCACTGTAATACCAGCAGAGCTAGCCGAATCGTCCTTTACAAAAATGTTGTTGCCTACAATTGATTTAAGTTCTGTAGTAAAATCGGGTAGTTTTAAGGAGAGGGCTATGGAGACCCTGTCTAAGGTTGTAGCGAAAATTGGAAATAAAGTTAAAAAAGTGAATATTGTTGTGGAATCTGGAGACCCAGCAGATGAAATCCTTATGTCAGCAAAGAAACACGAGGCAAATGTCATTGTCCTCGGATACAAAGGCTATGGTAAAGAGGGAAGATTTTTGCTTGGTAGTGTTACCGACAAAGTAGTAAGACATGCAGGGGTATCAGTTTTGGTAGTTAGATAAAAATTATTTTAGTGGTAATAATGCATCCTGCAGATGAAATACGGGGAGTTAAAAGTAAACGACTTGCTAAAAAAAGAATAGTTTTTGGAATTACTGGCAGCATTGCCGCTATCGATTCTGTTAAATTATCTAGAGAGTTAATTAGACATGGCGCTGAGGTTTTTCCAGTGATGACACATTCTGCAACAAAAATTATTCATCCTGATTCTTTGGAATTTGCTACTGGAAACAAACCAATTATTGAACTGACTGGAAAAACAGAGCACGTCTCTTTTTGTGGCAGGGTAAAAGAACCCGCGGATTTATTTATTATTTCGCCTTGCACGGCCAATACTATTTCAAAAATTGCTCATGGCATTGATGATACGTCAGTCACAACATTTGCAACTACAGCAATTGGTTCAGGCATGCCAATGTTGATTGTTCCTGCTATGCATCTGTCTATGTATGACCATGAAATAGTTCAGAAGAATGTTTTAAGATGCAAAAAGGCTGGCATCAGATTTGTTGAACCGTTAATCCAAGAAAATAAAGCCAAGATGGCTAATATTGATGAGATTATTGCATATGTTATACGGGATGCAGATAAACATAGTATGGCAGACAAGAGGGTTCTCATAATTGGCGGATCTTCTGCTGAAGCGATTGACGATGTAAGAATAATTTCTAATCGTAGTTCTGGAAAAACAGCAATCACGCTTGCAAAATCCTTTTTTTACAGAGGTGCAGATGTTGAACTTTGGTATGGGTGCAGCAAGGAACCGGTTCCAAATTATTTAAAAAACGTGAACTTTGAAACTGTTAGAGATGTAGTAGATTTGTTGAAAGCCAGAGAAATTAAGAATTTTGGCGTTATAATTATCTGTGCGGCGCTATCGGATTACATCCCTAAAAAAATAGATGGTAAACTATCTTCAAATGAAAAAAAGCTTATTTTGGAAATGTCGCCTGCCCCTAAAATCATTGCTATGCTAAGGGAGAAAGCCCCAAGCTCTAAAATCATAGGTTTCAAACTTGAAGAAAACAGTGATAAATTACAGAATAAAGCTTACAGTCTCCTAAAGAAAAATAATCTTGATTTTGTAATTGCAAATACAATTTCGGGTCTTAACAACGATAAAAATGAGGTGTGTGTAATAGATAAAAAAGGAGATATTATCCATAAGACTGGTAAGAAAGAACAGCTAGCTGACTGGATTTCAGATATTGTAAAATAAGGGGGAGCTGAATGAGAGCTGTTGCGTTTGCACCGGGTCACATTTCTGGATTTTTCGAACCGGTATATAATAAAAAAGATATGGCTAGAACTGGCTCTCGCGGTGCAGGTATTAATGTTTCTCTAGGTGCCGTATCTCAGGTTAATGTTGAAGAATCTACAAGTCAAATTTTTGAAATTTATGTTAACAATAAACAATATCATTCTACAGTTTCACATCTTGCATTGAAAGGTTTACTTGGACAAAAAAAATTACATGTTATTGTAAGAACTAGTCTAGATTTGCCTGTTAGTCAGGGTTTTGGCATGAGTGCAGCAAGTGCGGTCAGTGCAAGTTACGCTCTTGCAAAAATTATTGGTGCTTCCAGTACCGATGCATTGAAAGCGTCACATTTAGCAGAAATTCAACTTAAAACTGGTTTGGGTGACGTAATTGCAAGTTGCTTTGGCGGCATTGAAATACGTAAACATCCTGGTCTTCCGCCTTGGGGCTCAATAGAACACATCTCTGGAAACTGTGATTTAGTTTTGGGTGTCGTTGGTAAAAAACTGGATACAAAAAAGATTTTGTTAGATTCTGATAAGGCAAGTGATATCATAAATTATGGGAGATACTGTACCAAGAAGTTATTAGAGAAACCTTCGATTGAACGCCTTTTTTTACTATCACAGGTTTTTACAAAAAAGACGAATCTAGCAGAAAAACGTGTACTAGAAGCTATTAAAGCTTCAAATAGATATGGTATGGCAAGTATGTGTATGCTAGGAAACTCTGTATTTGCCATTGGTGAAACCGATAAACTTTGTCAAACACTTGCATCGTTTGGTGAGGTGTTTGTTTGCAGTGTTGATGAACGCGGAGCACGGGTTTTATAAGGATAGTTTTCACTACGAAGGAAGGAAATTGTCAGAAGAGAAGGGGGTATTTACCAGCAAACATGATAAACTATGATGAGATTTACGGCTTTGCACCTAAAGTCGGTTTTGACCTTAAAGTCCGAATTTTGAACATAAAGTCGACTAACAGGAGAATGAAATTCTTTGTAAAATCATTGCTAATAATATCACTGTGTTGATTGGTATAATGTTTGAATTAGATATTCATTCTGATTTTAATCTATGGTTATTCAAATTAATCCATCGATTCTCAATTCTAGAATTTCTATTTTAGTGACTTTGGGATGGAAGAAGAACAATATCTACGTCTCATTATATTACTACCCAATTTCTATTCTTCCCCAAGTAGCATCCACACTTTTCCATCTTGAGTTATAGTAACTGGTTCTTTTATATCTTCACAACTAACACAAGCACAAATTAATCCATCAACCACACAGAATGCTTCATTTTTATTCCAATCTACTGTTACTACACACTTACATTTTTTACAATAGAAGTTATTTGTAAGTGGATGTATATAACAACCATCTAACAGTTTGTCAAGAAGAATATGTTTCTTCGCTCTATCTTCTTTTCCTAATTTCTCTTTCTTTAGTTCATCCAATAATTTACTTTCCTTTAAAATATCTTTACTACTCTTCATATTTTCCCTCTCTAACAAAATAAAAAGCCAGGTTAATCATCATATAGTTAATCTACCGCCATATCTTAAACATATCCATAACAATTGTTAATTGAAACAACCTCGACATTTGATTAGAAAATAAAAGAAATATTTTATCGTTTATTTCAACTTGGGTTTAATACCCTAGAGTTCTGCTGCAATTGAGATAGCAGAGTTTAGGCGATTCTGTTTATCAGTAAAAACGTATTCAAATCTCGTTTGTCAGGCCTGTTGCAAGTTCTATAAGATGTTTTTCTCCATCTTCTGGACCCTTGGCAAAGAGAATATCGCCTGGATCAATTGTTGTATTTTTATTAGGTCCGTAAAGCCATCTATCATGATGCCTCATTGCTATAACTAGCATTCCTGTCTCACTACCAAGTTTTAGTTTGCCAAGTGTTTTGTCACAGAGTATAGAGTTAGGTTCAACTTGTAGCTTGGTAAATACCACATCGGATTCCCGAATACTCATCTTTAGTATGGGGTGAAGTTCCACATCTCTGAGTTCCACATCTGCTATTTCCTGAGCAGCATCAGCGATTTTTTCGCTACATTCTGCTAGTCTTAGTACTGTTAATGCATCATCGATGTCAATATCTTTGTTTTTAACTCCTTCGAGTGTTTTTTTCTGGATGGTCTGGTAAAGATTATCGATTAAATCTTCAAGGTCGTATACTTCTTTTGCTATGGTTTTATTGTCATATATCAACGACGAGTATGCAAGATCCACCATTAGTTCTGATTTATCTTTGATTTCTAAAACAATGTCTTCAACAGTCTTCTTTTTCATTCTAATGCCTTCAATTTGCCCTTTAAAAATTTACTCAGATCACTATATCCTTCATCGGTCCCACGTGTAATGAGCCAGTCATCTGCCTTAAGTGTCGTGTCTGCAGGTGGATTATATATCCAATATTCACCTCGCCTAATTGCAATGATTCGCATGCCTGTCTCAGATTCAACTCTAAGATCTCCAATTTTTTGCTCACATGCCATGGACGCCGATAAAATCTTTATTCTGAATAGTTGTTCGTCAGCCTGTTTTAAAATTTTAGGTAAAATCGGTCCGGTTTTCTCTTCGGCTAACAAACTAATAATATCGCCAGCTGCATTTGATATACTTTCAGCTGCTTCGGCTACCTGTAAAATACCTGCAAGTTGTTCCGCATCCTCTTTGGTTCGTGCCGCCATCATTGCCATCATACGGATGTCGTAATTCAGCTTATCCATACGTACCTCAAGAAACTTTACTTCTTCAGCCATATCCTTGTTGTCAAATAGAACTGCAGAGTACGCAAGATCTATTATAAGCTCTGATATGTCCTTCATCTCTGTTAATAGTTCTTTTACCGAGGTGGGTTCATACTCAAGTTCACTGAACTCTTCCTTTTTCCATTTTGGTGTTCGCTGCAATTTTCCAAATATACTATGTTTGTTTTTCTCTTTCATATTCCAACTGCTCCAATAAACAAAAATATTAACATTATCCCTAAGGTGTCACCTAATGTTGTAACCACTGGTGCAACTATATCGTCTGGATCTAAACCTTTTTTGAAAGACCAAAAAGCTGTGAAAACGCTGACAAGTGATATTACACAAACAAGTAAAATCCCTGCTCCTAATATAACAGATATAAACTCTATCAAACCAATACCCATTTGTACCCCTCCAAATGAAGCTATGTAATAAATAAGTATCGCTAGAATGGCATATGTGATGATACCCATCAAGATAGCGGTGATTAGATTTTCTTGTATCTTTTTATCCTTGAGATCGAGACTAATATATCCCACATGTAGACCCGAAGCCAAACGTGCGCCTAGAATACTACCGATATTTCCCCCAACTCCATTGATAACTGGAATAGAAATAAGAAATATTGGAAAAACTACCAATGTTTTTTGACCAAGATGTAACATCTGACCAGCAAAGATCTCAATAAGAATACACAATGTAAGCAGAGGTAAACCGAATCTTACAATCCTTTTCCAGTTATAAATCACATTATTACCTCCACTAAGATGGCACTACCAAAAATGCAAAACATTGTTACAATATCTCCAAAAGTGGCTAGGGCGGGTCCCGTGATATTATCTGGATCGTACCCGCGGTTGAAAACAATGAAAATGATAACGATTGTCATCAGAGTTAGAATTATGGCAGATATAACGCCTGCCAGTAAAACAATTGAAATAAGCTTTAATGGATCTGGATTAACATCAAAGAATAATATAGTAGTACCATAGACAAGAATTCCAATTATAATGGAGATGAGAAAGCTCAAAACAAGAGAACCAATAATATTTTGTTTAAGTTCATTATTCCACATGTTTTCAGCATCAATAACACCGAGATGATATGCGGAACCTAGTCTAGAACCAAATGCTGTATTAATATTGCCACGAAGAGCGATAATAGCAGGTATTACGACTATTAAACCAGGAATACTTTCAAGAAGATCAGTCATCACTCCAAGAGTGCTACCTGCAACTATTCCACCAAGTCCGCAGAATATTAACAGGGGGAGGCTCTGTTTCAGCATTTCCTTTGCATACATTAATTGCCACCTCCATTTATATCCACACTCCTATTTCATCTATTTATGTTTACAGATATTTTTTCCTGTATCTTTCCCAGATACGATCTGTATGATTCTCTATGGCCTTGATTCTTTTAACATCCTTCTTTGGTTTAAAAAGATGACTGAAACGTCCCTGTTGTTTTATCCATTCTTCAATAGATTTTCGCTGGATTTTCTCTTCTAAGATAAGTTTACTTTTACCATTAAAAGTAACGACATCGTTTTCACATTCATAAAGTGCCCATGCGCCTGTTTCAACGGCCATTATCCCCATATCAACGGTTTTTTCCATACCAAAACGCCATCCAGGAGGACAAGGGGCCATTATCTCTAAATATTTCGGTCCTTTAATGCTCTTAGCTTTCTTTAATTTATTATAGAGGTCTTCAGGGTAACTAACACATGTTTGGGCAGCGTACGGTATGTGATGCGCTTGAATAATCTCCCCCATTTCCTTTCTGAATTCTGTTTTACCACCAACCGTTGTCGTAGTCCATGCAGCATAGGGGGTGGCCCCACTCCGTTGAATGCCTGTATTTGAATATATCTGATTGTTGTAACATATATAGATGAAGTTGGTCTGTCGTTCAAGTGCACCAGAAAGTGCTTGGATGCCTATGTCATAAGTACCACCGTCCCCAGCCCATGCAACGACTGTAGTGTCGTTTTTTCCCTGCTGTCTTAAAGCTGCCTCTATGCCAGATGCACCGGCAGCAGCGGCCTCAAATGCAATATTCATCACGGGAACATCAAATGATGTATTGGGATAAAGACTCTCGATAACTGCTGTACAACAAGCAGGAACAACCATTATCGTATTTTTTCCAAGTGCTTTGAAAACGATGCGTAGTGCCATTGTTGCAGGACAACCGGGGCATGCAGCGCTTCCAGGAATTATACACTCTTCAACTGGTAAATTTTTAATCGCCATTATTTTTCACCTCCCTCAAGCCCATACCATTCACAATCTTTTGCTTTGCCTTCTATAACTTTCCTACAAATTTTTTCAATGTCATTGTATGTAACATCTTTTCCGCCAAGACCTGCAATGAATCCATGGACCTTAGCATCCGACCCACCATATAATGAGGCTTTCACCTCGTTAAACAATGCACCTTCAGATCCTATAGATATATTTCGATCAATGACAATCAAATCGGCTTGTTTACCTAGTTTTAATATATCTTCATTGGGAAACGGCCTAAAAGTACGAATACGAGCAAGCCCAATCTTTAAACCTTCCTTTCTGAGATTATTAATGGATACTTTGCTCTCGGCACCTATTGCACCCATAGCAAGAAGAATATAGTCTGCACCATCACACTTGTATTTTTCTATCAGGTCTCCATGGTATCTACCAAATTTCTTTTTCCACTCCTTTGCTATCTCTGGTATTAGTCTTTTTGCATTTTCCTGAGAGTTCTGCATGTCTTTTCTAATTTTTTCATAATCTGTTGGAAGGATGATATTTCCAAAGGTTATTGGATTATTAACGTCTAGTTTCCACCGTGGTTTATATTTTTGGAGAAAATAATCAATTTCCTTCTGTTCAGGAATATGTGCAGGCATAGATGTGTGTGATAGTATGAAAGCGTTATAATTGATCATCACGGGTAATAATACTTTTTCATTTTCCGCTAGCTTGAATGATTGAATAACTGTATCAAATATCTCCTGATTGCTACTACAATAAAACTGGATCCAGCCTGTGTCGCGTTGAGATATAGAGTCATTTTCATCGGTCCATATGCTCCAACCAGGACCAATAACTCTATTAATATTACACATAACTATTGGATGGCGTGCAAGCGCTGCCCAATGTAGCATCTCATGCATAAGCAACAAACCATGCGAAGAAGTGCCGGTGAATGTTCTTACACCTGCAGCACTAGCTCCAATACATGCAGACATAGCAGAATGCTCACTTTCCACACAGATATATTCGCCTTTGAATTCGCCAGTTTTTACATAGTTGGCAATACCTTCCACAAGAGTGGTTTGAGGCGTAATGGGATAGGCAGCAACAACATCTGGACGAGCCATAACTGCAGCCTTTGCAGCAATATAGTTACCGGTATCAATCATTACAGTCATTTTTTCTTTGCCTCCCTTTCCATAGTAATAGCTTTCACCTTACATACATTTGCACATATGCCGCAACCCTTACAATAATCATAATCAATATCGACTGTATCATCTTTGTTTCTAATAACAGTACCTTCAGGGCAGTAAATCCAACATCGCAGACATTTTACACATTTTGCCTTATCAAGAATTGGTCTAAAAACTCTCCAGATACCTGTTTTACCCATCGCTCCTTTTTTTGGGTAGGAAATCGTTGTAACAACATCGTATTTTTTCAAAAGTTCACCTCCACTGATTCGTATGCATCTTGGGTGGCCTTCACGTTTATTTCACCACCTTTCCCTTTCCATTTATTTTTTATAGTTGCTTGGATCGATGGCAATGTCACACGATCTAAAATTTTTGGGACAGCACCAAGAATGGGTGTATTGACAACAGGAATACCACCAACAAGAATATCATGTTTTATTGCAACACCAGTTGCATCAACAGTGGCAACGTGACATTTATTGGAAAAATCGAAATCCTCTGGTTCTTTGGTAGTATTTATTAAAATTTTACCATCTTTCTTAAAACCTTTAAGAATGTCAACTATTCCTATAATGCTCTCATCAAGCACGATTACTATATCAGGGAAATATACCTCGCTTCGGAGATGAATTTCCTCATCTGATATACGGGCAAATGCCCTTACAGGTGCACCACGTCGCTCCGCACCAAAAAGCGGAAACGCTTGAACGCCTTTATTTCCATCTTTTAACGCTGCTGCTACAAGTAAATTTGCTGCTGTGACAGAACCCTGTCCACCACGTCCGTGAAAACATATTTCAACTAGAGATTTTGATTGCACGATTATTACACTCCCGAAACAGGGAATGAAAATGGTCCATATAACTGTTTTGAATAACCTCAAAACAAAATTTATTGAATGGATTTCAACTTAGATTTCATCGTCACGTTTTTATCTCCTCGATCATCTATCTTTAACTCCGTAATCACTCTTTTTGCTCCTGATTTCATTACTGCTTTATGGGCTTTTTCAACTACTGTGAACAGTGTCTCAAGATCCTCGGTTTCAATAACTGTTGCCATGGCGTTTGTTTCGAATTTTATATCACTCTTTTCAAGGACATTTAGTGCAGTTTTCACATATTTGCTGAGACTTACATCTTTTCCAACCGGTGCTATACTAAGTTGTGAAATAATCATTTGAATCCCTATTTCCCTGACCGAGAATCTACCTAATTAATTTTTTGTAATGGTTGTGAGGGAATTAGTTGTTAAAAGCATAAGAATTAGTGTCCTGCAGGTTATATGTGCAGGTTATAATGAACCAAATATTATTTATAACGCTGTTTCATTTGCTCTTCAAAACCTAAAATTTGTAGTATTAGGGAGGTATTGTACGTGTCTAAAGATATTCGAGATAAACTGGTAATAGAAAGTAAAAGATTAGATGAGATAAATGCGTTTTTGATGGATCCTAAGAATAAACTAGTCAATGATCTCTTGGCCGTAGTGGAAAAGTATGGTGGACCTGAGGAGATAAACCGAAAAGCCAAAGAAGCTGGCAAGGTGAATGCCCTTATGGCAAGGTTAAAGGAGCAGAATTCTCCATACGTAAAGGACTTAGAGTGGCTCATAGAGCAGAGAGACATGGGGACATTTATCACTGTTGACGAATATCGTAAAAAGGTGCTGGGTGACAGGTCTAAAGAAACGAAATTTAATGAGGATTTTGCAATTACCTTGGAGATAAGTGCCTGTCAGTACTTCCCGTTTTTTATGACTCAAGCACGCCAGGCAGTGGAAAAAGGTGAACTGATGCCAGGCCGTTTTATAAGAGTGCGGTGCATGAAGGAACAGGAAGAGGATAATGATCTACTGGCCATGGTTGCGGCCATGCAAATCATAGGGGCAAGCTGGTGTGAAACGCTTGATACAAAAGGTACCGATGGCTCCAATATTCATCTAGGGGGACCTGAGACAATCACGGGCTATTTTGGCGGTGTAGGCCAACCAAACGACCATCCGATCAAATGGGCGGAAGAGTTCCTTTATTTTTATACCAACTATGGTGTAAAACAGGTCCTTAATATTAATCCTGGAACTATACTCCTTGGATATATGATGCATAAGCTTGGAATAGATGTTGAATTCAAGATATCTGTCTACATGGGAAACGATAATCCATATGCTGTCTTCTGGACTCTCATGGCTGCACGGTTGTTTTCAAGAAAGGACGGCTCTACGTCTCTTATAGGATTCAACTTTTCCAACTCTGTTAATAACACCACAATAGAGTTCAGCGGCGATATCAGAAGATCTCTGGGGCTGGAGGACTTCGTCAGATTTGAGCATCATATTTTTGAGACATGGAAGAGTATTGTAATTCAACCTTACGATAGAAGGGATGAGCTTTTGGAGATTGCATCAAAGGTAAAAAACATCAGTGCCAAGCACGAAGGTGGAGAAATTGCGGTAGAGGAGAAAAGGAAACATCCTTCTGATATTGCTGAGTATTTTCTCCCTAAGAAGGAGATAACTGAGAAAGGACTCATGCCAGCTCTCACCCAGAATTACTTGGACAAGCATGAAACCATAAATAATACTGCCCGTGCTTTAACTGAAAAAGGTCTGACATTTGTTGCTGCACCTAAACTACATCACAGGGAGGGATAATTATGCATTTCAAATTAGCGTTTATAGGTTTTGGTGTTGTAGGTCAGGGCCTGACAGAGATACTTATTGAGAAAAAGAATTGGCTTGCTGAAAAATATGACTTCCACTACACAATAGTAGCCATTTCTGATATTATGAAAGGTTCCATTTATGATAAAAATGGTCTTGACATGGCCAAAATACTCGATCTTGTAAAAAAGGGCAAGAAGTTGGATGATTATCCTACTGGTGTTAAGGGTATGGATAGTCTAGCCACCATAAGCAAGACTAATGCCGATACGATTATAGAAGTCACATTTACAGATGTTAAAACAGGGGAGCCAGCTCTTACGCACATCAAGGCTGCTCTTAATGCGGGAAAGAATGTGGTGTCCACTAATAAGGGACCTGTGGTAAAGCAAGTCGTAGAACTTTTAGATATGGCAGCAGCCAATAATACACACTATGGATTTGAAGGCGTCGTTTTAGCTGGCACTCCTGTATTGAATCTTGCCAGGTATACCCTTTCAGGAAACAAGATCAGCGGTTTTAAAGGTATACTAAATGGCACTACCAATTATATCCTCACCAGAATGGAAGATGGTATGTCTTACAATGATGCGCTAAAAAAAGCACAGGAGCTTGGTTATGCTGAAGCGGATCCAACAGGAGATGTGGAAGGTCTGGATGCCCTTGGTAAAGTGGTCATTTTAACCAACGTTGTTCTTGGAAAGAAAATAGGTTGGAAAGAGGTAAAGCGAAAAGGCATAACTGAAATCACGGGAGAGGATGTTAAGAAGGCAAAGGCAGAGGGAAAACGGTGGAAACTTATTGGAAGTGCAGATATCCAACCTGATGGTTCTGTAAAGGCGAAGGTTTGGCCAGAAAAGTTACCTCTTAGCGATCCTCTGGCCGGTGTTTGCGAGGCTATAAATGCATTGACATATCACACCGATGAATTGGGTTCGATCACTATTATCGGACCTGGTGCTGGTCGCCGCGAAACTGGCTTCTCACTGCTCATCGATCTTTTGGAGATAAATCGAAAGTCAAATGGGTAAATTATTTTCAGGAAATAATCCTGAAATTTATTTAAGGGAATGTGATTAAATGAGTGGCGGATACACAGGAAAAATGCTGATTATTGATCTAAAAGATCATGCTACATCTGTAGAAGAAACCGACATGAATGATGCTAGAGATTTCATCGGGGCTAAAGGACTTGGAGCTAAAATATTATTTGATAGACTTCCAAAAGAAACAGATCCTTTATCGCCAGAAAATCTTCTGATGTTCACAACCGGACCTCTTACTGGTACTTCAGCTCAGACCTCAGGTAGGGGAACTGTAGTGACCAAATCCCCTCAAACTGGCCTGTATTTAGACTCTCATTTTGGAGGTATATTTGCTGCAGAAATGAAGAAAGCAGGCTGGGATCTTATAATATTCAAGGGGCGATCTAATAAACCAGTTTACATTGTGATAAATGATGATTCAATTAAATTCAAAGATGCCTCTGAAATATGGGGAAAAGAATGCCTTGAAACGCATAACTGGCTTCAGCACACTGAAGGGCGAATGAGGACGGCTCTTATTGGACCGGCAGGGGAGAATCTCGTAAAGTTCTCAGCTATAACTGTAGATGGACACCGTCATGCAGGAAGAGGTGGACCCGGGGCAGTTATGGGTTCCAAAAATCTCAAAGCTATTGCTATTAATGGAAGTAACAAGGTGCCGTTACATGATCCAGATGGATTCAATAAGGCATCAAAGGAAGTTTTAAAACAGATCAGGGAAAATGATTTTGTCCCCATCAGAAAAAAGTATGGCACTCCATATTGGGTTAAAACTGTTAATGACGAGGGACTTATCCCAACTAGAAATTATCAGGAGGGATATTTTGAATATGCTGATGAGATAAATGCGGAGGCTATGCAAAAGAGAATTGTAGATAGAGGTGGAGCTTGCTATAACTGTGTTATTGCATGTTGGAATAGATCCTCTATCAAATCAGGACCTCACAAAGGCATTTCGCTTGTGGGACCTGAATATGAAACCTTGGCACTCATGGGTTCCAATTTGGGTATGGATTCTGTTGAAGATGTAGCATATCTTAACGAAAGGTGCAATGAACTTGGAATGGATACAATCTCGCTAGGTGGGGTGTTAGGTTTTGCAATTGAGGCATACAGAAAGGGAGTTATCAAAAGTAAAGATCTTGGTGGAACGGATATTGATTGGGGAAAGGCTGAGGAACTGGCAAGACTTATAGATGACATCGCCCATCGGAAAGGGAAGGTTGGTGATATTCTGGCAGATGGAGTAAGAATTGCTTCAGAGAAATTTGGAGAAAATTCTAAGGATTACGCCGTGCACGTAAAAGGTTTGGAGATACCGGGCTATGACCCGCGGGGAACATTCGGTATGGGGCTAGCCTATGCAACATCAGACAGAGGTGGATGCCATCAACGGGCATGGACTGTTAAAGCCGAACTTAACGATCCCGACCTTGATAGATTTTCTTTTGAAAAGAAAGCTGGTATGGTCAAGGATGTCCAGGACGAACGGGCAGCATTTTTTTCCCTAGTGCTTTGTGATTTTGCCCCCATTTCAGAAGAAAACTGTGTGGATATGTGGAATTCCGCATCAGGTTTTAATCATACTGTTGAGAGTTATCTTTTGGCTGGGGAACGCGTATGGAATCTTATTAGATTGTTCAATCTCAGGGAGGGATTAGATCCAGCTGACGACAAGTTACCGACCAGATTCTTTAAAGATTCATTTACAAAGGGACCAGCTAAGGGAATTGTCTTGCCTGAAGAGGGATTTATACAGAGTCTTTTGGAATATTATTTTCTCCGCGGATGGAATGCAAAAGGTATTCCTAACCAGAAAAAACTAACGGAGCTTGGTTTGGTCGAATATGCAAAAACAATCGGGCTTAATAGTTAGGGTTAAAAAAGGTGATTGAAAAATGGTACAATTAAGTGAAGGGTCAAATAGAATATATGGAGAAGCGGCATTTGAAGTGCTTGCAAAGGCTCAGGAATTGGAAAGGCAGGGAAAGAGTGTTATTCATTTTGAGATCGGCGAACCAGATATGGAAACCCCTGGAAACATTGCCAAGGCAGGGGTACAAGCAATCCAAGACAAAAAAACACATTATGTCCCCTCCATAGGGCTTTTGGAACTCAGAAAGGCCGTTCAGAATGAGGTGGAGAAAACCAGAGGATATAGGCCCGATTTGGAGCAAGTTATTATTATCCCGGGTTTGAAACCTGGCATATTCTTTTCAATGTTGTCTACCGTAAATCCTGGGGACGAGGTCATTTATCAGGATCCTGGCTATCCAACGTATGGATCGGTCACATCATTTTTGGGTGCAGAAGGTGTACTGGTCCCTCTTATAGAAGAAAACGAATTCCGTATGGACCCTGACGACATTAGGGAAAAGATAACTGATAATACCAAGCTCATAATAGTAAATTCTCCTCAAAATCCAACTGGCTCGGTTATGACCAAATCTGAGATGGAAGATATTGCAGAACTAGCCGAAGAATATGACGTTTATGTGGTGTCAGATGAAATATATTCAAAAATGACGTACAACACCCGCCACTATACTCCAACAGCAAGAGACGAGGCTAAGGAAAGAACCGTACTTTTGGACGGATTCTCTAAATACTATGCCATGACAGGTTGGCGTTTGGGATATATGGTAGTACCCCATAAGATGGCAGATAGACTTCAGGACTTTCTTGTCAGTGCTGTATCGTGTACTGCAGCATTTACACAGTGGGCGGGCGTAGAAGCACTAACAGGTGGTCAAAGCTTTATCGCTGATATGATGGCAAGATTTAAGGAGAAAAGAGACAGGGTTGTTGAAGGTCTTAATTCTATACCCAACTTTAGTTGTCAGTCACCCAAAGGTGCATTCTATGCCTTCCCAAACATCATTGAAACTGGCATGACCTCCCAGGAGTGTGCTGATCATTTACTTTACAAGGCAGGTGTAGCCACCCTTCCAGGCACTGCCTTTGGTCCGTATGGTGAGGGATACCTCAGATTTTCCTATGCAACGACTCTGGAAAACATTGATGCTGCCGTTGAGAGGATAAAGAAATCCCTTGATTAGAAATGTTTTTATGAAACGGCTGAACTTTTTTTATTAGGCCTATTGATTTCCATCTAACAATATTTTTCAACAAGGTCTGCTATGTCTGTCGGGAATTGTGCTAATTTAACGTCTGCTTTTTTAAATGCCTTTATTTTTGATGCTGCAGTACCCTTACCACGGGCAATAATTGCACCAGCATGTCCCATACGTTTTCCAGGAGGGGCAGTTCTGCCTGCTATAAACGCAAAAACTGGTTTGCTAATATGCTCTATTATATGCCCTGCAGCATCTTCTTCGGCCGTCCCACCAATTTCGCCAACCAAAACAACAGCCTTGGTATCTTTATCCTTTTCAAAGGCATCTAACGCATCGATGAAAGATGTGCCAATAATCGGATCACCTCCAAGACCTACACAGGTACTCTGTCCCATTCCTTTTTCACTAAGCGAATTTACGATCTCATATGTAAGCGTTCCAGATCGGCTTGCAACCCCAACATTTCCTTCTAGAAAAATACTACCTGGAAGGATACCTATTTTGGTTTTACCCGGGCTGGCAATCCCTGGACAATTGGGTCCAATCAAAACAGCATCCTTGTATTTGGCATAGTGAACAAATTCCATTGCGTCATGAAATGGAATATTCTCAGTAATTACAACAACAGTTTTTATTCCACCGTCAAGCGCCTCAAACACGGCATCTTTTGCAAATTGGGCAGGAACCAATATCAATGATGTATCTGCATTAGTTTCGTCCACTCCATCCTGTACAGTATCAAAAATTGGGACTCCTTTAACTTCTTGTCCTGCTTTTCCAGGTGTTACACCTGCAACAACCTTGGTTCCAACTTCAAGCATTTCACCAATGTGGAATACTCCTTGATGGCCTGTTGCACCCTGAACCAATACCTTGTTTTTTTCATCAACAAAAATTGACATTTTATTTACCTCCTGCTAGAGAAGAAGATTTTTCTGCTGCATCCTGTAGAGTAGTTGCTGTAATAAGGCCTGCATCCTTCAAAATCTCCTTTGCAGCATCTTCATTCATTCCTTTAATACGAGTAATTACTGGGCAATCGATACCTTCTTTAGTAATCACTGCTTTTACACCAGTTGCAACTGTATCACATTTGGTAATTCCTCCAAATAAATTTAAGAAAATAACTTTTGGTTTTGCTTTTTTCATAAGCTCAAAAGCTTGTTTTACTTTCTCAGGATCATCTGTCCCACCAAGATCAAGAAATACACCGCCCTCCCCTTTATAATGAGTAAGGGCATCAAGAGTTGCCATAGTAAGACCAGCACCATTAGCAATGACGCCAATATTACCATCGAGTTGGATAAAAGCAATACCTTTTTCTTTTGCATCTTTTTCAAGAGAAGTCAACTCTACCATTTCAGGGACAATATCAGTATGACGGAACATAGCATCGTCATTAATTATAATCTTAGAGTCGAGTGCCATTACATCTTCATCAGCTGTTATAATTAACGGATTAATTTCAACAAGCTCACAGTCATATTCACGGAATAATTTGTAAATCTTCGAAATAAGCTTAGAAACGCCTTTACTATCCTCCTTTCCAAGACCAAGTTTTGTAACAACATTTCTGATGTTAAAAAATTGAATACCGATTAAAGGATTCACCCATTCCATAAAAATTTCTTCATCAGGAACA
>Ga0180434_10003740_pt1 | contig 19157 bp, 6 predicted proteins | sample SS_ome_7_FD_132453 | JGI IMG/M metagenome (GOLD analysis project Ga0180434, IMG submission 132453) | Hypersaline lake sediment archaeal communities from the Salton Sea, California, USA - SS_1_D_2 metaG | ecosystem: Environmental > Aquatic > Non-marine Saline and Alkaline > Hypersaline > Sediment...
CTCCGGGACTGCAACAGTTCCCCACGATCGGCATGGAGCCCGACGGCGACTTCATCGTCGTCTGGAGCGGCAATGGCGTGGGCGACCGCCACGGCGTGTTCGGCCGGCGTTACGATGAGCCGACCGACACGGCCGGCCCGCTGGTGACCGACCTGATGCTGGCCGATGGCGAGCGCATAAGCGACGGCGAGCAGCTCACCGGCGCGGTGCAGACGCTCAGGGTGGTGTTCGACGAAAAGATGCGAACCCACGCTGGTTGGTCGCTCGATGACGCAATAACGGAGCCATGGGAAGCTGGCGACGATCCTAACAGTGCCGAGAATCCGGCCAATTATCGCCTCTTCCGCGACGGCGTCGAGGTGCTCGATTCGATTGTCGCCGTTAGGTTTGTTCTGAACACGGCGACCAATAAGTGGGAAGCCGAGCTGACGCTCGACGGCAACGGCAGCGGACCGGGTGCCCCGCCGCTTGCAAGCGGCGAGTACCGGATTGTGGTCCGCGGGAATGTTCGCGACGTGGTTGGCAATGTGTTGGGCAAGACCGGCTACGACCCGGACGGCGAACCGTTCGAGCGGACGTTCAATCTGCTGGGCCAGTCGCAGCCGGACAACCCGGGTAGCGACGACCCCGGCGGCGATCAAACAACCCGCGACCCCGACGGCCCGCAGAACAGCCCGCAGGCGGTCGCCAGCGACGCGGACGGCGAAACGGCGACCGTCTGGACCGACACGACGCTGGGCCAGGAGGGCATCTATGTCCGGCTGTTCAACGGCTTGCGGTGGTCGGACGTGGGCGGCGATCGGGTTGCCACCGGGCCGATCCCCAGCGGCAATATCCGCGTGACCGACAACCCGACGGCCGAGTTCGCGTCGATTGCCCGCGACGGCGACGGCGACTTTGTGGTCACCTGGTCGCAGAACGACGGCACGGCGGCGGAGCCCGACTGGAACGTCTGGGCGCGGCGGTACGATGCAGTGGGTAGCGCGCTGGGCAGCGCGTTCATGGTCAACAGCGAGACGTTCAGCACGCAGCGCTATTCGAGCGTGGCGATGGACGTCGACGGCGATTTCGTGATTACCTGGCAGAGCCTCGATCAGGACGGCGACGGCTACGGGATCTATGCCCAGCGGTTTAGCCCGGAGGGCGACCGCGTCGGCGGGACGAACGAGATTCAGGCATTGGACCTGATCGAGAACCCCACCGGCAGCTTCACCCTGCGATGGGACGGCGACGACAACCCGGCCACGGCCAACGTAACCGGGCCGATCCAGGCGACCGGCAACCCGTTCGAGATGGTCGACCAGATTCAGGCGGAACTGAACCAGCTCGGCGGCGGCGTGAACGAGGTCGAGGTCTTCGCGATCGATCTGACGCGGATCGGCATCCATTTTGTCGGCCCCGGTGCCGCGAAGAACCAGCGGCAGATCGTCGTCAACAGCAGCAGCTTCGCCAATCCGGCCTCCGATATCGAGACGACGACCCTGGTCGACGGCGACTCGGGCGAGTTCCGTGTGAACGACACGACCGAGGGCAACCAGCTTTGGGCCACCCTGGACATGAGCGCCGAGGGCAACTTCGTCGTTACGTGGACCTCTGAAGTTGTGGGTGCCGACGATGGCGATAGCGATATCTACGCCAAGCGGTTCACCTCGAACGACGCCTTCCGGCTGCCGCCCGACCAGGCGGCGCGCCAGGGTTACGATTTCGGCGGTATCTCGGAGCGTTATCCCGAAATCCGCTGGGCCACGACGACCGACAATCCGGACAACCACATCGTCGACGCCGGGGCGGGCTACGACGGCGTGATCATGACGGGCAACGGCGGGTCGGGTGTGCTGCTGCAAACCGGGCGGCACATCATCACCGCCGCCCACGTGGTGGACGCCGGCGGCGGGGTGCCGGTCGGTTCGATCGACATCGTCTTCGACCTGCCCGGCGGGCCGTCGACCATCACGGCGTCGGAAATCTACATCCACCCGGGCTGGAATGGCGACATCACCAACGCCGACGACCTGGCGATCATCGTTCTGCCGCGGGAAGCCCCGATCCAGGCCGAGCGTTACGATATCTATCGCGGCGACGACGAGTTGAACAACGTGGTCGATTTCGTCGGTTACGGCACGCAGGGCCAGGGCGCCGAGGACACGTACGATGGTCTGAAGCGCAAGGAAAGCAATGTCTTCGAGTTCTACGGCGAGGCCCTCACGGGGCTGCCGATGGCCGACTTCTACATGGGGGAGGGAACGTTCGACGTGCCCGAGGGCAAGATCTTGATGTACGACTTCGACAGCGGCCTGGCGGCGAACGACGCCTTTGGGCTCCTGTTCGGCCGGGATGATTTGGGCCTGGGCGAGGAAGAGGGTTCGGCCTCGCACGGCGATTCCGGCGGAGCGGCTTTCCTCGACGGCATCCTCGTCGGCGTGACCAGCGGCGGGTTCGAGTATGCCAATGCCGACTCGGACGACATTCCGGGCAACGTCAGCTTCGGCACCATCGGCATGTTCACCCGCGTGTCGGCCTATGCCGACTGGATCGACACCCTGGCCCAGACGACCAGCCCCGAGTTCCTGGTCAACGACACGCTCGCCGGGCAGCAGAAATGGTCGGATGTCGCTCTGGACGCCGACGGCGATTTCGTCGTTACCTGGACCAGCTTCGGCCAGGACGCCACCGGCACCGCCACCACCGAGGACAACGGCGTGTTCGCCAAGCGGTACAACGCCGACGGGACGGAAGTCGAGGGCGAGACGACCGATCCGGACACCGGCGAGCCGGTCGTCGGGCCGTTGGGCGAGTTCCGGGTGAACACCTTTACCGCGGGCGACCAGCAGCACTCGCAGGTCGATATGGACGCCGACGGCGATTTCACGATCGTCTGGGAGAGCTTCCAGGATCGGTCCGGATCGCCTCCGGTGGGCCCGGTCGACAACTTCGGCATCTTTGCCCAGCGTTATGCCCCGAACGCCGAGTTGGGCGTCAACACGCGGATTGGCCCGAACGGCGAGATCGGCGGCGAATTGGCCGTCAACCAGACCAAGGCGGGCGATCAGCGGTTCCCGAGCATCGCGCTGGACGACACCGGCGACACGGTGATCGTCTGGTCGGGTGCCGGCCCCGGCGACCCGCAGGGCGTCTTCCAGCAGACGTTCTACCAGGCGGAAGACGACGCCGGCCCGACGGTGACCGACGTGCTGAACGTCGTGCCGGCCGCCGGCGGTGGCTTTGTGCTCGAGCGCGTCGTGGAGGATGGTGCCATCGAACGGACCGTCTCCCAGGCGGTCGTCCGATTCGGCGAGAACCTTGTGGTCGACGACCCCGGCGTGGCCGAGAGCGTCGAGACGCTCAGCAACTGGCAGCTCACCCGCGACGGCCAAATCCTTCGCGGCGGCGTGGCCACGGTCAGCTTCGGCCTGAACGAGACGGTTGCGGCGGGATTGGTCGGCGGGCTGACCAATAAGTACGAGGCGGTCATCACCTTCGACGGCGATCCGGCCCAGGCCGGCATCCAGCCGCTCGGGCCGGGCCAGTACACGCTGACCATTCGCGATCGGGTCGAAGACCTCTTCGGCAACAAGCTCGACGGCAACTACGACGGCACGCCGGGCTTCTCCTTCGGACGCACCTTCGTCATCCCCGGCGCGCGGACCGGTACGGTCCTACAGCCCGGTACTCCCGGACTCGACGACGAGGACGATCGGGTCAACGTCGACGAAGCGTTCAACCAGGACGATGTCGCGGTGGCTTCGGATGCCGCGGGCAACTACATCGTCGTCTGGGCCGACCAGTCGCCGGGCACGGCGGAAGACGCCGGCAACATCATGGCCCGGCGATACAATCGCTTCGGCGACCCGATCAGCGGCGAGTTCATCGTCAATTCCTACCGCACCGGCTTGCAGGTCGATCCCGACGTGGCGATGGACGATTACGGCAACTTCGTGGTCGTCTGGTCGGGCCAGGGCGAGGACGAGACGTCCGGCGTATTCGGCCGGGTCTTCAGCGCCAGCGGCGTAGCCCTCGGCGAACAGTTCCGTGTGAACCAGTATCGTGACAGCGTCCAGGATATGCCGTCAGTCGGCATGGATGAGAACGGCGATTTCGTGGTTGCCTGGACCAGCTACGGCCAGGACGGCGATACCGACGGCATCTTCGCCCGACGCTACAGCCTCAATGGCGTCGCCAAGGGCAATGAGTTCCAAGTGAATAGCACCTGGACCAATCGCCAGGAGAACCCCGACGTCTCGCTCGACGCGGCGGGCAACTTCGTGATCGTCTGGGCCGACGATTCGGTGCAGGGCAACACCTGGGACATCCGCGGCCAGCGGTTTACCCAAGGCGGCGTCCGGTTGGGCGGCGAGTTCCGTGTGAACACGAACGTCCAGGACAAGCAAATCGACCCGCAGGTCGCCGCGTATCCGTTCGGCGGCTTCGTGGTCACCTGGGCCAGTTTCCACAATGCGGACAACGGCTACGACGTGTACGCCCGGTGGTTCAATGCGGCCGGTCAGGCGAGCGACGGCCAGGATGTCCGCATCAACCAGACGACCGAGCAATGGCAGGTTAACCCGGCGGTCGATGTGAGTGCTCGGGGCGACACGGTCTTCACCTGGGCGACCTTTGACCAGGAGACCGACATCAACCGCGACTACGGCATCTACGGCCGAATCTACCCGGCAGGAGCCCTTCCGGCCGGCACGCCGATCGGCGAGTACCGTGTCAACGCCACCGTGGAAGGCGATCAACTTCATCCGGCGGTCGCGGTCGATGCCGACGGCGACTTCGTCATGGCCTGGTCCGGTCCGGATGCCGATGGCCGAGGTATCTACCAGCGTCTGAGCGTCATCAACCCGGATACCTATTTGGAGACGGGCGACACCTTGCCCAGCGTCGTTCCGGGCGGCGGGGTTAGCCCTTGGGTCGCGGTGGCCGACTCGCAGACGGTCGCCGGCACCGTCGGCGATGACGTCTTCGAGGTGACCATCGGCGCGACCAGCGGCCAATGGACCGTCACGCTCAACGGCGTTCCACAAGCGATCGATCCGGCCGTGGTCTCGCTGACCTTCCAGAGCAACGGCGGCAACGATACGGTCCGCGTGACCGCCACCGACGCCGACGACACCATTACCCTGTCGGCCGTTCAGTCGACCGTCGTCGGCGGCTGGTACTCGGTGACCGCCAACGGCGCCGTCGATGTTTCGATCGACGCGGCCGGCGGCGCGGACGAGGCGACCTTCAGCGACTCGCCAGGCGACGACACCTTCGCCGCTGGACCGGGCGGGGCGACCATGTTCGGCTCTGGGATGGAGTTGGCCGTCTCGAACGTCGAGACGATGATCGCCAACGCCAGCACCGGGACCGACATCGCCAAGCTCTACGATTCGCCCGCCGACGACCTGCTGATCACGCGGCCGACCTACTCGACCCTCGAGGGCGGCGGCTACTCGAAGCAGGTCAACGGCTTCTACGCCGTCCACGGCTATGCCACGGCCGGCGGCAACGACGTGGCCAAACACTACGATTCCGCCGGCGACGACGTCTTCGCCGCCGGCCCGATCGAGGCTACCCTCTTCGGTGACACGTTCTTCAATCGGGCGAAGTTCTTCGAGGCGGTCCACGCCTACGCCACCGCGGGCGGTACCGACGTGGCCAAGCTGTACGATTCGGCCGGCGACGACCAGTTCGACGCCTATCCGACCGAGGCGGCTCTGTACGGCGATGGCTTCTACATGCGTGCGAAGGCCTTCGACGCCGTCCACGCCTACGCCACGGCCGGCGGCACCGACGTGGCCAAGCTCTACGATTCAGCCGGCGACGACACCTTTGTCGCGGATCCGAACGAAGGGGCCCTATTCGGCGACGGTTTCTACAACCGGGCGAAGTTCTTCGAGGGCGTTCACGCCTACGCTACTGCCGACGGGGCTGACGTCGCCAAGCTGTATGATTCCGCCGGCAACGACACCTTCGTGGCCGGGCCGATCGAGGGAGCGCTGTTCGGCGACGGTTTCTACAACCGGGCGAAATTCTTCGATGGGGTCCATGCCTACGCCTCCGCCGGCGGTTCGGATACCGCAAAGCTGTACGATTCGGCAGGCGACGACATCTTTGTCGCTCAACCAGGCGATGCCGCCCTGTTCGGCACTAGCTTCTACAATCGGGCCAAGTTCTTCGACGGTGTCCACGCGTACGCCACCGTCGACGGCACCGATGTGGCCCACCTGTACGACAGCGCGGCTGCCGACACCTTCTCCGGAAGTGCCGACGCCAGTATCCTCTACGGCGACGGCTTCTACAACCGGGCGAAGTTCTTCGAGCAAGTCCACGCCCACGCCGATGGCAGCGACGACGATACGGCTTTGCTTTTCGATGCGGTCCTGGAGTCGGGGGAGCAGACGCCTCCGGCCGGTGCCAAAGTCGCGTGGCTGTACGACTTCGAAAGCTGCCTCAACGATGATACGTCCGACGAGGATCCACCAGTCGAGGAGGTCGTCGACGACATCATGACCGCCTACTGGCCGTAAAACGGCCGCTGGGAGAACACCCAAATGCCGTGTCCGGCAACCAGCTGGGCGCGGCATTTCTTTGCGCCTCATGCGCCCTGACGCTCAAGACCGAGGTCGTCGACCTCCCGGCTCTCTTGAGCCGGGTCCGCCATTTCCCGGTTGCCGCCTACGCCGCCAGTTCCCGGCTTGGCTCGGCGATGTCGGGCACAAGGTGCTCCAAGAGGGAGAGCGTTCGTTCGGTGGCGCCGAGCTGTTCGAGGACGAGCTCTTGTGCCCGACGTCCCAAGGCGGCTGCCTCCTTGGGGTGCTCCAGACAGTTCGCCACGAACCGGGCCAGCGCGTCGACGTCGGCCACCACCACCGCTGCGTCGCGCCGCAGCATGGCCGAGACGATGTCGCGGAAGTTGCGCGTGTTCGGGCCGAAAGAAACGGCCGCGCCGTAGGCCGCCGGTTCGATCATGTTCTGGCCGCCGCGACGCCCCAGGCTGCCGCCGACAAACGCGATGTGTGCCGTCCCCCACCAGGCGCCGAGTTCCCCGACCACGTCGACCAATAAGACTCGCGCTGATGACTTTGCACCAACCGAAGCTTCCTCGTGCGAAAGCTCCGTACGTCGCTGCCAGGCAATGCCCGAGGCGTCCAACATGCGGGCGACCGCCTCGAACCGTTCCGGATGCCGCGGCACGAGCACGAGCCGAAGCCGCGGCCAGCGCGGACTCAGCCTCCGGAAGACCTCGACGGCCGCTTCTTCCTCCGGCTCCTGTGTACTGCCGGCCAGGACGACGATGTCGTTGTCGGCAAAACCGGCCAACTCGCGCAGACGTTGCGTTTCCCGATTTTGCCGGTCGGTGACCGCCCCGTCGTACTTCATCGATCCGGTCGACTGCACGGACGACCGTCGGGCACCCAGAGCGAGGAACCTCTCGGCATAGGTGGCGTCCTGGGCTGCCACGAGGTCGAGCCGGCCCAACAGCCGCGCGAGTAAGGGGCGGATTCTCCGATAGCCTGCGTAGCTGTTTTCGCTGAGTCGGCCGTTGATCACCGCCACCTTCGCCCCGGCGCGCTTCGCCGCGGCGATGAGATTCGGCCAGAGTTCCAACTCAGCCAGCACGAGCACATCCGGCCGCACTCGCCGCATTGCGCGGGCCGTGGCCCAACTGAAGTCCAGCGGGCAATAGAAGACCGACAAGCCCGGGTATTTCTTCCGCGCCAGCGCCATGCCGGTGCGGGTGGTGGTTGAGACGACACACTGCCAGTCGGGATGCTGCTGTTCGATCCGTCGGATCAGCGGGGCCAGCAAATTGACCTCGCCGACGCTCACCGCATGAAACCAGAGGCACGGCCGGTCTGACGACCGTCGCGGCACCTTCCCGACAAGTTTCTCGGCGTAGCCTTCGCGGTACTTCCCTTGGCGGACCGCGCGATAGACCAGCCAGGGCGCAACTGCCACGAGAACGGCGAAATAGATAAGATTCAAGAGATAACGCACGTCGGGATTCCTTTCCCGGCAATCTGGTGTTAACCAACGCCTACGCTGCCACCTTTACGCATGCAGCAGTTCTTGAACTTCTTGCCGCTGCCGCAGGGGCAGGGCTCGTTGCGGCCGACCCGCTGTTGCCGGTTGCGGATCGGCTCGGGCTTGCGATCGGATTGGCTGCCGTCGATGGCCGACTGCTGCTGGGCCGCGATGTCGCTAGTCGACGGGGCCTCCTCGTGGACCGCCTCGGCTTCCTTCCAGGTCGAGCCGACGAAATCCTCGTCGAGCTGTTCCATCTTGAAGACCAGGTCGGTCACACGCTCGCCGATCGAGGTCCACATCTGCTCGAAGATCCGCATCCCTTCGCGCTTGTATTCGACCTTCGGATCGACCTGGGCGTAACCGCGCAGGCCGACGCTGCTGCGGAGGTGGTCCATCGACAGCAGGTGGTCCTTCCACGCGGTATCGACCAATTGCAGCAGCACGGCACGTTCCATCCGCCGCATCTCGGGCCGATAACGCTCCTCGTAAGCGTCCAAGAGGCAGTCTTTCAGATCGTTCGGCGGCATGGTCTGCAACTGCTCGGTCGAAACGATATAGCGAAACCGCTCTTGCAGCCATTGCGCCAGGTCCGCGAGCCGGCCGTCCCACTCGGCCGTCCGATCGGCGCCGTTGTCCAACGGCTGGCCGTGGCTGAGCTCGTCGAGTCGCTGCCGCACTTCGCCCAATGCGCCGGCGGCCTCTTCGGAACACTGGCGACTTTGGTCGACGAGTAAATTGCGGATTTCGTCCCGCTGCTTGCTCTTGAGGTCTTCGAGTGTCAACTCGACCTGGAAGCGATCCCGGGCCCAGTCGACCAGCCTCTCGCGGTCGTAGCGTTTATGGCCGCCGGCGTCGCGGGTGGTGAAGTGGTAGAGGGCCGCCATCACCGGATAGGCGACTTCCTTTTCCTGATAAGCCACTTCGGCCCGTTCTCGCACCAGTTGCTTGAAGTCCGCCGGCTCCAGATCGGCGACCTCGTCGGGGGCCAATTCGACGCCGAACTTGTGCCGTATCCAGCCGCAGGCCGTGCGGATGCCGAAATCCGGATCCAACAGCCGGGCTCCTTCCGAAAGGTCGATCTTCGCCACGTAGGCCTGGGCCCGTTCGATCAGGTACTCGTTGATATCCTCGGCGCCGATCCGTTTCAGGTCGCGGTCGCGCACGCTCAAGTGCCATCGGGTATTGGCGGTTTTCGCCAGTGCTTCCCAGTTCCATTCCCGCGGATCGACGTCGTCGGGCAGGTTCTCTTCCGTCAGTTCGAAGACCTGGCCTTCGACGGCCCGTTCGGCCTCGTCCTTGGCGTACTGTTCGGCCGACTCGAAATCGAGGCCCTGGTAATCGCGGGCGTCCAGTTCAAGCCCCAACTGCGATCCGGCCCACTTCGCGAAGCTCTCGGTGCCGTAATTCTTCTGCAGGAACTGGTCGAGGTAGTGGTCTACCTGCTGGTGGATCATTTCGAGGATGAGTTGCTTGCAGTTCCCACCCTCAAGGATGCCTTGTCGGTAGCCGTAGACGCGTTTCCGCTGCTCGTCCATCACTTCGTCGTATTCGAGCAGGTTCTTGCGGATTTCGAAGTTGCGTTCCTCGACCTTCTTCTGAGCGCCCTCGATGCGGCGGGAGACCATGCGGCTTTCGATCGCCTCGCCTTCCTTCATGCCGAGCCGGGTGAGCATGTTCTTGACCCACTCGCCGGCGAAGATCCGCATCAGGTCGTCTTCCAACGAGAGGAAGAACCGGCTGCTGCCGGGGTCGCCCTGCCGGCCGCACCGGCCGCGAAGCTGCAGATCGATCCGCCGCGCTTCGTGCCGCTCGGTACCGACAATGTGCAACCCGCCGAGCGATACCACCTGGCGCCCTTCCGGCTTCATCTGCTCCCGGCTTTCGATCTCATTGACGAGGCTGTCCCATTCGTCGGGCGGCACGTCGAGCCGCGTCGGATAGGTTTCCTGCAGTTTGGCCCAGGCCATGGCCTCGGGATTGCCGCCCAGGATGATGTCGGTCCCGCGGCCGGCCATATTCGTGGCGATGGTCACCGCGCCTTTCCGGCCTGCCTGCGCGACAATCTCCGCCTCGCGTTGATGATGCTTCGCATTGAGCACCTGGTGTTTGATACCCCGCTTATCGAGCAGGCGGGAGATCAATTCGCTTCGTTCGATCGAGACCGTGCCGACGAGGATCGGCCGGCCGGGCCGTTCCATCCGCCGGATGCGGCTGCGCTCGATTGTGACCGACCGCTTGGTTCCCCGCTCCTGGAATTCGATGCTCGTGTCGGTCTCGCGGGTGATCGTGCCCCAGAGCTGCTCGCCGTCGGTCAACTCCAGGACGTCCCACTTGTGAATCCGCTCGATCTCTTCGGCGATGGCTTCGTGCTTCTCGTTCTCCGTGCGGTAGATCACGTCCGGATGGCTCAGCCGCTGAAGCTGTTTGTTGGTGGGGATGGCGATGACGTCGAGCTGGTAGATCTTCCAGAACTCGGACGCCTCGGTCATGGCCGTTCCGGTCATGCCGCAGATCTTGTTGTAGAGTTTGAAGAAGTTCTGCAGGGTGATCGTGGCCAGCGTCTGGTTCTCTTCCTTGATCCGCACCCCCTCCTTCGCCTCGACCGCCTGGTGCAAGCCGTCGCTCCAGTTCCGCCCCGGCATCAGACGCCCGGTGAACTCGTCGACGATCACGATCTCGCCATCCTTGATGATATAGTTGACGTCGCGCTTGTAGAGGTGATGGGCTTTCAGCGAGTTGTCGATCAGGTGGGGCCATTCCATATTGCCGGCGGTATAGAAGCTCTCGACTCCGGCAAGCTGCTCGGCCGCGCGGACGCCCTCGTCGGTCAAGTTGGCGGTATGGTCCTTCTCGTTGACCTCGAAGTGCAGCCCTTTCTTCAACTGCCGGGCAATGCGGTCGGCCTTGGCATACCGGGTCACATCGTCGTGCGCCGGGCCGGAGATGATCAGCGGCGTCCGCGCCTCGTCGATCAGGATGTTGTCGACCTCGTCGATCACGGCGAACGTCAGCGGCCCTTGCACCTGCTGGAGATGCTTCGGATAGCGGTCGTCCCCCTTGGCCGCCGGGCGCATGTTGTCACGCAGGTAGTCGAAGCCGAACTCGTTATTCGTCCCGTAGGTGATGTCGCACTCGTACGCCTTCTGCCGCTCGGCGTTCGGCATGTTGCTCTGGATATTTCCAACCGTCAGGTCCAGCGCCATGTAGAGCGGTCCCATCCATTCCATGTCGCGGCGGGCCAGGTAGTCGTTCACGGTGACCACATGGACGCTGCCGGCCAGGGCGTTCAGATAGGTGGGCAACGTAGCGACCAGCGTCTTCCCTTCGCCGGTGACCATTTCGGCGATGTTACCCCGGTGCAGCACGACCCCGCCCATCAACTGCACGTCGTAATGGCGCATCCCAAGCACACGCCGCCCCGCCTCCCGGCAGACGGCAAACGCCTCGGGCAGCAGGTCGTTGAGCGTTTCGCCGGCCGCCAGCCGCTTGCGGAACCGGGGGGTTTGCTCGCGGAGTTCGGCGTCGGTCATTGCCTGAAGCTTCGGCTCCAGGGCGTTGATCGTGTCGACAAGTGGCTGGAGCCGCTTCACGTACCGGGCATTGGACGAACCGAAAAGCCCGGTAATCGACCGCTCGATCCCTCGAGAAATGCCGCCGAAGACGTAGCCGAAGCTATCGCCGATATATCCTAGGAATTCTTCCGATGTCATAAGCGTTATTGATCTGCTTGAAGGCGCAATATATTCCAATATCGCACTGTACCTATTGTGGTACGCCCAGTCAAGAAGGGTTGTTCGGCAATGACACCCTCAGGAGGGTGGTTCGAGTGGTGGGGTGTAGGGGGAGAACTGAGGTTAAATCCTTAAGGGTTGGTATTCAATACCGGTGGTACCGATTTCCCGGCTCTGGAGAGGCCGGGCCTGCTGCCCTGCGCATGCTGTTCAGTTCGCCTAATACCCCCACCTTACCTTCTCCTCAAGTTCCGACCCCTCATTTGCCGATATCGAACATCAAGCGCTGTCGCTGCCCACGACCCGATCCTTTTCTTGCCATGGCACTTTCTGAGATCCGAAAAGCCGCCATCTTACTGATGAGCCTGCCGACAGATCAGGCCGCGCAGTTGCTCACGCGGCTGGAGCCGAAGCAGATCGAGCAGGTGTCGATCGAGATCGCCCGGATCGGCGCGGTCGGCGGCGAGGAGCAGGAGCATGTGATCCGCGAGTTCGCCAGTGCGAATCCCAACTCGCTGATCGGCAGCGTCGGGGGCCTGGAGGTTGCACGGGGGTTGGTCGAGCGTGCCTTGGGCAAGGCCGCCACGGCAACGCTGGAGACGGTGCGGCAGTCGATCGAGGCGTTGCCTTTCGCGTTTTTGCAGAGGATCGACAGCCAGAACCTGCTAACCTTCCTGATCGATGAGCATCCGCAGACGATCGCGCTGATCCTCTCGCACGTGCCGCCGGCGAAGGCCTCGGAGATTCTCAGCGGGTTGCCGGCCGAGCGTCAGTTGGCCGTGATCCGGCGGGTTGCCAACATGGCGCAGACCAGCCCGGAGATTATCGAGGAGGTCGAGAAGGGTCTGGAAAATCGGATGGCCAGCGTGATGAGCCAGCAATTTGAGAATGCCGGCGGCGTGGCCAGCGTGGCGGAGATGCTCAACGTGATCGATCGGTCGACCGAGCGGAGCCTGCTGGAGAACCTGGCCCAGGAGGATCCCGATCTGGTCGAGGAGATTCGCCGGCTGATGTTCGTCTTCGAGGACATCACCAAGCTGCCCGACCGCGACATTCAGACATTGCTGAAGAACGTCGAGAGTTCGCAATGGGCCATGGCGCTGAAGGGTGCCAGCGAGGAGCTGCGAAACAAGATTCTCAACAACATGTCGAAGCGGGCGTCCGACCTGCTCCGCGAGGAGATGGAGTATCTTGGGCCCGTGCGGCTTTCGGTCGTCGAGCAGACGCAGCAGCAGGTGGTCGACATCGTCCGCCGTCTGGAAGATGCGGGCGAAATCAGCACGCACAGCAGCGAAGAAGAAGAGCAGTATATCCAGTAGCCGACGGCCGGGAAGACGTTCGGCTATTCCTACCTTCTTCCGCCGCGTTCCATTCATGGGGCCGGGCAACAGCCGATCTTAGGCCCTGAGGCGGTTATGCGGTTTGTATGGCTGGGCGCCAGCGAACCGTCGCCGTTTACGGCGGCCGCGTCGACCGAAGCTCTCTGCCCCGTTCATGCTGGTCGATAGCCCGGCCATCTTCCATTTTCCGCCATTGTGGGTTTTGACCGAAATCCCCGCGTGACCTAGGCTTTCCATGAGCGAAGCATTCTGGATGGGCCAAAGGTGACAGTTCGCCGTGACCGGCGCAGGAGGTCGGCAGTGGCGTGTGGCTCTTCCGGATGGCACTCTTCCTTAAGATACTCAAGCCATGGATAAGGTCGACCTCCCGATGCAGCCTCCCCCGGCCGACCCGAATGTGATTCTGACTCCTTCGCCCGACCGTTGGATGGAGGAGATAGGCTCGCTGCTTTGCGATTTGGAAAACGCCTCCGAGGCGAACGTCGCGCCGCCGCCGCTGTTCAGCCACGAGATCGATAACCAACTGGTCCAGGTGCGTCTGGGCATTGCCAGCAGTCTGTTCGCCGCGCTGCAATGCAAGAACGTAGCGACGGCCCGGCACGCGTTGCGGGTTTCGCTGAACTGCTCGGCTTGGGCCATGTTCCTCGGGATGGAGAGCCAGCAGCGCGACATGATCGAGGTTGCCTCGCTACTGCACGACGTCGGCATGATCGGCGTGCCCGACAAGATCCTCTTGAAGCCAGGCCGTTTGGACGCGGACGAGCGGGCGGTGGTGGCCAGTTCGCGTCATATGAGCCGCGAGATTCTGCGGCACAGTTGCAGTTCTCCGGAGATTCTCGACATCGTTGAGCATGTGCCGGCTTGGTACGACAGCAGTCTGCCCGGCTTTCGGCTGCGCGGCCCGCGGATTCCGCTGGGGGCCCGAATGATCATGGTAGCCGAAGCGTTCGATGCGATGACGACCGAGCACATCTATCGGCCGGCCATGTCGCAGGAACGGGCGTTGGTCGAATTGTTCGACTGCGCCGGGCGGCAATTCGACCCGAAGCTGGTCGAGCAGTTCGCCGAATTCCAGAAGGCCAACCCGGCCCATTGGCAACGCAAACTGGCCGCTCGATGGCTGCAATCGCTCGACGAGAAATCGGCTGGCCCGTTTTGGCAGTTGAACACGGCGCCGGCGCCGTCGGGCTCTTGCTCCGCCGAGAGACTCTTTCAATCGAAGCTGCTGGACAGCATGTACGATGCGGTGGTCTTCGTCGACCTGCGCCGGCGGATCACGCGGTGGAATCACGGCGCGGAGCGGCTAACCGGCATCAGCCGCGGCAGCGTCCAGCAGCAGAACTGGCAGCCGAGCTTGCTGGAAATGGCCGACGAGCAGGGGCGTCCGATCAGTGAGAAAGACTGCCCCGCCGAATGCGCGATCCGTTCCGGCGTCCAGTCGTTGCGGCGGCTGACGGTGCGCGGGCGCGCCGGCAGCCAGGTAGCGGTCGACGCCCATACCATCCCCGTCGCGGCCGACGATGGCACGACGCTTGGCGTGGTGATGATCTTCCACGATGCGTCGTCGGAGACGTCTTTGGAGGAGCGTTGCCAGAAACTTCACGAGAAGGCCACGAAGGACCCACTGACGCAGGTTGCCAATCGGGCCGAGTTCGATCGGGTGTTCGAGACTTTTCTGGCGGCCCACCAGCGACAACGCGCGCCGTGCAGCCTCCTCATATGCGACCTCGACCGCTTCAAGCAGGTCAACGACACCTACGGCCACCAGGCGGGCGACCAGGTAATCCAGAGCCTGGCGAATCTGCTGAAGCGGTCGTGTCGCCCCGGCGATCTGGCAGCCCGATACGGCGGCGAGGAATTCGTCATCCTCTATGCCGACTGCGACAACGCCAACGCCGCCCGCCGCGCCGAGGATATCCGGGATACGCTGAGCCAGATCGCGCAACCGCGGATGAACGGCCGGCCGTCGACCGTCAGCATCGGCGTGACCGAGAGCCAGCCGGGCGATACGCCGGAGGCAATGCTCCGACGCGCCGACCGGGCTCTGCTGATGGCGAAGAGCCAAGGACGCAACACGGTGGTGCAGCTCGGTAGCGGCGCCCAGGAACAGGAGGAGTCGACCTTGCCGCGCCGATCGTTCTGGCCCTTCAGGAAGAGCAGCCCGGAACAACTGCTGCAACGCACGCTCATCACGCCCGTGCCGATCAAGATGGCCATCGAGAAACTCCGCGGCTTCGTGGCCGACCACCAGGCACGGATCCTCGCGATCGAACAGAACCGCGTCCGCATCCAGGTCGACTCAAGAAGCCAGAACGATTCGCGCCGCAAGTCGGATCGGCCGATCGCGTTCTATCTCGACTTGTGGCTGGACGAGAAGCGGCAGGCGGGCGAGGGCAACGTGGCCGGCCCCCTTCATACGCGGATTCGGGTGGCTATCGCTCCGCGCACTAATCGCGACCGGCGGCAGAATCACCTCGATCAACATGCCGGCGAAGTGCTGGCCAGCCTCCGCGCTTACCTGATGGCCGCCGAAGAGGAAACCGAAAGGCAAAAAGGCACGTTGAACCGTGCCAAACAAATGCTCGCGCCCTGGCGAGGAGCATGATCCATGGCACGCATCGGAATCACCCTCGCCGGCATGGAGCGACAACTGCTGAACCGGCTTGCCGCCGCCAATGCCGAAGCAACGCTCAGCACGCTGAGGCTGGCGACCGGTAGCAAGATCAATACGCCCAGCGACGACCCCAACGCGTTTCTGCAACTCTCCAGCCTCCAGTCGCAACTCAGCCAGGCCGGCACGACGGCGGCCAACGTCACTGCGGCCGCTTCGCGGATCAGCCAGGTCCAGAGCACGCTCGGCTCCGTGCGGACGGAACTCGACACGATCCGTTCCCAACTGCTCGAAGACGAGGACGGCGGCCTCACCCCGACCGAGCGCGACGAGGCCCAGGCCGTTGTTGACGCGGCACTGGATCAGATCAACGCCCTGGCGGCCACCGACATCGACGGACGACGACTCTTGGACGGTTCGGCCGATTTCCAAACCACCGGCCGCGACGCCAGCCAGGTCGAGGCCCTGACGGTTCGGTCCACAGGCGGTGCCTCGCTGAACATCTCCGGGGCCGTCACCCAAGCCGCCATGCAAGCCGAACTGACCTACTCTGGCAAGGCCGGACTGGCGACCGTCAACGCCGACGCCACCTTCACGCTGACCGGTTCCGCGGGCACGGCCACCTTCACCGTCGCGGAAGACGACGCGCTGGCCGATTTGGCCGCCGAGATCAATCAGGCGAGCCATCAGACGGGCGTCACCGCCTCGGTCGATGGCGATACGCTAACGCTAACGAGTGTCGAGTACGGCAGCGATGCCACCGTCGAGGTCGAGGTCACCGACGGCACGTTCAACGTCTCCGGCGACGGCGGCGCGGCCGGCACCGATGTGGAAGTCACGCTCGGCGGCATTGCCCGGGTGGGACAGGGCAACCGCGTGTCGGTCCATCAGGATCGGACTCAGTACCAGATCGAATTCGCCGCGGGTTTCAGCGGGTCGTTCGATCGGATCACCGTTGAGGGGGGTGGCTTGACCTTTGCGTTGTCGACCGACCTCGATCACCGCTCGACGCTGGGGATTCCCGGCGTGCAAACCGCCCGACTTGGGGGCGTCAGCGGCCGGCTCAGCCAGTTGGCCGACGGCGGCTCGCTCTCGGGTTTGGGGGGCAATGCGTCGCAAGCCATTCGGGTGGTCGACGAGGCCCTGGCCGATCTTGCCCGAATCGAGGCGACCGTCGACGGCTTCTACGGCGCGGCCATCACTTCGGCCTCCGGCTTGCTTGCCGACCTGCAAGAGGACCTCGGCGATGCGATCGACGCCATCAACCTGGTCGACGAAACTGAGGAGGAGCAGCAAGTAGCCTACTACCAGGGACTTGCATCGAACGCCACCGCCGGGCTGGCCATCCTGACGCAGCAGCGTTCGGGCATCATCGAGCTGTTGCGGCAAATCGCGGGATTGGACTGAAGATGCCTGGTACCTGAATTCGGTATTTTAGGCTACACCATATAGGGCACCCGACCGGGAGGGCGAAGCTCCTCCTGAGCCGTCAATCTTGATGTATCCGCAGCTCGGCAAGAGCCTCGCCATTCCCAGCTTGAAACCGCCCAAATTCCGCCATATTGGCATTGACCCACCTGCGGCGGTGTCTATAATCCGCCAAAGAACGTCAGGCTCGGTGCGACCGACAGCAAGGGGGAGTGTGTGCGCTCCGCCTGATTAGGGGGAATTAGTCCGCTTCCGTAAAATGGGGTAATGTTCCGGGGCGGACTGTTCGATTAAGTGTTACAGCGCTGAATGGCCTTTTTTCCGCGGCTTCTCCTCAAGGATGAGGTGTCCGCCGCCTAAGTTGACAAGGAAGTCGACGGCCGATGGGTTGTCTCTTCTCGCCCATTTTCCCAAGGACTTGAGAATCATGCGAACTACCGCTGCGCGCTACCTGTGGGTGGGGATCCTTCTAGCAAGTTTTGTGGGGTGTTACAGTGGCGGACGCTGGAGGGCTCCCAGCCTTGCCTTCTGGAAAAAGGACGCCCCGAAGGCCCCGATCGACGCCACGCCGACGCTCCCCTCGGCGTTGGCCAGCACGCCGACAATGCCTGACGCCGCGGATACGGCCGGGACGACTGCCCCAGCCTACCCGACGACCCAGGCTAGCTACGACAATGCGAACCCCTACGCGGGTGGTTCGGTGCCTTATCCGTCGAGCGAGGTGGCAACCGGCACCTCGCCAAGCGATCCGAGCAGCAATCCTTACAGCTACGTTTCGCCGCAACAAGGGCCGTATTCGGCGGGTCCTGCCTCATACGGCGCATCGCCTGGGGCGTATGGCGGCGCGGCCGACTCGGCCGGTGCCGCTGCGCCGGGCAGCTATGGCTACGCACCGACCGCCTCGGCGACCAACAGCGCCGCGCCGTCGTACGGCTATGGCACGCCGGACTCGCCCAGCCCGTACGGGGGTAACATGCCGAATCCCGCGCCGGCCTATGGCAATGCGGCTGGCGCGACCGCATCGGCCGCACCGTACGCCAACCCCGGCTACGACGCAGGCGTCCCGTCATCGCCGAGCCCGAACAACCCCTACGCCGCCGGATCGACGCCATCGTACGGCGATGCCGCGAATCCCTACAGCACCGGAACCGATCCATACGCAGCCGACCCTAGCCGCTACGATACCGGCGCCGATCGGTATGACACCGGAGCCGATCGCTACAGCACCGGGACGGATCCTTATGCTTCGACGCCCGCGGCTTCGGCCACGGGTTCCGCTGCCACGCAGCCCTCGTATGCCGGCGGCGGCAACCCGTATGCCGCGAGCCCGAGCAGCACGCCTAGCAGCCCGACCGGCTACTCGAACCCTTACGCCAGCGCGGCGGGCGCTTCGGGGGCGGCACCCTCGTACGGCTCCGATCCCAGCGGCTACGGCACCGGATCGTCCACGTCGCCGAGCGGGCAGACTGGCCCGACAGCTTCTCCGACCGGGATGCCGGCCGGTGGCGAGAGCCTGCCGCCGTACCGTCCGGGCAGCACGAGCAGCTATCCGGCAGCGACGGCTTCCTCGAGCGTCGCCCCCAGCAGCGCGGCCGGCGGCGAAACGACTTCCGCCCGCTATCCAGGTGCCCCGAGCTACGGTGCCCCGAGCTACGGTGCTCCCAGTTATGCGGCGCCCAGCGGCGGCGTCCCGGGCTCGGCTCCGACGAGTTACGGCACGCCGAACTACAACCCGCCCAGCTATTGCCCGCCGACCGACAACAGCTACCGCTATTGAGAGACGGCGGTTGTTTGCTTGCGGAGTTTTCCGCCATACCCCGGGGTTGCTCCCCGGGGTTTTTATTTGAGGTCGAGCGTCTTGCCCGAACTGCACGAAACGCTCCTCGAAAGAGCCGCCGCCCCCCGGAGCGTGCGGTATGCGGTGCCGGATCCCTCTCGGTTCCGAACTTCTCGGAGCGGATGCTGCTTAGCCGTCGGCAAGATGCGACGATCCGGTCAGCGGATGCGCCGCGATTAGATACTCCTCGACTA
>Ga0180434_10003742_pt1 | contig 19155 bp, 8 predicted proteins | sample SS_ome_7_FD_132453 | JGI IMG/M metagenome (GOLD analysis project Ga0180434, IMG submission 132453) | Hypersaline lake sediment archaeal communities from the Salton Sea, California, USA - SS_1_D_2 metaG | ecosystem: Environmental > Aquatic > Non-marine Saline and Alkaline > Hypersaline > Sediment...
CATTCACCGACCAGGGCTCAGCCAGACCCAATACCCGCTCATAAAGCTCAGTATCTCGCATGGACACCTCCTCAGATGCCCGTTTTAACGTTCAATCCACCCACGGAAAAGCCGGAAGGACCAGAATTTAATCAGGATCAGCTACTCACGGCTGGCTGTTTACTGCTGGGACATTGCGAAGAGCCGCCATCGTACACAAGAAGAATATAAGGCGGCTCTTCATGGGGCAGAAGTCTTTGTGGATTACTACCCAGACGCTGCCGCTTTGATCAACACCATAGGTATACTCAAATATCGTCTTGGCCAATATGAGGAGGCTTTGGCAACCCTTGCTCGTTCTGACGCTGTCTATTCACGCAGGTATGGCGGCGTTGCTGAAGATGTTGCCTTCATCGCGATGGCGACGTTGACTTGGATGATTTTGCCCATTTCCAGATTTGTCTGAGTGGCACAGACGTGTCGCAAGACGACCCCAACTGCCAGGACGCTAAGCTTGATGGCGATAGCGATGTCGATAGGGACGATTTTTTGATTTTGGAGACCTGCGCCAGTGGGCCCGGTATACCGGCCGATCCGCAGTGTGCGGATTGATTTCCGGACCGGGCCGGCGTTTTTTGTGAAGATCACATTCGGCCCAGGGTTGAAAGGGCAAAGGATGATATCCGATCGGTCTGGGGCGGTAGTTGACTGCGTCTGAGTGCCTTTGTTCGTGGGTTTGATGATGCTTGCATATCGCGCGATGGGTTGTTGTTTTGTGTGGTTGTTTGCGTTCTCGATGCCGCCAAATCTTTTGGGCGGATGGTGTACAGATGCTACAGAAATTATTGTCGCGCGTGATGGTGCCTTTGTTGATGAGTTGTTGGGTACTCGCGTTGATTCGACACCCTTGTATACGAGGTTGAACACGCGGGGAGAAGCCTACGCAGGGTTCGATTCCAACGGCGAGGCTTGGGCAGCGATCACACTCGGGGGTATCGATGTTTGTGAAAGATTTCGTCATTCGACCGATGGCGGCCTAACCTACATCGTTGGAATGATTGGGCCGGTTTTTTCCTCAATATCAACGGACTTGCCATTTGAGGCGATGCGGCCTTGGATTATGGCGATGCACGACGGGAGCTTAGATCGCTCGTGTGATTTGCCGATTGTAAGGCCACCAGGCAACGGCGATACGTGGAGTGACTTCATATTCGTTGAGCCTTGATCTTTACGACTCCATGGATGAAGGGGCGACTACTTCCCAGCAACGTTTTCGAGCCTCGAAGCCGTGGAGTAAACGTAATAGCCCTAGAGAAGATAACAAGACGGAGAGGTTGAATCCCAAGCCGCAGCCTACGCCGGCCGGTGTTACGGGTGCGGTATAGGCAATGGTGTCATACCTGACGGCATCGCAGCAACTGTCACCGTCTCTTGTTGCGTTCGAAGATGCCCCCGTGATCCGCTCGACGTTGCAAAAAAACGCTTGTTTGCGCTGCGTGTTGATTTCCCAGTTCACCGGCGGACACTGGTAGCCGTCCCGGTAGTTGTTCGAGCCGCCATCAAAGAAGCCCCACGAGCTGTACCGGTCGGTGGCCGCCACCATGTTGTTGTAGGTGTGGTCAAAATCATAGTGGTCATCTTCGTTGAAAAGAATCGGCATCGGGCGATAGCCAGATACGCGCCGCGTTTGATCCACCATTTGGGCAATTCGGTTCGGGTCTTGGACGCCATTACCATGCAGCAGAACAAAATCGGCACAACGAATTACGTTTTCATTCGGAACCGTGCCGCCGGTGTAGCTAGTACTTACGAGTAATCGATACCCTTGCTCAGCACTGTAGGACTGGACCCGTTGGATCAATTCGTGAACACGGTGTGCCTGAAGGATGGCGTGGTCGTAAAGGATGTTGCATTCGTTGTTGATCTCGATCAGCACGTTGCGGTAGCCATGATCGATGATCCAATCAACCACGTTGTCTAATCCGTTCAGGACGGCGGCTTCATTCTGCATTCGCTGGTCTTGGCCGAAATAATAAATGCCCAGAATGGCGACCATGCCTAATTGGTCAGCCTGGTCGAGGATCAGCTCCAGACGGTCCATATAGTCGGGTCGCAAGTTCCCTTGACTGGTGAGTGCGGAATTGTGCCACGACTGATCTTGGCAGTAGCCGTAGGGGCATCCCCCTTGAAGATTCACCGTAAATGCCAGCAAACCATGGTGATACCAATGGGGCATCGCTTCGACAAAATCGAGCGTGTTTCGCTCTGCATCCCATTGGCCGGTATCGGGATAGGCCCAGCGATTGACGGTTGCGGGATTGAGATCATCGAAGATCCCTTGGACCAAGCGGGCATTGAACAGCAGGCCCTCGATGGATTGGCCCGACCAGGTACGTCCTTCGTAGGTTAGTCGTCCATTAATCAGGAAGGCGTCGCCATCGATGGAGACCTCGGTCATCCGGTCCTCATTGTTGCCGGTTGCGATGACAGGTGTTGTAACGAGAGCAATCAGGAGTGTAGCGGCCCATCGTCTTTGTGTATGCACTTGTTCCGTACTCCTTTACGGGACATTTGCCCGTGGTCAGGAATCATCCTGAATCCTGTTTTGTTTCGCCGGGAATCCCTGCTGATTCACGGTAACCGAAACGGTTCGTCTGGTAGGGTGAAAGCCCCCCCAATGGAAGCTGCCCCACAGATTGAGACGGCATCAATGCTCAGTTGCCCGCTTCTTATGTCGAGCGGGTCGCACACTTTTCTTCAGTTTTTTGTGCGACGGCATGGGTTTGCCTCATCTGTTTCAGCGACGACACACAGTATCCGCACAGGATCACAGTGAGACTCATTTCGTCCAATGCATGGATCTTACGCATGAACCAAGTGTCATTTACAGATCCAATAGAGACCGAGTGTTTTTATTGTTGGTTGGTTGTTGTTGCCCATAGGTTTTAAGTGAATGGTGTGCGCAATTTTTACGTATTGATCCGGTGAACAAGCCAAGAAATCCTTCTCCAGTGGAACGCCACAGAAAACCCATTCATCATGGCCGCAAGTTTTGTTGTCGTGTTGTGCTGAGTGACGCTGGATGGGCTCAGGGTTGAGACAGCTATGTGGCAGGGAAGAGATGTCGAAAAAGTTGGCACAGCAAAAGCGGCTACGTTTTGAGTCGAGGCTGAACCTTGCTGCTGAATGGGGATTTTCTTCTGCTCGAGGACGCTCGTGTTTCAAGTATTGCCCTAGATGCTGCAGCGGACAGGATGCTGGTCACGTTCGAGATCCAGCCCGAGTGCAGGAGTGTAGACAGGCTGCATTTTTTAGTCTATAATCGCGTTCGAAATGGCAGAAACTGTGCAACAAGCCGAGCAGGAAGGGCTGGCTCATCACAAAAATTCGCTGACATGTCCCCAGCGTCCCGTCTGGGCCATCTTGCTCCTTGTGATGGCGGCGATGCTGGCGTGGGGAATCAGCGTCATGTTGCCCGCCAGGCCACCCTTCTGTCGCATCGATACCGTTGAGAATTGGCTCGCTTTAGGGTATCGCGTCCTATGCGATACTTTGCAGGCCATATCGATTCTCATTCTGGCGATGGTCGTCTCGGTATGGATACCTAGTGTTGGCCTTTGGATCGAGAGGCTGGTATTTCATTCCCAACGCAGGACTTTTCTCATTGTGGCCTTGGCGTGTGCGGTGTTGTCTTCATGTCTACTCAATGGCATAGTTTTCGAGTGCTTTCCGAACATCATTGATGAGATTGCCCTGGTCTTTCAAGCTAAGTTGTTGGCGAGTGGTCGATTGTTTGCCAACACGCCCGACCTGATCGACTTTTTTGATTTGGAGTTTATTGTTGCGGATGGGCCTCGATGGTACGGCAAGTATTTCTTGGGCCCCTCGCTCGCGATCGTGCCGGGCATCTGGGTGGGGGCTGCTTGGTTGGTGAATCCACTCCTCGGCGGCGTGGCTATTCTTTTGGTCTATGCGATTGGGCGCAACTTGCTGAACGAGAAGATCGCCCGCGTGGCAACGGTGCTCATGGTGATCTCTCCGTTTCGAGTTACTACGTTTGCGACGATGATGTCGCATCCGGTCTGTTTGGTCGTTTTGGGTTTGTTCGCGCTGAGTATGATCAAATGGGTTCGCGAGCCGGGCCGAGTCGGTTGGGCATGGGCGGCGGGAGCAAGCTTGGGGTTTGCTGTCAACTGTCGCCCGTTGACGGCCGTGATGATGGGGACGGTCGTCGGCGTGGCTGCATTGTATGCCATGCCCTGGCGGCAGTTCCGTTGGCAAACGTTGGTGGCGTTTATGATACCGCTGGCGTTTTTTGCCGCGGTGTTTCTTGGATACAACAAGGCCCTGACCGGTGATGTATGGGTGACACCCTTTACGAAGTGGTCGCCAACGGATCGTTTAGGTTTTGGTCCTGATATGGGGTTGGAGTACTGGCCGGAAACAGATCGTGGGCACACCCTTCAAAAAGCGTTGTTCAAGAATAGCTTTTTCAACGTTGAGGGGTTGAGTAATCACCTTACCGGGTGGCGGAACACGAGTTTGGTGCTTTTGTTGTGGGCGCTTTTCTGCGGATTTTGGCCCAAGCGGACTTGGGCATTAGGTGGGTCGGTGGCCGTCCTGATGCTGGCGTATCTCTTCTATGTCACGCATAGCACGTTGATGGGTCAGCCGCGCTATTGGTCCGAATCGATGCCCATGATGTTTCTCCTCGTGGCGATTGCCCTGGTGAGTGTGCGTCGCTATGTGCCGGTGGTGTGCCGATGGCTGGACATCAGGCCCGCGGTTCGGACGGGGCGATCCGCTTGCTGGCTGGCGGGTTTGATGCTGACCTTGTGGGGTATTCCCCACGCCTATGGCCTCATCATCAACGAATGGGGGTTTACCTGGCAATCGCGCGGATGGCGGCATCGTGTTTACACTGAAGCGAAAGATGCTGGTCTGGACCATGCGTTGATTTTCATCGAGACCGGTTATTACCGCGCAACCGAGAGCGACGAAGGGCCCGATGAGTACCAATATGATTTCATACGTAACGATCCAGATCTCAATGGACCGATCATCTACGCTCGGGATTTAGGTGAACGCAACGCGGAGCTGATGCGCCGGTATCCAGGGCGAAAGGCTTACCGATTTGTTCGAGGCCGGGTTCGTGAAGAAGATCGTCTTGTTCTGATCTCGCCCGAGGGTTTTGAAGCGGCCAACGGGGCACAGGTTGCCAGACCGGAATGAGGTTTTTCCGGGCCAAGGCTCGAGAGCAGAAGCACGTCTTCTCCCTATCGAATGACCGTCGTTCGTTTTCGTCGTTATTGGCAAGTTGCTTTGCGGAACAGTTGTGAGATAGCGTGCAAAAACCGAGCTATGGAACGACAATCTCAGTGCTTGCGGCAATGATCGGCGAGCGATCCGCATTGTCATACAGGTTACCAAACTGAACGATGAATGGCGTGTTGTCTTGCCGGAGATCTCGTACGAATACGGAGGGCACACTTTGATAAACGAGTTCAGCACGGACCGCAAAAGGTTCCAGATAGCCCGCCGTGTCGATCTGGTAAGTGACCTGGTCCGACCCGCCGATGAAATTGTCATCAACGATCGCCTCGCCATGAACCACAACGTCTGCAGGGGCGGTTTGCTTGTCGAACCCGCTCGGCAGTAAACGATTGTCTTTCAGGTAACTCTGTGCATCCAGGAGCGTATACGTTACCTGGTTATCCGCATCACCCATGATCGCCTGATAGATCTGAACCTGGCCCGGAAGGCTGATCACATCGTAGTGCGATTCAAAAGCGAGCATATCCTCGATCGCGTCATCGCCGGCCGCACCGCCATCCGTTCGGATCGTTCCCGACTCGAACACCGTTTCGTTGTTCGCATCGGTTACGATCAGATGGATCCAGGCCTGGCGTGCGGGGTAGCCTGTCGGGAATTTGTGGCCAGCCTTGTTTTCGACTTGAAGAACCAAGCTCAGAGTTGTGTCATCGATCTGGCTGGAAACAAAAGACAGGTTAGCGGTCTCATTCTGCAGAAGGTCAATGGTTCGGGCTAAGGTCGCATCGAACTCGGTTGTATTGGCAACCAAGTCCAGTGATTCCATGTTGGCCTTATGGATTCGGGCCATAAAAGCGTTGCCCCCTACAAAGTGATGTTGCCCAAAGGGGCTACGTCCCAACAACCCCTGCGGGAAAAACGAGATGGCGACCGCGCCGACCGCTTGCGGCATATGGCAATCTTGACAGGTTTGCTCCTGTCCCAGCGGACCACCAAAGTCGCTGTGTTCCCACTCCAGATAGGGAGTCTGTTCAGGGAAGTCGCCGACGATATTACCCGTTGCATCGATAATCGGCGTGAACAAGGTGTGGCATGTTCCGCAAAGTCCAGCATCGCCAACCTGAGGACCCCAGGCCGGTGTAAAGCCGGAACCCGTGCGCATTAGATCTTGCAGCGGGTTCAAGAAGGGGCCGTAAGCCAGCCGGTCCGGGGAAGCGGTCAATGTCTCGATCGTGTATCCACCGCTAAAGCTTGGCCCGTCTCCCAGAGCGACATCCTGAATTTGGTGACACAGGGTACAAGAGACACCATCCGTGGCCAGCGGGTTCAGGGCATTCGCAGGATCGAGAAAGCCGTCTTCAAAAACGACACCCACATCATCGTCCGTGACCGCTTGTGTGCGAGCCATCGGCATGTGACATGTCGAGCATTTATCCTCGATATGTTTTTTCAAGCCGGGATTTCGAATTGTCTCCGAACTGACTTTGGCTTGCCAAAGCGGATCCCGGGCAGCATTCGCCATCATCGTGGAACGCCAGTGCGCGTCAATCGAAACATCGTTGTCTGCTTCGTCGACCAGGGACATATGGCAAGTTGTGCACTGACTCGAAAGGCTAAACAGAGTCACCGTTTGGGCTTCGCCGCTGCCGGAGCCGACCGGTTCCAAAACGGTGATTTGGGCAGGTCCCGTCCCACCAAAAGCCAACGTTTGTCCTGCCTCCAATACATAGATGGTCCCATCAGCCCCAACCGCAATGTCGAGTGGGTTGGCGAATCCGCTCTGGAAAATGCCCTCTCCGGCCAACCCTAATCCGTCATCCGAAACGATGACGTAATGAAGATTATGATCGACGAAGCCGGCGATGAGCAGGCTTCCTTGCAGCGTGCCGTCGTTCGCGGGATGCGTGTACTCGGTGATACCCGTGACCACCGACCCCGTCGCGAACGTCTTCAATGGCGGCCAATAGGGGGTTCCGTCGGCTAAGTCTTCATTGAACGCGAATTGGCCGCGAGCGGGATTTGGGTGGCCGAAGTAGTGGTTGGGCAGAAGCACTTTGAGTGCATCCTTCATCGAGGGCACATCAATGGCACCGCCGTCGGGTGTCGGTCGGCCGCCGAGTCCCTGATTGGAGCCTTGATCAACGGCATATAGATGACCGTTGCTGTGCCATGTCATGCCGTATGCATTACGCAAGCCCGGAGCGAAGACCTCGACGTCGCTGATGCCGGAAAAAGCTGGGTTTTTGACGTCGGCCACAAGTATCGCAGCAGACAATGAACGTTCCGGGCGATTGTCGAAAAGACCGGGTGCGGGCGCTCCGTTATTCGTGTTGCCGCCTTGGCTTATGTAGAGTAGGCCATCCAACCCAAAGGCCAGATCGAAGGTCATGTGATTTTCCGCGGATCGTGGTAGCCCGACGATGATATCGGTGACCGTCCCACTCCCGAAACCGTCCAGACGCGATACCCGACAGGTGAAATCGGCCACGCCCAACATCGGGGGCGTAGCGCTGGCAACATACAACACGAGGTTTTCGTTTGATGCGACGGGATCGAAAGCCAGGCCGGTTAGCATCCTCGCCCCCAGCGGTGCGTAAGTCTCAACATCAGTCACTTCATGCGTTTCGTTGAGGGAGAGGGCAAACAGAAGGCCGGTATACGTGGATACATAAAGCCGACCATCTGGACCGAAAACGAGGAATGCAGGTTGATCAAACGACTGAGCCGGTGCTTGGCCACCCGTGAGGATCGTCTTTCGATTCCAATTGCCGAATGAGGTGGGGACGGTTTTTTCGGACACGTCTTCGGGGGTTTCAGGAAGAAAAGAGGGTGCACAGGCAAACGGATAGACGATAGACGTAAGGAACACACTGAGCACGCATTGCCGGACGTTGATCGAGCTGCGACTGAACATGACGACTTCTCCGGGGTTGTGGCGCTGTCCAAGGATCAACGGTTCATACGGGCGTTTCATCCCGAATCGAACGTCGCCAAATAGGCTTCGAGATCCGCAATATCCTGATCGGTAAGATCAAACTTGTTGCCCGGGTGCTGAATACTCGTGTCCCGGGTTCGGGTATCAATAACGTCGTAGGTTGTCCGTTGGATATCGGGAGCGCGAAGCCTGCAGTCCCCACCCGCGTCCGTGCAATGGCAACTTTGGCAAGCGGAACCCGTTCCGTCACCGGATGCGAATAGGATGGCGCCTCGTTCAGCGTTGCCCTCAGGCTTGGTTGGATCGATCTGGCAAACGCATCCCAGGATGCCAACAAGGGCACCAAGGGTAAGAACATGGGTAGGCTTGCAGCCGTTGTGTTGTCGGGACATGTTACCACCTTGCCCAGACAAGTTTGTAAACGCTAACCGTGCGAGCATCCTTTTTGTTCTCCTGTAGAGAACATCAGCCACTCGCTGCGCAACCTAAGGCGGGCCGCCTTTTTCGTAACACTCAATCAAAGGGTTGTAGACCGGGTATGTGCTAAATTCAAGCGATTGAAACGGGTTAGCGCAAAACGCCATAAAATACAGGTGAGCCCGGTTTTGGGGCGAAACCTCCCCGCGGTATCGTCTGGGTCTTCATGTTTGCCGCTAAACGATGCTTCTGGGTCGAGTAGTTTGGTTTCATTGCCCCCCAGAATGCAAATGGCAAGACGAAACAGCATGACGTTGTTCTCAAGAATTTATCACCCTAAGGTATAATGACAATATCGTGACGTCGGTGGTTCCTGAATGTTGACGATCAGGGTAGTTTTGGCGCGGAGGAATAATGTTATGGTGTCAAAATACTGGCTTTCAAAAGCGTGGACAGGAGCTGGTGGCTGCATTGGTCGAAGGTTGCGTCTATCCGTTTTAGGTACGATGGCGATGGTGTCATTACTTGTTGTGCAAGGTTGCGGTAATCAACCCATTTTGCCCAAAACGGACCCCATTCCCGGCGGCGGCAAGTGGCAAGCATTCGCCCGATCGCCGGTGCCTTTCCATGAGTCCGCTGCAGCCGTGATGGGTGGCAAACTCTATTACGTCGGTGGACGCTTGCCGAACGGCCCGATCGCTACGCTGTATTGCTACGAACCGCCGCCGGTTGACGGGTGGACACAGCTTTCCTCTCACCCGGGTACCGCTGTGGATCACATGGGGGCGGCAGTGGTAGACGGGATCCTCTACGCGATCGGTGGTACCACCGAGTTTCCGGGTCCCTCGGTCAGCCATGTTTATGCGTACGATCCAGCTACCGACACCTGGACAACTCAATCGCCCTTGCCGCAGGTTTTGGGCGCGATGGGGATCGGGGCAGTTGACGGTAAGATCTACCTCATCGGAGGCTTGTCCGGCAGTCAAACCAGTAATGTCGTTTTCGAGTACGATCCAACGAGTGACCAATGGACGGACTTAACAAGTATCTGTCCCATGCCCACGCCGCGCGATCACTGTGTGGCCGCCACGGTGAATGACAAGATCCACATGATCGGCGGTCGACAACTGGATGTCTACTCGATCATGGACGTCCACGAAGTCTTCGATCCTGTGGCACGAACGTGGGAAACGAAGGCTTCGATGCCCACCGCCCGAGCGGGCTTCGCCGCCGCCGTACTGAACGGCAAAATCTTGATCATGGGGGGCGAAGGAGCGCTGAATTCATCCGGTGTGTTTTCGGAAAACGAGGAATATGACCCCGCGACTGATACGTGGCGGACACTCTCGCCGATGATCACGCCACGTCACAGTACGCAGGCTGGCGTCATTGACGCGGTTGTGTACGTCGCCGGGGGGGCGCCGCAGATCTTCAGAACCTACACCGACGCCCACGAGGGCTTTAGTTTCCAGTTCGAGTAGTGAGGCAACCCTTTTACCCAACAATCCAGCAGCACTGAAAGCGACCGTTACTGAAAATAGAAACAAGTCAAAACTCAACAAAAGCGAACGCATCGCAAGCGATGCTATCCTATGCTGTGATAAACAAAACTGAAAAACTTTCTTAACCGAAACATCGATGATTTTTCATTGACTTGTAACGTCAATGGGATATGCTACACCCATCACTTGCTGGGGGGGGACATCTTGTTGTTTTGGGGCATATTGATACGGCTTTGTTCGTATTGGAAAGTCTGCCATGCCGTATTTCTTCATTTCTTGTTTTCACAGGAGGAACTCATGATTCTGGAGGCGATGCTATGCACCTGACACGAGGATGTAGCACAATGTATCGGTCAAGTCAGATTTACCTTTCACCCCAAAAGGAGACAAAGAGGATGAAACCTTTTTTCACCAAGTCAGGATTTCTTGTTGGTTTGTGTCTGTTGGCTTTTGTTGCCATCGCGACGCGGGGCTCTTCAGCAGTTGCGGCAGAGCCCGCTAGTTTCACATACCATGGTGAACCCTTCTTCCCCATTGCGGTTTGGGGTACGACGATGGCCGATGGACCTGATACAGATCCTTCAGGGTTACCTGATCCGAGCATAAAAATCGCAGATGCTGTGATGGATCACTTATCGGAGTTAGCCGCAGCGGGTTTCAATACGATTGACATCACTGTAAACCCCGATGACGACCCCTCTGATATCGTTGATGATATGGACGATGCAGCGGACGCTGGGTTGGCTGTGAGAATTCGGGTAGTCAAGTTTGGATACGAGGGGTCAGACAATACCACTTCTAATCTCTGGTCTTACCATGAGCAAGCCCTTATAACGCTTGTTAATGCGGTAAAAAATCATGAAGCTCTACTTATGTACGCGACCGTCGACGAGCCGTATTGGCACAAAGAATTACTGGAGTATTCCTGGCCTGATGCGGATGATTGGGAGGATCTGAGGGATACAATCACTACTGCCGACTCAAACCCCGAACATAAAGTCTATCTCAACTTTGCACCCATGTTCGAAATAAATGTGGTACCGTATGATCCGCCGCTTTCAGGCTGGCAGGGTTACTTGATTGGCGGCAATGCATTTTCTTTGGATATCTATGCCGTCGGGAAACTTCATTACGACAATAACTATCCCACAACCAGTGATCCTTGGAAGATGAACGCGGTTGCCGAAACATGGAAATATCTAACCGACGAAATCGTGAACGATGACAGTGTGCCGCAAGGCATTCTGCTCCAAGGTTCTGACCCGACGTGTTGGTGCCTCGCTAATGGTACCCCATGTTATGATGGTAGTTGTTGCGTCAATGAAGGTCCCACCTATCTTCAGACGCGATTCATGGCTTATGATGCGGTTGTCCATGGTGTGAAATCCGTTGAATGGTGGGGCACCTCCAGGCTTCCTCCCTATGATGCGAGTGACGCGACCCCTGAACAAGTGGCCTGGACGGGAATCAAGAATGTGGCCAAGCAGTTGTCGGTGTTGCACGATGTTTTAGCAGACGGCCTGACGGTTAAAACATACTCAGCAGCAGACGGTGTCAGAGAGACGAGCTTGACCGCCGACTGCACTGTTCCAACAAACTTGAATTATACCTGCAAACAATCTCCGCGAGCTGGGAATGGCCAACGTTATATGATTGTGACCAATCCAAGTGCGTCGTCTACTACCGCGACGATCAGCGTTACGGGTTGGACCGGTAGCATCTATGAACTCCAACAAAATGGTACCTGGTCGGTTGTGGGTAGTGGTTCGACGCTTAGTAATGTGAGTTTCACCGGTTGGGGTGTGCATATATATCGTGCTACTTGGGCGCCACCGACGGGGACTCCATTTGGTCAAGCATTAATCTACGATTACAATAACACAACCGTGAGTGGTTCTATTGCCCTAACGGGATGGGCGCTTGATAACGATGGTATTCCTAGTGAGTCCACCGCTTATGTCAGAATTTATCGCGGAACCAATGGCGATATCCCAATTGGTGATGTAGGCTTCACCAAGGGGGCGAGGTCTGATATTCAGGCGGCTTACCCGGGTTATCCGGATAGCAACGAAGCGGGTTGGGGTTATGTGTTGCTGACCAATTCGCTACCCAATGGCACTTACCGCATCTGGGCCAAGGCGAAGGGAGTTGGTGAAGCTACTGAGACAATTTTACCGATTCCGACCGGTTCAGGCACGGTAAACTACATCACTATTACGATTGCTAATACTTCCGACTCCAATCCGTTTGGAACCTTGGATGACCCAGCATATACGGGACAAGGTAATATAATTTCCGGTGACAACTATCTCGTGTGGGGTTGGGCTTTGGCGAATGGACGACGTACAGTTTCCCATGTGTATGTCCACGTTGCTCCAGTCAATGATCAGGGAGTGATTGGCACCTATGTCAACAAGGGAAAAGCGAACTACGGGATACCCACCACTAGTCAAAGCTTCATCACTCAGTTCCCCAAGGCGCAATATCCAGACAGTCCAAATTGCTACTTTAACTTATCTTTAGATACGACGCAGTACGAAAATGGCAAATATGCGATCAAAGCAGTAGTAACAGATAGCGGTAGTAAGGTTGGAGAAATCGGTAGTCGGTACTTCTGGATTAGTAATGGCAATGCAAGAGTTGCCGATTATGACGATACCTTACCCTTGCTCGATAATTACAGTGGTGGCGAGACGCTGACTACAACCAGTCCGACGTTCATCTGGACGCAGCATCCCGGCAGCGGTATGGATCCTGATCCATATCATAGTAACTGCATCTATCATGTTAACATCGGTATTCAGGGTAATTGGGCTTGCTACGATAGTCACGACCTCAACGGGACACAGTATACCCCTAATTTGTCCTCGGTGGCCGCGGGTACTGAAATCAAGGTGTTGCTCTATGGGCACTATAACGGTGGCTACACGGGCTTGCCAGAGCTACAGCAAGGTGAGGTTTGGGCTAAGACGGTCTACACTTTCACCATGCCGGGCACATCCTCGACTGACACGGATAACGATGGCGTTCTAGATCAAAATGATTTGTGTGCAGATACTGCGACAGGTGCGACGGTTGATACGAATGGCTGTGCGGATGCACAGGTTGACAGTGACGGTGACGGCACTTGTGATCCGAATGCGCCTAGCGCCGGTCCGAGCAATTGCACGGGTTCTGACGGATGCCCGACGGATCCGAATAAAACCGCTTCAGGCACATGTGGATGTGGCGTATCGGACGTGGATACCGATGATGATGGCGTAGCGGATTGCAATGACAATTGCCCGAATACCGCCGCTTGTGCATCGGTGGATGCGAATGGTTGCCCGAGTGATTCCGATAGTGATGGCGTCATGAATGGTTGCGACAACTGCCCGAACGATGCCAACGCAGACCAAAGCGACATCGATAGTGATGGCCTAGGTGACGAGTGTGACCCGGATGTCGACGGCGACGGTATCCTCAATGATGGGGATAGCAGTGGTGTTGCGGGCGATAATCCTTGCTCCGGTGGCGTTACCGTCAATTGTGATGACAATTGTCCAACGGTCCCCAATAGTGATCAAGCTGATCAAAACGGAAGAGGGATAGGCGACGCATGTGCATGCGATCCAGGAACGGATCTTGATAACGACTTGGTATGCGGCAACGACGATCTATGTTCAGGGACAGCTAGCGGTGCTGCGGTTGACGAAAACGGCTGTTCCGATGCACAAGTCGATAGCAACAGTGATGGCATTTGCGATATCGGTGCACCGAGTACCGGCCCGAGCAACTGCACGATCGACAATTGCCCGAATGATCCGAATAAGACCTCGCCGGGTACTTGCGGCTGTGGTGTTGCGGATACCGATACGGATGGCGATGGCACGCCGGATTGCAACGACGCGTGTCCGTATGACGAGTTCAATGATGCGGATGGTGACAGCGTGTGTGGGAATGTTGATCCATGTCCGTACATGGCCAATGTGACCGATTGCGACGATCCATGTGAAACCAACGAGATCGATATCACCGCTATCGACCGCGTGACTTATGGTCGGGCTGTCGACATTGATGGAACTGCCGCGATTGTCGGTGAGTCCGGTTATGGTGGCTATGGTGCTGCCTATGTCTATCGCTGGAACGGGAGTGCGTGGAACCAAGAAGGCGGTCGATTAGTCGCCAGTGATCATCAAGATAACGACAGTTTTGGTGTTTCTATAGCCATTTCGGGTGACTATGCCATCGTTGGTGCCAACGGTGAAGATACCGGTGGTTCTGGTGCTGGCGCTGCGTACATCTACATCAAGAGTGGCACGACTTGGACCCAGCAGGCCAAGCTGATGGCCAGTGATGCCGATGCCAGCGATTGGTTTGGACGTGCGGTAGCGATTGATGGCGATTACGCTCTAATCGGCGCAGATACTGCCGATGGCGGTGGCGCCGCTTATGTCTTTGTGCGTAGTGGCACGACTTGGAGCCAACAGCAGAAATTAAGTCCTGGCTCTGGAACTAATAAAGTTGGTTGTGCTGTGGCAATCGAGGGTACCCGTTTGGTTCTTGGTGCAATTGGCGATGATACGGAGGATACCGACGCCGGCGCCATCTATATCTACGTCCGGAGTGGTAGCACTTGGTCGCTAGAACAGAAGTTAACATCGAGTGCTGATGCCGTAGCTTCCGCCCACTTTGGCGACAGTGTGGCGATCTACGGCGATGACTTGGTTGTCGTGGGCGAACCTGATACGGACAGCTATCGTGGTCTCGCCTATGTGTTCCGCCGAAGTGGCTCAACGTGGAGTCGAGAGCAGAAACTAACCCGTCCTGCGGGCCGACCGACCATGTATCTGTTCGGTGCTGCGGTAGGCATTACGGATGGCCTGATCGTGATTGGCACCCCCAAAGCCACCGAAAGCGGCGATTCGATGTCTGGAGCGGTGTACGTTTATGCCCATAATGGTTCGAGTTGGGTTTATGCGGGTTACCTCATACCCAACACCAGCGAGTACAACCATCGGTTTGGTTGTACGCTAGGGATTTCCGGTAACCGCCTGGTGGCTGGCCGTTGGTACGGCAACTATGAAGCTGCGTGGTACTTCCAAGGCATTGGTGATTGCAACGGCAACAGCGTCTTGGATGCCTGCGACATCAGCAGCTACAGTCATCCGGACACCGACAGCGATGGCATACCGGACGACTGCGAGTAACAGGTTAGCCGGATGTGTGGATCACGAATGAATCTTGTGATCCAATCAAGCTGATCATTGGGTGATTTGAGTGAATCCTTGACATGGCTCCTCCTTTTCGGGAGGAGCCATGTTTTTTATCGAAAGCCTGCCAAAGCCGTCTTGGCCCAATCGAAACCGTTACTTAATGAAAAAATGACAATTTTTTCGTTGACTTGTAAACCAAAGGGTGTATGCTTCGCTACGTCTCTTATCTGTATTTAGAGGCATGCTGTACCACATCTCTTATTCGTCTCGAAAGAATCTATGGTTCTGCCGGGTGATGCTATGCGCCTGGCACGGGAGGCACCCAAATGCAACGCAAAAATCAAGTCAAAATGGTGAGCATGGTCAAAATAGGCAAACTACACATTGCCCCATTAAGCTTTCTTGTTGGCTTGTGTATTGCAGCCTTCATGGCCGTTGCGGCCTGGGGGCCTATTGCACCGGCCCATGCGGCGGAGCCCGCGCCTTTTCTCTACAAAGGTGGGCCGTTTTTCCAAACGGGAACCTGGGGTCCACGGTACCCGAGTGGTGGTATTAAACCATATATCAACATCTGGCCGGACTATCTGGATGAGTGGGCGGCGGCTGGGTTTACCCGGTTTGATTATTGGGTTAGTGCAAGCACAAGCCGAACAGAAGTTCTTCAGGCTTTGGAGGATGCACAAAAGAATAATCTGACGGTTCGATTGCAGATTTACCCATTCTTGGGCGCGGTGCAGAATGGCGAGCTGATAAAACGGTGGGATTACCATAAGAATGCACTTAACGCATTGATCAAGGCTGTCAAAGGCCATCCGGCTCTTCTCTGCTATGCGACCGCTGAGGAAATCTATTGGCAACAAATGAATACTCCTGCAACCTACCCTACACTGAGTGAATGCATAGGGTTTAGAGATACCTTGTATAGCCACTATGGTCCTGGTGAATGGAAGCATTACCTCCATTATAATGTTGCGCCATGGACGCTTGCCCAGTCAAAATGTTCGCTCAGTATTTATCCAAATTATATACCGGCGGGCAACTCTTACAGCGTGGATACCTATCCGGTAGGCAAAATGGAATATATGACCGATCTCACGTTGAATGGCGTGTCTTATGACTTCGGAATGCTTAATCAAATCGTCAATGACTATACGAAGCCGCAGGGCATGCTTATGCAAACGGTTTCCTGGTACGACATGTCGCCCGATGACCAGAAACCCCCCCAAGCACCACCCTTTACAGACGCACCAACCCCTGACGAGATACGGTTCATGGCCTACGATGTGCTTACGCAGGGTGCCAAGAGCCTCGATTGGTTTAGAGCACTTAACCTTACGACCACCGATCCCAGATGGCTGGAGATTACCGACATCGTGGGAGAAGTCTCGGAACTTCAAGACATCTTAGCGTGCGGGCAAACGGTGACGAGTGGCATCACGGTACCGAGTGGGCTTAATGCGATCTGCAAGCAATACGGTGGCGTAAAAATACTCATCGTCACGAACCCGAGCGCCAGCTCAGCCGGTACCGTGTCTATTGATGTCAATGACTGGGCCAGTTCTACGGTGAAAGTTTTGTTCGAAGGAAGGACGCGTTCGGCAAACAGCGGCGGCGTCTTCACCGATGACTTTGGCGCGTGGGATGTACACCTCTATGCTCTCAATTCGTATACGCGACGTCCTTCGCGGCCATGGACGGCACGAGCCGAGGATCCTGTGATTTTGGCGGGGCAATCAACGATTTTGCGTGCTTCGACTGTTGATTGGGCGGAGATCCGTTGGTACTCGGATGCGGCCGGCACCAATCACCTTGTCACAGGGAATGCTTTTGAGGTGACGCCGCCTATCACCGCTGGCGGTCAGATCACCTATTACGCTTTCGCTCATGTGGCTAACAACCCGAGCATCCGCAGCTTCGACCCTCAGGCGGTCACCATCAAGGCAGCACAAGAGCAAGGACAGGCACCGATTGGCGCGTGGGATGGCCCCGTCGGCGGGGTTACGGTCAACGGCGTCATTCCCGTAACAGGATGGGCTGTGGATGAAGGTGGCATGAGCCGGGTCGAAATAGCGGCCAGGCGAACGGGAACCTCAACGTGGAGTTATGTAGGACAAGCTTGCTTTGTTGCGAACGCAAGAATCGATATCCAGTATACCTATGTTGATTATCCTCATAGCCGATCAGGGGGCTGGGGATACATGCTTTTGACGCATTTTCTACCGAGTCAACAAGATGGTAATTATGATCTAAAAATCACGCTCGTCGATAAAGCAAATCACACGACGGTATTGGGGCCAAGAACCATTGCCGTCAACAATGACGATCGAGTGAAACCTTTTGGCACGCTCGAATCACCAGCACCGGGCGAAAAGGTTAAGGGGACATCATACGAAGTTTGGGCCTGGGCGGTATCACCGTCTGACGTGATTCCAACGAATGGGAGCACGATCCAAGTACAGGTCGACGGACAAAACTTGGGGCATCCTACTGAGTATGGATTGTACAGGGCAGATATTGCGACGCAGTTCGCTGGCTACTACAACGCGGACTCCGCTTTGGGATACTACAATTTAAACACCACTCAGTTTGAAGATGGTGTTCATACGATCAGTTGGGTAGTAACGGATGGTGAGGAGAATACCGACGGCATTGGCAGCCGCTATTTCACGATTGAAAATGCGGCCGTCGCAAGATTGGATGATGACACCGATGTTTTGCCACTACTCGACAATTACAGCGGCGGCGAGACGCTGAACACAACCAGTCCGACATTTGTCTGGACGCAGCACCCTGGCAGCGGCATGGACCCCGATCCCAATCATAACAACTGCATCTATCATGTTAACATCGGTGTCCAGGGCGATTGGGCGTGCTACAAAAGCTATGACCTCAACACGACGCAGTACACCCCTAATTTGTCCTCGGTGCCTGCGGGCAGCGAAATCAAGGTGTTGCTCTATGGTCATTATGATGGTGGCTACACGGGCTTGCCGGAATTGCAGCAAGGCGAGGTATGGGCTAAGACGGTCTACACTTTCACGATGCCGGGCACATCCTCGACTGACACGGATAACGATGGCGTTTCAGATCAGAATGATTTGTGTTCGGGGACCCCGACAGGTGAAACCGTTGACGTGAACGGTTGTTCCGATTCGCAGGTCGATAGCGATGATGACGGCCTATGCAACCCATCTGCCCCAAGCGCTGGCCCAAGTGGCTGTGCCGGAACGGACAACTGTCCAAACATCGCCAATCCCGACCAAGCGGATCGCGACAACGACACTATCGGCAATGCCTGCGATAGCTGTGAAGCGACCGAGTTGGTCGAGATCAGGCGATACGACTTGTCAATGAATGGGTTATATGGTTTGCAGGTGGCATTCTCCGGTGATTATGCGGTGGTTGGTGCTGGCGGGCGCGATTCGGCAGCGAGAGGTACGGATGCGGGTGCTGCGTACGTGTTCGAGATCACCGGTACGACCTGGTCGCAGATGGTGATGCTGATGCCAACGGATTTGCCTTGCGATGGCGATAAGTTCGGTCGATCAGTGGCGATCGACAACGAGACCATCGTGGTTGGTGCGCATAAGGACGATGAGCAAGGCACGGATGCGGGTGCGGTGTATGTGTATGTGCTCGAAAGTGGTGTCTGGTCGCGACAAGCCAAGCTCTTGGCAACGGATTCGGATAGCCAATATGCCGGTGATGCTTTTGGTGTCCAAGTGGCGATTGACGGCAACACCCTTGCGGTCGGTGCGAATAATGACGGCGAGCAGGCGACGGACGCGGGTGCCGTTTACGTGTTCAAGCGCAGTGGCACGACGTGGAGTCAAGAAACCAAGCTCATGGCATACGA
>Ga0180434_10003743_pt1 | contig 19146 bp, 15 predicted proteins | sample SS_ome_7_FD_132453 | JGI IMG/M metagenome (GOLD analysis project Ga0180434, IMG submission 132453) | Hypersaline lake sediment archaeal communities from the Salton Sea, California, USA - SS_1_D_2 metaG | ecosystem: Environmental > Aquatic > Non-marine Saline and Alkaline > Hypersaline >...
TCAGCACGATGTCCTTGCCGAAGGCGTCCATGATGCGGATTACGTCCCGGGCGCCCTGACAAAGGCCGCCCAAGGTGCCGCGGGTCGCCATGGAGCGGATGAAGATCCCCTTGATCGTGGCAATGTCCTGCATCCGAAGACGATCGCCGAGCAGGGCCCCGCCCGAAAAGGGGCTCGAGGGATCGACAGCGATGATTCCCACCTGGAAGCCTTTCGCCACGAGGCCCTGCGCAATCCTGTTGGTCAGGGTGCTCTTTCCGGCCCCGGGAGCGCCGGTGATCCCGAAAACAAGGGTCGCCCCGGTGTGGGGATAGATGGCCTTCATCGCATCTTTCCAGCCCGAATCCCTGTTCTCGACTCGAGTGATCATCTTTGCAAGGGCCCTCATGTTGCCATTCTTGACGCCTGCCACGAGATCTTCCCAAGGTACGGCCATGTTTTCGTATGCCCTCAGAGTGTGTTGGCCAAAGGCTCTTTGCCCGGTTGTGCCTGTCCTCTCTTGATGTGCCGTGGCAACGGACCTGAAGGCAAGGCCTTCGCGCAGATCCGACCCAAAGTCGTGGCAGAAAAAGGCAAAAAGGGTGCCAGGAGAGAAGGGGCTCCTCTAACCAGCTGTTTTTGTGGTAGAAAAGGAGTAAGGAAGAAGCTCGTCATCAAGGGAGGTTCTTGTTTGGCTGGGACAGTTATGCCACAACGGAAGAGCAGGGAAGAACGTAAACGCCTGTATTCACGGTGTGACGTCGAGAAGGGACAGTGATGGCTCTATGAAGCCTGTTATGGGTCACTCTTGACACAGAACGGGCTGACCACCCGCAGAATCGGTCTGTAGAGCCGGTAGTTAACCTTTTCAATTGTAGGTCGTGACAGGACACTAAGATATGCCCAACCTCTTCATCTTTCGGAAGAGGGTCTTTCGCGAGATGCCCAGGGCCTTGGCCGCCATCCCTTTCCTCCCGTTGCACAGATCGAGGGCCTTCACGATGGAAGCCCTCTCTACCTCCTCCACGTTCCGGGTGAGCCGCACACCCCTGTCCTTCTCGATGAGGTTCGCGGACTCCACGGATTCCAGGTCATTACGGTCGGAAGGCGAGGAAGGAATGAACTCGAGACGCTTCACCGCAATGTACCGTTGTATCGCATTCTGCAATTCCCTCACATTACCGGGCCAATCGTAACGCATGAGAGTCTCGAGGACGTGCCCCGGCACTGGAGGGGGGTCGCCGTTCTCGGAATAGTGTTTGAGAAAGTGTTCCATCAGGAGCGGAATGTCTTCCTTGCGGTCTCGCAAGGGAGGAACGTTTATGGGAATCACGTGAATCCTGTAGAAGAAATCCTCCCTTATGCCTCTCTTTCTGACCTGTTCCAGGAGGTTGCGATTTGTGGCAGCGATGATGCGAAAATCGGAGACCCTGTTCACGCTGCTCCCTACCGGTGAATAGCCTCCCCCCTCGATGGCTCGTAACATCTTTGCCTGAAGGGTAAGACCCAGCTCTCCCACCTCGTCAAGGAACAAGGTACCCCCATCCGCCAGGTCGAGATACCCCTGTTTGTCTGCGTGGGCGCCTGTAAATGCGCCTTTCTTATGCCCGAAGAACTCGCTCTCCAACAGGTTCTCAGGGATTGCCGCGCAGTTGACAGGCACGAATTCCTTTTCCGATCGGCTGCTCATCTCGTGGATCGCCCTTGCGACCAGTTCCTTGCCGGTCCCCGAATCTCCGTACACGATCACATTTGCGTTCGTGGCGGCGGCATTCAAAATGAGCTCGTACACCTCCTGCATGGCGGGGCTCTTGCCGATGATGTTCCCCAGCCGATACCGGTCCTTGATCGAGGAACGGAGGCTGATGTTCTCCCTTCGGAGATGCTCCGCCTCTTCGAGCATGGACAGCTCTCTCTCCTTGGTGTCCGTGATGTCGCGGGCGGTCATGAAGACGGTGGGGAGCCCCTTCCACTGGATCAGGCTCGCTCTGCCTTGAATCCAGATCTCTCGTCCCGCCTTTGTGCGACACCGTGTCTCGAAAGACCTCTGTTCGGAAAACCTCTTCTCGAGCACGTCGAACATCTCCCGGAAATACATCTCGAATTCCCTGGAAACGAGTTCCCCTATGTCCTTGCCGAACAGTTCGCCTGCGTCGCGGTAGCCGAACATGGACAAGAGGGCGTCATTCGCGAAGACGATCCTCGAGCTCTGGCAAAGCATCGCTCCCACCGTCATCCGCTCGGCCAGCACGCGATAGAAGGTCTCGCTCTCGCGCAAGGCATCCTGTGTCTGCTTGAGTTCGGACAGGTCGATTCCCATGCCCAACACGTACGATGTGTCTTCTATTTTCGTGCTTACAGCAGAGAAGAGATAGGGGCTCTTCTCCCCGCCCTTGCTCGTGATCCGAGCCTCCACCGTTACTTCCCCTTTTGAAAAGACCGTTCGTACCGCCTTCCTGATGCGTTTCAGGTCTGTTCCCTTGAAGAGCTCATCGACCGTCATGTGCAGGAATTCATCCCGTGAATATCCGCTTATCTTCTCCATGTTTTCGTTGCAGTTGAGGAATTGCTGATCCTGGTCAAAGGCATAGAAGACGCCCGGCAGGCTGCGGATCAACATCTCGAAGAAGCGCCCCCTCTTTTCGAGATCCAGGACGGTCTTCTGAAGCTCGAGAATCTTGGGGGACACGGACGCGGATATCTCTTCCTTACGTGCGCGCTTTTCAGCCATGAGCCTTGCTCCTCACCGTTGCGGGGCAGGGCTGTGGCCCGACCCGCGTTCCCTGATCCCTGACCCCTTCTTCGTTTCCTGCCTGTGACCTTCACCTCTCGCCATAGGCAGAGACAGCGCAGGATTTACTGTTCCCAGGTTTTGTAGATCTCTTCCGGATGATCGAAGATGTGGTTGAGCCTCTTGCCGGCGTCTTCGCGGACGGCTTCCCGGGTGGCTTCATCGTAATCCTCTGAGGCCATCCATCGCTCGAGAAGGATCCCCCCGGGCAACCACATTTCCATGGTTTCCCTTTCCGTGACCCAGGCCTTCATCTTGATCCCAAACTGGGTCAGGATCTTCCAGACATCGTCCCGGTTCCGTCGGTCGCAGTAGACCATCATCACGCACTCATCCAAGCCCAGGTTCAAAGGCGGTAATCGATCGTACTTGATAACGGGGATTTCTTTCCTTTCCACGTAGGGATCGAGCTTCTCCGCCAGCTCATCGAGCCAGGGCCTCTCCCCCAGGACGAGCCATTTTCCCCAGTACTCTAGGACTTCGGCGTTGGTCATCTCCTTGCCCTGATATACGGTGTAGCTCCTGCCCATCAGTACGAGGGGATGATAGATGAAGACGAACTTCGATCTCGGGTCGTCGATTATCATGAGGGTTACCCTCCTGCGGCAAAGGGTATGATGCCGATTTCATCGCCGTCGCTGATCGAGGTGGCGAGCCCCTCGAGCTTGGTCACGTTTTCACCATTCAGGAAGATGAGGATTGCGCCGATCTCGCCGTCTTCATTCAGCAGACGGTCTCGGATTCCGGGGAACTCACGATCAATCCGGTCGATACATTCCCCCAGCGTCTTTCCCTCACAGGAGACTTCATCGCTGCCTCCGAACCAGTCTTTCAGAGACCCCGGGACTCTCACGATCACAGCCATTTCTTGCACCTCTCTGAAGGTCAAAGGTTAAAGGTCAAAGGTGAAAGGTTGAAGGTAGCTTCGGAGTGTGTTCCCAGGGCGAAACGACGCGAAGGGATCTACATGCCTTGAACCGGTGCATTCCCCTTTTGCCTTTCACCTTGGTTTTGCTTCGAGTCTGTCAGTGGATTGGGGCAAAGTCAACAGATTTGTCCCCCAATTGACCCAATACACGATTTCTTGTGACCCGAATGGGTCAAGGCGGGTTCATGCAACAAAAATAACCATTTACAGAGGAGGTCCGTAGGACTGTGGGGCAATAGTGACTCAGGGCAGCCTCGTGCTCAAACGCAGACTCGGGCACCAAGCCCCACTATTGTCCAACAAAATCAAATAGTTGATTTGCCCGTCCCGAGCTTGGCACCCATCTTGCCTTTTTGCGGCATGTCCAATATGGATTGCCTCGTGGGCCGAAACATCGATACGAGAATGCAGACTGCTGGAATGTGAAGACCGAAGAGTGGAGGGACTGGATGAGCGAAGAGAGAAAGATCAGGGTGCTCGTGGCGAAGCCCGGACTTGACGGGCACGAACGAGGGGCGCGCGTGGTTGCCTACGGGCTGAGAGATGAAGGGTTCGAAGTGGTGTACACGGGCCTCCGGCAGACGCCAGACCAGATTGCCGTGGCCGCCCTTCAGGAAGATGTGGACGTGGTCGGCCTTTCCATCCTGTCGGGAGCGCATGTGTCATTGAGTCGAAAGGTGATCGAGCGCCTGAAAGACCAGGGAGCCGAGGACATCCTGCTGGTGGTGGGGGGGATCATCCCGGAAAAGGACATTCCCACTCTGAAAGAAATGGGGGTAGGGGCGGTTTTCACATCCGGATCCTCTATCCCGATGATCGCGGAATACATCAGGTCCGAGATCGCGGACGTTGGTGGCGGGTAGTCGCTTCAGGTAGGCAATGGTTCGAAGGATCGTGGTCTCGTTGTAGGGGAGAGCGGGTCGTTCCTCGGGAAAGATGGTGAAGGAAGGATCGATATCTCGTTGTAGGAGGCAGGGGATGGGAAAAGATACAGAGAGAATCGATGAGGTTCGGAAGGCGGAAAAGGAGTGGCGGGATGAGGTGCTGGACCCTCGGGTGAAGCGGTTCAAACTCCCGGAGAGTCCCACGCGATTCTACACGCCCACGGCAAGGAACGGTTTTGATTTCCTCGAGAAAGTCGGCTTCCCGGGACAGTACCCGTTTACGGCCGGGAACAATCCTTTTGACTTCTGGAGGGCCTTTGCCGAGCAGAGCGCCAAGCGAGGTCACCGTCCGGACTGGGGTGGAGGCGGCAGCGTGGGGAAATACGGTGGATTCGGCACGGCGTCGGATTACAGGGACTACCTGTTGCGGATGCAATCGATCGGCCGTACAGGCGGACCGAACATGGCCTTTGATCTGGTCACCCAGTGCGGGTATGACTCGGACAGCCCGGAGGCGGAAGGGGAGGTGGGCCGTGTGGGTGTGGCGGTCGACTCGTTCCGGGATTTTCAGATCATCTACGAGGCCTACACCGGGGACCTGGAAATGGACAAGGTGGCGTCGAACTTCACGATCAACGCCCCTGCGGCCGTGATCATCGCAATGTACGCTGCCATGGCAGAGAAACGGGGGATTCCGATCGACAGGCTCAAGGGCACCCCGCAGAACGATATCCTCAAGGAATTCATCGCCCGGGGCACCTACATCTACCCCCCGAGACAGTCCCTCAGGCTCTTCCGGGACATTCTCGTTTTCTGCACGGAGCACATGCCGAAGCTGAATATCACCAGCATCGGGGGATATCACATACGCGAGGCGGGCGCGACCCGGACCCAGGATCTCGCCTTCTCGATGGCCAATGCGACCGCCTATCTCCAGGCCGGGGTCGATGCAGGACTCGAGGTGGATGCCTTTGCACCCATGTTCACCTTCAACGCCTTCGGCGGGAGCATGGAGATCTACAAGGAGATCGCCTTCCAGCGGGCTGCTCGGCGCATGTACGCGCGAATACTCAAAGAGCGGTTCGGGGCGAAGAACCCGAGGAGCATGCTGATTCGCCAGCCCGTGACGGCGCACATCGGATGTTCTTCCACCACGTTGCAGCGGCCACTGAACAACCACACGAGGGCGGTCATCGGTGGACTTGCCTGCGGGATGTCCGGCGCCATGCCCTTGAGTTTCCCGCCCTTTGACGAACCCCTCGGCCTGGGACACAGTCTCGAGGCGGTTCAACTCAACCTGGATGCGACCCGGATCATGATTCACGAGGCGAAGATTGCAGACGTGAACGACCCGTGGGCCGGGTCCTACATGATGGAGGCGATGACGGACGAGGTCGAGGAGGGTGCGTGGGCCGAATTCGACAAGATCGAGAAGATGGGCGGAGCCGTGGCCGCCATTGAAAGCGGATACATGCAGAAGGCGGTTGCAAAGAGTGCCTACGAACGGCAGAAGCGGATCGAGAGGCAAGAGGATTTCGTTGTTGGCGTGAACTGCTTCAACGATGAGAACGAGATCGAAGTGACCGTGAACCGGGCTGTAGAAGAAACGTACGGTGAGGAATCGATGCGTTCGGCCGAAGACCGGCAAAAGGACGCCTTGGACCAGCTGAAGCGGGAACGTGAGGACAAGGCCGTAAAGACCACACTCACCACGTTGCGGAAACATGCGGGGGACGAGACCGTGAACCTCATGCCGGACATTCTTGCGTGTGTGAAGGCAGAGGCTACGCTGCAGGAAATCAGTGACGTGTTGCGAGAGGTCTTTGGCGAAGCGCAACCGGTCAAGATTTGAGGCGGCAAAGCCACAGGCGAATGGACCAACGGTATAGGTAAAAGGTCAAAGGCGAAAGGCGAAAGGGATGGATCACGTATTGAAGGGTGAACCAGGGGATCTTGAGCCGTTACGAGCCAGGCAAAGTACCATTGGTTCCATTCCTTCCTTCTGTACGGATGCCTTCGTCAAGACTTTGTCCGCCCCTTTTACCTTTGCCCTTTCGCCTTTGACCTTGGGAGGGAAGACATGGGGGATGGGACAATGGGATTGACGGCAAGACTGGGAAGTTTCATTGCGGGCACCGATGCGAAGGAGATCCCTGAGGAGGCGTTCGAGCATGCAAAGGTGGCCTTCATGGACTGGGTGGCGGTGACGGTGGCGGGCAAGGACGATCCGCTGGTGAAAAAATTGATCGCCTATGCGGACGCCATGGGCGGAAACGCACAGGCAACGATCCTGGGACACAACGTGAAGAAGAGCGTGAGTCAGGCCGCCCTGATCAACGGGTCCGCGTCGCACGCACTGGATTACGACGACACCCTTGCGTCGTTCCTCGGGCACCCCTCGGTTACGCTGTTTCCTTCCCTGTTGGCTCTTGCGGAGTGGAAAGGGAAATCGGGTGCGGCATTCCTGAGCGCCTATCTCATCGGGCTCCAGGTGGGGATCACCATTGCCCAGTGCGCCGGCATGGAGCACTACATGGCCGGCTGGCACGGTACGTCGACCATCGGACACCTGGCTTCGGCCGCAGGGTGCGCATGGCTCCTGGGCCTCGATGAGGAAAAGAGCACCTATGCCCTGGGAATCGGCGCCACCCAAGCGTCCGGTCTGAAACGGGTCTTCGGAACCATGTGTAAGCCGTTTCACGCCGGAAGGTCTTCTCAGGCGGGCCTCATGTCTGCGTTGCTTGCCCAGGAGGGATTCACAAGCGCAGAGGATGCCCTCGAGGGGACACAGGGGTTCTTCCAGGTCCTCAGAGGGAACGGAAATGAAGAGCCGATGGATTCTCTGGGAAAGGAATGGGGCGTGGGAGACCTTTCGCAGAAGTACCACGCCTCGTGCCACGCCACCCATTCCCCGCTGGAAGCGACCCTGTCTATCGTGGAGAAAGAGAAGGTTGCCCTGGACCAGATCGCGGCGATCCGTGTGCAGTCGTCCCAACTGGCCTTGAGCGCGGCTTCGAAGATGGAAGCCGACACCGGTCTCGAAGGGAAATTCTGCATTCCTTACTGCGTGGCGAACGCCCTCGTGACGGGAGAGACCGGAAACCAGGCCTTCACGGATGAAAAGGTTCACGACCCTGGTGTAAGAGAACTGATGAAGAAGATCACCGTTACCGTGGATCCGGAGATGAAGACCCTGGAATCGCGCGTGGAAATGGAAACAGGGGACGGACAGACCTACAGCGCTTTCTCGGATGTACTCCAGGAGATTCCCGCTCTGGAGAGGAAGAGGGAAAAGGTAAAGAGCAAGTACTTCGATCTTTGCGGTCCCGTGATCGGGAAGGAGAAGACCGGGGCCCTTGCCGATGAAATCCTTTGCATGGAGGGGCTCGCGACCGTGAGGTCCTTCGCAGAGAGCCTGTAACAAGCTCGGGGACGCGAATCAGGAGGGGACATGGCTGACAACGTTTTGATCACCGACATTCAGAGATTCTCGGTCAACGACGGGCCCGGTTTCAGGACGAACGTCTATTTGAAGGGCTGCATGATGCGGTGCCAGTGGTGCCACAACCCGGAAACCATCTCGTCTCATCCGGAGTTGTACTGGAAGAAGCGGCTTTGCGTCCAGTGCGGGGCCTGCCTCGAGGCTTGCCCGCGAGACGCGATCCTCCCCCCCATACCCCCTGAGGAGGCGCAACTCGAGGAATGCACCTACCACAAGATCGTCCGTGACCGCTGTGATCTGTGCATGAAGTGCGTGGACGCGTGCCTGTACGATGCGCTGGAGATCGTCGGAAAACCGATGACGGTGGAGGAGATCCTGGACGAGGTGGAACAGGACAGGCCCTTCTACGACAATTCCGGAGGGGGAATGACCCTGACCGGCGGAGAACCGACGGCACATGCCGACTTTGCCGGCCACCTTCTCGAGCAGGCCAAGAGCCGGGGCTTGCACGTGTGTCTGGACACGAACGGTTGTTCCGATTGGGAGGTGGTGAAGGGGTTGGCCGAACAGGCCGACATCGTATTGTACGACCTGAAACACATCGATCCGGTTCAGCACAAGGAGAGGACCGGTGTAACCAACGAGCTGATCATCGAGAACCTGGGGCTGCTCTCGGAGACGGGGAAGGAGATATGGGTGCGGATCCCGGTCCTGCCCGGGTACAACGATTCGATCGAGTTCCACACAGGCGCAGCGGACCTGCTGGCGAGCATGGGAAAGGGGATCAAGCGCATCGACCTGCTTCCCTTCCACAACTGGTGTCAGGACAAGTACGGCTGGCTGGGCCTGGACTGGCCGCTCAGGGATGTGGAGTCCATGGACCCGGCCTTCCTGGAGATTCCTGCGGATATTTACCGGAGCAAGGGATTCGAGACCACCATCGGCGGGTCCGGGTTCGAGAGCGGGGATGAGGCCCACAACTCGTGACAGGGTTTTACATAGAGTGAGACAGGCGGCGGCAAGCGTCGGCCAACGAAGATAACCGGTTTCAAACAGACAGGGAGAGACATTATGGGACGAAGAGACCAGTGGAAGCAGGCCTCCAACAAGATGTTCGGCGAGATCACCAAGAAGAAGAGTTTCGAAGAGCGGGAAAAGGTGCCGGATGTTGCGTGTGGCCTGTGCAAGAATTTCTCGGAGAACGCGTACGCGTCTGACGGTCGGGGGGTCTGCAAGACCTTGAAGATCGGCTCCGACATCTCCGTGGACAAACCCGTTTACGTCCTCGATGGAGACACGGGCTTGATCACCTTCTTCAACACGGAGGCGGCAAAGTGCAGCCATTTCTCCAAAATGGAAATCATCGACAAGGATGGAACAGAGTGTGCTGACCCGGCATTTCGTCGTGCCCAAAGACAGATGGAAAAGAAATGAAAGGAGGAGAGACAGATGGCTACGTGTAAAGACTGCAAGTGCTTCTTCGTCATGGAGGAGAATCCGGAGAAGGGTGACTGCGTGCAGCGGGTGGTGGACCCACGCCAGGCCTATTACAAGGCAAAGCCGGTGGCCGCAGACCAGGACGCCGCGGATTGCGGTTCCTTTCAGAAGAAATAGCCGAGAGGTGCACGGAAAGGGGGAATCCCTCGACGGTGGGCCGTAGACAGAAGGAGACGAGGATGGCAACACCCGTACAACATGATGTCCAGGAACTGGAGAAGAAACAGGAATGGTGGTGGGCGGCTGAGAAGAAGCGCTCCAAGCGGCTCGACTATCTGAGAAAGGCACTCTGGAAGAAGGGCGCCATCGGCGGCAACTACAACCCAGGCATCAAGATCGATCTGGAGTTCGCTCGGCTGTTTACGAACGAATACTTCAGCGATGATGCGAAGCACGATGAGCAAATGATGCGCAAGGCCAAGGCCCAGGCCAAGGTCCTGGACGAGATGACGATTTTCATCACGGACCAGGCCCAGCTCGTGGGCTATGTGGGGAGCGCACCCCACAAGATCATGTGGCGCATCGACGGCGCGAGCATGCTCAACGAAGAGGTGTACAACGAGCCCGGCGTGCACGATGAGCCGGAAGAGGAGTCCCTGCGGGAGGTGGCTGATATCTGCGCCCAGTGGGCCGGAGAAGCGGCGATCGACAAGATTGCGCGCCTCCTCGATCCGGAGGACACGGTCAAGTTCATGAGTGGAGCCATTGGCTGGGGGACTCCTTCTTCGGGGGCACCCGGATACTCGACCAAGGACTACGAATACTTCATGACGGGCAAGAGGGGCTTCGAGGATATCATCCAGGAGATCGATGGGTTCGTCGAAGACGCGGAAGACAAGACGACCGGTATTCCGGGTCCTGAAATCCTTGCATACTACAAGAAGATCCAGAACTGGGACGCCATGAAGCTCGTGCTGGAGGCGGCCATTCGTTTTGCGAACCGGTACGCGCGCCTGGCGAGGATCGTGGCGGAGAATTATGAGAGCGACCCGAAGCGAAAGGAAGAGTTGCTGCGTGTCGCCGAGACTTGCGAACGGGTTCCTGCCAAGACACCTCGGACCCTCCAGGAATCGCTGCAGCTCGACCATTTCGTACAGGTCCTCCTTCGCCTGGAGGCCCACGAGGGTGCATGGCCGTGCCGTCCCGACTACTACCACGGCCCCTACTATTACAAAGACGTGAACATCGACAAGTCCCTTACGAGCGAAGAGGCCCTGGACCTGGTGGGCGAGTTCCTGATCCGGGCCCACGAAGTGGGGCTGTTCTTTCCTCGGTGGGCCCGAGAAGGCCTGCAGGGGATCACCGGCACCTGGGTCTGGACCCTTGGCGGGGTGAAGCCGGACGGCACCGACGCCTGCAACGACATGACCATCGCGCTCCTGCAGGCGGCCCGGCTCGTTCGCGTTTCGAACCCGACCTTCGGCTTCCGGTGGCATCCGAAGGTGAGTGACGAGGTGATGAGGGAATGCTTCGAGTGCATCCGTCACGGCCTGGGCTATCCGTCCATGCGGAACGATCCGGTCCTGGTCCAGAATGCGATGCACTGGCACGGACACCCGCTGGAGGAAGCGAGGCTGTGGGTGCACCAGGCCTGCATGTCTCCCTGTCCGCCTACGAAACACGGCAATCAGCCTTTCCGCATGGCCGCTGCGACGGCCAACTGCGCGAAGATCGTCGAATACGCCCTGAATAACGGCTACGACAACGTGGTGGGCATGCAGATGGGGCCGAAGAGCGGCGATCCGAGGGAGTTCACCGATTTCGAGCAGCTCTTCCAGGCATGGGTCAATCAGATGGAATGGCTGTTCAGCCTGCTGGTGCGGACCGTGAACTTCGGCCGTTTCATGGACCCGGAATTCTACGGGCGACCCTTCCTCTCGGGGATTTCTGAGCGCTCCGTGGAATCGGGGCTCGATATCTGTAGCCCGGAGGGCGAGCGCGGGAATGCCTGGATCACGGCCTTCACGTGGGTGGAGAACGCCGACAGCCTGGCAGCCGTCAAGAAGCTGGTCTTTGATGACAAGAAGTACACCATGGATCAGTTGGTTACCGCCATGCAGGCGAACTGGCAAGGCTACGAAGAGATGCGGCTCGACTTTGTCAAAGAGGCGCCTAAGTGGGGCAACGACGACGACTACGTGGACGACATCATGATCCGTTGTCTGCGGGAGTGTGCTCGCTTCTCCAAGGTCCTCAAGTGCCCGAGTGGAAACAACTGGCCGATTCTTCCGGAGAACGTGAGTGGAAACATCCACTACGCGAACATCGTCGGACCCCTTCCGAACGGACGAAGGCTCGGCGACGCTCTGTACGACGGCGGAATCTCTCCCGGGCCGGGGCTGGACAAGAAGGGGCCCACCGCGGTGCTCAAGTCCTGCGGAAAGATCGACCACGTGGCGGACGGACGTGCCTTCCTGCTGAATCAGAGGCTTTCTCCCACCCAGCTCGATGGGGAGAAGGGCTACCAGCTCTGGAAGGCTTACATGAAGACGTGGGCCGAGCTCGGTTTGGATCACGTCCAGTTCAACATGGTTTCGGACCAGACCCTTCGGTCGGCGCAGCAAGATCCGGAGAAATACCAGGAGGTGATTGTTCGGGTGGCCGGCTACAGTGCTCACTTCGTGGACATCAGCCGGAAGACGCAGGACAACATCATCCAGAGAACCGTACAAGGAATTGGCTGAAACAGGGAACCCAGGATACGGAGGGGGAAGCCCTTCCTCCGTATCCTATCATTCACTTTCTTGAGGATCAGGAGGACATCATGAAATGCATTGCATGTGGGCACGAGGCGGAGCTGAAGGATTTCCGGTATCTGTACAACGCGCGCATCGACGCCTCGATGACCCTGCGACAGTGCCCTCAGTGCCAGGAGTGGTTGGCGATAAATGAACTCACCGGTGAGGTTGAACAGAAGGTGGGTGCGGGTGAGGCGCCGTGGGGGAAGTCTGCAGGCATCGAAGATCTTGCAGAGGATACACAATAAGGGGCCTGTAAAGGAGTCGATCATGGATCTTACTTGTCGCACGTGCGGGTTTTCGGGCGATCACGGCGAGTTCAAGCGCCTTTGCGCGAACTGCTGACCCGCCACCGGAGAGTCTGATCTCCGGCAGTGCCCCAGGTGTGGGGCCGAATGCGTGTTTTCCCGTACCGAGTCTCTTGAACAAGAGCCGGACCAGATGAAGGAACTCTCCAGGCGGCTGGCCGGCATTGAGAAGACATCGGATCCGGCCGTCTTGGAGGAGGCGAGAGGGCTCCTGACTAGACTGCACAGCATGAACAGGCGGTGGAACATCCCTGAACTGAAACAATTTCTGCTACAGCGTCAGAAAGAGCTGTTCTATTAGGGATCAGGGATCAGGGGTCGGGGGTCAGGGGCCTCCCTTCACCACCGTCCCGCAAGTAGGAGTGCGTGGAAAGGTGGGCGGCCCCGAGGCAGTTTTCGACTGTGGGAGCCCTCTCCACCGGGAGATAGGCTTGCTCGAGTTTGCCGTTTTCCCAGGAGTAGGGGCTCCCTGCAAAATCACCCCATAGACGTTTCTCACCCGCCGCGAGGGACAGGATGAAGGAACCGACGGAAAGAGAGGGAAGATGAGCGGATTTGACGCAGGCTTGGCCGTGCCGGATGCGGAAGAGCATTTTTTCCTGCCCAGACACGTGATCGAAAATCTGGAGAGGATCAAGCTCCTGGCCCAACGGCACCCGGTCAACATTTTGGTGGCTGGGAAACAGGGATGCGGAAAGTCGACACTCGTTCGGCAGTTTGCGGCCCGGAACAAGAGACCTCTGGCCAACTTTCAGATCGGGATTCTGTCCGAACCGGGCCAGCTATTTGGGGAACACCGGCTCAAGGATGGGGAAACCTACTACCAGGAGTTTCTCTTCCCCAAGGCGATCCAGACGCCGGGGTGCGTGATTCATCTTGAGGAGATCAACCGCCCGGAACACCCGAAGGCCCTGAATATGCTGTTTTCGGTCCTTGCCGAAGACCGGAAGGTGTGGACGGATGAACTCGGGTTGATGAACGTTGCGGATGAGGTAGTTTTCTTCGCGACGCTGAACGAAGGCGAGGAGTTTGTGGGGACGGAAATGCTGGATGCCGCGCTTCGAGACCGATTCTATGTGAGCCTGCTCGACTATCTGCCACCCGAAGTGGAGACGAGGGTATTGTATCTGAAAACGGGCATCGATGAAGCGGACGCCCTGACCATCGTCAACGTGGCCAACAAGCTCCGAAGCAACACCCAGGAACCGATGGTCGTGTCCACGCGGCACACCCTGATGATTGCGGAAATGATGGCCGTGGGCGCTTCCTTCGAGGGGGCCTTTATCAACAGCCTTCAAGTGAGCCGGGACGTCCTCGAGTCGGTGCTGCTTTCCCTGCACGTGGAACTCCAGCTTGCCGCGAAAGGGGACGGCAAGATGTACGAGCTCTTCTAGCTCTTGGGAGGAGGTAGATCGATGAAGATCAACGAGAAAGTAATGGGGTACCTGCAGGCAGAAGGAAGATCGAATGTTCTTGCCACCACGGACAAGTCGGGCAAGGTGAACCTGGCGGTTTTCGGATCCCTTGCGCTGGCCGATGACGCAACGGTCATTGTCATGGTGGGAGACAACCGAACGTATGGGAACCTGCAAGAAAACCCATCAGCGAGTTGCCTGGTGACTCTTCACGGAAAGACAGGCATGCAGCAGGAAGGGTGCCGTCTTTACCTCAAGGTACGGGCCATCGAGGATGAGGGGAAGATGTTTGACGAGATCAAAGGGAAAGTGAAGGCGAAGGTGGGGGATGCGGCGGAGATGCTCAAGCATCTCGTTTGTTTCGACATTGAAGAAGTTCGGCCCATTCTGGACATGGGGCAGGGCGTCTAGCGTCGAGTCTTGTAGAGGAAGGAGTCTGGGAGAATGTCGGTACACTGGAATGTGGGCTATATCGTGCAGAAGCGAGCGGACATGTCACCCGACAAGCCAGCGATTATCTTCGAAGACGAGCCGGTCACGTACAAGGAGCTGAACGAAGGAGTGAATCGGGCGGCCCATTTCCTGCGTAAGCGCGGCATACGGAACGGCGATCGGGTGTCGGTGATCCTATTGAATTGCGTGGAGTTCCTGGAGGTGTATTTTGCCTGCGCCAAGCTGGGGGCAATTCTCGTGCCTTTGAACCACCGGCTGGTGGGTCCGGAGTTGGAGTATCAACTGAACGACTGCGGAGCCAGGATGGTGGTCTTTCATGATGCCTTTGTAGACAACCTGGACCAGATTCGCGCTCGGTTGAAAGCAGAGGGAGACAAGTTTGTCTACATGGCGAGCGGCAGTTCTTCGGGAAACGGCTCGGAGTTGCCCTCGTGCCCGGCATGGGCCGGGGATTATCACGAGTTGACCGCGGACCAGCCGGTGCGTGAGCCGGTGCCAGAGAACCCCGTTCCCTTCGATGCTCCTTTGGCGATCGTGTACACCTCCGGCGTGACGGGCAATCCGAAGGGTGCGGTGCTGACCCAAGAGCAGACGTTCTTCAAGAATTTCCAGATCGCCTTTTACACAGAGGCCCGGCCGGACGATGTGTTCGTAGCTCAGATGCCGCTCTTTCACTCCGGAGGGCTGTTCATCGTGGCCACACCGTCCTTGTGTGCCGGGATGACGATGGTGATGCGCAGGGGGTTCAACCCGGCCGAGTTCGCAGAGGACATCGAGCGCTATCGGGGTACGATTGTGCTGGCCCTGACGACCATGTGGCGGATGATCCTGGAGACGGGGAAGCTGGACGAGACGGACGTGAGCAGTGTGCGCTGTGTGCTTGGGGGCGGGGAGAGAACTCCTCCCAGCCTGTTCGAGGACCTGGCAAAGCGGGGGCTTCACCTGCGGCAGGGCTTCGGACAGACCGAGAACTCGGCGATGATGATGTTGCCCAAGGAAGACATCCAGCGAAAGATGGGGTCCATCGGAAAGCCCGGTTTCTTCACGGACATCTGGATCAAGGGCTCGAACGGGAAGCGGGCCGCTCCCGGGGAGATCGGAGAGATCGTGGCCAAGGGCCCGACGGTGATGAACGGGTACTGGAACCTGCCGGAGGCGACGGCAAAGGCGCTCGTGGACGGGGTGTTGCACACAGGGGACCTGGGGTACATGGACGAGGAGGGGTACTTCTACATCGTGGACCGTGCCAAGGACATGTACCGGAGCGGGGGGGAGAATGTGTATCCCGCGGAGGTGGAGAAGATCCTGGCAGGGCACCCGAAAATCTCCAACGTAGCGATTATCGGTGTGCCGGACGAGAAGTGGGGGGAGACCGGGATGGCGTTCATCGTGCCCGCCCAGGGGGCGACGGTCGCTGAGGAGGAGGTGTTCGAGTACCTGGAAGGCAAGGTTGCGAAGTTCAAGTATCCGAAGCACATCAAGTTCATGGACGACCTGCCTCTGACGCCCACCATGAAGGTCAAGAAGGCGGTGCTGAAGGAAAGATTTGCAAAAGAGGGAGAGGGCAGGGCGGCCCGGGCCGGTGCGGATCGGGCGAGGCCCGGTTGAGGCAGATAAATGGTTCACGTCCCCGAAAATGGGACTGCAATTTCCCCAGTTCTGGGGATGCAACGCATAGGGACGAGCAGGGTACAATGTGTCTGTTTTACCTTGGCAAGAATGCTGGTTGAAGAAGACGAGCGAGCGTCGAGCGCGATGACGCATCAAGAGAAGGGGGAATTGATGAGACTTGCGAAGATTATTTCGATCTGCCTGCTAGGCATCTGGCTGTTTTCCTGTCTGGGTTCCACGGCCTCGGCAGATGTGGTGGTCGGTGACGTAGTCGACAAGTCGAACTGGGAGAAGGTCGAGGGGTTTCTTCCGGACGCGCTTCTCGGGTGGTTGAAGAAGGGCGAGTTCGAGATGAAGGTGGGGGAGCTGAACTACGACCCGAACGAGTATAGAAACCCGGCGGCCGTGCTGTCCCTGGACGCGAATGAGGGCAAGTACGCACTGGACGCAGAAGACATGATTATCGACAAGGCCACGGGAGAGCTTCCGGTATATATAGAGGGCATTCCCTTTCCGGAAAGGGACATGGATCTGAAAGATACGCAGGCCGGCGCCAAGATCATGTACAACAAGGCTTACGGCACGTATGTGCAGGGCAACGAGAAGTTCCCCTTTGGCACCATATGGCTCAGCCGCGACGGCGGGTTTGAACGAGAGGTGCATTGCGAATGGCAGCAGTATCCCCTGGACGGATATGCGGGACACAAGGACCAGAAGAACAAGGAAGGTTACGAGAGGTTCGCTCTGATTCGTGTCCTGGCCCCTTTCGATATCGCGGGCACGAACATTCTGCTCATGCGGTATCGAGGCATGAAGTCGGATACCACCCTCGCGTATGTTCCAGCCATCCGACGGGTGAGGCGCATGAGCCCGGCGAATCGCTCCGACTCCTTTATCGGTTCCGATGCGTGTGTAGACGATGCATGGTGTTTTGACGGGAAGGTCACGGCCTTCAATTGGGAACTCCAGAGGAAGCAGGAAGCCCTGATGCCCTACCTGGACGAGAACCCGCAGCCGCTGGTGAAGGGCAAACTGGACTCCTGGAAGACCGGAAAGGACATGAAGCAGATCGAGTACGGCTATCAGGACGAAAAATGGCAGGGTGCGCCTTGGATGCCGACCAACCTGGTGTGGGTGAAGCGGCCGGCCTACGTGATCAAGATGACCCCGAAGGATCCGTACTACAATTACGGGACCCAGCACATGTGGGTCGATGCGGATATCAACCTGATGACCACTTACAAGATCATCCACGATCGGGCCGAGAAGTACTGGAAGGTGATGTGGTACTCCTACTCCGCTTTCGCGAGCCCGGACGGCGCAATGAAGCTCATCTGCGGGAGCTCGATGGTGGCCGTGGATGATCGTACGAATCACGGGACGATCATACGGTTCCCCGAGCCGAACAACACCTGGACCTTCTACGCGAAACTGGACAAGAACAACTATTCCCTGGGCGGCTTCCAGAAACTCTGCAAATAGGCTCGAGCGAAAGCCTTTGGAACGCTCTTTGTTTTTCTCTCGCTTTCTCCGTGTGGTGCAGTATGTGTTTATCCTAGCGATACGGTAGAAGGTGTCCGAAAGTCCAGTGAAGACCTGACTCAAGGGGGGGGCACGAATATGGACGTTAGGAAACGGGTTTGGATCGGGATTGCGGTAGTGGGCCTGCTGGTGGCGCTGGCCGGCGGTGCCGAGGCCTTCTACGTGGACGAAGAAGGCACGCTTTCGGTTTCTGCCAAGCTGTCGACAAGGGTCTCGTTTCGGCTTCAGGACGCGGAAAAGAATGGCTACAGCTACCCGCGGGACGTTAAGGTGGGGGATCTGGTCCAGTGGCGAAACCTGGCTCTCATCGAAATCGATCATGATCTGGAGAACTTGACCGAGGAACTGGACATCCTGTGGCCCCTGAAGAAGCTCGAGATCCAGGCCAAGTACCACATCGTGGCCCGCTTCATGTACGAGGCGCTGTATAACGTCGGGTCCCAGGGGTTCAAGGACGTCCGGGATAATGACAAGGAGAATATCGACAATTTCAAGCAGGCCTACGACCTCTGGGAGGCATACATCGATTTCTCCCGGGGGCCCGCCTTTCTGCGGATCGGCCGCCAGATCCTTGGATGGGGAGAAACGGACATCTTCCGGCTCCTGGACATGATCAACCCGTTGGACAACACCTTCGGCGGCCCCTTCGAGGACCTGGACGACCGGCGGATCCCGCTCTGGATGTTGCGGGCCAGTTACAACCTGGGCACAGTGGGTCCGCTTTCGTCACTGACCCTGGAGGGCTTCTGGGTGCCGGGCTCCATAGACGCCAAGGTATCCCCCTGGGCTCCTTTCGGTACCCCCTACATGGCGCCGGACCCGGAGGTGGAGATCTACAACAGGATCTACATCAATTCGCCGGAAAAGAAGATGGGCCACAGCCGCTGGGGTGCGCGTCTCCAGTGGCTGCTCGGGCCCGACATGAACTGTTCCATCGCCCATTACCAGTCGTTTCTTGACCTGCCCACCACCAGCTTCGCTCTCAAGGAGTCGGTGGACGGCCCGCTCTTGGACTTTGCCAACATCATCGTCAACGAAGACTACCCAACGGTGCAGGTCACCGGCGGGAGCATGACGTACTGGGAGTCCATGACGAACATCGTGTTCCGGGGCGAGATTGCCCAGTTCTGGGACGAACCCACGGTGGAACTCTCGAAGAGTGCGCGTTTGCTCCAGGCGGACGTGATTCCCTTGCCGCCCCTGGCACTGGATGCTCTGGCCGTCTTCGCGGGCGAGGACCCCCGCTCCTTCGGTTTCTACGGGATCCCCCTGAGCCCCCAGCAGCCCATCATTCCGAAGCGGGATGTTCTTCGATGGATGATCGGCTTCGACAAGCAGATCTGGTTGCGGAAGCTGAACAAGTCGAGCATGTTCTTCACCTCCTTCCAGTACTTTGGCCAGTGGGTCCAGAACCATCAGGACGATATGATCTTCCCCACAGCCATCCCGGACAAGTTCGTAGCGTGGGACGGGAGGCAACCGCAGACGCCATATACGGTCAACAGCATTACCGGCGAGCCGGTTCCGGACATGACGGAGATTACGCACATAAAGAAGA
>Ga0180434_10003747_pt1 | contig 19130 bp, 18 predicted proteins | sample SS_ome_7_FD_132453 | JGI IMG/M metagenome (GOLD analysis project Ga0180434, IMG submission 132453) | Hypersaline lake sediment archaeal communities from the Salton Sea, California, USA - SS_1_D_2 metaG | ecosystem: Environmental > Aquatic > Non-marine Saline and Alkaline > Hypersaline >...
ACCCGCTCACCCGGCTGGAGCCATGCCCCGACTTCGCCGCCGCCGTGAAAACGCGGGGCCATTGGCGGTACACCGCCCGGGCGGACGGCTTGCATCCCGCCGCCGACCGTGCCGCCGCCGTGGAAGATCGCGGCCATGCCGCCGGTGACCAGGTTCGTCATGATCTGCTGGTAGGCAATCTTGGCCATGTCGAGGGCCACGTTTTTGAGGGCGTCGCCCAGATCGCGCGCCTCGAAGACGGCGTCGGACAATGCCCCGACGAGCCCGTCCCGCATCGACTTGGCCACCTCGGCCCCGATCTCGCCGAGCGTGGCCAGCTCCTCCCGCATCTGGGCGATCCCGGCCCGAAAACCGCCACCAAAGCCGCCCGTGGCGATCTGCTCGGCCCGCGCGAGCTGCTCGCTCTGCTCGCGATACCACAGATCGACGATCTCTTGATTGAGCCCCCGGATCTCCTTGTACCGGGCCAGCTCAGCATCGAGCAAGTCGCGGCGCACGTTCCATGACTCGGCGTGACGCCGATCAATATCGTCGTACATCCGGCGGAAGGCGGCCGTGACGTCCATCTCACCTTCCGCCGCTCCGTCCGTGCCGACGGGATGGGTGCCGAACGGCATCCCATGCCGACGGAACTCCGGCGCCTTGGCCTGCTCAAGCATCGCATCGATGGCGTTGTAGAACCGGGCCTCCTCCCGCATCTTGTCGAGGGCGAGGTCAAAATCCTTTTCCCATTGCGATGTGGGATCCTTCGCCGGCGGGACGCCGATCCCGAATTCCGTCGGGTGTCGCTGCCCCGGCAGATTGAAGCGAGGTCCCGCCCGCGTGGCGGCCCCCGTAGCTCCGGGGATCCCGCCAAACCCCATTTCGGACCAGGATTGTAAAAAAGTATCCATGGAGGATTGGGCGTCGGAGGTCGCTGCACTGAGTACTCGCATCCCCTCCGCGGCATTAGCCAGCTCCTGGGCGAGCTTCTCCAGCAACGTGACCGCCACGTCCGCAATGGGTGTGCCCAGCGTGACCTTGAGCTCACTCCATCGCTGCTTGAGTTCATCGAGCCGCTGGCGCGACGTCTCCGCGACCTTATTGAATGCCTCCTGACTGCGGCCGGCACTGTCCATGATGAAGGCGTAGTCATCGGCCAGGGCCGAGGCATTTTTGATCTGGGCCGCAAAGCCGACGAGACCACGAACCGAGGGCATCAGCTCCTCGAGCTGCTCGGCATTGGCATCCCGCAGTTTTTGCATTACCTCGATCAAACCCGCACCCCGGATGGAATTGGCCGTCAGCTCAAAACCAAGCTCGGCCGCCGCCTGGCGAGCCTCTTTCGTCGGGTTTTTGAACGTATTGAGAATCGAACGCAGTGCCGTCATCGCGATCTCGGCGTTGATCCCCGCCCGTGTCATCGTGGCAATACTGGCGCCCATCGCCTCCATATCCACATCGAGCACGGCTGCCAGGGAACTGACCGTCCCGATATTTTGCGCCAATTCCTCGAAACTGATCACGCCGCGCTTGACTACGGCGTGCAAGAAATCCGTTACGCGGGTCGCTTGCGAGGCCTCAAGCTGATAGGCATTGAGCAGACCGACCATCGCCTTCGTCGTCACGGACGCGTCGGTGAATCCGCCACGGGCGGCCTTGACCGATGCTTCCAGGACGGTCATTGCTTTTTCAGCGTTGATCCCGGCACTGAGGATGTCGTACGTACCCTGCGAGAGCGACTCCGTGGATTCGCCATAGGCCCTGGCCAAGGTGCGGATTTGTGCCGTCAGGCGTGGCAAATAATGCTCAGATTGCGCAGTGAGCATCGTATTGACCTTCGCCATGCCGTATTCAAAGTCGACCGCTTCGCGCGTCACCGCTTGGAAAATGCGAACGAGACCCTTGGCTCCGTAGTATACGGCACCGACCTTGAGTACCGCCTTATGCAATGCGAGACTTTGCCGCTGCATGCTCCGCATCGACTGGTTCGCCCGCCGTGCGCCTCGCTCAAAAGCGCCCGACTCCAGCGATAGACGGCCTACGCGATTGGCAAAGATCGCCATGTCAGATCATCCTTCGGGCCGTTCGACCCCGAAACTCTTGGCGATACGAGCAAACAGGGCTTTGGTTTCGGCCTCGGTCCTGCCGGTAGTCTCGGGCTCGGCCTCGGGTTCGTCGCCTTCCGGCGGCGCGAATATCTCCGGTTTGGAAATTTCCAGCAGCCCGCCGATCGGCTCGATCGTCGCATAGAGCATCAGCTCCTGGCGTCGCCTGGCATCGAGGACGGCCAGCAGGTAGTCGGGGTGCGGATAGCCCAGATGTATCGCTATTCGCCACCACCAGCGTCGCCAGCCGTCCTCTCGGAGTTTTTTGCTTCTTCATCCCTGGACTCCTCGGTCAGGAGGTTCAGGTCCTGTGCCGCCTCCATGATCCGGATCAGCACCCGGCGGCCTTCATGGCCACGGAAGACCTGCTCGATCTCGTCGGGCGTGAACAGCGGCTGATTGTCGCCGCCTACGATCGAGGCGGCCGCCCACTCAACGCACAAGCGGTTCTGGGCAGCCCACGTCATCGTCAGCTCATCGGCCTCGCCGTCGGTCGTATCAATCTGGCCATCGTCGGGTCGCTCTTCGGGTCGCTCTTCGGGTGGCGTATCGCACGTGTAGAGAACGCCGTCGTCCGTATCGTCCGGCTCGAGTCTGGGCTTGGGTTGCAGGAGATGGGTATACAGGTCCTGCAATCGCCCGTAGGCCTGTGGGCCGATCGCGGCGATCTGTAGCGTGGCCCCCTCGCCCATTTCGGGGACAGGGACCTCCCGCGTGGCCGGCGGCAAGGCGGCAATGATCTGCTCTTTCGAGAGCATAACACTCCTTTCTGATTAGCTGGCCGAGCTCGACGGGCTGCTCGACGTACTCGTTGACGGACTGCTGGAGGCCGACGTCGACGGACTGGACGTCACGCTCACGCCGCTCGAATCGGTGTACGTGACCTTGCCGGTCGTGCGGACCGAAAACTCACACATATGCGCTTCGCGAGGACTGCCGAAACCGGGCCAGTCCAAACTGGCGATGTAGCCGTCGACGCTCAGTGTCGGGGCACTGGCACCGCTCGGCGTAGCCATAGTGATCAAGAGCGTGCCCTTGCGGGCCGCCAGGAACTTGTCGTTCAGGGTGTCGTAATTCTCTTCATGGCCCGGCTGGAAGACACAGCCGAATCGCGGCTCGCCTTCATTCAATCCGCTGGTGATGTACTCGACCGCCTCGTCGTCGGAGTCACACGTGAAGATCTCCATGAACTCCCGGACACGCGACCCGTTGAAACTGATCAACTCTCCGATGGTCACGCCGTCGAACGAGCAGGTCAGCCCCCATGCCTTTAATGCTTTCGTTGCCGCCAAGATGTCTCCTTTCTATGCCTCGTAACAAATGATCCAATCCTGCCGCTTGCCGTAGACGGTTTCGGCCTCGGCCCGCTCGTCGATTTCCCAGATGTCCCCCTCGTCGGCGATACTGCAATACCGTACGGTCACACTGCCGTGTGAACCCGAGGCCGCCGATAGCGCCGTCCGCACGACCTCGGCGAGACTGCGGGCCGCCGCCGGCGTGGCCGCCCAGCAGTTGACCTGTACGCGGTCCTCGCGCGGTCCGATGTGGCCGTCGCAGGTGACCTCATCGTCGCTGCTGATCTGCTGGTAGATGATCGCCGGCACCGCTTTGCCCTGGGCCCGGTGGATCGGCGAAATCCGCGGCGTCCGCGAGCCGCCGACCAGGGCGGTCACGGCCGCCGTTTCGGCCAGGATGTCGAAGATCGCCGCTTCCAGACTCATGCATACCTCGCTCGAATCACCTCGCGGAGGATCCCGGCTCGCAACTCACGGGCCAGGATCCGCTTGGTCTCATTCTTCGTCGCATCGGCCGCCGGCCGCAAAAACGGCCGAGCCGCCGATTCTTTGTCCATGCCGTGACCGTATTCGATGGCGGCCGGGATAAACGTCTCTTTGCCGGTCTTGGCTGGGTGAGTGAACTCAGGCACATCCGAGCGGATCTGCACGTGGATCGAGTACCTCCCCCGCTTCTGCCGCCGGGCGGCGCGGCGGACGATATTCGCCGCCAGCAGTGCGCCCATCCGGCCGCCGACGCGGGCGACGGCGTTGATCTTCGCCTGCTTGAGCAGTGGGCCCTGGGCCTGGCGGACCGCGTGCCGGACGACCCGCTTCTGCACGCGGGTCGGCAGCGTCGCCAGGTTCCGCTCCACTTCCTTCGCGCCGTCAATCATAAATCCTGCCATGGTATTCCCTAACTCGGGCTGCTTGACGGGCTCGCGCTGGGCGAGGCCGATACGCTCGTTGATGGACTGCTCGATATCGAGCTGCTCGGACTGGCCGAGGCCGATGGACCCTGGCTCGGAACCTCGATACATCGCATGCGGATCTCGATATCCTGCTCGTCGATATTGCGGACATCCTTGATATCCCAGGTGCGCGTCCCGTAGAGTACGCGATGGCCCGGCTGGACGCCGGCATAGTACCGGATTGTAATCTCGTGCGTCATGGTCGACCGGACCTGTTCGGCGGCGATCCGCTCATGGCCACTGAGCGTCCGCAACCGGGCCCAGACCGTCGCGTACGTCGACCAGGTCTTGCCCGGGTGCCCATCCGACCCGAGGCTCTCGGTGTAGTGCTGGAGCGAGATTTTATGATCTAGCAGTCCGGCTCTCATATTCCGATCAACCGATGGATACCCAAAAGGCTGTGTGTCAGCGGCACGTCCGAGAGCGTTGTCTCGATACTGGCCTCGCGATGCTCGTACAGGTGCGCTACGGCCAGTAGAATCCAGTGGCGTATCTCTTGGGGCACGTCCGAGGCCGCCGTCCCGTATCCGGCCGTGTACGTGACGGTCACGGCGTTCATATCGTCGCGGATATCGGGGTAGTCCTCGCCATAGGCCGGCTGGACACGGCCCGGCACGGTGTCGGTGTCCACGTCATACTCGGCGCTCGACCAGGTCTGTGTCGCGCCATCCGTGTCGATGTATTGGATACTGGTGATGCCGACCAGTGGCGACCATTCCGGCCGGATCACTGTCGGAAAGGCATCCAGATAATCGATGCAGGTCTGGGTCAGCAGTTTGCGGTGCAAAAGTTCCTCGGCGTAGCTGGTAGCCGCGTCGATCAGGCGGTTGATCAGCGTATCCTCGTCCGTGCCCGTAATCCGCATCTGGTCCTTGGCCTCAGATAGCGTGACCACCCGCGTCGTATCTGAATAGGTCTCGCTCTCGCGGTAGGTGTTCCCGTCGTAGACGTACTCGACGCAATACGTATAGGTCAGGCCGTCGGCCGGGGCATTGAACGAGTACTCGTATGTGCCCGTGTCGACCTTGGTCATGGCCGTGCCGTCGGCCACGACGACGGCGTCGTTATCGTTGCGCTTGACGCCGTAGGTTCCAGTGGCGTCGGAGAGCACGGCTGAAGTCACGTCGGTTGCGACGTCGTCAATCTCAAAAACGAATTGCAGTGTGATCGACATATCTGTCAGACTCCCGATAACGTGACTGTGGCACCGGCCGGGCGATGGACGGCGACAAGTTGCATGTGGGCATGAACGCCATGCCCCTGGCGGGCACTCAGACTGACGCTGCGGATCGACGAGGTCGACGGGCTGGCACTGATCGAAGCCGACGGACTGGCGGACAAGGAGGCGGATGGACTTGCCGAGATAGACGCCGAGATCGACGCCGATGGTGATGCACTAACGCTGGCACTCGGGCTGGCCGAGACGGAGGCCGACACGGATGCCGACGGCGAGGCACTGATGCTAACGCTTGGGCTGGTCGATACGGAGGCCGAAATCGAAACCGACGGCGAGGCACTGATGCTGGCACTTGGGCTGGTCGATACGGAGGCCGAAATCGAAACCGACGGCGATGCACTAATGCTCGCACTCGGACTGGCCGATACGGAGGCTGAGATCGAGGCTGACGGGGACGCACTGATGCTCGCACTCGGGCTGGTCGATACGGAGGCTGAGATCGAGGCTGACGGGGACGCACTGATGCTCGCACTCGGGCTGGTCGATACGGAGGCCGAAATCGAAACCGACGGCGACGCACTGACGCTGGCGCTCGGGCTGGCCGAGATCGAGGCCGACGGTGAGGCACTGACGCTCGCGCTTGGGCTGGCCGATACGGACACCGACGGTGAGATACTGACGCTCGCACTCGGGCTGGCCGATACGCTCGCCGATACGGACGCTGACGGCGATGCACTGATGCTTGATGATGCTGAGGGCGAAGTCGAGGGGCTGGCCGATAGGGAGGCTGAGATCGAGGCTGACGGGGATGCACTGATACTTGTACTTGGGCTGGTTGATATCGAGACCGATGGGGACGCACTGATGCTCGCACTCGGGCTGGTCGATACGGAGGCCGAGATTGAAACCGATGGACTGCTGCCACCAGCGTCCGTGGCGCCGGCCCACAGCTCGATCGGCTCGGTGCGGAACATCTGGTAGGGGTCCTGGTACAGGCTGCGGATCTCGGCGGGGGAGAGGGTACGGTCAAATAGCATCGCGCTGGCGACATCACCATCGAGGCAGTTCTCACTACGGTTGGCCGCACCAAGCGAAAACTCATTGGCGGCCGAATCACCCGGCAGGACATCGTGTGTGCCGCTAGTCAACAGGAGGCCATCGTAGAAAATCTGGACATATCCCGTACTTTTGTTGATGGTCGCGGCGAGATCGTGCCATGCGCCATCACTGATCGTACCGCCTGTGTCAGTGTCCGCATAATCATAATCGGTCCCATCCCCGTAAAACACCAGGATATTGCCTTGGCGATCATCCTCAAATGCCAGTTCGTACGATAGATATCCGCGACCCATGGGACTCTGTCGATCTGTCCCGTTTGTCGAGCGAAACCGTACCCACATAGTCAGAGTAGTGGTCAGTATCGGCGCGTTAAAAAAAGAGGCGTTATCCGTGTTCGCGCGCACAAATACCAGACCTCCCGGAACCCACTCTGCGCCGTCGATGGTGAGATCGTATTGTTTAGTGTTACTAAATGCCTTCCCCCCCGCCCCCTCGTTTAGGAGCCACGCGCCCACCAGTCCCCGGGCTAGGGGATGATTGCGGTCGGGTTGCGTCCCCACCGGCGGCTTCCAATACGGATTCAGAAGCCGGGTCCGGCCCGGGGTAATCATTGTCGGGCTGTATGGGGTGACAATACGCGCCACGAACTAGCTCCCAGGTACGTAGGTCTTCGGCGTCGCCTTCAGGGTCCAGCCGGCCGAGAGTGTCTGGCCGGTCTTGTTCTCCAGGTAGAACTTGCACTCCTGGCTCAATGGCACATTGGGAAACGGGTAGTACGCCGCCGTGCTGGCGGGAATCGCCACGACGCCGACCAGGACGTGCGGAAACGACGACGATGGTGCAACCGCGTCGTTCGTACCGTCGATGTTCTGGTCGCACCGGTACAGATTGACCGTCGCGTTCGATGGGGCACCGCCCAGGTCGCACTTGAGCACGAAGTCGGCCACCGGGTAGTCGCTATGGTTCGTGCTGGAGAGCGTGGCGTCATCGGCGGCCACGAAGGCGTCACTGGCCGCCGAGGCGCCCGAGGCCTCCAGTGTCACCTGCGATGCATAGGTCCATTCCGTTTCGTTTGCCATGGATCACCTCCGTTAGCCGGTTGCAAACATGTTTACAAACTGCGCAACGGCCCACAGAATGTCGTTATCCGTGGATGCGCCATTGATCGTGCCCAGGCCGATGATCGGCCACATAAACTTGTCGGCCTCGGCCTTGGTCTTCTCTCCGCTGATCACGGCGTTGGCCCAGACCAAACGGTTTGCGTGATTGTCGGTCCCCACGTCCTCGCCCAGGATCTCTTGGGCCTTACGGGCAATCGCCGTGGTCACCTTGTTCCGCAGGTCCGCGTCCGCATATCTCAGGTTGTAATCTTCGAGTAGCGTCCCCATCGATTGTCACCTCATGCCAAGTGTAATTATGATTTCCCGTGTGATAGCACAGCTTGCTCACGTCGTGGTCGCAGTACCATGGGACCCCCGCCTCCTCGAGCTTGTGACCGAACGCCGCATCTTCGGTGCTGTAGGAGTGACTCTCTAGATCGTAGCGGAGCAAGAACCACGGCCGTTCCACCCGTTCGAAGACGCTCCGCTCCACAAGGCAGAAACCAAAGCCCGTGTAGTACGCCGGCTCGATCCCCGTGCTCTGCTCGGTCGTGACAATTCGCTGCTGCCTGTCCGGATGCAGGGCGGTAAAACCCTTGCCCTTGACGCGAATCGGGTAGTTGGCCCCGACGATCGGCTGGCGACGTGATGCCAGGATATGCAGGGCGTTGGGCGCAAAGCCCATGTCCTCGTCGCCAAACAGGAGGTGTGTGCAGTCGGTCTCCAGGGCCTCGACGACTAATCGCTCACGATTGGCCCCGATACCGGAGCCCTCGATCGGTTTATAGTCGAGCAGTTGCTCGGGGCACTCCGGCCACACACGATTCTGCGCATAGTACATGACCAGATGTACCAGCGAGTAGGTATAGCCCGTGCGGCACAGGCCGGTGGTCGGCGTCAGGATTTTGAGGTTAAACGCCATCGCCACCCCCAATATGCAGGCGACACTTGAGATCCTCGATCGTGCCCCATGGGTGCAGGGCGTTCACCGATGACCCCCTCGCCGGTTTGCGGAGCCCGTAGTTGCCACCATGGTTGATGATGTTGACGATCGGCGGGCCGGTGCGGTCCTGCATCATGGCCGGGATTTGTGGCAGACCCAATCGGGCCTCTTCCTTGCCCGGCTCAAAGACGCGATGCCACTGTCGCTCGGATGTGACGCGATTGAGCTTGGCGGCGAAATGCTCGACCAGGGTGGCCCGGTCGCCGATCAACAGTTGCATCGAGCGGCCGCCGACATTCGGCCGGTATACCCCGGCGTCGATCAGCGCATGACATCGATTCTGGTCGAACAATACGGCGCCCCGGTCCGGGCGCATCGCAAAATGCGCCGCCGGGTAAAGGACGTCGTGCTCGCACAATGCCACGTATGGCCTATCTGTCGCGATGCAACCGATCAGGATCTGCCGGATGATCGATCGGTACGACCGCCCGATGTCGCCGACGCATAGGTTCGTCCCGAAACTCAACGGATGCTGACTGACGCTGACCACCGGCAATCGAAGCTGCTCGGCCACGGTCCAGAGCTCGGCCCGGACCGACCAGGCGAATCGGCTGGGGAGATGGTTGTCGGTGTAGTATATGATGGTCAGGTCATTGGGCATTTCGCACATAGGCTTTTCTCAAGAAATACGATATTCGGATAATAGCTCACACTGCCCGGCTGGTTGTTTCGAAAGATGTCATCGACCAGAGTCTCAATGACACGAAAAGCCCCGATGGGTTTGGAGCGGTCTTGACCGGGATCGTCGCCGTTTGCGTCATCGAGTTTGCCGGCCAAATCCTCGATCACGTATAAGCCCTGCTTGGCGACGGCGGGCCAGAGCAACTCCAGGCTGCGGGCGGTCAGCTCGCATTTATGGCTGGCATCATCGATGATCAGGTCGAACGGCCCGTGTTTTTCGGTAATCCGCGAGAGCAGATCGGCGTCGTCCTGCCCGCCGATATACAGATGCCATTCAGGATGCTTGCGGCAGAGCCGGCGTTGCGTGGTGCGCCGGTCGTTGTCCAGACCGACGATCCGAGCCTTCGGGAAGGCCTTGGCCCATAGCTGCAATGACGCGCCGTGCTTGACACCGAGCTCCAGGATCCGCCGCACGCGACGGCCGGTGCAGAATCGGTCGTACAGGTGCGTGTAGTTGTGGAACCAGTACTTGTCGCTGGATTTCGTCCCCTGTTTGGCGAACTGCCGTTGCGCCGCCCGCTCGATCGGCCCTCCGCTGCGCCGGTCGACGAAGGCCCGCATGCGATTGTAATCCGCCTTGCTCGCGAAGATCCGGGCGACGATCCGCTTGATGCCGAGATGGTGGGCGATCACGACGCGCCGCTGGCCGCGTTGGAGCATCGGGGTGCCTTCGCGCTGCCACAGATCGATCGGGGCGTGCAGTCCCTCGTCCCGGAGGCTTTGAGCCAGATGGATCGCGTCGCGCATCTTTTCGAGCACGTGCCTGGCACCCCATCGCGAGACCGGATCGCGATGGTCCGGATGTAAATGCTTGACGAGATACTCGTGATAGGGCAGGCTCCGCAAATAATCGTCCGTCCATTCCTCGGGGGCCCGGGCGGCCAACACCTGCTCGATGAACGGATTGAAGGTCCGCTGGAACTCGTGGACGCCACGCGGATTGTCCCTCGGCTGCTTGCCCTCATCGGCGTAGGCCTCGTAATGCTCGTAGAGCTCGGCGACAGGCAGCGTTCGGATCCGGTAGCCATGGTAGAACTTGTAACGGTTGGTCGGCTTGCTCGCGATAACCTCACCTGCCAATACGGGTGCGGCAGGCTTGGCCTCCGTGAGTGTCGCAACCAACTCTGAGGGCGACGGCCAGCCGGATACCGACATCTTGCGTTCTTTTTTTTGAGGCCAGTTGTGGTGCATATTGGCGGCGTGCCGAATGTTGACGATCGGGCTTGCGGTTTCAAACCGTCGCCAGTGACCTTCGCGGAACGAGGCCGGCAGTGCCTTGCCGTGCTCAGGCGCCGCTGTCCAGGTCGATCGATCGGCCAGTCGCGAGCGGAGTTGCTTGATCGCCCATTTGCGATTGGCGATCAGCCCGCACTGTGATGGGTTGCCCTTGTCGATATATCCGGGATCGGCCGTATCGAGGATCGTGATACTTGCGTTGAGATACGCCCGATCGTCGCGGTCGGGGCAGAAATGCAGGTGCTCGGATGGATACAGACAATCGGATTCGCAGAAGACGACCCAATGCGTCGTGGCCGCCTCGGCCCCGATCAACATCTGTCGCAGGATGTTGTGACTGCTATAGCCGACTTCGCCCACGCAGATGTTGCGGCCCAGCGGATAGGGTTTGTGGGTCACAGAGATGATCGGGATGCCGGCCGCCGCATTCTGCAGCTCGGCGGCCGTCGTGGCCAATAGCGACGGGGCCTCCTTGTTCGCCGAGATCCAGACGATCGTGCGTGTCGGGGTATGCCAGCCGGGGACCGGTGCGAAATGCCTGAGCAGCCAGTCGAAGGATCGCCTCGCGTGCGGCCATTGGCCGTCGAGAAACAGTTTGCGGCTGCGGGCCTCGCTGCGGCGCTTCTGCTTGCGGCCCAGGGCGTAGGGGCTGCGGCCGCGATTCCAGTGCGCGTACCACGTCTTCTTGCAGTGCAGCAGGCGACCGCCCGAAAGCCAGACCTTGCAGGCGATCTCCGCGCCCTCCTGACCGAATGTCCCATGCTCGGTATCGTGCCCGCCCCAGTCGAGCCATTGCCGCCGTTCGATCAGCCAGCAGGAGCCCGAGCAGGTCATCGTCTCCGAAATTTCCTCGCCCTTCTGCTGGGCCTCCCGCTCAGGCCACGGTAGCGACCGCATCCCGCGACCGTCCTCACTTTCATGGGTGAGCCGCCGGCAGTCCGTATGACTATGCTCCCGCCGCTTCCATTGGGTCGTATCCAGATCGTAGCGGCGAGGCACGACGGCCGATCCGGGTTCCCAGGCGTCGATCAGTTTGGCGTCCATCCCCGCGTCCACGGCGCAATGAGCGTCGAGCTTCAGCAGGAATCGCCCTCTCGCCTCGCGGGCCAGCCGATTGAGCATCGGACGCATCCCGATCCGCTCGCCCGATTCGATGTAACGCACACGCGGATCCTCTACGGGCCGCGTTTGATCCGGCCCGTCCAACCCGACGAGGACCTCACGGAACCTTTGCAGATGACCGAGCAAATCCAAAATGGTCGCGCCGAGGAACTCCTCGTTTCTAGCCGGGATGATCACCGAGACCGTCGGCTCCCCTTTATCAACTGTCGGGCGCGGGGCTGAACCGAGCGCTATCGGCTGTGGCGTCACATCCCGCAGCTCCGGCGTCGTCTCGGGTTTGGGCCATGTCGGCACGGGCCAGAATTTCTCGACGATCCATTCGAGCGGGCGCCGCTGATGCTGCCATTTCCCCGAGGTCCACAGCTTGATCGAGTACCGCCTCGCGGCCTTCTGCTCTGTGCCGCTGGCGCGGTAGGGAAAATGCGGGCCGTCACCGCAGCGGAAGAAGTGCGCAAACCAGGTCTTGCGATTGACCACGTGCCGGCCGCCCGAGAGCCAGGCCTTGCACGCGATCTCCACGCCCATCTGGCCCCAGGAGCCGTGGCCTTCATCCAGGCCGCCGAGGTCCCAGAATCGCTGGTGCTCCAGGAACCAGCAGGCGCCCTGGCCGGTCATCACGTCGGCCAGCGGGCCCTGGTTTTTGGCCCAGCGGCGGTGCGCATCGAACTCGTCGGGGTACGCCAGTTCCTTGCGAAAGCCGACGTGCCGGCATTTCTGGCACGGCTGGTCCGTCCCTCGCTCGTCGTGATGGTAGCCGCACTTTTCGCAGACCCAATCCCGGTTGCCCCAGTATTGCACCCGCATGGGCTTGTCCTTGCAGTGCGGGCTGCGGAAGTACATCCAATCCGTGCGTTTCTTTCGCTTGGGTTGCCAGACGACATCCTCGCGCAGCGGGCCGGGTCGGCCGCACTGCGGGCACTTGTCGACCTGGCGGTGGTTGTTGCCGGTCCATCCGCAGCCGTCACAGACTAGGTCGTAGGCGTGGAGGTTATACATCCGGGGGATCACGATCCAATCCGGCTCGCAATCGGCCATGAGCTTGACGTCGAAGCCCTCATCGAACATCGAATGTGCATCGGTCTTGAGGATGTACCTCGCCTTGCTGATCCGGGCCGCCTCATTGCAGCTTTGCCGCTGGCCCTGCGGCGATTTATGGCGGATCACGCGAACCCGCGGGTCTTTGGGGGGCTCGGGCCCTTGGTGCTCGCCGTCGATCACGGCGATGACCTCGGTGTCCCCCCTGGCGGTGGCCAGAACGCTTTCGATCGTCTTAGCCAGAAACCACTCGTTGCGGCTCGGAATGATCACACTGACGTCGGGCATTGTGGCTCCTATGAGGCACTCGATGACGGGCTCGACGAGACTGAGGCCGAAATCGAACTGGACGGACTCGACGAGACTGAGGCCGAAATCGAGCTGGACGGACTCGAGCTGACCGATGTCGACGGACTACTGCTGATCGATGTGGACGGGCTCGAGGAAGCGATGCCGGCCGCGTCGACCACCCTCGTTTGACCTTCGACGTAGATCCAAACAGTCGCCGACCCGCTCGCGTCGACTGTCAACGCTGCGTTTGGATCGAGGACGATCGTGTCGTCGCCGAAATCCATCGAGATCGTCATCGCCCCGCCGCCCATGGGGCCGAGCACGACACGCTTGACCGCGTTCGACTCTTCCCCGGCGCCGAGTGTGACGGTGATGGATCCACCGATGCTCAGGATCAATCGCCGGATCACGAGCTCGTAGCCGGACCCCGGCGCCGCCTTGATCGTCTCACAGCCGCTGGCGTCGGCCGTACTGGCGTTGACCCGCCAGCGGCTCGTGATCGTGCCCTGGTGGATCGGCGAGATTTCCAGTGTATTCGTACTAATCGCCATCGCCTGTCACCGCCTTTCTGGGCCGTCCTCGCCGCGGCGGCGAGCTATCATCTGCGGCGTCGGTCGTGGCCTCGGATACACTCGGTTCGCCGTCGTCGTTTTTCGTGAGCACATCGGGGCTTTCGGGTTTCGATTGCGGTGTCGGCGTGGCAATCGCCCGCTCGGCCGCCGGCAATGCCGTGGCCGTCTCGACCTCGACGTGCCGTATGGGGGGACCGCCGCGGACTTCCGTGTCGGCGAGCCGAGCGGCATCGCGACTGTGGTCGGCCGCACCGTAGCCCTTGGCGATCACTCGCTTGGCCCTGGCTGTCGGCAGGCGTACGACCTCACCGGGCCCCCAATCGCTCCAGCGTTTCGTCAATCGCACGTTGGTCATTCTCATGATCGTCTTCCTTTCATTTCCACACGTTCGCGGGCTTGCCCTTCGTGGCCCAATCGTTCGTGTGCTGGTGGATCGGTTGCATGTTTTCGTCGGGCCATGTGATCATCGCCTCGATGTGTCCGATGGGGACATGGCAGGCGAGCAGGACCTGCCTTTTGTGCTTCTGGAGTTGTTTCCAGAAATAGATATCCGCGTCGACCCGTCCACTGCCCCACATCCCGTCACCGTTGGGCTGGTCCCAGAACCATGGGTGCGGGATATCGAGCAGGTGATCGACTCGCAGTACGGTCAGGCCGAAATGGCCCGAGGCGATCTGCATCGTCTCGCCCTTAAGTTCGGTAATTGGGATCTCACTGCGAACCTGACCGCTGCGGCCTGTGATGCTCATAAGGATCGGGAATTCGCCCCGCCCTTTCTGCACCGGCACGATCGCGGTGGCCTCCGGATGTTGCAATGCCAACCGCAGCAACTGCTCAACATCGTCCTTGCGAAACACGCTGTCGTAATCCATGGTTACAATCAAATCGATGCCACCGTCAATGAGCTGCATCATGCCTCGCTCGAGACACTGACCCCAAAATGCGCCTTGGGTCCGGACCAAAGGGATCCGCAGCGGCTGTAATGCCTCGAACGCGCAGCTCATGTTGTCCTGAAAACCCAGACGCGGTACGCTCATCACGGCCGCCACTCGTGCTTTCACGATGGCCACGGCCGTCGCGACTTCATCAGGATGCAAGGCCGGGCAAATGTTCGGGTCCTTCGTCCCCGAGGCAAAGCCGCGACATTCGTTGATGGTCTGCGGCGTCTCCGTCAGCGGCCAGGCTTGGACGTCATGGAAGCCGACGCTCTCTATCATGGCGCCGAGGCATTGGAGTGTCGGGACCCACCAATTCGTCGGGTTGTCCGCGTACTCGCGGCCCGGGTAGTATTCCATGACCATCTCATTGGCACTGAAACCGGCCCCGATCCCGCCTCGGTACGGGCTCGCTTCATCGAGACTGGCCGTTTCGACATACAACGCCCCTTTGCAAACGTCGGATATCTTCTGCAATGCCAACAATGGATGCTTGAGGTGATAGATCGTTCCAAAGAAGAATACGACGTCGAATGATCCGAGTGATTGGGCACTCACGTCATACGCGGATATTCCATAACGGAGACATTTCTGCCCTTTGTCGTTCTCCCAGATACACTCGCCGTCGTACGTTGCACGATCCTTTGTAAACCCCAGCGCCTCGCGGCACAGATCGAATGTCTCCCATCTGTGTCGCGACTGGTCGCTGCCGCACCTATCGCTGAAATCATCGATGGCCACGACCTCGGCGGCGCCCCGCCTGAGCGCCTCGAAGGTCCAGTAGCCATCCCACGCGCCGATATCGAGCACACGCAGGCCCGTCAAGTCGGGCGGCAGGCAATAACGATCCGGGTTGATCGGGAAATACCCAGGTGTCACAATCCCGCCCGGCAGTTCGATCTTGTGATACCAGTACGGCATCGCCTCCACTCGTTGTTGTAGCTCGTCGTGATCCATCATTTCATTCCTCGTTCGTCGTTATTGTCTGATAGGGTCGCCAGGCCGGGGCCGTGACGGCCACCGACCTGACGAACGAGATTCATCGAACAGGCCTATCCCCGCTGGAGCAGGCGCAGACCATCGGATCCGGTGGCGACAGTCCCAATGTCGGCCCCATCGGCTACCCGACTCAGCACGGCGACGCAGGCGACGCCGACCGTCTGTTTCTCCGGCGCAAAGTTCAGGCCGATGTAGCGCTTGCGACCTTTAAGATCGATGTTCATCTGGTAGACATTCTGCTTGCTGGACGACAGGGCCGGCAGGACGAAGCCCGCCGAGGTGCTCGTCGCGGACGCCCCGACGAATTGCGTGACGGCCGTACCGTCTGTGTAATCCGTCGGGTCCGTATCACTCTCGCAGACCCGCAACGTGCTGACGGCCGTGGAGGCGGCGTCACCCGTGCCAGCGACCAGGGCGAGGATACAGGTGTCGAACCCCTTCGTGTCGACGGCGTCGAACACGGTGCCCGCCGACGTCATCGTCTGGCCCTCGAACAAATTGATCACTTTGACTTCCGGTTGCATTTGTCCATCTCCTATTTCGAGATTTTGTATCCGGTTATCGTGCCCCGCCCATTCCGGGCGGGGTACATGGGGTCACGAAGTCGGAGCCGGGCCGATTAGCTGCCACCCATCGCGCAGATCACCGGGCCGTACGCGCTGTCGGTGCCGATATTGTGGTTAACGATGCAGAATCGCTGCGTCGCCCGGATGCCGATCTGGTCGTATTCGAGGTATCGATCCTCGCTGCGCTTGATCGTGATGCCTCGCCGCGAGCCCAACGTCGCGGCCAGCTTATAGTCGCCGAAAAAGAACATGATCTTGTTATTCAGCGCCGCCGAGGTGTCGTCGGTCGGCATCGCTGGCCATTCCACGATCGGGTAGCCCATGTAGGCCGGCTTGTAGACCCCATCGACACGCTCTCGCATCGTGGCCCCGCCGGCGGCCTGGATGAGTCGATCAAAGCAGGCCACCTTGGCCTGGGGGGAACAATGCCATTTGGCCCGCCGGCGGCCGTAGAGCGGCAGCTTGGACATTAGCTCCATCAAGGCCGTGTCGGTGACCTCCGACCATTGGTCCATCGACGAGCTGAAGTCGTGGTAGGCGTAGCTATGACTGCCGTCGATCGCCTTGGTTCGGATTCCGATCATCCCGCCGTAGGTGCCCGTACCGTCCCCATCGATCGCACACTGGTCTTCCTTCGTCGCGAAGGTCAGAGCCATCTCATCGATGAAGTCGTCGGCTATATTGATCACGGCGTCCTCATTGAGGTCGCTCGACATCCGGGTCAGGACCCCGAGCTTCTTCGCCGTCAGCTCAACGTGGCCCCAGCTCTTGTCCGATGCCGTAATCTCCGACGTCTCGCCGACGAAATAGGCAGTCAGGCCATCACTGCGGCGGGGAATAATCATGTGATCGCTGGTCATCGGCTGGAGACGCGCTTCGCGGCGGGCGTTGCCGTACTCCTCGCGCAGATCGATGATCGAATTCTCCGTCTCGTCCGGCACCAGGAAGCCGCCTGCCGTGTTGTCACTCTCGGTTTGGACGCGGACTTCGAACCCTTTCTGCCGTTGACACTTCTCGCGGATATCGGCCCGGCTGCCGATCGTCGCCAGCAGCCACATGCCCGACCAGTAGGCATTGCGCTCGGCGTCGGGCCCTTTGAAGGCCCGCAGTTCGCCAAACCGCATGGCCGTTGCCGGCACCGTATGGATCTTCTCGCCGGTCGTAATGACCGGCCGACTCTCCGGATCCTTCGCGGCCTGGAAACGGGCCTGGACGTTTTCGAGCCGCTCCTGTTGATTGGCTTCGTGCTCCAGTCGCTCGGCTTCGTTGAGCAGGTCCGTAATCCGTCGGTCTTCGTCGGTTGCCAGGCCACGTTCTTCCTGCTCACATTTGGCTTTGATGGCCGCGGCCTCTTCGGCTTTCGTCGCGGCCAGTTCCCGTAATTCTAGTACCGTCATCGGTAATCTCCTTTGTCTGTGACGGGGCAAAAGAAAAACGGCCGTGCAGAGGGTGTAGGCCCCTACACGGCCGTTTTCTTTTCTTGCGTCGTGCCCGCCGGACGATCAATCCCGCGTCACAAGCCCCGTATTGTCCCGGGACGTGAGTCACGCCCCGCTTCGAATCGTTCTTTCCCTAGAACACGTCTACATCCACCGCCGGCCGCGAAACTCGGCCGCGGATCACCGCCTCAGGCATCGGCCTTCGGTCGGTTGCGGTTGATGATTCGTTCGGCCTTGCGGCCCAACGCCGCCATACGGTGACGCTCCAGCGGTGTCGGCTCGGCCGATATCAACTTTGTCTTTGTGGAATCCGTCTTCTGGGCCCGCCCGGGGCCCGGGCGCTCCTGACGCCGCATCTGACCGCCACACTCCGGGCAGAGGATGTCCTTGCAATGGTCCTCGCTCTCGAGCGTATGCCCGCACTCGATGCACTCGCACATATACGCATCTGCCCGCTGTTGTCCGGCACGGATCCGGCCGAGCGATCGGGCGGCGACCGTTGTATCCGGGTACGCCGGATAGGTCACCGGGCCCACGTCAAAGAGTTGCCCGACCTGCGTGATCGTCCGCTCGGCTGTGCCGTCGTCATGGTTCTTCCACGTGTCCTCAACGACGGTAAAGGCGAACGAGCACCCTGTAATGTCCTTACGGCGGACCTCCTCAAGCGTATCACGACCGGTCGTCGTGTTCGGCAGGTCCACCTCAAAACGCAAGCCTACCGTATTCGTCGAGAGCCGCAGGGTCCCGCTCGTTGTGCGGCCCAGGAGCAGATTAGGGTCATGGTTTTTGAGTGCCCGAACATCATCTTCGAGCACCGCGTCGAACGCCTTCGGGTGGATCTTCTCCCGCCATCCGCCAAAATCCAGCGACCATTTGCCGAACTTGGCCGCATATCCGACGAGCTTCGGTTTGTCGCCCTCCTCGACCCGCAGCTCGATCTCCTCGGGCGGCAGGATGCGCCGTTCCATATTGACCGGCCCGGGCGTCGTGGATCGATCTTTTTCCCATTGGCTTTGACATACGGCGTAGCGCTGCTTCTCGTCCGGGTACTCGGTGACCATCACGTCATCGCCCATACAACGGTCGAGAAACTCCTGCTTCGTTTCGTCGTCTTTAGGTTTCGGCAAGGGCATGGCTGTCTCCTATTCTGTTGAGCAGGAGCTCGGCCAGCTCCTGCGTCTGTGATTCGCCGATCGCCCGATCCGGGCCGAGCCGCTCATCGAGGATCTCGGTCAACGCCCCGATCGCCCGCTCGACCGCGATGTCGTGGGCCGCCGCGTAGACACGTACGGCATCGATGAGGACCTCCCGGGCCCAGTCCCGATGTCGCTCCCACCATGCCGCATCCGTCTTGCGCCCGTTGGCCCGAATTTGCTTCGTTACGATTCGCTGCCAGACGCTGGCCATCAGGTCGCGATAGGCCACCCGCGCATCGTCGCTTGGGGTGGCCTTATCGCTATCTGGTATCTGTTGTGCCGGCAGTGTCCCGGCCGGTGTCATGTTCATCGGATCAAAATAGACGTCGCCTTCAGGGCCAATCGGATTCATATTCTCCTTGGCACGGATATCATTGATCGACAAAT
>Ga0180434_10003751_pt1 | contig 19125 bp, 14 predicted proteins | sample SS_ome_7_FD_132453 | JGI IMG/M metagenome (GOLD analysis project Ga0180434, IMG submission 132453) | Hypersaline lake sediment archaeal communities from the Salton Sea, California, USA - SS_1_D_2 metaG | ecosystem: Environmental > Aquatic > Non-marine Saline and Alkaline > Hypersaline >...
AGAAGATCAACAGAAGGACATGCTCGAGTACAGATCGGTCGATATGATGAACTATCCCACTGAGGCCGGGTTCGAAGAGTACCTGTTCGATTGGGAAGAGTTCAAGATCATGGCCCGGGCCACATTCAAGACCCAGTTCGGCGGCGTGCCGCCCACAAGGGAGCAGTTCAAGAAGATCAAGGAGCAGGGCTTCATGCCGGGACATAGTAGCCCCGAGGCGCTGGTGAAAACCATGGACGAGACGGGTTTCGATTACGTGGTGATCACCGACGTCAAGATGTGGTCATACCACTTCCACCACCAGATTATCATGGAGTATCCCCACGAGGACATCTACAAGATGGTGAAGAAGAGCAAAGGCAGGATAGTCGGCGGCGCCAGCTACAATCCGTTCCGCATCGACAAGAGCATCGAGGAGATAAACAAGGCGGTCAAGGAGTACGGCTTCAAGTACGTTTACATGCACCCCATCACCTTCGGTCTCGCCCCGTCGGATGCCAAGCTGTATCCGCTCTACGCCAAGTGCAGCGAGCTGGGTATCCCCGTAGGCATGCAGGTAGGCCATTCTGCGGAGCCCCTGCCCAGCTGGGTGGGCCACCCTATGGAGGTGGACAAGGTCGCCATCGACTTCCCCAACCTGAAGATCAACATGTCGCACACCGGATACCCCTGGGTTGACGAATGGTGCTCCATGATCTTCCGCCATCCCAACGTATACGGCGACATCTCGGCTTACAACCCGCGCAACCTGACCGCCGAGACGGTCAAATTCATGGACAGCAGCCGCGGCCGCGAGAAGGTCATGTTCGGCTCCAACAGCTACGGTCTGAAGCTGACAAAGGGGCAATTCCTCGATCTGCCGATCAGGGATGAGACCAAGCGCCGGGTGCTGGGAGAGAACGCCAAGGAGTTCCTCGGCCTTAATAAGAAATAGGATTCCGCTCCAAGCGAGCGTAAAAAAACAAGGAGATTTATATATGGCATATGATGCAGTAAAAATGAAAGACTGGCAGATTTCGGAAGCTGCCGAGGCCAACATGCCGACCCCCGACGAGTGGCGGGAGAAGCTGGGTCTGGAGAAGGACGAGATCATCCCCTACGGGCGAACCCCCAGGCTCGACTTCATCAAGATCATGGACCGCCTCAAGGACAGGCCCGACGGGAAATACATCGAGGTTACCGCCATCACCCCCACCCCGCTGGGGGAGGGTAAGAGCACCACATCCTGCGGCCTGATGGAGGGCATGGGCAAGCGCGGCCTCAATGTAGGCGGCGCCCTGCGACAGCCCTCAGGCGGCCCCACGATGAACGTCAAGGGCACCGCTGCCGGCGGCGGCAACGCGCTGCTGATCCCCATGACCGAGTTCTCCATGGGGCTCACCGGGGACATCAACGACATCATGAACGCCCACAACCTGGCGATGGTGGCCGTTACCGCGAGGATGCAGCACGAGCGCAACTACAACGACGAACAACTGCAGCGGCTCACCGGCATGCGCCGGTTCGATATCGACCCTACCCGGGTGGAGATGGGCTGGATCATGGACTTCTGCGCCCAGAGCCTGCGCAATATCGTCATCGGCCTCGGCGGGCGCATGGATGGTTTCACCATGCAGTCCAAGTTCGGCATCGCGGTCAGCTCCGAGCTGATGGCCATGCTGTCCATAGTGAGGGACCTCGCCGACCTGCGGGAGCGGATGGACAACATCACCGTGGCCTTCGACAAGAGCGGTAAGGCCGTCACCACCGGCGACCTGGAGGTGGGCGGTGCGATGACCGCCTGGATGCGCAACACCATCAACCCGACACTGATGTGCACGGTGGAGTACCAGCCCTGCATGGTTCACGCCGGACCCTTCGCCAACATAGCTGTAGGGCAGTCGTCCATCATCGCCGACCGCATCGGCCTGAAGATGTTCGACTACCACGTAACCGAGAGCGGTTTCGCCGCCGACATCGGCTTCGAGAAGTTCTGGAACGTCAAGTGCCGGCTCAGCGGTCTCAAGCCGCATGTCTCGGTGCTCACCAGCACCATCCGCGCCCTCAAGATGCACGGCGGCGGCCCCAAGGTGGTGGCCGGCAAGGCGTTGCCCGATGAGTACACAAAGGAGAACCTGGAGCTCCTAGAGAAGGGCCTGGCCAATATGGTGCACCACATCAACACCATCAGGACCTCCGGTATCAACCCGGTGGTGTGCGTCAACTGCTTCCACACCGACACCAAGGACGAGATCGCCATGGTGCGGAAGGCAGCCGAGGACGCGGGGGCCCGCTGCGCCGTGTCCACGCACTGGGCCGATGGCGGCGATGGCGCACTTGAGCTGGCCGACGTGGTCAAGGAGGCCTGCGACGAGGAGAACGAGTTCAAGTTCCTCTATCCGCTGGAAACGAAGCTGAGGGATCGGGTGGAGAAGATCGCCAAGGTAGTCTACGGGGCCGACGGCGTTTCCTGGACACCGGAGGCGACGGAGAAGGCCAAGATGCTGGAGAGCGATCCCAAGTACGACGATTACACCACCATGATGGTCAAGACCCACCTCAGCCTGAGCCACGACCCGGTGCTGAAGGGCGTCCCCAAAGGGTGGACCCTTCCCGTCCGCGACGTGCTCATCTACTCCGGCGCCAAGTTCCTCTGCCCCTGCGCCGGCACCATCACCCTGATGCCCGGAACCAGTTCCAACCCGGCATTCAGGAAGGTGGACGTGGACACCAAGACCGGCAAGGTCTCAGGGTTGTTCTAGTCCGACGACAATTAGAGGTAAAAGGGCGGCGCAATGCGCCGCCCTTTATTATTCATCGACAGCGGTCCGCAACCGCTTTATAATTGCTCTCATGAAGACCAGCGACTTCGAATATCTTTTACCGCCGGAGCTCATCGCCCAGACGCCGGCGGAGCCCCGCGACAGCTCACGGCTGATGGTGCTGTCGCGAGCCGAGAGCTCGATAACGCACCGCTGTTTCTCCGAGCTGGGCGAGCTGCTCCAAAGTGGCGACGTGCTGGTGTTCAACGACAGCCGCGTCCTTCCCGCACGTCTCATCGGGCGCAAGGCCGACACCGGGGGCAAGGTGGAACTGCTGCTGCTGCGCCGACTGGAGCCGGGGCTGTGGGAAGCACTCTGCAGGCCGTCCCGCAGCATACGGGAGGGTACTCAGCTCACGTTCGACGGTCTCAACGGCGAGATAGTTGAACGCAGGCAGGGAGCCCTCAGGGTGGTCCGCTTCTCGGATGAGGCCGCCCTGGAGCGGGCAGGGCAGGTGCCCCTGCCTCCCTATATCCACCGGCCGCTGGATGACCCGGAGCGCTACCAGACGGTCTACGCGCGGGTACAGGGCAGCGCCGCCGCCCCCACCGCCGGGCTGCACTTCACCGCTGAGCTGTTAGAACGTCTCGCGGGCAAACGAGTTGAGTTTGCTTTTGTCACCCTACACGTGGGACTGGACACATTTGTGCCGGTGCGGGAGGACGACCCCCGCGAGCACAGGATACACAGCGAATACGGCGAAATCGCGCCCGAGGTAGCAGACGCGCTGAGCGAGGCCAAATCGGAGGGACGCCGCATCATCGGCGTGGGCACCACCACCGCCAGGCTGCTGGAACAAGCCGCAGCCGATAGCGACCGGATCGAGCCCTTCGCCGGCTGGACCGACCTGCTCATCCTGCCCGGACTCCGCTTCCGTGCGCTCGATGGGATGATAACCAACTTCCACCTGCCGCGCACCACGCTGATCATGCTGGTATCCGCATTCGCCGGACGCGATTTCATCATGCGTGCATATCAAGAAGCGATCGATCAGGATTACCGCTTCTACAGCTTCGGAGATGCCATGTTAATCATCTGATGCGGCAGCTTGCAATACGGTGTGCTGTAGGGTTATCATCATAAGGCACATCTTGATAAGGGACGGAAGGACGAATGCGTTATCGAGGTTACCAGCGATTCTCTGAAACGTATATCCTGATTATCATCGCCGTATGCCTCGTACTGTTCATCGCCAGCGAGGTCAGAGATGAGCTCGTCGGCATCCTCGGCTTAATGCCGGCCACCTGGACATCGGAGCCATGGACTATCCTCACCAGCATCTTCATGCACAGCGGCATCCTGCACATCCTGTTCAACATGCTGGCGCTGTACTTCCTCGGCAGATACCTGTGCACGTTCATCGGGGACAGGTGGTTCCTGATCATCTATTTCATCGGAGGCATAGTCGGCAGCTTCTTCTTCATACTCCTCGGCCCGCAGAATGCGACCGTGGTGGGGGCATCCGGGGCTATCTTTGCCATCGGAGGGGCGCTGGCCATCACTGTGCCGCAGATGAAGGTCATCATGTTCCCCATACCGGTGCCGATGCCGTTATGGGTAGCCATCATCGGGGGCTTCATAATAATATCGTTCCTGCCCGGTGTAGCGTGGGAGGCACACCTCGGCGGCCTGTTAACGGGGCTGGCCACAGGTTACTACCTGAGGAGGAAGGGCCCCCGGCGCATAATCATCTAGCCAGGAGGCAAATCGGCGATAACTCCTACGATATTCGAATAAGGCGCAACTGCGAAGACCATTCATGTTGACAATACGTTCCAAGCTGTGCTATGATTGTGAAAGAATTAACAAAGCAAGCAGCAAGATAATGAATCGTTGCTGTAACGGGCACTCGGCAAGAGGGGATATGACTGAAACCGCCGCTTCAGGCTTCATGCTTGGGGGACGGTTTTTTCACGAGTACCTGCATCGTTTAGGCATTCTCCCTGTCAACGCAATAGCAGATTGGCCTGTAATGGAAGTGTCGGGAAGGAGACGCGATGGCTAAACCCAAGGTAGCTTTCTACTGGTGCGCCTCATGCGGCGGCTGTGAGGAGACAGTGGTCGACCTCAATGAAGACATTCTGAAAGTGGCCGACGCCGTGGACATAGTTCTATGGCCGGTGGCCCTCGATTTCAAGCGCAAGGATATTGAGGCTTTAAACGATGGCGACATCGCGGTAAGCTTCATCAACGGGGCGGTACGGCTGGAAGAGCAGGAGGAGATGGTGAAGCTGCTCAGGCAGAAATCGGGCCTTGTCGTCGCCTTCGGCGCTTGCGCCCACCTCGGCGGCATACCCGGCCTGGGCAATTTCTGGAACCGGGAGACCATCTTCCAGCGTCAGTACAAAGAGGTGCCGACGATGGAGAATCCCGAAGGCATAACCCCCAAGACGAAGACCAAGATAAATGGCATGGAGCTTACCCTCCCCGAGTTCTATGATACGGTCAGGACGCTGGACCAGACCATCGACGTTGATTACTACCTCCCCGGCTGCCCTCCGCCGCCGGACCTGATACTGGCTGCGGTAACCGCCATCCTTGAAGGGAAGCTCCCCGAGAAGGGCACGGTGCTGGCCCCGGATAAGGCGCTGTGCGACACCTGCCCGCGGAAGGACTCCAGGCCGGAGAAGCTGGCAATCAAGGAGATGAAGCGCCCCTGGGAAATCAAGATGGATCCCCAGCGGTGCTTCCTGGATCAGGGGGTATTCTGTATGGGGCCGGCCACCCGCTCCGGCTGCGGCGAGACTTGCATCAGGTCCAATCAGCCCTGCCGCGGATGCTTCGGGCCGGTGAGCGGCGTTCAGGACCAGGGAGCGAAAGCCCTCTCCATGATCGCCTCCATCATGGGCATAGATGCTGAAAGCGAGATGACCGAGGAACAGAAAATAAAGCTGATAGACAGCATCGCTGACCCGGCAGGAACGGTCTATCGCTACAGCCTGCCCTCCTCACTGCTTGGCAGGAAGAGAATGTAAGGCGGAGGAGCAAGCATGAAAAAGATTACCATCGATCCGATAACCAGGCTGGAGGGCCACGGCAAGATAGAGATATTCCTCGATGATAAGGGCGGAGTGCACCAAGCGTATCTACAGATACCCGAGCTTAGGGGTTTCGAAAAATTCTGCGAGGGCAGGGCGGCGGAGGAGGTGCCGCGGATCACGACAGCCATCTGCGGTGTCTGTCCCACCGCCCACCACATGGCGGGCACCAAGGCCCTCGATGACCTGTTCAAGGTGCAGCCGACGCCCGCGGCGAGGAAGATCCGCGAGTTGATGTACAACGCTTTCACCTGCGAGGATCACATCCTGCACTTCGTCTTCCTCGGCGGACCGGACTTCGTCGTCGGCCCCCAGGCGCCCGCCGCCGAGAGGAACGTCCTCGGCGTGATCGGCAAGGTCGGGCTGGAGACCGGGGGCAAGGTCATCGAGTGTCGGAAGAGGCTCAGGAATATAATGCGCATGATCGGCGGGAAGCCGGTTTCGCCCACCTGCGGCCTGCCCGGCGGCGTATCCAAGGGGCTCAACGAGGACGAGCGGAAGGTGGCCATCGAGGCCGGCGAGTATGCCGTAGAGTTCTGCAAGGTGCTCCTCGGGCTGTTCGACGACGTGGTGCTCAAGAATAAGGAATACGTCGACCTGATAACGGGTGATGTCTTCAACCACAGAACCTACTACATGGGGATGGTGGATCAGAACAACAAGGTCAACTTCTACGACGGCCTCATCCGGGTAGTAGACCCCAACGGCAAGGAGTTCGCCAAGTTCAACCATCATGATTACCTGAATGTCATCAGGGAGCGCGCCGAGCCGTGGACCTACATGCGGTTCTGCTACCTCAAGGATATCGGCTGGAAGGGCTTTGTGGACGGGGAAGACAGCGGTGTATACCGCGTGGCGCCGCTGGCGCGCCTGAACGTTTCCGACGGCATGGCCACACCGCTAGCCCAGGAGGCCCACGATAAGATGTACGAAGTGATGGGGAGCAAGCCGGTGCACGCCACGCTGGCGTTCCACTGGGCACGTCTAGTCGAGGCACTGTACGCGGCGGAGCGGGTGCTGGAACTGGCCAACGACCCGGAGATCACCTCGCCCGATATAGTGAACCTGCCCACCGAGAAGCCGAAAGAGGGCGTGGGGATAGTGGAGGCGCCGCGGGGAACCCTGTTCCACCACTACCAGACCGACGAGAGTGGCATCATCACCAAGGTCAATCTTATCGTTGCCACCCAGAATAATGCAGCAGCCATCAACATGTCGGTGGAGAAGGCCGCCAGGTCGCTGATCAAGAACGGCGATGTGCCCGAGGGCATCTTAAACATGGTCGAGATGGGGTTTCGCGCCTACGACCCGTGCCACGCCTGCGCCACCCACTCGCTTCCCGGCAACATGCCATTGGAACTGAACGTCTATGACAGCGACGGCAATCTGATGCGGACGCTGCGCCGCGGCTAATAGATATGCTAGCGATTACGTGCATCAAGCAGGTACCGGATACCACCCAGGTCAAAACAGACCCGGTCACCGGCACCCTCATCAGGGAGGGCGTGCCGTTTATCCTTAACCCCTTCGACACCCCCGCCCTGGAGGAGAGCCTCAAGCTCAAGGACTCGCTCGGGCTGCGTGTGGTGGCGGTCTCCATGGGACCCCCCAACACCGAGGTCAGCCTGAAAAAGGCTCTGGCTCTGGGGGCGGACGAGGCCGTCCTGCTAAGCGACCGCGCTTTCGGCGGGGCGGACACCCTGGCCACCAGCATGGTGCTGGCAGAGGCCATAAAGAGGCTGGCCGACCAGGAGGAAGTGGCGGTAGTGATATGCGGTAAGCAGAGCATCGATGGGGATACCGCCCAGGTTGGGCCCGGTATCGCATCCCGGTTGGGGTATTCACAGCTAACCCTGGTTGACCAGATTCAAAATGTGGATCTGTCCACCAAGAGAGTAAGGGTCAGGCGCAAGCTGGAGGGCAGACACGAGATAGTGGAGGCGCCGCTGCCGGCCCTGATCACCGTGGTGCGGGAGATCAACCAACCGAGGTATCCCACCGTACCTATGCGGCTGATGGCCGAGGATGCCAAGGTAGAGCTATGGGACAACAAAGTAATGAACCTCCCCAAGGAATGTATCGGGCTGGAGGGCTCCGCCACCCAGGTACGCAAGATCTTCTCACCGGAGAGGGCTAAGGGACAGATACTGGGGGATGGACTCAACGCCCCGGAAGAGGCAGCCAAGCTGCTGGTGGACCAACTAATCGAGAAGGATATCATCTCGCTGGACTAGCGGTAGGATCGAATATGGAGGAGAAGAAAAAGGTCAAAAAGCCCCGCGGCATCGCCCGGCTCATCCCCGGCAAGTGCATCGCCTGTGGCGCCCGCTGCCAGGAGTCCTGCAAGAAGGACGCCATAGAGATGAATGACCAGGGCGAGCCGGTTATCATCGCCGAGAAGTGTATCGGCTGCGGCCGCTGCGTAAAGGTATGGCCCGCCGAGGCACTGGAGATGTACCTTACCCCCGAAGAGCGTAAGCTCCTCGAAGAACTGAGCAAGCAGGAGCCTGACGCGGACGAGGCCGAGGAAGAAGAGGTGGACGAGGAGCAAGCCAGGATAGCCGCCAAGCTTAAGGAATATAAAGGGGTATGGGTCTACGTAGAGCAGACGGACGGGAAAGCGGCAACAGTATCATGGGAACTCCTCGGCGTGGGTGCCGAGCTGGCGAAAACCCTGGGCGTTGACCTATGTACCGCCGTTATAGGCGATAATGTGGAACACCTGTGCCGGGAATCCTTCGCCCACGGTGCGTCCAAGGCTTACCTGATGGACGACCCGGTGTTTCAGCACTACCGCACCGAATCCTATTACAAGGCCATCTGCCACCTGGTGCATAAATACAAACCGGAGATCATCCTGCTGGGCGCTACCGGCCTGGGTAGGGACCTCGCCGGCGCCGTCGCCACCGACCTCCAGACCGGCCTGACGGCGGACTGCACCGGGCTCAGCATCGACGAGAGGGGATTCCTGCTGCAGACCCGCCCCGCTTTCGGCGGCAATATCATGGCTACCATCATGACCGAGCGCACCCGGCCCCAGATGTCCACGGTGCGGCCCCACGTCATGCCGATGCCGCAGAGGGACGATTCCCGCAGCGGAGAGGTGATACGCGAGCCGGCGATGATCAGGGAAGAGGACATAGCGGTCAAAGTGCTGGAGGTCATCGACGACTGCAGCCAGGGGGCGGATGCCATCGACATTGCGGCGGCAGACATAATCGTCTCCGGCGGTCGAGGTATGCACGCCAAGGAGAACTTCCAGATGCTGCAGGAACTGGCGGACGAGCTGGGCGGGGTGGTAGGCTCTTCACGCGCCGCGGTGGAGGCCGGGTGGATGCCGGTGGAGCGCCAGGTGGGCCAGACCGGCAAGACGGTGCGGCCCAAGATATATATCGCCTGCGGGATCAGCGGCGCCATCCAGCACCTGGTCGGCATGCAGGACTCGGACTTTATCATCGCCATCAACCAGGACAGGGATGCCCCCATATTCGAGGTGGCCACCTACGGCATCGTGGGCGACGTATTCAACGTGGTGCCGGCCATAACCAAACGCATCAAGGAACTGAACGCCAATAAAGTTTGCTGAGGATATAACAACGATGATGAGAAAAGAGGCTTAGCCCGTGTCGCCGCAGGTCGTCGTATTCATCATAGTCTTCGTGGGCGCTATGGTGCTCTTCGCATATAGCTGTTTCCGCCGTTTCCGTTTGATAGCGCTGGGCAGGCCCGAGAAACGCTTCGATGGCATTGGTAAACGCATAAAGAACATGTTGTATTATCCTTTCTCCCAGCGCTGCACTATCTCCAGAAGCTACCGTTTCGGCATAAACCACGCCCTGCTGTTCTGGAGCTTCATGATCCTGCTCATCGCTAATACCGAGTTCCTGCTGCACGGGCTGGCGCCAAATACAATCGCCCTGTCGAAACTGCCATCCGGGGCCTATCACGCTCTGGCGATGATCTTCGATATTGTGTCTGCGATAGTGCTGGTGTCCATCGTTGCCGCTGTCTCACGACGCCTCCTCTTCCCGCCCAAGTTCATCGAGGCACGCAGCCGCGACGCTTTCATAATCCTGGGGCTCGTCGCCACTTTGATGATTGCCTTCTTCTTAAGCCATGGCGCCGATATAGCTCAGAACATCGAGGAGGCTGCCTCCTATATGCCGATCTCGAACTTCGTCGGAGTGACCATATTGGGCGGAGTGTCACAGAGCAGCGCGGGGACCGTCGGCACTGTCTTCTGGTGGATACACGCTATCGCGCTGCTATCGTTCCTGAACTACCTGCCATACAGCAAACACATGCATATCATAACATCGATACCCAACTGCTTCTTCAGGAGCCTGCACAAGGTCAATACCCAGCCCCGGGAGGAGTTCAAGAAAGAGGCATCCTTCGGCGTGGGGCAGGTGGACCAGTTCAAGTGGAAGGGGTTGTTCGATTCCTATTCCTGCACCGAGTGCGGCAGGTGCTCCGACAACTGTCCCGCCACCAGCACCGGCAAGCCGCTGAACCCGCGGCTGGTGATCCACGATATCAAGATGAACCTGCTTAAAAACGGTCCTCTGCTGGCCGCCGACAAGGAAGCGGTGGTGCCGCTGATCGGCAGCGGTGAGGAGTGCTCCATAGACGAAGAGGTATTGTGGGAATGCACCACCTGCGGCGCCTGCATGGAGGTATGCCCGGTATTCATCGAGCATGTGCCCCGTATCATCGACATGCGCCGCAACCTGGTGGAGGTGAAGTCCAGGTTCCCCAGTGAGTTGCTCAACTTCTTCGAGAACATGGAGGCGCGCAGCAACCCGTGGGGCATCGCCCCGGAGAAGCGCACCGCATGGGCCTCCGATATAACCGTTAAGCCCTTCGACCCGAATGAGACCGAATACCTGTTCTTCGTCGGGTGCGCCGGCGCCTTCGATGCCCGCAGCCGGCGGGTGACCCTGGCGGTGGCCCGGATACTGGATGCGGCCGGCGTCTCGTGGGGCACGCTGGGCAAGGACGAGCTGTGCTGCGGCGACAGCCTGCGCCGTTTGGGCAACGAGTTCGTCTTCGACCGCATCGCCAGAGACAACGTCAAGATGTTCGCCGACAGGGGGATAAAGAAGGTCATCACCCAGTGCCCCCACTGCTACAGCACACTGAAGAACGACTACCGCCAGTACGGCGCCGAGCTGGAGGTGGTACACCACACCGAGCTGATCGCCAGCCTGATCCAGCAGGGCAGGCTGAAACTCAAAGGCGACGGCGAACTGGGGAAAACCGTCATCCACGACTCATGTTACTTGGGCCGTTACAACTCCATCTATGAGGCCCCGCGACAGGCCCTGGCATCGGCCACCGGGCGGGCGCCATCCGAGATGCAGCACCACCATCAGCTATCCCTCTGCTGCGGTGCCGGAGGGGGGCGCATGTGGATGGAGGAGACCATCGGCAAGCGTATATACGTAGCCCGCACCGAGGAGGCACTAAAGGAGAAGGCGAAGACCATCTGCACCTGCTGCCCTTACTGCATGACCATGTTCGAGGACGGGCTAAAGGACAAGGACATGGAGAATGACGTACAGGTGCTGGACCTGGCCGAGATTGTGTCCCGGGCGATACAGTAAGGCTATTCATCCTGGTAATACGATATCTATGTGAGGGGGCAAAATGAGGGATAAAGTGGAAGCGGTTCTGGAGCAGATAAGACCCTCGCTGCAGGCCGACGGCGGCGATGTGGAACTGGTGGACGTGACCGACGGCACGGTCAGCGTAAGGCTCAAGGGGGCGTGTCAGGGCTGCCCCATGGCGACAATGACCTTGCAGGACGGGATCGCCCGTTTGCTCAAGGAGCAGATACCCGAAGTCAAGGAGGTGGTCGCCGTTTGACGAGGACGCTGGTGCTGGGGATAGGCAATCCCATCGTTACCGATGATGCGGTGGGGCTGGAGGTGGCCCGGTCGATCAAGCTATCAAACCCCGCGCTGGAGGTGATTGAGGCCTGCTCCGGCGCCATGGGGCTCTTCGACTATATCACCGACTGTGACCGGCTTATCATCGTAGACTCGGTGAAGACGGAGGGCGGCAAGCCCGGGGCGCTGTACAAGATCGACATGGAAGACCTGAAGCCGAGACTGAACCACGCCGCCTCCCATGGGCTGGACATCGCCAGTGCCTTCAAACTGGGAGAGGGACTGGGATACCGAATGCCCCAGACCGTCAGTATTTACGCCATCGAGGTAAAGGATAACACCAGCTTCGGCGAGGGATGTACCGTTGAAGTGGCTGGCAGGATACCTCACATCGCAGCGGAAATCATCGAGGCAGAGGATCTCATGGCAGTTTCGGTGCAGAATTCGCCTTCTTGAACCGGGTCCCATATGGCATATTCAATGCCGGAGAGAGAGTGATATCATGAGCGAGCAAGTTTCTGAAGGAAAAGCGGCGGTGAAGATCAAGGAGGACTCCTGCAGCAGATGTATCATCTGCATCAGCCTGTGCCCCTTCGACGCATTGAGTAAGGATGTCGAAAACGATAAGACCATCCTGGAGATCGAGAAGTGTCAGGTGTGCGGACTGTGCTACTCGGCATGCCCCTCCCACGTGATAGATACCCTGCACTACGACCTCAACTCGCTGACCAAGTACCTTCAGAAGGCCAAGAAGCATTATGCCAGCGACACCCTGGTGGTGATGTGCAAGGGCAGCGCCCCCGATCTCGCCGGGATCGAAAAATTGTTCGGGGTGACCAAATTCATCCCGCTGACGGTGCCCTGCGTGGGGCGCATCCCGGAAGATGTATTCCTCAAGGCCATCACCATGGGCATCAAAAAGATCTATGTCCTTGCCTGCGACGAGGACTACTGCCGCTACGACAGCGGCAGCCCGGTCGAGGGACGCCGTATCATGGCCCTGAACCTGATGCTGGCACAGCTGGGCTACGGCAAAGAGGCCATAGTCCTAAAGCACAGCAGCCTGAAGGTCAAGGTGAACCAGGAACTGTGTATCGGGTGCGGCAACTGCGTGTTTTACTGCCCGTGGGAAGCTCCCAGCCTGGTGACCCCGGGGGCGGTCAAGGTAGACATGGACAAGTGCCATGGATGCGGCCTGTGCGTCTCGATGTGCCCCGCCTTCGCCCTGGACCTCGACAACTGGGAGAAGGACCGTATCTCGCTGCTGATCTCCCAGCTGGCGGCGGAGATGGCTCCACCCAAGGTGCTGGTGTTCTGCTGCCAGTGGGCCGTCTTCCCCGCGCTGGACGAGAAACCCAAGAACAACATACGCTATGTCTACCTCCCCTGCGCAGGCAGGGTGGACACCAACCATATCGTTGAGGCCTTCGGGAAGGGAGTTGACGGCGTGCTCATCGCCGCCTGTTCCGAGGACGACTGCAAGCTGGAGGGAGCCGGGGGGAAGATACAGCGCCCGGTAGCCGCCCTGCAGGAGCGGCTGAAGCAGGCAGGCTACGGAGACAGGCTCAGCTTCTGCACCGTGTCCCCCAGATACCCTGAAGTCTTCACCAGGGAACTGGCTCAGTTCAGCAAGCAAATAGCCGCCATCGGTAAAGAGGTGCCGGCATGATAGTAACGACGCAAAAGCCGCTGGATGAACTCCTTGATTTCATCTCCCCATACAGTAACGTGATGGTGGTCGGGTGTGATGGTTGCACCCAGCCGCCGCGAGGCATAAGAGAGGCCCAGACGCTGGCTCAATTGCTCCAGCTCGGCGGCAAGCTCAGGAAGAAGGAGTTCGAGTTCAGGGTTAACACGCTGGTGAAGCAATGCGATTCCCACCTGACCTCGGTAGCGCTCAGGGACATGCTGGACGGCGGGGTGGATGCGGTGCTCTCCCTCGCCTGCGGGCTGGGGCCCCAGACCATCGCCAGGCTGTACCCCGACGTACCAATATTCCCCGCCCAGAACACCATCTTCATGGGTGCCGAGGAGCGGGAGGCAGGCACGATAGAGGAGAGGTGCGCCGCCTGCGGCGAATGCGTCCTCGGGCTGACCGGGGGCATCTGCCCCATATCCCGCTGCGCCAAGAGCCTGCTTAACGGGCCTTGCGGCGGTTCTCAGAACGGCAAATGTGAGGTCGATCCCGATAAAGAGTGCGCATGGGCCCTCATTATCGAGCGCCTGGACAGGCTGGGGAGGCTCAGCGATCTGGAGGCCATCCAGCCCCCCAAGAACTACAATACAGTGCTGAGGCCGGGCAAGCTATCGCCCTAGCGGGTTCGGGGGGTATCCTCAACCAGCGCTGACTTACCCGAGGATAGCGCCAAGGACAGGCAACCGTGGGGTGCAGGAGACGGACTCAGTCCCTTCGTCTATCGCCTTGCTCCATCCAGTTGAGGTACCCCGCCATACAGGGAGTTCTTAATGTCTGTTCAAATGCTGTCAGTTTGATTTATACTGTATATAGGCGATATACAGGCGTTATTTTTACAAGACGACCGATAGCGATATGTCTCTCAGAGACGCAAATCCGCGGTCAGGTTCGCCTCCCAGTTTGTGAGCCCGGGCTCATCTGGGACTGAATGAAGCCTGTTTTTTTAATTGTAAGGGGTGCATGTATGAGCGTTGCACAGTTGCCCGAGGTTATAGTTCCCAATCCGGCCTTCCGCAGTCAGGTGGAAGAGATAAGCGGGGAGAGGGTTTCGGATTGTTTCCAGTGCGAGAAGTGTACTAACGGCTGTCCGCTGGTCTTCGCCATGGACATCGTCCCACATCAGATAATACGTTCAGTACACCTCGGATTGAAAGATGCAGTCCTGAACAGTCATACTATATGGGTGTGCGTATCATGTGAAACCTGCACCACCCGGTGCCCCAACAATATCGACATCGCCCATGTGATGGACAGCCTCAGGCAGATATCCCAGCGTGAAGGCGTCAAGCCTGCCCAGCCGAACATACCCCTGTTCCACAAAATATTCCTCGCTTCCGTAAAGAGGTTCGGCCGAGTACACGAGGGGGAGATGGCAACTACATATATGCTCAAGGCAGGGGGTATAGAAGAGTTGTGGGGAATGGCGGATATGGAGATGGACATGGTTAAAACAGGGGGCCTGAAAGAGCTGCTGGGAATGGCAGGAATAGGGCTTGATATGTATAGGAAAGGTAAATTGCAGCTCCTGCCCCACTTCCCCAACAGGCAGGTGAAGAAGATCTTCCGTGCCACGGAGACAAAGGGAAAGTGATGAAGGTTTCATTTTACCCCGGATGCACCCTCAAAAGCCTGGCTAAGGCATACTATGAGTCGAATAATGCGGTTTCCAAAAACCTGGAGGTTGAGCTGCAGGAGTTGAAGGACTGGACCTGCTGCGGGGCCTCGTCAGCCCATATCACCAATGAAAGGCTGGCTGTCTCCCTCGCCGCACGCAATCTGGGAATCGCCGATCAAGCAGGGATGGACCTCATCGTTCCCTGCGCCGCCTGCTTTCACCGGTTGAAAACGGCAGATAAGCACCTGCGCCAGGGGAAACCCGTGGAGGGACTCGCGATAAAATATAACGGCGATTTCAATATTAAGTCTCTGCCCGATTTCTTCTGGGAAGATGTCGGGGAGAAAGCCGTCCGAGATAAGGTTAAGATTCCCCTCCAATCCCTGAACCCGGTCTGCTATTACGGTTGCCTGACGCTCAGGCCTCCCGACATCACAGATGCCAGGAATCCTGAAGATCCCCAGGAGATGGATAACGTGCTGAAGAGCCTTGGAGCGAACGTTAAAAACTGGTCTTTCAAGGCTGATTGCTGCGGCGGCAGCCTTACGCTCACCCGACCGGACCTGCACATGAAGCTCACGCAGAAGATCCTCGACATGGCACAGGAAGCGGGTGCGGACTGCATCGCTGTCGCCTGCCCGATGTGCCATGAGAATCTGGACAGCAAACAACCGGAGATATCGATGGCGTCCGGCAAGCTATACAACATCCCTATTTTCTACTTCACTGAGCTTATGGGGCTGGCGTTCGGAGATCCGTCGGTGAAGAAGTGGCTTGGCAGGCATACAGTAGACCCGAGGCCGTTGCTCAGAGAAAAATCTCTATTATAGGCACAGGCATGATTATGAGCGATAAGGAAAATACAAGGGATTCACGTAAGGCGGGGGCTGTAATGGTGGTCGGAGGCGGGATATGCGGCATGCAGTCGGCCCTCGATCTGGCCAATTCCGGTTTCAAGGTGTATCTGGTTGAGGAGACCACGTCCATAGGCGGCAGGATGTCCCAGCTCGACAAGACATTCCCCACCAACGATTGCTCCATGTGCATGATCTCCCCCAAGCTGATTGAGGTGGACAAGCACCTGAATATCGAGATCATCACCAACGCCCGGGTTCAGGGGATAGAGGGGGAAGAGGGCAGCTTCAGGGTTCAGGTGCTGAAAGAGCCGCGGTTCATCGATCTGGGCAAATGCAGCTCCTGTGGCGACTGTACCGAGGTCTGCCCGGTGACCTTGAGCAACGAGTTCGAGCAGGGATTATCCGATCGCAAGGCGGTCTATAAGCGCTATCCTCAGGCCATTCCCAGTGCCATGGCCATCAGCAAGAGCGGAACCTCACCCTGCAAAATCGCCTGTCCGGCTCACATCAGTGTGCAGGGGTATGTTGCCCTAATAGCTCAGGGGAAATACCGTGAAGCACTCAACCTTATCCGGGAGGAGAACCCCTTCCCGGCAGTTTGCGGTCGGGTGTGCACGCACCCCTGCGAGAGCCAGTGTTCACGCGGCAAGCTAGATGAGCCTGTATCCATCTGTCACCTCAAGAGGTTCGCCGCCGACAAGGTGATGGAGACCGGGGATTACGACTTCCCCGAGCCCGCGCCCAGCACGAACAACAAGGTGGCCGTAGTCGGCTCGGGGCCGGCAGGACTGACCGCCGCCTACTATCTGGCGCTCAGGGGGCACGATGTAGAGGTCTTCGAAGCAATGCCCAGGCCGGGTGGCATGTTGCGCTACGGCATACCCGATTACCGCCTGCCACCGGCGGTCCTCGATCGTGAGATTGCGGCTATAGAGGCGCCGGGCGTCAGGATAAAAACCAATTGCGCACTGGGCAGGGACTTCACTCTGGATAGTCTGCTCCAGGATGGCTTCCAGGCCGTCTTTCTGGCCATAGGGGCACATAAGAGCCAGAGGATCAATATCGAAGGCGAAGACATGGACGGCGTCCTGCCCGGCACCGACTTCCTGCGCTCCGTGGCTGCGGGGGGGCCGGTGAGGGTAGGGAGGAAAGTTGCCGTTATCGGCGGTGGCAATACCGCCATCGACGCGGCACGCGCCGCTGTGCGGCTGGGAGCCGAGGAGGTTACGCTGGTCTATCGGCGCTCCAGGGCTGAGATGCCGGCCAGCCCGTGGGAGGTGATGGAAGCGGAGGATGAGGACATAAAGGTGTATTTTCTGGCTGCACCGGAGAGGATTACCGGGGAGGGCGGCAAGGTCAGCGGGCTGGTATGCAGCAAAATGCAACTGGGGGAGCCGGATGAGAGCGGCCGCCGCCGCCCGGTGCGCATACCTGGTTCCGAGTTCAACCTGGAGGCGGACACCATCATCGCCGCCATCGGACAGGCGCCGGATGTATCCTGGCTGGACAGCGAGCGTTCAAAATCCGAGCGCAGCGGCATCGAGATAGGTAAAGGCGATACCATCGCGGCACATCCGAGGACATTACAGACCGCCATGAAAGGCGTATTCGCCGGCGGCGATGCGGCAACCGGGCCAAAGACCGTGATAGAGGCGATCGCAGCCGGTAAGGAAGCAGCCATATCAATAGATCGCTATCTGAACGGGGAAGACCTTGAGGCGGATCGAGAGGTAAAGTTCATCGAGGCGGAAGCCTCTATAGAGGGGATTGAGAGGGAACCGCGGTACCAGATAGAGCTGCTCTCACCGGATAAGAGGAAGGCGGATTTCAGGGAGATTGCCCGCAACTATACCGAGGAGCAGGCCAGGGCTGAAGCCGAACGCTGCCTCAGTTGCGGGCTCTGCAGCGAGTGTTACCAGTGCGTTGCAGCCTGCCAGGCGAAGGCGATTGACCACAGTATGACAGAGGAATCGTTAGAGCTGGAGGTGGGATCGCTCATCCTGGCCCCCGGCTTCGAGCCATTCGATGCCACCCTCAAGCCGGAATACGGATACGGGCGGATGCCCAACGTGGTTACCAGCATGCAGTTCGAGCGCATCCTTTCTGCCTCCGGCCCCTTCCAGGGACATGTCTCACGCCCCTCCGATGGTGAACACCCGGTGAAGGTGGCATGGATCCAGTGCGTCGGCTCCAGGGATGAAGCCTGCGGGAAAGATTACTGCTCCTCGGTTTGCTGCATGTATGCAACCAAAGAGGCCATCATCGCCCGAGAGCACGACAGCCGGATTGAGCCGACGATATTTTATAACGACATAAGAGCGCACGGCAAGGGCTTTGAGCGATACTACGAATCGGCGAAGAACAAGTTCGGCGTGCGGTATGTAAGGGGAATAATCTCCGGGGTTAAAGAGCTGCAGCAGAACAAGAACCTGCTCCTGGAGTATTCAGACGAGAGCGGGCACAAGGTACAGGAGGAGTTCGAGATGGTGGTGCTCTCTGTCGGGCTGGTACCCTCCGCAAGCACCAGAGAACTGGCCGACAAGCTGGGGGTTGCCCTCGACAGGTTCGGTTTCTGCGATAACGATGATCTCAACCCCAATACCACCTCGCGGCCGGGGATCTACGTGGCCGGCGCCTTCGACTCCCCCATGGACATCCCGGAGTCCGTAATGCACGCCAGCAGCGCGGCATGTCTCGCCTCTCAGGGGATAGCGAAAGCCCGCGGCACGATGGTAACCGAAAAGGAATATCCCCCTGAGATCGACGTGACCGGCCAGGAACCGCGGATAGGGGTATTTGTCTGCCGCTGCGGCACGAACATCGCCCGGGTTGTCGATGTGCCCGGCGTGGCCGAATATGCGAAAGGCCTCCCCTACGTTGCGTACGCAGAAGAGAACCTCTACACCTGCTCTACCGATACCCAGACCAAAATCATTAACGCCATCAAGGAAAACAACCTGAATCGAGTCGTGGTGGCCTCCTGCAGCCCTCGAACGCATGAGCCCCTGTTCCAGGACACCATCCGCGAGGCAGGCCTCAATCGATTCCTCTTCGAGATGGCGAACATAAGAGACCAGTGCTCATGGGTGCATGCCACGCATGTACCGGAAGCCAACGAGAAGGCCAAAGACCTGGTTAGGATGGCGGTGGCTCGCGCTGCCAACCTGGAACCGCTGCACCAGGCTCCGGCCCCGATCAAGCGGAATGCGGTTGTAATAGGCGGAGGG
>Ga0180434_10003752_pt1 | contig 19124 bp, 12 predicted proteins | sample SS_ome_7_FD_132453 | JGI IMG/M metagenome (GOLD analysis project Ga0180434, IMG submission 132453) | Hypersaline lake sediment archaeal communities from the Salton Sea, California, USA - SS_1_D_2 metaG | ecosystem: Environmental > Aquatic > Non-marine Saline and Alkaline > Hypersaline >...
GTCAGGTCTCCGTATTCGGTGCGTCATCGTTTGGTCGGACGGGCCGCCGGATGGCCGGGGCACACGGTCCGTTTGCGTCCAATCGCATCATCCGGCCTCCAGGGGATTGCCGGCGCCGCCCTGGGGCGCCTCGAGGGACGGCCGGACCTCGGAGCCGACGGCGGGGATTTCCTCGGTCTCGGGCTCGGGCGGCAGGACGGGCTCGGCGTGGAGGCGGACGGCAGCCTCCAGGTACGGCTTGAAGCCCGTGCCGGCCGGAATCCGGTGCCCCAGGACCACGTTTTCCTTCAGGCCGACCAGCGGGTCGACCCTGCCGGCCAGGGACGCCTCGGTCAGGACCTTGGTGGTCTCCTGGAAACTGGCGGCCGAGAGGAACGAGTCGCTCTGGAGGCTGGCCTTGGTGATGCCGAGAAGCATGGTCTTGGCGGTGGCGGGTCTGGGCCGGCGTTTCTTCGGCGGCTCGCCGCCGCCCTGTTCGGCGATGGCGGCGGCCTCCTCGAACTCGCTCTTCAGGACCAGTTGGCCCTCCTCGAACTCGGTGTCGCCGGGGTCGGCCACCTTGACCATCTGGTGGAGGCGCTCGTTTTCGGAGCGGAACTTGAACTTATCGACGACCTCGCCGGGCAGGAAGGCGGTGTCGCCGGGCCGGTCCACCCGGACCTTCGAGAGCATGCGGCTGAGGATGGTCTCGACGTGTTTGTCGTCGATGGTCTGCTTCTGGGAGCGGTAGACGTTCTGGACCTCGCGCAGCATGTACTTGTGGAGTTCCGCCTCGCCCGAGATGCGGAGGATGTCGTGAGGGACGAGCGGCCCGTCGGTCAACTGGTCGCCGGCGCGGACGTGGTCGCCGGTGTGGACCCGCAGGTGCCGGTCGTGCGGCACGTAGTGTTCCTTCTCGATTTCGGATTCGGGGTTGCGGACGATGATGGTCATCTTGCCGCGCTTCTTCTCCTGCGAGAGTTCGACCACGCCGTCGATTTCGCTCATGACGGCGGGTTCCTTGGGCTTGCGTGCCTCGAAGAGTTCGGTGACGCGGGGCAGGCCGCCGGTGATGTCCTGCGTGCCGCCCACCTCGCGGGGTCGGCGGGCGAGGAGCGTGCCGGGCTGGACCTTCTGGCCTTCCTCGACCTCCACGTAGGTGCGGGCGGGGATGTAGTGGAACTCGAGGATCCTTCCTTCCTCGTCCTCGATGATGACGCGGGGATGCAGTTCGCCCTTGTGCTCCACGACGAGGCGCCGGGTGAAGCCGGAACGGTCTTCCTCCAGGCGCATCGTCTCGCCTTCGACGAGATCGGCGTAGCGGACGACGCCGGTGTCCTCGGCCAGGATGGGGGCCATGTACGGGTCCCACTCGCAGAGGACGGCGCCGGCCTTGACCTTGGCGCCGTCATTGACCTTCAGGCTGGCGCCGAGGGGGACGGTGTAGCGCTCCAGTTCGCGTTCCTTCTCGTCGAGGATCAGCAGTTCGCCGTTGCGCTTGAGGCTGATGGTGCGTTTGCCTTCGTCGTCGGCGACGGTGACGGCGTGGACGGCCTGGAACTTGACGGTGCCGGCCTGGCTGGCGCGGTGCTCGCTCTGGAGGACGGCGCGGTGGGCCGTACCGCCGATGTGGAACGTCCGCATCGTCAGTTGGGTGCCGGGTTCGCCGATGGACTGGGCAGACATGATGCCGACGGCCATGCCTTCCTCGACGAGGCGGCCGGTCGAGAGGTCCACGCCGTAGCACTTGGCGCAGCAACCGATGGCCGAGTCGCAGGTGAGCGGGCTGCGGACGCGGAGCCGGTCGATGCCGAGTTCCTCGATGCGTATGGCAGCCTCGGCGGTGATGACCTCGCCCTCGCGGACCACGTATTCGTCGGTCATCGGGTCCACCACGTTCTGAGCGGCGACGCGCCCGACGATGGCGTCGCGGAGCGGGCGCTCGACCTCGGCGCCGCGGTACCACGTCTCCTTCTCCACGGAGTTCAGCGTGCCGCAGTCCTCTTCGCTGACGATGACGTTCTGGGCCACGTCGGCGAGTTTGCGGGTGAGGTACCCCGAGTCGGCGGTCTTGAGGGCGGTGTCAGCCAGGCCCTTCCGCGCCCCGTGGGTGGAGGAGAAGTACTCCAGGACCGAGAGGCCCTCGCGGAAGTTCGCCTTGATGGGGGTCTCGATGATGCGGCCGGAGGGCTTGGCCATCAGGCCACGCATCCCCGCCAACTGCCGCACCTGGTCCACGCTGCCGCGGGCCCCGGAGTGGGTCATCAGGAAGATGGGGTTGAGGTACGGCCTTCCGCCGCGGGTGTCGCGGGCCAGTTCCTGCATCATTTCCTGGGTCACCCGTTCGCGGGCGTGGGTCCAGGCGTCGACGACCTGGTTGTACCGTTCGCCGTCGGTGATGGCGCCGGCGGCGTGGGCCTTGTTGATGCGGTCCACCTCCTTCTGGGCCTCCTCCAGGTGTTTGCGTTTCTTCTCGACGGGCACGCGGAGGTCTTCGGTGGAGAACGAGAGGCCCCCCAACGTGGACCACTTGAAGCCGAGTTCCTTGACGGCGTCGAGGACCTCGATGGTGTCGGCCTTGCCGAGGAGGCGGTAGCAGTCGGAGATGACCTGGCTGAGGCCGCCCTGGTCCATCTCGAAGTTGTAGAACGGCATGCCGGCGGGCAGGACGTCGTTGAAGATGATGCGGCCGACGGTAGTCTCGATGCGCGGAGATTCCGGCTCGGTTTCGAGGCCGCCGCGGACGGCCAGTTTCATCCCCTCGGGCAGGCGGACGGCGATGGGGGCCTGGAGGGCCACCCGGCCGTGCGCGTGGGCCGCCATGGCCTCGTGGAAGTCCTTGAAGGCCTTGCCTTCGCCCTTCTCGCCGGCCCGTTCGGTCGTCAGGTAGAAGGACCCGAGGACGACGTCCTGGCTGGGGCTCATGATGGGCCGCCCGTTGGCCGGGCTGAAGATGTTGTTCGTGCTCATCATCAGGACCGAGGCGTCGACCTGGGCCTCGATGGACAGCGGCAGGTGGACCGCCATCTGGTCGCCGTCGAAGTCGGCGTTGAACCCCCGGCAGACGAGGGGGTGGACCTTGATGGCGTTGCCCTCGATCAGGACCGGCTCGAACGCCTGAATGCCCATCCGGTGCAGCGTGGGCGCACGGTTCAGCAGCACGGGGTGCTGGTGGGTGACCTCGTCGAGGATGTCCCAGACCTCGCGGCTGCCGCGTTCGATCATCCGCTTGGCGCTCTTGATGGTGTCGGTGTAGCCGAGGTCCTTCAGTCGGCGGATGATGAACGGCTGGTAGAGTTCCAGGGCGACCGTCTTCGGCAGGCCGCACTGGTGCAACTTGAGTTCGGGGCCGATGACGATGACGCTGCGAGCCGAGTAATCGACGCGTTTGCCCAGGAGGTTCTCGCGGAACCGGCCCTGCTTGCCCTTGATCATGTCGGTGAGGGACTTCAGGGGCCGGTTGGAGGACCCCAGGACGGGCCGGCGGCAGCGGGCGTTGTCGAAGAGGGCGTCGACGGCGGCCTGGAGCATCCGCTTCTCGTTGCGGATGATGACCTCGGGCGCGTTCAGGTCCACCAGTTTCTTCAGGCGGTTGTTGCGGTTCATGATCCGCCGGTACAGGTCGTTGAGGTCGCTGGTGGCGAAGTTGCCCGAATCCAGGAGCACGAGCGGTCTGAGGTCCGGCGGGATGACCGGGATGACCTCCAGCACCATCCAGTCGGGCTGGTTGCCGGACTCGCGAAGCGCCTCGACCAGCCGGAGCCGCTTCGTGATGGTCTTGATCTTCTGCTTGGAGCGGGTCTTGGAGAGCGCCTCGCGGAGCCGCTGGGCCAGGGCCTCCAGGTCGATGCGCTGGAGCATCTTCTTGACGGCCTCGGCGCCCATGTCGGCGTCGAACTCGGCCCCGTAGTTGGCGCGGGCGTCGCGGTACTCTTCCTCGCTCAGCAGTTGCTTGGGCTTCAGCGGCGTGGTGCCCGGGTCCACCACGATGTAGTCCTGGAAATAGATGACCTTCTCCAGGTCCGACACCTTCATGCCCAGCAGGGTGCCCAAGCGGCTGGGCATGGCCTTGAAGAACCAGATGTGGACGACGGGGGCGGCCAGGTTGATGTGGCCCATGCGTTTGCGGCGGACGCGGCTGTGGGTGACCTTGACGCCGCAACGGTCGCAGATCATGCCCTTGTGCTTCGTCCCCTTGTACTTGCCGCAGAAGCACTCCCAGTCGCGTTCCGGGCCGAAGATGCGCTCGCAGAAGAGGCCGTCCCGCTCGGCCCGGTAGGTGCGGTAGTTGATGGTCTCGGGCTTGCGGACCTCGCCGAACGACCACGAGCGGATGTCGTTGGGGCTGGCCAGCGCGATCTTCACGCTGCCGTAATCGTTGATCTTGTCGTAAACGGCGTTCTCGATTGCCATAGGAATCGGCTCCTCACGTTACGGCCGGTAACTCCGTGGCTAACCAGGCGAGCGGGGCAAGTCCAGGCCATCGGCGTGGTTCAATACAACCGCCCTGCCCAGCCTGACCGCCCTGCCACCCTGCGGTTCCCTCGTCACCCGGTCATTGTGTTACAACCGCTTCTTCTCCAGTTGAATATTCAGGCACAGGCCCTTGACCTCGTTGCAGAGGACGTCGAAGGAGACGGGCGTGCCGGCCTCGAGGGTGTTCCGGCCCATGACCATGGACTCGTAGATCTTGGTGCGTCCCTCGACGTCGTCGCTCTTGACGGTCAGGAGTTCCTGGAGGACGTAGGCGGCGCCGTAGGCCTCCAGGGCCCAGACCTCCATTTCGCCGAACCGCTGGCCGCCGCTCCGCGCCTTGCCGCCCAGAGGCTGCTGGGTGATGAGGCTGTACGGCCCGGTGGCGCGGGCGTGGACCTTGTCGTCGACCAGGTGATGCAGTTTCATCATGTAGATGCTGCCCACGGTCACGGGCTGGTCGAACGGTTCGCCGGTCCGGCCGTCGTACAGGGTAATCTTGCCGTCGCGAGGCAGTCCGGCCTCTTCGAGCATGTCGTGGATCACGTCCTCCTTGCAGCCGTCGAAGACGGGAGAGAGGGCCTGGAACCCGAGGACGCTGGCGGCCCAGCCGAGGTGCGTCTCCAGGATCTGGCCGACGTTCATGCGGCTGGGGACGCCCAGCGGGTTCAGGAGGATTTCCACGGGCCGGCCGTCCGGCATGAACGGCATGTCCTCGACGGGCAGGATGCGGGCGATGACCCCCTTATTGCCGTGCCGGCCGGCCATCTTGTCGCCGACGGCCAGGGTCCGCTTGGTGGCGATCCAGACCTTGACCATCTCCAGGACGCCGGTGGGCAACTCGTCGCCGCGCTTCAGCCGCGACACCTGCCGCTCCTTCTCCTCCAGCAGTTCCTGAATCTTGGGCCACTCGCGCTGGCAGATGGCCCGACCTTCCTCGTAGGAGCGGGAGCGGGTCTGGAGCCGGTCGTAGTCGAATCGCTCGATCTGCTCGATCAGGTCCGCGTCGGTCTTCCCCTCGCCGTACGCCTCCCCCGTGTCGGGATCGGTAATCTTGGTGTGGAGGACGCTGTTGAGGGTGTCGACGAGGCTGCGGAACGCCTCGACGATTCGCCCGTTCATCTCCTTGGCGATGCGGCGAGCCTCGCGGCCTCGGCGTTTGCGCTTGTCCTCTCCGAGGTGGGCGACGCGACTGTACTTCTCGGCGCCGATGACGATGCCCTCGGTGCCGGCCGGCACCATCAGGGAGTCGTTCTTGACCTCCTCGCCGGCCCGGCCGAAGATGGCATGCAGCAGTTTTTCCTCGGGCGAGAGTTCCGTCTTGGACTTCGGCGAGACCTTGCCGACCAGGACATCGCCCGGCCCGACGCGGGTGCCGATGCGGATGATGCCTTCCCCGTCCAGGTTCCGCAGTTGCCGCTCCGAGACGTTCGGGATGTCGCAGGTGAATTCCTCGCGGCCGAGTTTCGTCTCGCGGACCTCCACGTCGAACTCGTCGATGTGGATGCTGGTGAAACGGTCGTCCCAGAGGAGGCTCTCGGAGACGAGGATGGCGTCCTCGAAGTTGTAGCCGTCCCAGGTCATGAAGGCGACGCGGACGTCGCGTCCGAGGGCCAGTTCGCCGTCGCTGGTGGCCGGGCCGTCGGCCAGCACCTGACCCTTCTTGACCCGGTCGCCCTGGCGGACGACAGGCCGCTGGTTCAGGCAGGTCCGCTCGTTCAGGCCGACGAACTTGCGGAGGCGGTACGCCTTCTCCCAGCCGTCGGTGTTTTCCACGACGATGCGCCGGGCGTCCACGTAGGAGACGGTGCCGGCCTCCTCGGCCTTGACGACCATGCCGGAGTTCTTCGCCACGGGCCGCTCCATGCCGGTGGCCACCACCGGGGCGCGGGGCTTCAGCAGGGGGACGGCCTGGCGCTGCATGTTCGAGCCCATCAGGGCCCGGTTGGCGTCGTCGTGTTCCAGGAACGGGATCAGGCTGGCCGAGACCCCCACCGCCTGCTTGGGGCTGACGTCGACGTACTCGACCTCGCCGGCGGGCACCCGCTGCGTATCGCCGCTCTTACGGCCGATGAGGGCCTCGGCCGCGATCCGGCCGCCCTCGTCCACCGGAATATCCGCCGGCGCCAGCGTATGCCGGATCTCCTCGTCCGCCCGCATGTACCGGATGTCCCCGTTCACCTTGCCGCGCTCTACCGGCCGGTACGGCGTGATGAGGAAGCCGTACGGGTCGACCGTGGCGTAAATGCCCAACTGGGCGATGAGGCCGATGTTCGTCCCCTCGGGCGTCTCGATGGGGCAGATGCGGCCGTAGTGGGAAACGTGGACGTCGCGGACCTCGAAGCCGGCCCGCTTCCGGTTCAGCCCGCCGGGGCCGAGGGCCGAGAGGCGCCGCTCGTTGGCCAGTTGGGCCAGCGGGTTCGTCTGGTCCACCACCTGCGAGAGTTCGCTCCGCCCGAAGAAGTACTCGATGGACGAGGAGACGCTCTTGGAGTTGACGAGCGTCCGGGGCGTCAGGTCCTCGGGGTCCTTCAGGCTCATCCGTTCCTGGACGGTGCGGCGGAGTTTCAGGAAGCCTTTGCGGATTTCGTCGCCGGCCAGTTCCTCGATGGTGCGGAGGCGGCGGTTGGAGAGGTCGTCGATGTCGTCGAGGTACCCCTCGCCGGCCCGGAGGCCCAGGATGTACCGGAGGCAGGCGATGAAGTCCTCCGGCCGAAGGGTCATCTCGTCCTCGGCCACGTCCATGTCGAACTTGCGGTTCAGCCGGAACCGGCCGACCTTGCCCAGCCGGTACCGGTTCACGTCGTAGAACTTCTCCTGGAAGAGTTGCTTGGCCTTCTCCAGGTTGGGCGGGTTGCCGACCCGCAGCCGCCCGTAGATGTACAGGACCGCCTCGTCGTAGGTGGTGGTCTTGTCCTCGGCCAGGGTGTTGAGGATGAGGGGGTCGCACTGGGGGTCGGCCACGACCTCCATCTGATTGATGGAGGAGTTGCGGATCTGGTCCCACTTCTCGCCGACGCGCTGGCCGGCCTCCAGCAGGACCTCGCCGGTCTCCTTGTCCACCACCGGGCCCACGACGTACATGTCCTGCACCGGCATACCGCGCTTCACCTGGCTGAACCGGAGGAGTTTGGTCTCGTAGAAGAGGCGGATGAGGGTCTCGGTGTCGGCGTAGGCGGGGTCCATGGCCCGCAGAAACGAGGTGACGGGGATCTTGGTGGATTGGTCGATCCGCATCTGGAGCACGTCCTTTTTCGAGACGTTGATCTCGATCCAGGACCCGCGCTCCGGGATGATGCGGCAGGAGTGGAGTCGGCGGTCGCCGGCCTCTAGTTCCATGGAGAAGTCCACGCCGGGCGAGCGGTGCAACTGGCTCACGATGACCCGCTCGGCGCCGTTGATGATGAACTCCCCGCCGCCCATCATCACGGGCAACTCGCCCACGTACACCTCTTCCTCGACCGGCTCCGGGTACGCCTGCCCGCTCAGGCGGACCGTGATGCGGAACGGGCGGCCGTACGTCAGCCGCAGCGCCCGGCACTGGTCCGGCGTGTACCGCGGCCGGCCGAGACGGTACGAGACGAAGTCCAGCCGCAGCGAGCCGTCGTAACTGGTGATGGGGAAGACCTCGCGCAGGACGGCCTCCAGACCGTGGAGCCTGCGGCGGTCCGGGGCCACCTCCCGCTGGAGGAAGTCGGCGTACTTCCTGGTCTGGATCTCCGTCAGGTCGGGGATTTCCATGACCTCGGCCACGCGGCCGAAATTGTGGGGTTCGTGCTCGTTCACCATATCACCTCGCCAGCAGAGGTTCGCTTGGACGGATCCGTCGGGCAGGAGCCCGAGCCGGCCAGCGCCACAGATCACGCGTTGTCATTCCGAGCAAGGTCGCCGAAGGCGAGCGAGTCGAGGAATCTCGCCGTAGGTTTGGCTGACCCCCATTGCTCTCAGCACGAGATTTCCCCGCTCGCCCCGTTGCCGCCGTCCGGCGGCCTCGGGGCTCGGTCGAAATGACATACGGGGCAACCGGCCCTGCCGAGCTGCGCCCTGTTTATTTCAGTTCAACCGAGGCGCCGGCCTCTTCGAGTTTCTTCTGGAGTTCGGCGGCCTCGTCCTTCGGCACGTCCTCGCGGACGGGCTTCGGGGCGCTCTCGACCAGTTCCTTGGCCTCCTTCAGGCCAAGGCTGGTGATCTCTCGGACGGCCTTGATGACGGGGATTTTCTTATCGCCCGCCCCGGTCAGGACGACGTCGAAGGTATCCTTCTCTTCCTCCTCTTCGCCGCCCGCCGCGGCGCCGGGAGCGGCCGCGGCCACGCCGACCGCAGCGGCCGGCGCCTCGATCCCGTGGACCTCCTCCAGGTAATCGCCCAGTTCCTTCGCCTGAAGGACCGTCAGTTCGACGATCTTGTCGCCGAGCGCCTTGATGTCCTCGCTCCAGGTCCGTTCCTGGGTGGTGCCTTCCGCTGGTGCTTCCGCCATGATTCAAGCCTCCGTTGCAGGTTCCTGCCCTGCGTGTCGGCAGGGCCGTTGCTCGTTCGTGATTGGTGGATGGACGGGAGCCGCCCGGCCCGGGTGCCCGGGCCGCCGCCTCCTCTGTTTTACGATTCCCCGGTTTCCTCCTGCGACGGTTCCTCGGCGGGGGCCTCTTCGGCGGCGCGCTTCTCGATCTCGCGGATCCGGGCCAGCAGGCCGACCGCCGGCGCCGTGGCCAGTCGCACCACGCGGGACGCCTGCCCGACGGCCCGGGCGACGACCTGGCCGATGAGTGCCTCCCGGTCGGGCAGTTTCGACAGGGCCTCGACCTGCTGGGGCGAGAGGACCTGGCCCTGGCTGAACCCGCCGCGAATCTCCAGGGCCGAGACGTCCCGGGCCTGCTCGGCCAGGGCCTTGGCGATGTCGACGATGCCGTCGGCACCCCAGACGAGGGTGGTCGGCCCTTCGAGCAGCGGGTCGGCGCCGGCCAGGGGACCGTCCCGGATGGCCCGCTGGCACAGGCGGTTCTGGACCCGCATCGCCTCCAGGCCGCGCTCCCGCAGCGCCGCCCGCAGGGCCACCATCCGGTTCGCATCGACACCCTCGGTGGCAACGGCAGCGACGTCGGAGACCTCGCGGAACCGTTCGGCGTACTGCTCGACCATGCGTTCCTTGATGTACCGGCTCATCGTTTCATCCTGCGGGTCATCCCCGCGCAGCGGGCCTCCCGGCCCGCCGCGCCATGTGGCGCTTGGCGCGGTGCATCAGGAGATACACCGCGCGGCCCTGTTCGGACGCGCCGGGCAAGTTTACCCGCCGTCTTTGGCGGGCCCGGCGGCTAAATGTTGGCACATTCCGCTCGGCGGATGCTTGCATCCGCCGAGCACGAAGCAGCGTCGGTGCCCTACGGGGGCACGCCGGCCGGCGTCTCCAGGCTCTTCACGTCCACCTCGATGCCGGGCAGCATCGTGGCGCTGAGGACGGCCTTGCGGAAGAACCGCCCCTTGGCCGACGACGGCCTCTGACGCCTCAAGTGGCCCACCAGGGCTCGGACGTTGCGGACCAGGTCGGCCTCCTCGAAACTCACTTTGCCGACGACGGCGTGCAGGTTTCCGCCGGAATCGTTGCGGTACTCGAGTTTGCCGGCCTTGAACTCGGCGACGAGCGTGGGCACGTCCTCGCCGACGGTCCCGGCCTTGGGGGTGGGCATCTTGCCCTGGGGGCCGAGGATGCGGCCGAGTTTCGCCACCTGCGACATCATCTGCGGATGCGCCACCGCCACGTCGAAGTCCATCCACCCGTCCTGGATGCGGGCGATGAGATCCGCGGCGCCGGCGGCGACGGCGCCGGCCTCGGTGGCGGCCTCGACCTGTTCCTCGGGGCAGAACGCCACCACCCGTCGTGGCCGGCCCAGGCCGGCCGGCAGCGAGACCGCCCCCCGCAGGTTCTGGTCCGACTGCCTCGGATCGATGCCCAGCCGAAGGTGCAACTCCACGCTCTGGTCGAACTTCGGGCCGGGCAGACGTTTCAGCAGCCGGACGGCCTCTTCGAGGTCGTACGGCCGGTGCTCGACGGCCTCCCGCCCCTGGCGCAGGCGTTTTCCGTGTTTCGGCATACGCGTCTCCGTGGTGCCCTCCCCTCGGCCGGGGGCCTCGGGTTCGACAACGGGGGTCCGGATGTTCACTCGGCCGCAGGCGCCGGCGCGGCTTCCTCGGCCGCGCCGGCGGGGGCTTCGGCGGTGTCGGCATCAGGCAGCGGTTCGGCGGCCTCGGCAGCCGTCTCGACCACCTCCACGCCCATGCTGCGGGCGGTGCCGGCCACGATGCGCTCGGCGGCGTCCAGGTCCGAGGCGTTCAGGTCCTGGAGTTTGCGCTGGGCGATCTCGCGAACCTGTGCCCGGGTGACGCGGCCGACCGTCCTGGCGTTGGGCTCTGCGCTGCCGACGGCGATGCCGGCCGCCTGTTTCAGAAGGACGGCGGCGGGCGGGCTCTTCAGCACAAACGAGAACGACCGGTCGCCGTAGACCGTGATCTCCACCGGAATCGTCAGGCCCGGCTGGTCCTTCGTCCGGTCGTTGAACTGCTGGACGAACTGCCCGATATTGACGCCGTGCTGGCCCAGGGCGGGCCCGACCGGCGGGGCGGGCGTGGCCTGCCCGCCGGGACACTGCAACTTGATCTTGGCTGCCACTCGCTTCGCCATCGCCAATCCTTTAACTGCTCAGGCGGCCCGCGCGCCGCGGCGCGGAGCGGCTAACATGTTGTCGTCGACGTCCAAGTTGTCGTTGACATTCAATCCGCAATCCCCAATCCGATATCGCAAATCTCAAATCTGAAATTTGAAATTTCAAATCTCACATCACACCGGCCCAACCTGCCAATACTCCAGTTCCACCGGCGTGGGCCGGCCGAAGATCGTCAGGATGACCCGGACCAGGCCTTTCTCCAGGTCGACTTCGTCGACAACGCCTTCAGCGTTCTCGAACGGCCCCTGCTTGACCTTGACCTGGTCGCCGGGGGCGTAATCGACCTTGAGGGCGGGGGCCTCTTCCTCCTTGCGTTCGGCCTCGCCGAGAATCTTCTCCACCTCGCCGGGTTCCATGGGGGTGGGCTTGCCCTCGGTGCCGATGAAATCCCCCACGCCGGTCGTCTCGCGGACCAGGAACCAGATCTTCTCGGGCACCCGGCCGTTCTCCTCAGGCTCCATTTCGACGAAGACGTAGCCGGGGTAAAGTTTGCGCTCGGAGACGCGCCGTTTGCCGCTCTTCATCGTCGAGACCCGTTCGGTCGGGACGACGACGCGGGAGAGGCGGTCCTCGACGCCCTCGAGTTTGGCCTTCCGCCTCAGGGTGTCGCAGACCGTCTGCTCTTTATTGGATTGAACGCGTAGCACGTACCAGTGTTTGGCCATAACCGACGTTACCATAATCCGAGTCCGGGAGCGCGCAGCCCGGTAAAAGGGATGCGGCAGCCGTCGCCGAGCGTGCCGCTGGCCAGGAAGTCCACCACGAAGATGAAAGCGGCCAGGATGATGACCGTCACGATGACGACCATGGTGGAGCCGAGCACCTCGGCCTTACTCGACCAGGAGACCTTCTTCATCTCGCTTTCGGTCGCGATGAGGAAGTCTGCGACCCTGCGGTCGTTGAGATATTTCGCCACCAGCAGCCCCAGAGCCGCAAACAGCAGGGCGGGCACCGCGTACGCCACGTACACCCGCCCGGTGAAGGCCTCAGGCAGATATTGGATCAGAAGCGTCCACAGGTAATAGCAGATGACCAGCGCAACGACGCCGGCCCCGCCGGCCGTGCCCAGCCGCACGTACCGTCCCTGCCCGGGCTTGTAGAGCCGAACGGTCACGCTCCCGACTCCTTATGCTGGCCGGCCCGCCCGGGGCCTGATGGCAGGGGCGGAGGGAATCGAACCCCCAGCCGCCGGTTTTGGAGACCGGTGCTCTGCCAAATTGAGCTACGCCCCTGGGTGCCGGCGGAAGGCCTTTACTTCTTGCGTTCGCGGTGCAGCGTATGTTTGCGCTGGCGCGGACAATACTTCTTGATGCGCAGTTTCGCGTTGCCGCGAGTCTCCATCTGCGTCCGGTAGTTCCGGGCGCCGCATTCGGTGCATTCGAGGGTCACGTACTGACGCATCGGCCTGTTCCCGGAAGCAAAGGGCCGCGCCGCTGCGGACCGGCCCGACGGGCCGGTCCGAGCCGACGGCCCTGGTTAAGGCGGTGGCGCCCGCGTGCCGCGCCGGCCGGCCCCGCCGCCTGTGTGCGATGGACAGGTCACTCGATGATCTTCGAGACGACGCCGGCGCCGACGGTACGGCCGCCCTCGCGGATGGCGAACCGCAGCCCTTCCTCCATGGCGATGGGGGTGATCAGTTCGGCCTTGATCCCGACGTTATCGCCCGGCATGCACATCTCGGCCCCGCCGAGCAACTCGATGGTGCCCGTGACGTCGGTCGTGCGGAAGTAGAACTGGGGCCGGTAGCCGCTGAAGAACGGCGTGTGCCGGCCGCCCTCCTCCTTCGTCAGGACGTAGACCTCGCCCTCGAACTTGGTGTGCGGGGTGATGGAGCCGGGCTGGGCCAGCACCATGCCCCGCTCCAACTCGTCCTTCTCCACGCCCCGCAGCAGGACGCCGATGTTGTCGCCGGCCTGGCCGACCTCCAGCGTCTTCTGGAACATCTCGACGCCGGTGGCCACGGTCTGGCGGGTCTCCTGGATACCGACGATCTCCACCTCGTCGCCCACCTTGACCTGGCCCCGCTCCACCCGGCCGGTCCCCACCGTGCCGCGACCCTTGATGCTGAAGACGTCCTCCACGGGCATGAGGAACGGCTTGTCGATGTCGCGCTCGGGGACGGGAATGTACTTGTCCATGGCCTCGAGCAGCTCGACGATGGGCTTGGCGTCCGCATGGTCGGGGCTGTCGGCCTCCAGGGCCTTCAGCGACGAGCCCTTGATCACGGGCGTCTCGTCGCCGGGGAAATCGTACTTCGAGAGCAGTTCCCGGACCTCCATGTCCACCAGTTCGAGCAGTTCCTCGTCGTCCACCAGGTCCACCTTGTTCAGGAACACGATGATGCTGGGCACGTTGACCTGGCGGGCCAGGAGGATGTGCTCGCGGGTCTGGGGCATGGGGCCGTCGGCGGCGCTGACCACCAGGATGGCCCCGTCCATCTGCGCGGCGCCGGTGATCATGTTCTTGACGTAGTCGGCGTGGCCGGGGCAGTCCACGTGGGCATAGTGCCGGTTCGCCGTCGAGTACTCGACGTGGGCGGTGGCGATGGTCAGGATCTTGGTCTCGTCCCGCCGGCCCTGCGACTCGGATGCCTTGGCGATCTCGTCGTACGACTTGTAGGTCGACAGACCCTGCATCTCCATCACCTTGGTCATCGCGGCGGTCAGCGTCGTCTTGCCGTGGTCCACGTGACCGATGGTGCCCACGTTGACGTGGGGCTTGGTGCGTTGGAAGACTTCCTTGGCCATAACCGTGGTCTCCGCTCTGCTGGGTTCGCGTCTCTTTTCTGCCCGCACGGCCTCAGCGGGCCTTTCGCCTCACCAATTAACGCCTAACGTGCGGTCGACAACCGGCCGACCCGAACGTTTCCTCTTCGCCCCGGGACGGAAATGGAGCTGGCGATGGGGGTCGAACCCATGGCCTCGTCCTTACCAAGGACGCGCTCTACCCCTGAGCTACGCCAGCGCCGCGCGTGAATCGGTTCGACCACCCCTCCGCCGCCCTCGAGCCCGATACGCCCCGACCCTTCCCCCATGGCCTTCAGCCTCGAAGAAACCGGAAGCGCAAAAGGACCCCTACCCTAGAACGGTTCATCATAGGCCCCTGGCCGACCATGTCAATCAAAAAATCCGGCCTGCCCCTCTTTTTCCGGCCAGCACCGGGACCGCCGTCCGACGGCCCCTCGGCCACCGCCGCCCAACGGATGGAGCGGGCGATGGGAATCGAACCCACATGACCGGCTTGGAAGGCCGGGGCTCTGCCGTTGAGCTACGCCCGCCGCCCGAGTCCAAAGTTCAAGGGTGAAAGTTCCACATAACGGCCACAACGTCCCGCAGCAGCCCCGGCACCCGCCGACCCTCGTTCCCCGCAACGATACGCTGAACGGTGATTCCTGAACTTTGAACTGCCGTCCCTGCTGCCAGGGCCGGATTGGAACCGACGAAGGCCGACCCGGCGAAGGGCCCCTCCAGCCCACTTCCGACTAAAACAGAATTATAAACCCAAGAATGGCCTTGTCAAGCCCCATCTCCCCGCCTTGGGAACAAGAAAGAAGAGGCGGGGTACCCCTTGGGTGGCCCCGCCTCTCGTCACGCGGCCGGGAAACCCCTCACCCGGGCCGCGCTTGCTTTTTCGACGCCCGCGGCGCCCGTGCATTTCTCCGTCGCGGTCCGAATCGCCGGCGTGCCCCCGGCCGCGCTCCCATCCGCCACCGGGGACGGCCGGGCCCGGCGCCTCAGTGCCGGTGCGGCACGATACATCCGGCGGCCGGGTCGTAGACGTACGGCTCCCCGTAGGGACAGGTCGGCAAACGGCCGCGAAGGTCCGGGTCCTCCCGCATCAGCCAACGGAACGACGACTGGTCGGCGGGGGGCCAGCCCTGGTGCGTCTCGGCCCACTCCTGGATCTTGCGGTTCAGCAGCCGCACGTTGGCCCGGCACTGGGCGGCGCGGGTGTCGTGGGAGTAGACCATCGGCGGGATCGCCACCCCCGCCACCAAGCCCAGGATGAGCAGGCAGAACAGGAGTTCCGGCAGCGGCAGGTGGTCGCGTCCTGGACGGGCCACGGCATCCCCCTTGCATTTGAACGCGGTCGGAGACCGTACGTTCCGCGCTGCGGGGGGCATCCGAGGCGGACGGCCGGCACCCCAGGGGTCGGGTGCTCTCGGACGCCGGTGCACAAGGGGACCGCGGAAGGGACCGGCGGCATCGAGCGGCCGATAGGCGCGGCACCGGCCGCCGGCCCGTCCGAAGCCTCTATCGACCCTGACGCCGAATCGACTTTAGCGGCTTCCCTCGCGAGGAAGGAAAAACGGAAGGGGGCGTGCCCTGCCCGCACGAGGCTTTTGCGCGGCGGGTGCGCAGACACGCCGCGCATCTTCCGGAGCAAACGGCGAGCGGACCACCAGCGGGCCGGCGGACACGAACCCTCTCATGCCATCCGTACCACCGGGGCGACGTCAGCAGATTTGCGGCTGGATACCGGCGAACTGACAGAACTCCACCAACTCGTCCTTGTAGTCGCCGTAGAACCACACCTGGTGGAAGCCCGGCCAGGTCAGCACGTTCTCGGTGTCGTCGAACCGGACCATGACCGAGACGACACATCCGCCGGCGGGCGGCACCTGGACGTTCTCCAGCACCTCCCCCGACGCTATCAGCATCTTCGACGGTTTGCCCGGAAGGATGTCGGCGCTGGTGACCCGCCGGCCCACCTTCCACATGGTCCGCGGCACGGCGTCGCGATTGCCGTGATGGTGCGACAGGTAGAACGGCTCGGGCGGTTCGCCAAAGCCGTTCAGCCGCGTCGCACACGTGCAGTGGGCGCCGATGATGGCGTCGCGAGCGGTCTCGGGCACCGGGTCCTGCTGGAAGCCCGGCCGGTCGAACAGGTACTGGACGAGCGTGTGGGTGGCGATGGCGCCGGTGTCGGCCTCGCAGGCGGCCGGGATGCCCTCGTCGTTCATCCGGGACCAGGCGATGCACGGCAAAGTGACCTTCTTGTGCCACAGGGCGCCGATGCAGTCCATGGAGATGGCGTCGCACGCCTCCCGCTCCAGAAGCCGCCGGCAGACCACGTAGGACTTCACGCCGCTCACCACGTCCTGCCGCGTCGGACCCGCCGTCCGCGTGGCCCGCTTCACGTAGTCGTCGGCGATGGCGCGGATCTCGGCATCGGTCTCGGTCTTCTCGTACTCGGTCAGGAAGTCGCCGGCCGGGACGTACCGCAGCGTCATGCCGAGGTCGGCGAGCGGCCTGTCCTGGCGTTGGTTGCCCCTGAGGACGAGGCACCGCGCCGCACGCATCCGCGCCCGCGCCTGGACCATCTTCATGCCGAACACCAGTTGCCGCGTGTCGTCAGTGGCATAGATAACCGAATGCGGCTTCTTGGCAAGCCGGGCCGTGTTCGTCGTGAACGAGGAGCCCACCGGCGAATAGACGACCGTGGACAGCCCGGAGTCCATCGCCTTGGCGGCGGTGGGCCAGGAGTGCTTCTGGCGGTCGAGCAGGACGACGAGCAGGCCGTCGGGCTTCGCCTTCTTGGCCTCGGCCAGCCACTTGTCGGCCTCCTGGTTCGAATGGATCGGCTCGGGGCGAAGCGTCAGTGTCATGCCCAGCCGCTTGGCCGTCTCACGGATGAGGCGGGTGTATTTCTTGCGCGCCGCCTCGCCGTCGTAGATGGCGCCCGGCCACCACATGCCGTACGGTTCCTTGCGGCGGACGAACGCGGCGTGGAGCGCAGGGCTCACCTTGGACCCCGGCCCGTACGGCTGCAGGGGCTCCAGGTCGACGGCCGCCTCGCGCGGGCCGGCCCCGGCGCAGCCCGCCGCCAGGGCCGAGCCGACCATCCAGGCGCCGGTGCCCAGAAATGCGCGGCGCGACAGCCCGTGGCCGGGACAATGGGCGGGACAGCGGGACGTAGGCATCGCGAGTCTCCTGTTTGCTTGTTTGCTTGGAGGCGTTTCCGCAACCATCCTACGCCGGGAAAGGGCCCGTTTCAAGCCTTCCAGGCGGCGCGACGCGCGGTCCCGGTCACCCTGCGGCGGCAAGACGGCCCGCGTCGTCCTCCGCCCCGCCGCAAAAGGGCGTTGATTTCGTCGGCGGACCCGCTACAATGTATGCCGGTGCGGCCCGGGAGGGTGCCGGCCTTCGGCCGGGGTTGCCGCGGCATTCCGGCCGGAAGCAGAGGACTTATCGGCGGCCGAAAGACATATTCAATTCCACAGAGGGCCTGGGTCGGGGCGTAGCTCAGCTTGGAAGAGCGCTGCGTTCGGGACGCAGAGGTCGCTGGTTCAAATCCAGTCGCCCCGACCATGAGACAAGCCGCCTGAGGGCGGCTTGTCTCATGGTAGAGCGGGAGAACAGGAGAAAGGAGAGACGAGAGCGGAACGACCCAGGCACAAAACAACAAGGCGCTCCAACCTCCGCCGTCACCGGTTCTCCTGCGGTCTCCTTTTCACTCTCTACTCTCTGCCGTTGGTAGAGCAGGAGACGGCTGCCTGCGGCGCCATGCCGACCTGCCTCCGGCGGGTCAACGTCTCCGGCGGAACTCCCGCGCTTCCCCATTGTTGGAGCCGCCGACCGATTGCAACCCGAAATCCGCATGATTCCCGCGCGGCGGGTCTCCGTACCCGCCGCGCCGCGCGGCGGGCATGCCCGCCGCGCGGCGCCGGCGCAGCCTGTCGGTCTTATCGGCAGCATCGGGGACAGGAGTTGATGGAAGAAGGCGCCGTCCGGGGGGGGTATGGTCACCCGCGGCGCACCGGAGGGGCACGCCGAAGGCGGGCAAATCGAAAACCGGCCGGCGCCGGCTGGGCGGCTTTCTTTTACTTCCCTACCCGCCCGCCGAGGCGCTTGTGGCCGGCCACCGCAAGGGCCGTCAGACGCTTGACCACGTCCGGATGGTCGGCGGCCAGGTTGCGGCTTTCGCTGATGTCGGCCCGCAAGTCGTAGAGTTCGAGGGGTTTCTTGGGCTGCCCCTTCTGGGCGCCCTCGTAGAGGATGAGTTTCCATTTGCCGGAGCGGACCGCCTCCAGACGTTTGCCACGATAGTAGAAGAACGCCTCGTGGGGCGTCTCGGCCCCGGCCCGGCCCTCCATGAGCGGCAGGATGCTGGCGCCGTCCATGTCGTAGTCTTCGGGCAGGTCGGCGCCCGCGAGGGCAGCAATCGTCGGCGCCAGGTCCATCGAGAGGGCCATCTCCCGGCAGACCTTGCCGGCGGGGATCCGTCCGGGCCATCGCATGACGCACGGCATGCGGAATCCGCCTTCCCAGGTGTGGAACTTCCCGTCGCGGAGCGGCTTCGCCGACCCGCCGTGCTTCCCCTTCCCCAGCCACGGCCCGTTGTCCGAGGTGTAGATGACGAGGGTCTTTTCGTCCAGACCGAGGTCGCGGAGGGTCTTCAGAATCTCGCCGGTGGACCAGTCGATCTCCTCGATCACGTCGCCGTACAGGCCCCGCTTCGACTTGCCTCGGAACCGCTCACTCGCCGCCAGGGGGACGTGCGGCATGGTGTGGGGCAGGTAGAGGAAGAACGGGCGATCCTTGTTTTCGCGGATGAAGCGGACGGCCTGCTCCGTGTACCGCTTCGTCAAGGTGGCCTGCTTGGCGGGCTCTTCGAGCGTTTCCAGATTTCGGATGAGCGGCGTCGGGTGCATGTCGTTGGAGTACGGGATGCCGTAGTAAAAATCGAACCCGCGACGGGTGGGCATGAACTCGGCATGGTCCGGCAAGCCCCCCACGGCCCTGGCGCCCGTGCCCAAGTGCCATTTGCCGATGCAGGCGGTGGCGTAGCCGCAATCTTTCAGGATTTCGGCCAGGGTCTTCTTTTCGTGGATCAGGCCGTTCTTGTGCCCCGGGAACAGCACGCCCGTGACGCCGGTGCGGATGGGGTAGCATCCCGTCAGCAGGGCCGCCCGCGACGGCGAACAGACCGGGGCCGCCACGTAAAAGTCGGTGA
>Ga0180434_10003753_pt1 | contig 19123 bp, 16 predicted proteins | sample SS_ome_7_FD_132453 | JGI IMG/M metagenome (GOLD analysis project Ga0180434, IMG submission 132453) | Hypersaline lake sediment archaeal communities from the Salton Sea, California, USA - SS_1_D_2 metaG | ecosystem: Environmental > Aquatic > Non-marine Saline and Alkaline > Hypersaline >...
CCATACCCTGAGAAAATCCCGCAGATAATCATGAAGGACCCAGTGCTCCGTCACGAGTTTTGTCGACATGTTCCTCTTATCGAACTTGTGCCTGTCCACCAGGCTTTCGATGGATTTCAGGTACAGCAGCAATTTGTTGCGGGCCTCCGTGGATGCCTCCCTGAGCAGGGTGTCCACGCTGCCTTTCACCGATGCCCTGTCTTCCAGGCTCGAAAAGAAAGCATGCCGGTCGTTGACGAAGACCAGAAGCCGATCCGATTCACCGAGCACGTGCGCAAACACATGATCGATCCCCTTCTTCAGATAATCGGTGTAGTCGGTGATGCGAAAGACCAGGGTGAAATGGCGGCTCTTGGGTGTTTCAACCCGTTCGGCATTCAGCGCCAGCTCCTGCACCTTGATTCGCTTTCGCTGCAAGATGAATCCGTGGATGTCCTGGTGCTTTCCTCCCTCATACAGGGTGAAATCGTTCCGCGTCAGGTTGTCGACCGGCTTTCCCTGGAAATACACCCTCACCGGGACCTCGACATTCACCACCCGCACGCTCTCCTCCAGCACGTCGTCTGTCTGCTGGCAGAAGAGAGATCCGCTCCAGATCAGAACGGCCATGACGCAAATAAAGGACCATTTTTTCGACATACATCCCTCCATGCAATAAATTCTCTCGGGTAGATCCTTTGACAATATATACGGATTGGAAACAATTTCCGGATGTGGACGGTGAAGGGGAATCCTCCGATCGGAACCGGAAATGGCTCGGGGCGGGTTGAATCCTCCAGCTATGACATCATTTTAAAAGATAGGCCCATCCCCCCCCCACACACAACACAACTGTTTAAACGAAAAACGCGTCTCTCGATCGATCCTGAGGCATCCTCGGGGTCTTTTCGGATCAATGGCGTACCATCCAGGTGATATCGAGGGTACCCGGATGCGTCGTCGTCTACTCGGTATCCTCTTCCACCTCGGTGGTCGGTTCGATTCGCGATGATTTCTCTTTTTCGGCCCTGGACCGGCAGGCGCTGCATAGCTGGGTGATGTTCTTCAGTTTCCGGGCCTGGGCCACGGTGCCCTCCATGATTTCATCGGTCCGGTCCGTGTTGATGTAGTGGCAATCGGAGTACAGGTGGTAGCGGGTGCCGAATTCGGTCCAGTACACGAAATTGGCCCCGGTGAGCGCCTCCACCTGGGCCGTCTCTTCCGCGTACTTTTCCACCGAGGGCGGGTTGAAATCGATGCCCAGGAATCCGGCGATCAGCAGTGCGATGATGGCCACCACTCCCACGAGCCCCTTCTGTTTTCCCTTCAGGTCCTTGTTGGCGAAGATCAGGATGATCAGTGGCAGGAAGGCGATCACCGCGATGATGGCGCCCAGCTGGTTCTGGATGAAGAACTTGATCTTCTGCTTCTCCGAGGCGGGATCCAGCCGGTTCGACCGCTTCCAGAGCAGGATGCCGGTCACGGCGAATATCAGGTCCGCCACGATCAGGACGATGAGCCAGGTGGTCTGGATCGGCGGCTTTTGCAGCATGAAGATCGCACCGATCTCGAATCCAATGGCCACGATCCAGGAGATGATGGCAAACAGGCGCAGTTTGCCCGCCTTGGACTTGTTTTCCTGACTGGGTACAAACCTCCGCTCCTCTCCGGCCGGGTCGGCCGGCGGCGCCTCTCCCCCGCCCACCCGCGTGATCTTCTTCTTGGTGCCTCTGTCCGGCATGGTATCACCTCCTCTATTCTCGTATTATATATCAAACCCGTGTTTTTTAACATTCTTGAATTTTTCAATAACCGCCATAACTGGCTTGCCAATCGTTCCATCCGTTACATTTTTTTCGGAACCTCAGCGGGTTTCGATCGTTACTTAACAGTGTTAGGCATAATAACACGGTTACTTGCAGGGAGGCTGCCATGGGCATCGTGGAACGACGGGAAAAGGAGAAAGAGGCGCTGCGGGAACGGATCCTGGCGGCCGCCGAGGCGCTGTTTGCCGAAACCGGCCTGGCGGGCGTGTCGATGCGGCGCATCGCCGCCCGCATCGACTACTCCCCCACCACCATATACTCCTATTTCAAGGACAAGAACGAACTCCTGGGCGCCATCGCGGGCCGCACCCACGGGGACCTGACACGCCTCTTTCAGGAGATCAACCGACGCGGAAGCCCGCCCCTGGAAACGCTCAAGTCCCTGATCCGGACCTACACCCTCTACCTGCTGGACCGGCCCCGGGTCTACGAGCTCTATGTCAGGATCTCACACATGGAGATGGGGGAAGACGCCCTGGTCGAGACCATGGGTGCAGGGAAATACCGGGTCTTTCAATCCTGGTTTTCGGCGATACAGCGGGCCCTGGCCGAGGGCAGCCTGGTATCCGGCAACCCCCGTACCCTGTTCCTGCTGATATGGAACGCCACCCACGGGGCCATCCACCAGCGCATCCTGCACCCGGACCTGCCCTGGCCTCCGCCGGACACGTATACATCACATCTTATCAACATGATCTTTCACGGGCTGGAACGGATGCCGCCCGTCGATAATCAAAAATTAACAAGGAGAATGAAACCATGAAACGCCACACCCTCAGCATCGTTTTGACCTTGGTCCTGGGCCTGGCCCTGTCGGCCACAGAACCCGCGACGAATCCGCCGGAGTCCCACCGCATCGAAAACGTGCCCTTTCACCCCATGATGGAGGGATTCTGCGCCATGACCTCTCTGTGGATGAACCTGGAGTATTACGGCACGGCCGTGGAGGTTGCCACCCTGCTCAACCTGGGCTGGAGCCACGGCCTGTTCTACTGGAAAACCCCGGAACGGACCTGGATCTACCCCAACACGGGTCCCGTGGAGGAGATCGTTCACGCCGCCCCCCTCTTCGGCTACGAGGCGCGCGAATTCAAGCACGACACCATCGAGGCGGCCCGCAGGACCATCGTGGACCACGTTTCCCGTGACATCCCGGTCATCGTCCAGTGGATCGGCCACACGGTACTGGCCGTGGGGTACGAGAAGTACGGCGAGGTCGTCATCGTCCACAACCCGGGCGAGCCCCGTTCGGCCATGGTGCTGGACGGATCACGACCCGGGTGGCAGGACAGCCGGGCCTACGAACGCCACGACACCGCCCGCTGGCAGACGCCGCCCTTCTCCTGGGGCGTGTTCGGCTACCACTGTATCGTGGTGCGACCGACCACGCGCCGGATCGCCATCGACTGGAAGGCCGTGTGGCGTCGCAGCGCAGACAAGACCCTGGGCCGGATTCAGGATCCCTATCCCGCGCTGTACGGGCTGAAGGGCTTGCGGGTGTTGATCGACGACTGTCGCCAGGCCTCCTTCGACACGGACGACGAACGGACCGTCTTCCTGATGAATTTCGAGGGGCTGTTCTTCCTGGGCAGCGGATTCCGGCGCGAGGCGGCCGCCTTTCTCGCCGGCGCGGCCGCCATCACGAATGACGGCGCGCTGACGGAGGCCTCACGCGCCTTCCGCGATTCGACCCATCTCTGCCGCCGGGGATACAACCTCCTGTTGAAATTGAGAGAAAAGCAGGTCGACGCCGCCCTCGTCCACCGCGCCGTCCTGGACCTCCTGGAAAAGTTCCACGACGCGGAGAAACGGGGCGCCGAGGCCCTGATGCGGGCCTCGGCTTCCGATCGAGGCTGAACGCATCCCTTCCCGACTTGACATGCCCGACACAAACCTCTAAAATATGTCCTTGGGGGAAACACAGGGTGCGGGATCGACCCGCAGCCTTTAACCCTCCTTTCTACAGGACATCCAAAAACATGAAATTTAGACGGGTGGTTGTCACGGGGCTGGGCGCGGTCACCCCCATCGGCGTCGGCAGGGATCGTTTCCTCGAGGGTCTGACCGCGGGCCGCAACGGCATCGCGAGGATTACCGGCTTCGATCCTTCCCCGTTTTCATCGCAGATGGCCGCCGAGGTCCACGGTTTCGATCCCTTCGAATGGATCGAGGCGAAGCTGGCCAAGCGGATGGACCGCTTCTCCCACTTCGCCGTGGCCGCCGCCACGATGGCCATACGCGACGCCGGGCTCGACCGGGAACGCTTTTCCGCCGAGATGGCCGGGGTGATCATCGGCTCGGGAATCGGTGGTTCGGCCACCATCGAGGAGGGTGAGCGCCTGATCCATGAGCGGGGGCCCGGCGCCCTGAGTCCCTTCTTCGTCTCCAAGGTGCTGATCAACATGGCCGCCTGCATGGTGTCGATCATCCACGGGCTCAAGGGTCCGCTCTCGGCCCCGTCGGTGGCCTGCTCCACCGGCGCCAACGCCATCGGAGATGCCTTCCGCATCGTTCAGCGCGGGGACGCCGACATCATGCTCGCGGGAGGCGCCGAGGCCGCCATCACCCCCCTCGCCTTCGGGGGGTTCTGCGCCACCCGCTCCATGTCCCAGTGCAACGACGACCCGGCATCCGCCAGCCGCCCCTTCGATCTCCAGCGGGACGGCTTCGTCATGGGCGAGGGCAGCGGCGTGGTCGTTCTCGAGGATCTCAATCACGCCCTGGCGCGGCATGCCACGATCTACGGCGAACTGGTCGGTTACGGCAACACGGCCGACGCCTTCCACTTCACCGCCCCGGAACCGTCGGGTGACGGCATGGTGCGGGTCATGCACCGGGCCATGGCGGACGCCGGGGTCGGTCCCGGGGATATCGACTACGTCAACGCCCACGGCACGTCGACCCCCCTGAACGACAAGATTGAATCCGCGGCCATCATGCGGGTGTTCGGTGACCACGCCGGAAGGTTGAAGATCAGTTCGAACAAATCGATGATCGGCCATCTTCTGGCCGCGGCCGGCGCCGTCGAATTCGTGGCCACCGTACTCGCACTGCATTCGGGCATCGTGCCGGGAACCATCAACCTGAACACCCCGGACCCGGACTGCCCGCTGGACTACGTTGCCGGGAACGCCCTGACAGCCCACCCCCAGGTGGCGATGAGCAACTCCTTCGGATTCGGCGGCGGCAACGCCTGCCTCATCGCCCGAACATACCGAGGTGAACCATCGACATCCCCAAACTGAAGATCGGCAGCATCACCGCAGACATCCCCATCGTCCAGGGCGGCATGGGGGTTCGTGTTTCTCTCTCCTCCCTGGCCGCGGCGGTGGCGAATGCGGGCGGGATCGGCACCATCGCCAGCGTGGGCCTCGGCGACATCGAGATCTCAAAGACCGACTACAAGGCGCAGTCGCGGGAAGCCCTGGCCAACGAGATCCGCCTGGCCCGCACCCTGACCGACAAGCCGATCGCGGTGAACATCATGGGCGTGCTCAGCAATTCCGATATCCTGGTGCGGACCGCGGTGGAGGAGGGAATCAAGCTCATCGTGTTCGGCGCCGGCCTGCCCGGAAGACTGCCCGGACTCGTCGACGATGATTCGGTGAACCTGGTTCCGATCATCAGCTCGGCCAGGGCAGCGGCCCTGATTCTCAGATCCTGGGACGCCCGCTACCATAAACCGGCGGACGCCTTCATCCTGGAGGGTCCCCTGGCCGGCGGGCACCTCGGTTTCTCGGAGGAGGCGCTCAAGAATCCCGAGGCGTACTCCCTTGAGAAACTCCTGCCCGAAGTGCTCGAGGCGGTCAAGCCCTACGAGGACCGCTACGGCCGCAAGATCCCCATCATCACGGCCGGGGGGATCTTCACCGGCCGGGACATCGCCCGCATGCTGAGACTCGGGGCCTCCGGCGTCCAGATGGCCACCCGTTTCGTGTGCACCCCGGAGTGCGGTGTTTCAAAGGAATTCAAGCAGGCCTACCTGGACGCCCGCTCCCCCGAGGATATCGTCATCATCAAGAGTCCCGCCGGCCTGCCCGGCCGGGCGATCTACAACCAATTCCTCAAGGATCTCGAAATCAAGGGGAAACTCAAGATCCAATGCCCCTACCGCTGCCTCAGCACCTGCAAGATCGAATCCGCCAATTTCTGCATCGCCCGCGCCCTGCTGAACTCCTACTTCGGGGATGTGGACCACGGTCTGATCTTCGCGGGCTACAACGCCTACCGGGTCAACGAGATCCGGACGGTCCAGGAGATCATCGACGAACTCCTCGCCGAGATCAAAGCGAGTTGAAAGGCAGCCCTTCTGACCGTCCCCCATCGTGACCGCCCCCCCGTCGTCGCCTCATCGGGCCTTACCCGTGAGGTGCAGCAACCGGAAATCGTCGCTGCCGTAGAAGGTCATGACGGTGTCGTGCGCGTACCAGCGCAGCGCCTTTTTCACGTTCGCGTCCTGCCAGGCCCAAGGTTGCACGACCAGGTACACCGGGTCTCCCTGCCTGAACAGGTGGTTGATCAATGCGAAGGCGCCGCGGTGGTAGAGGCAGAAGGATTCCAGCGGCGTGTAGAGGCGCAGCGGTCCGCTGAATCCCAGGGATCCGACCACGGCGTCGGCGGGAACCCGTTCGGCCACGGTCCGGCTGACCTCGTAGAACCTCAGGCCCTTGCGGGTGGTGAAGATCATCTTGTCGGAACTGAAGTGCAGGGAGTAGAGACTGACCCCGAGGGTCAGAAGAACCAGGGCGGAGGCGCCGATGACCCGCCGGCCGGGTCCGATGCGTTCGATCGGTTGCTTCAGCACGGTCCAGCCCCTGGCGGCCAGGATGAACAGCACGGGCAGCGAGGGCAGCAAGAATCGGGTGTACCACCAGGTATCCGCCCCCGGACGCCAGAACGAATAGAGCACGACCAGGACGAGAAACCAGAGGGACAGGAAGATCCTGCCGGTCTGTTTCTTCGCCAGCCCCAGGACGGCCAGGACGATCACCACGGGGGTGAACTGGACCAGGATCTGCGTGCCGTAGTAGGCGATGTGGTGGGTGAAGACCGCGGCGGTGATATCCACGGACGTGGTGGGATACCCCGTCCTCCACGGGGCCCCGTACTGGACCAGGTTGTAGATGCCATAGAGCACGGCGGGCGGTGCAAACCCGATCCCGAAACGCAGCCAACGCCCGCGCCGCAGCAGACCCGGGACCAGGAGCAGGAGAAAGAGGGCGTTGGTGGGACGAACGGCGATGGAAAACCCGAGCGCCAGGGCCGACAGAGCGTCCCGCTCCTTGAGAAACAGACGGAATCCCAGCAGCACGAAGAAGGTGGCCACGATGTCGCTCATCACGTAGGTGGAGGACGAGAGCACCACGGGCGCCAGCGCCCACATGAGCGCGAAGGCCAGGGCGGTCCAGCCGTCGGTCTCCTCCCTGATCCAGACGAAGAGGAGCAGGAAGGTCAACACCGCGAACAGCGGGGCGACGAAGAACGCCAGACCCAGGGTCGATGCCGCGGCCATGAGCAGGGGGTAGCCCGGCGGATACTGCGGGACCACGCGGCCGTTCACGACATGGAACCCCAGGGGGGCCAGGGCCGGGTACCGGGCGGCATCGAGCCGTGTCTCCAGGTGCAGGCGTCCCCGGGCGAACATGTCCGCCTGACCGTAGTAACCGTACCAGTCTGAGGCCCCGACCCGGGTCTGGCGGAAGATCCCGCAGACGGCCAGGAGAGCCAGGGCGAACAGGAGCGCCAGGACCACGGGGGGATCCGTGCGCTGGGGTCTCGACTTCGACAACATCCGGTTCATCGACGATTCATGGCGTCCGGGCGGCCGTCGCGCCCGGCGATGCAGGATTCATGATAGGCCCGGCACGCCCCCTTGTCAACCCGGCGCTCCTTTGCCCCGACGTCGGGATCCCGAGGACACCACCGGTCGCGGGGCCGCGCTCTCAGTGCGGCCCGGGCGGAAGATGGTCTTTCAGGTACCGGGTCAGGAGTTCGAACAGATGCCGCGTGGTGTTTTTTCCTTCCCGGATGCCGTGGCTGCGGTTGGGATAGGCCATCATTGAGAAGGGTTTGTTGTGCGCGATCAGTTCGTTGACCAAGGCTTCGGTGTTCTGGTAGTGGACGTTGTCGTCTCCGGTTCCGTGGACCAGCAGAAGGTGTCCCTTCAACCGGTGGGCGAAGGTGATGGGAGATCCCAGTTTGAAACCCTCCGGGTTGGTGTCCGGCAGTCCCATGTACCGCTCCTGGTAGATGGAATCGTAATAGCGCTGGTCGCTCACCGGGGCCACGGCCATGGCGGTATGGACCAGATCCGGGTAGCGGAAGATCATGTTGAGGCTCATGGATCCCCCGCCGCTCCACCCCCAGAACCCGATGCGTGAACCGTCCACATGGGGGAATTTCTTCAGGATGGCCCTGACCGCCGCGGCCTGGTCCTGGGAGGACAGAATCCCCACCCGTCCATAAATACTGTGGCGCCACTGGCGGCCCCTGGGAGCCGGGGTTCCCCGGTTGTCCACGCTGATGACCAGATACCCCTGCTGGGTCAGCATCAGGTGCCAGAGATAGGTTCGGCTCCAGCGGTCCCGGACGGTCTGGCCCCCGGGTTCCCCGTAGACGTAGAAGAGGGCCGGGTACTTCTTTTCCGGAGCGAAATCCGGGGGTTTCATCGACCAGCCATCCAGCAAGATTCCCGGCTCTGTTTCGACGCGAAAGAACTCCACCGGCGTGCGTCTCAGGGCGGCCACCCGCATCTTCAGATCCCGGTTGTCTTCGAGGACGCGGACGGTTTCGTGGCCCGGCAGACGAATCAGTTCGACGGTTTCCGGACTCTCGAATGTACTGTGGGTGTGGAAGGCCCAGCCGGCCCCGGGTGAGAGTGCGTAGCTGTGGGTGCCCGCAGCCCCGGCCGGGGTCACCCGCCGGGGTTTGTCGCCACCGTCCAACCGGGTGCGGAACAGAAACCGCTGGCCGGGTTCCTCCGGGCTGGCGATGAAGTAGAGCCAGCCGGTGCTCTCGTCGACCCCCTCGATACCGAGGACATCGAAGGGTTCCGGGGTGATCAGATCCACGTCGTCTCCCGAACGGGACACCCGGAAGGCGTGCCGCCAGCCGTCCCTCTCGCTCACGTACAGGAAGCGACGTCCTCCGTCCAGCCAGCGGAAACCGTCACACACATCGACCCAGGTGTCATCCCGATCGACAAAAACGGTCCGCACCTCCCCGGACCGGGCATCACCCAGCATGACCCGGTTGGTGTTCTGCAGACGGTTCAGAAACTGCAACACCACCTCCTCGCTGTTTCCCGCCCATTCCAGGCGCGCGACGTAGTGGTTGCGGGGATCACCCGGCAACGCGAGCCACAGGGGCGGTCCTCCGCTGGAATTGACGATTCCCACGCGACAGGCGGAATTGACCTGTCCGACCTTGGGATACGGGATGGACGACACGGTCGGGTAGAGCGAATCGGTGTTGTTGATCATATGAAACATCGACACCCCGGCACTGTCCAGCTGCCAGAAGGCGACGAGGAGGCCGTCCGGGCTCCAGCGGAATCCGTCCCGGAGGTCGAACTCCTCTTCATAGACCCAGTCGAAGGTGCCGTTAATCAGGGTGTCGGAACCGTCGTGCGTCAACCGGACAATGCCCATGTCATTCAGGTCCTGCACATAGATGTCGTTTTGATACACGTATCCGACCCGGTCTCCAGCGGGGGAAAACTTGGCGAACATCATCCGGGATGCCGCCGCGTCTCCGCCGAGTTTGAGGGGTTTCCCCCCGTTCAGGTTCAGGATCCAGTAGTCTCCCCTCGTCTTGCGACGCCACACCCGCCGGCTGTTGGCGAAGATCAGCACCCGGGTCTCATCGGGTGACAGCTGGAAGTCATCCACCTCCAGCGGGCGTGATTCCCCCTCCGGGATCAGACGGTCGACCGTCACCAGCACGGTTCGTTTTCCGGATTCGGGATCGTAGGACACGATCTCCTTTCCGTCGTGCGGTTTGGAGGAATCTTCCAATATGAGGTACGCCCGATCCCGTTTCAGCCACCGCACCGGTCCGAAGGTCTCGGACGTGAATTCCTCACCGCCGTAGAGCCGTTCCAGGGTCAGCAGGGAGGGATCGGCCGCCTGGAGCGATAAGGTCAGCACCAGGGCGACGATCGGCCCGATGGTCCGGCAAACCTTGCTTCTCAACCCATTCATCATGCCTCCTCGTTGAGCGACAGCGCGTTGCTGGGGCCCGTTTCCCGCCATTCACAGATGGTTTCAAGAATGAACACGTCGCGGGACTCCCGGGGACCGGTCCGTAACCCCCTCGATGCCGCAAGCGATAGCCGCCATGAAATGGGTACGGATTTCAGCGGAGATGGGTTGTTAAAAAATGGAATCAACCGCCGGATCTGCCAGATGCCGCCCGCCGTACCGGGCATCGCCCCGGCGGATTCTATTGATCGTCCGGACCGGCGGGTTTCCACGCCTTCAACTCCACCCTGCCCCCGGTGCCGATCGAATAGGTCTGGCGGTCGCCGTGCGTGATCTCGGGCCGGCGGATGATGCGCGGGGTGATGCTGAGCAGGATGTCGCTGCGCTCCCGGGTCCGGGTACGCGAGGTGAAGATCTCCTTGATTAGGGGAATCGAGCCGAGCAGGGGCAGTCCGTCGCTGCCCTCCGTGCTGGTGCCGCGCATCAGGCCGGCGATGATCCCGGTTTCCCCGTGCCCCAGCCTCAGGGTGGTGCTCACGCGGCGGTTGCCCAGGGTCGGCGGGATGTGGGTGCCGCCGAGGTCGGTCACGTAGGTCAGCTCGAAGTTCAAGCGGACCGTGATCTCGTGGTTGTGATGGATGCGGGGTGTAAGTGTGAGGGCGATGCCCACGTCCCTCATGTCGTAGGAGTTGATGGGTTGAGAATCCAGCGATCCGCTGGCCTGGGGTACGAAGGAGGTGCGCAGGATCGGACGTTTCTCGCCCAGCTTGATCTCCATCTTCTCCCCGTCGAGCCCTCTGACCCTCGGCTGGGCCAGGATGCGTGTATGGGTCACCGACGAGAAGAACTTCCACACCACCCGGGGCATGGTGAAAATCAGGTCGTCGGAGCCCAGATGGAAGAGGTCGTTCGCACGCTTGCCCTCCTCGAATCCCTCCACCCGCGCGCCAATCTGATAGGTGGACAGCTCGGTTCCGTAATCCTGAAGCCGCTTGCGGTCCACCTCGAGGATCTCCACCTCGATCTCAACCTCGCCGCCGCGTTTGTCCACGAATCGGGCCACCTTCTCCACGAGGGCGATGCGCTCCAGGGAGTCGGCCACGATCAGGGAGTTGGTCACGGGATTCACGATCAGTTTCTCCGGTCGGATCAGGGACTCGATCACCTGCTTGGCCGCCTGGGCCTCCACGTTGACGAAGAACAGGTTTTTCATGACCATCGGCCGGAAGCGGAGACGGCTTTCTGCGTTCTCTGCCGTGACGACGATGTTATGCCCGTCCAGCACGTGGTAATCGCAGCGAAACAGGGTGCACAGTCTCTGCAGGGCGTCCCGGAACGGGGTGTCGACCAGCTTGAGGCTCACCTTGCGGTCGCGGAATCCCGAATCAAACAGGATGTTGATGCCGCTCGTCCGGGCCAGTACCGTGAAAATCCGCTTCAGTCCCACCGGTCCCTTGAAATCGAGATTCACGGGATCCCGGTCGCGAAACACCGCAGGCAATTCGACGTTGATATCCATCTCCCGCTGAATCGAGGACGAACCGCAGGTGTCCGATCCTGGATCGATGAGCAGCGCGAGCCGCGTACGGCTGCGGTTGTTGGCCGGGTCGAACTCCAGGGATTTTTTATAGAGGAACACGGCCATCTTCGACTTCTTCATCCGCTCCTGCTCCAGGGCCAGGGCATGGTAATAGAGGGACGCCTCCTTGAGGAGACGATCGATGTCGATGCGCAGGTCGATGTCGTCCGGATTGGCCTTGAGCGCCTGGAGGTAGTGGTTGAGGGCTTCCTCGTATTGCCGGTTCCGCGTCAGGTCCTCGGCGGTCCTCAGGTGACCCCTGGCACAGGCCGCAACGATCATCAGACACATGGCCAAAAGCACCGAACCTCCCATCGCGGCCGGCGATTTCCCTTCCCTCGTCCACCCCATCTAGTCCTCCTCCCCCACCGTCACCCGGACCGTGGCCGACAGTGTCTTGTGGCGTACGGTGACCGTGGCCGTTCGGTCCGTGTCCAGGGTGGCGTGCACCCGACCGGTCCCATCCGTGGTCTGCAGGCCGCCGCCCGTGAGGCACCCGGCGCTGGTCTCCAGCCACAGGTTTTCGCCTTCCATGGGCGCCATCCGGGCATCCAGCGCGATCGCTTCGATGTCGCTCCGTCCCCCGGCAACGGGCAGGTGTGCGGGATCGGCCGCCGCATAGAGGTAGGCGACGTCGATTGCCGCGGGCGCATCGACGGAGAGGGTCAGAGGATCGGGCGTGACGGAGGCTCGTCCGGATCGCGCCGTGACCGCCACCAGGCCCGCATACATTTCGTCGGACCGATAGCGGGCCTCGGCTTCCCCGCCTTGCAGCCGAACCCAGCGCTCGATCTCCCCGTGATCCACCGTCAGATAAACCTCCGTACCGTCGGGCAGAGGATAGCCGCTCCCCTTCTGCCCCACCACGTAAACCACGGCCGACTCACCCGCGGTCAGCGTCGACGGCGCCGCGCTCAGGAACAGCATCGCGTCCTCATCGGGCACGTAGGGGCCGGCACCGCAACCGACGGTCAGGCTGAACACGGCCATCAACGAAATGAGGCAACTCTTCATGGTGATTCCCCCCGTTCTCCCCCGCGGGCCCGCTCCCGTAATGTTTCTCCAGGATATCCCGCGCCACCGTTCTGCCGCAAGCCCCGGACGCCGTGAAGCGGATGTTGTGGAAGCAAACCACCTGCCAAACCGTATGAAATGGCCGGAAGCCCCTCACCGGCGCCTCGGCGGCCCACCGTTCGAGGCCCGGCCCCCGCGGCTGTCACGTTTCGCGACACCCCAGACAGCGGAAATATTTTCTATAGAGGCTATATCAGAAGAGAATCAGTCTGCCAAGCGGATTGTACCGTTGCCACACACCCGGCTGCGACACGGCGGAAAAGATAGAATATCGGACCTGCCCGCAGTCCATCGCTGTACCGTTATGACACAGCGCCTGAACGCAGCCGGGTGGGGAACCCCCTGACCCGGCATTCCGGAACGGGCACGGGAAAACGTATAATGAACCATAAGGAGTTCACCGGGAGAGTGAAATGCGGTCGAGAAAATTCCCCGGCGGAGGTGCCCCATGAGACGACCGGTTACGGTGTTGCTTCTCCTGTTCTGTTCCGTTTCCTTTCTGGCGGCCCAGGAGGAACCCATCAAGGAGCGGATGGCGGTCACCTATTACCGCATCCCGGTCCGGGTCTTCATGAAGGACCAGCACGTGTTCGGTCTGAGCCAGGAGGACTTCCGGCTGTTCGAGAACAAGACGCCGCGTCCGATCCACTCCTGCGATATGAAGCGCAAGCGGATGGTGGTGACGCGACCCGGGACCGGGGTCAGCTCTGCGGTTCCCGGCCGTTATTTCGTGTTGATCTTCCACATCAACGAGTATCACGACGAGCTGCGTGCGGGTGTGAGCCGCCTCGTTCAGGAGATCCTGGGTCCGCGGGACCGGGTCATGGCCTTCGTCAACGACCGGACCTTCTTCTTCCACGATCTCTCCGATCGAGACCGGGTGGAGACAAACCTCCACGACCTGCTGCGTGAACAGAGCGCCCAGGCACGGGCCCGGCACCTGTCCGTGGTGACCCGGGTGGAGAAGGAACTGGGCACCGAGGTGATCAAGGCCATTCTCGTGGAGAGCACCCGCGGCGGAGCGGGCAGCTCCGGCGCCGACAAATACACGCTTTACAACTTCTTCAAGAAGTACCTGGTGGTATGGCGGGACTACAAGAGCCGCTACCTGAGACCGAACCTGGATCACTACGCCAAATTCGCCCGCCACCTGGAGGGCATCCAGAGAGAGAAGTTCGTGATCAACTTCTTCCAGATGGAGCTCTTCCCTCGCGCCCTGCTCAGCAGCCGGGTCATGCGCGAGTTCGAGAGAAAAATCGCCGGCTGGGAGGCCACGGGAAACACCGAAGAGGCGACCTTCGTAACGATCATCCGCCGCCTGATGCAGGAGGTGGAGCGCTCGCTGCTCGTGTCCAACGAATTTCCCGCCGAGGAGATGAGCCGTCTGTTTCACCAGGTGGACGCCACCTTCCACTCCGTGTTCCTCAAAAGCCGGCGCAGCCTCCTGTCCGAAGATCTCTCCTACAGACAGGTGTCTTCGGACATGGAGAACAGTCTGCGCGAACTCACACGGATGACGGGCGGCAAGCTGATGGTCTCCAACGACGTGTTCTCGGCCATCGGCACCATCGCCGAAGAGGAAGACGTGTACTACCTGCTATCGTTCGCGCCGTCCGACCCGGACCACATCGGGGAGATCACCATCAAGGCCTCCAACCGCAAATTCGACCTGATCTACAATCCCCACGTCACCCCCGATCACCTGAAAGGGCTGGCCGAGCGGATCGACGCGGACAAACCGGCGCTCCTGCTGAGCGGGTTGACCTTCGCGGCCCGGAGGCTGCGGCTTCAGGTTTCCGGATTCACCCTCAACCGGGAGAACAAGGCCTACCTCAACATCTGGGTGCGCGTACGCGACGAGGGCAACCAAACGGTGTACAACGAGATGAGGACCCTGACGGCGAACCGCGATCTCGTCAACGTATCGCTCGACCTGTCCGAATTGCCCGCCGGGTCGCTCAAGATCATCGTGGACATCCGCGACCTGATCGGCAACACCAAGGCCACCGACATCCTGCCCATCACGGTCACCCGTCCGCCCCCGTCCTGATCCGGTCATTCCTCCAGCTTCGTGGCGACGATCAGCCGGCGGACGCCGCTCTTCTTCACGGTGTCCATCACCTTGACCACCACGCCGTACTGAGAGCTGCGATCCGCATTGAGCTGCACGGCCCCGTCCTTCATCTCCGCGAGCGCCCCGCGCAGCTTCTCCTCGAGTCGATCGAGGGGAACCTCCTCCTGGTTGAGGAACACGCGGCCCCGGCCGTCGACGAAGATCGTGTAATCCTTCTGCTCCGTGGGCGTGGCGGTGTCGGCCTGGGGCAGGTCGAGCTGAATGCCCGGTTGTTCCAGAAAGGTGGAGGATACCATCAGGAAGATCAGCAAAAGGAAGAGCACATCGATCAGCGAGGTGATGTTGATCGCCACGCGCCGGGTGCGCCTACTTCGACCGAACCGCATGGCGGGTGCCTCCGGACGGCGTGGAAAACGCGCTGACGATTTTCAGCAGCGAGGAGGAGTGCTTCTCCATCACGAGGATCAATCCGTCGACCTTCTTCGCCAGCCAGTTGTAGGCCACCACCGCGGGGATCCCGATCGATAGCCCCACAACCGTGGTAATCAGGGCCTCGGAAATACCTCCCGCCATGGCGGAAGCCTGGCCCACCCCGACCTGGGAAATCACGTTGAACACCTTGAGTATCCCGATGACCGTACCGAGAAGTCCCAGCAGCGGGGCGATGGCGGCCACCGTTTCCAGGATGACCAGCCCCCGCTCCAGGCGGTGCGTTTCCTGACGGCCCGTGTCCTCGAGCACCTCCCGGATCTCGTCCCGGGACCGGTCTCGCGCGTTCAGCCCGGAGCGGATGATGTTGGCGAACGGTCCCCGGTGCTGCTCGCAGATGGAGGCGGCCAGGCCGATGTCTTCCGGTCCGCGGATGTTGCGGATCACGCCGACGATCTCGGGAATTACCACCTTTTTGCGCCGCAGGGACACGGCACGCTCGCAGACCACTGCGAGACCGATCACCGAACACAACACGAGGGGGTACATGATGATCCCCCCCTTGGCAAGAAAAGCGATTACGTCACTCATTTTGGATTCTCCTGGTCGGAACGAAGGATGAAGTAAACAAACTTGCCCGTGATCTCCAGAAACGGCTCGGGGAAGTCATCGGGCAGCGGAGGAAAGGGAGCCGAGGCGTCCACGGCGTTGACGCTCGTCCGGGCCAGCGATCGATCCCCCTGGTAGCCGAGAAGGGTCAGCCCCTCCATGCGGCCGTCTGGGTAGATGCGGAACTTCAGGAAATTGACGCCGTTGATGGCCCCCAGGCGTGTGAAGGCCAGCGGCGGAAAGATGTTGCGGCGGATCCGCTCCTTCAGCATCAGCATGTAGGGTGCGTAATTCCAGGCGTAGGTGTTGAATGACAGGCCGCCGGTCTCGGGAACCCGGGAATCGCGGGCGTCGTGGGGTACGCCGGGCGGGGTGGAAGGCCGGGCCGGATCATCCGGCGCCGGCCGCCTGGGTACTACGTCTTCCGACAGCGGTTTGCTGGGATCGAAGACCAGATAGTCTGACAGTCGCCGGGAAGTGTCCGGTGAATCCGACGGGGACCTGGACGGATCCTGTGGTTCGTCCTCCACGCGCGGGGCCAGGTCCCGGGAGTCGATCGCACCCTCGGCATGGGGTCGGTCGAGGAGGTCGACCGCCGCATCCTGTCGGTTCCGGGCCCGGACGCTTTGATCGGACAGGAAACGGGCGTCTTCGGGGTTCTCGAGGGGTTGTGCATCCGCGGGCGTCTCGATGACCTCGGTGGGTCGCCTTGGTTCGGTCAGGTCGAAGACGATGGGCTCGGCTTCGGGCGGCGGGATGACGACGGGTCGATCCAGCCAGCCCCAGCGGTTGGCGCCGGCGAAGAACAGGAGGATCAGGACGTGCAGGCCGAGCGAAACCGAATAGAAGAGGATGCGTTGCTGTTTTTCCAAGGAATCCGTTCCCGGGTGAATCACCACCCACTATATACCATTTACCACGGATCCACAATCGGGGGTCTTCGTTCCGGATCTCATACTATCCGACACCCGTCCGAGGCGTTTGGTTTCATGTCCCCTCTTTCTTTGCTCTTCATGCGAATTGGACCACCTCCCCTCCCTCTTGATTCCCCGCGGCCGTTCCACTGGCAATTAAAACGTGGTATGATTCAGTATTCCCATGGCCAGACCGAGCACACACCGGACGAGCGTCCCATGTTGAACATCGCGATCATCGGCACCCGGGGCATCCCCAACCAGTACGGCGGGTTCGAGCAGTTCGCCGAGCACCTGTCGGTCGGCCTGGTCAAACGCGGCCACCGCGTCACGGTCTACTCGCCCCACTTCCATCCCTACCCCCACGACAGTTTCCACGGAGTGGACATCCGCCGCATCTTCTGTCCCGAACGGTTCCTGGGGTCCGCTGCCAACTTCATCTACGACCATCTGGCGTTGCGTGACGCCCTCCAGGGAAATTTCGACATCCTCTACGAGGCCGGCTACCAAAGCTCCGCCCTCTCGTTCGTCCTCTGCCGAGTCAAGAACCGTCGCGAGGTCCTCATCACCAACATGGACGGCATGGAATGGCAGCGGGCCAAGTGGAACCGCCTGGTCAAATGGCTGACCCGACGATTCGAAACGATGGCCGTCAAACGTTCGGATCATCTCGTGGTGGACAATCCGGGTATCCGCGACTATTACCTGGAACGGCATGGCGCGCGAGGAGTCTACATCCCCTACGGCGCCGACCCGGCGCCCGAAATCGATGACGACGTTCTGAAGGATCTGGCACTGAAACCCCGGAGTTACTTCCTGTTGATCGCCCGCCTGGAGCCGGAGAACAACATCGAAACCATCATCGCCGGCGTGCGGTCGTCCGCTTCCCCTTTCCCGCTGGTGGTCGTGGGCCCCAGAGGCACCCGCCACGCCCGGCGGCTGTCGGCCCGCTTCCCCGATCCACGGATCCGTTTCGTGGGCGGCATCTACGACAAGGCCCGCCTGGATGCGCTCAGGCACCACGCCGCGGTCTACTTCCACGGACACTCGGTGGGCGGTACCAATCCATCGCTGCTCGAGGCCATGGCCGCCCGGGCCCTCATCGCGGCCCACGACAATCCCTTCAACCGTCATGTGCTGGGCGATGACGCGCTCTACTTCAGGAATCAAAACGATATCCGGCGCCTCCTCGAAGGTTCGACGCCCGGAAGCACACGGAGAAAGACCATGATCGAGAACAACCACCGGCGCATCCGGTCCGAATACGCCTGGAGCCGAATCGTCGACGCCTATGAGTCCCTGTTCCAAAAGGTGGGTGTCCGTTGAGAATCACCATCCTCACCCAGGACGAACCCTTTTACCTGGCCCGCACCCTGGACTACCTGCTGGATCGCCTGCCGCCACGCACCCGGGTGGTCCACTGCATTCTGCTGGACGCTTCCCCCTTCGGCAAACGGATGTCTCTGCCCGCCAAACTCCTGCAGACCCTGCGTGTGTTCGGAGTCCGCTTCTTCGTGTACTATACATTCCGGTTCCTGAGGAGTCGGCTCGATCGGCGCAACCGCGTGCAAACCACCTTGAGAAAGCACGGCGTGCCTTTCACACCCGTGGAGGGTGATGTCAACGCCCCGGCGTCCCGGGAGATCATCGCGGCGACCCGGCCCGATCTGCTGATCTCCATCGCGGCCAACCAGATCTTCAAAAAGCGCTTGCGGGACATCGCCCCCCGCGGATGTCTCAACCTGCACACCGCGCTGCTGCCCAGATACCGCGGTCTCATGCCCTCCTTCTGGGTCCTCCGGCACGACGAAAAGGAGACGGGGGTGTCGGTGTTCTTCATGGACGACGGCATCGACAGCGGCCCGATCCTGGTCCAGAAACGTCTGGCGATCGCCGGCATGACCCAGGCCCGCCTGATCGAGACCTCCAAACGCCTGGGCATGGACGCCCTGATCGAGGCCGTGGACAAGATCGAACGCGGCGACCTCTCCCTCATCGAAAACGACGACGCGAAAAGCACCTACCACTCCTTCCCCACCCGTGAGGACGTGCGGGCCTTCTACCGGGCGGGCAAGCGATTCTTCTGATGTACGTTCTGACCTTCGACATCGAAGACTGGTTCCACATTTTGGACCATCGCCAGACCCGGGGCGCCCGGGACTGGGCCGGATTCGAATCCCGGATCCGGGAAAACCTCGACCGGATCCTATCGATCCTGGAGGAGACGTCCACACCGGCCACCTTCTTCTGCCTGGGATGGATGGGTGAGAAACACCCGGAGATCGTGCGCCGTATCGCGGCGTCCGGATACGAGATCGGCTCTCACGGGCACCTTCATCAACTGATATACCGCCAGGACCGCGATGAATTCCGCGACGATCTGCGGCGCTCGCTGCATACCCTCGAAGACCTGACCGGCCGGAAGGTGCGCTGCTACC
>Ga0180434_10003754_pt1 | contig 19122 bp, 14 predicted proteins | sample SS_ome_7_FD_132453 | JGI IMG/M metagenome (GOLD analysis project Ga0180434, IMG submission 132453) | Hypersaline lake sediment archaeal communities from the Salton Sea, California, USA - SS_1_D_2 metaG | ecosystem: Environmental > Aquatic > Non-marine Saline and Alkaline > Hypersaline >...
CGGATCGAAATATCTTTACTCAAAGACAAACTATACCCTTCTGGCTGAAGTCATCAAGCGCATCTCAGGCCAATCATTTCGGGATTGGACGTGGACAAACATATTCAAGCCTCTCAAAATGACTCGAACACTCTTTAGGGATGACTACAGGGAAATCATAGAGAACCGGGCCTATTCCATCAGTTACAGTCACTTCGAAGGCTACCTCAGAGGGGGCGACAATTTGGCTGTTGTCGGATCAACTTCGCTGTTCACAACACAGGATGACTTTATCAAGTTGATGTCGAATCTAGAAACTCGAGAGGTTGGCTCGGCGACTTTCATGGCAAAGATGTCATCATCAGGCAAATTATCTAGCGGCCAGGATGCCGGTCATTCCTATGGATTTCGTATCGATACGCATAACGGATTGAAACGGATGTATAAAAACGGCGACTGGGGGGGATTCCGGGCGGCTTTTCATTATTATCCGGAGATTCCCTTCGGGGTTTTTGCCTTTGTCAACTGGGATTATAACGTCTATGATCCGGTCATGGCCGTGGAAAACCTCGCTCAGATTTACCTTGAATCCCAAATGACACAAGAGAAAAAAGCTATGCCCGCAACAGAAAAAAAGAAGCCCATCGAACTAAGCCCCAGTGTTTTGAAAACGTATGAGGGACATTACAGGATGGGACCCGGTTCCTACCTGAAAATTGTGCTGAAAGACACCGAATTAACAGCTGATTTCGGTGGTGCAGTCTTTCGACTTTTGCCTTTATCCGAGACCGAATTTCTCATTGCGGATATCGGACTGCCTGTTTATTTTGGAAAAGATGCCGATGGGAAAATTAACGGATTTTCTTTTCAAGAAAACACGGCTCCAAAAGTGGAGCTTATTCAAGTGAACAAAGAGCAGTTGAAGGCCTATGTGGGCCGCTATGTCAATGAAGAATTGGATGCCACTTATGACATTGTGTTGCGCGGCGACAATCTTGTTCTCACCAATTTGAGAAAAAGGGATATAAGGCTTACTCCAGAAAATCCAAAGAATTTTGCCGGACGATCTCGAGTTTTGTCCAGGATCGTCTTTAAAATCAGTGATACGGGAAAAATCCTCGGTTTTTTCGTGGATACGGATTCACTGCGTCCCTTTGTCTTCAAGAAAAGGCTTCCGTAAAAGAATTCAAACTAAGGAGCATTCCTCATGAAATTCAAGCGATCAGTTCATTCTATTTTGCCCGGAATGATTCTGCTGCTGCCTTTCTGGCTGGTTGGAAACGGTGCTGCAATCGACGACAAAGATACAGAAACCACGTATAAGGTGAGACTGGAGAGAAGCATTATGATGCCGATGCGTGACGGGGTCAAACTGTCCACAGACCTCTACTTTCCCGTGGACGCCGGCGAAAAGCTCCCAGTGGTTCAGATCCGCACACCGTACAATAAAAAGCGCTCTCGCAGGGAAGGTTCTCTCGAACGCACCCTTGCCAGTAGAGGATATGTGGTTGCCGTTCAAGATATGCGGGGAAGGTTCGAATCGCAAGGTGAGTACACTGTGTCCAAAGCCGATGTCCTTGATGGGTATGACTGTGTGGAATGGCTGGCCAGCCAGCCCTGGTCAAACGGCAAAGTGGGCAGTTTTGGGTGCTCCTATCTGGGTGAAAATCAGATCATGATGGCTCGAGCGAGACCTCCTCATCTCGCCTGTATGATACCTTTGGCCGCCGGGGGTGTTATTCCCCATAAAGGATTCGGCCTGAGTTGGGGCGGTGCCTACAAAATTACAGCAGGGTTTGGTTGGTTCATCAGAAACGGGAGCAAAGTTTTTCTTCGGCCACCCGCGGATGCACCCGATGATTTCTGGGCAAGATACGGAGACCATTTCGAACCGGGACCGATAGCGCCCGATATAGATTTTCAAAGGATGTGGCAAACCCTTCCCATCATCGACATGGTCAAAGCAGCCGGCTATCCCGACACGGATTGGGAAGATTTCGTCTCCCACGGCCCGGGAAGCAAATACTGGATCGACAGAGGATATGTCGTCGAAACGGATCAATTCGACACGCCGGCGTTGCACGTCAACACCTGGTATGACGAATGCACCCCTGAGACTTTTTACGAATTCAACATCATGCGGCGCAACGCGGTCACTGATCGAGGCCGGAATCATCAGTATGTCATCATCGGACCCCAGGCCCACTGTGACTTTGCCACGAACATGTCCGAAGACACCTACATCGGCGACATGTCAGTTGGAGACACCAGATTCGATTACTTCGGTCTTTTCAAACAATGGCTCGAGTATTGGCTGAAAGGAATAGACAATGACGTGACGTCCACGCCAAAAGTGCAGTACTTTCTCATGGGAATGAATGAGTGGAAGTCCGCAGACGAGTGGCCTTTGGCCGTAACACAATTCACGAAATACTACCTGCACAGCGACGGCCATGCCAACAGCAGATATGGGACGGGAAAGTTGAGTACAAAAGAACCGGGTAATGAGAAGCCGGACACATACATCTATGATCCGGGGTCACCTGTCCCTAGCCTGGGAGGGCCTGTGTGCTGTACCGGCAGCCCGGACGCTGTTCCTGGCGCCTACGACCAGTCAGAGATCGAGATGCGTCATGATGTTCTCGTCTATACCACTCCGGCCCTCAAAGAAGGGGTCGAGGTAACCGGGCCGATAGAGCTCGTGCTCTATGTCTCCTCCTCGGCCAAGGACACCGACTTCACCGGCAAGCTTGTGGATGTCTATCCGGATGGAACCGCCTTTAACATCTGCGAAGGCATCTTGCGTGCCCGTTACAGGGAGGCCTGGGATAGGGAAGTTTTTATGGAACCCGAACAGGCATACCGAGTGACGATCGATGTATCGGCCACAAGCATCTATTTCCGCAAAGGGCATCGAATCCGCCTCGAAGTTGCGAGCAGCAATTTTCCCCGCTTCGATCGAAATCTCAATACGGGCGGTCACAACTATGATGAGAGCGAATGGATTATGGCCAAAAACACGATTCACCATTCAAAAAAACATCCATCGCACCTTATCCTGCCTATAATTCGCTGATTTCTCGAGACCGGGCATCTTTTCGGAAAGGAAGGGGCTCAATTTTTGACGTAAAGATTCACAGGGACAATACTTCGCAGCCCACGTGCTGTCCGAGGGAACAACTTCAATGAACAAGCTCTGATCTTTAGCACCTAAAACCGGAAATCTTTGCATGGCAGAAAACCGGAAGTTTTTGCATGGCATTGATACGTGGATTATTCAATTTGACTATCCGCTTTCCTGACTATATTCTTTCTGTCAAACTGAGGAGACACACACTATGAGAAAGAAATTTTTTCCTGTATATCTGTCGATTGTTTTGGTCCTCCTCCTTATTCCCATGTGTAAGGCGAGACATGAGAATGGCAAACCGCCCGCTAATTCTTTTGAGCAGTGGGCAAAAGCAAACGCCGTGCCTGTCATCACAACCCTCCCCGGCAGTGGGTATGAAGATCTGAGTATTTTGAAGGAAATCGTGAGAGACGCAAAAGTCGTGGCTCTGGGAGAAAGTATTCATATGGCTCACGAGTTCATTCAGATTCGCCACCGGATCATTGAATATCTTATTGAGGAATTGGGTTTCACGGCTGTCGCTCAAGAAACAGGATTTTCAGAAGCGGAACTGATTCACAAATATGTATTAGGGCAAATAGAGGAACCTAAGCAGTGGACGGAAGATCCGGATCAAATTGATGCGGAGGGCTACACCTGGGGCTTCGGTAAAGAGAAAGAGCAACTCGCCCTTGTCAGATGGATGCGAAATTTCAATCAAAAACCAGGGGGCGCTCGGAAAATCAACTTTTACGGATTCGATGTCGCGCACGGCTACAGCAGTCCGTTGACTTCTCTCCAGAGCGCCTGGAAATACCTGGATAAAGTGGACGCTGGCTATAAAAACTCAGAAAGAAAGAGAATATTGAAATCTCTAGCCGGCCAATTTCTCGGATCGGGAGGGGGACAAAGGTTTGTGTCGACGAAAAAATACCATGAACTCCCGGAGCAAATACAAAATGCCTACAAAGCAGAAATTGCACGGTTGATAGGCCATTTCGAAATTAACCGCGTGGACTATATCGAAAAGTCATCATTGGATGAATACGAGTGGGCCTATCGTCATGCTGTTGCAGCCAGGCAGCTCAACCAATCCACCGAATATCTTATTGACGTTTTGAAGTCTGGGAATTGGGAAAATGCGCAAAGATCCCGGGATCACTGCCAAGCGGATAATATCTGCTGGATCCTTAGGCGTGAGGGGCCTGAGGGCCGCGTTGTGGTTACAGCGCACAATTCCCATATTCAGCGTCATACTGTTTACAATCCAAATTGGTCTCCTCACCCTTATCCACCCCTGGGTATGTTTCTCCAGTCGCGGCTGGGAGGAAAATATGTGACTATAGGATTCACCTTTGAGCATGCTGTTGACAGCTTTAAGGCCTATGAGATCAACGGAAAATTCGACTTCTCCCAAACCGATGAAAGCAGCATCGGAAGCGCACTCTCCAGGGTTGGGTTGCCGATGTTTGTTATCAATTTACGGGCGGCACCCAACAAAGGACCTGTCTACGACTGGCTGAACCGAGAAAGACCTATGATTGCCGAAACAGACTATATTCCCGTCAACATCTCTAAAGCTTGGGATGCACTGGTGTACATCCAAAGCATCTCCTATGCTCACAGATAAGAAGAACAGCCCCTTAGGAATTAATGAGGTTCTGGTTGACCATAAATGTAGCCGTGCTATATGATACTCCCCATGGGTAAGCCCTCCCTTAAACAAGTTCTGGGTGTTCCTGACGGTATTGCCATCCTGATCGGAATCACCATCGGCGCCGGCATCTACTCCACCCCTCAAATCATCGCCAGGCACATGGTGTCCTTCAACGCCATCATCGCCCTCTGGCTCCTGGTCGGCTTCTTCGTGTTTATAAGCGGATTGGTCTATGCCGAGCTCGGGACCCGGATGCCGAACACGGGCGGCGAATATGTCTACTACACACGGTGTTTCGGCCCCTGGGTTGGGTTTATGTTCGGCTGGGCCCAGATGTTCATCATTCGTACCAGTGCAGCTGCTGCCCTGGCCCTGATCATCGTGGATTATGCGGGATATTTTATTCCATTGAAAGGTTTTGTGCGAATCGCTACTGCCCTGGCTGTCATATTCCTCTTCGGCCTCGTCAATTATATCGGCATCCAAAGAGCCAGTATCTTTCAAAAGATTTCCACAGTCTTGAAGGTTGCGGGTTTATTATCCATAGCCGTCATCGGCTTTATTTTCAGCGGAGGACATGAAAACCTGCTGTCCACCAGAGCAGCTCTGCAAGATACACTGGGCCCGGTCGGCGGACTGGCAGCAGTCCTGATGCTGATTGTCTTTTCCCACACCGGTTGGGAGCGGATTGGTTACGTGGCAGGAGAGATGAAAAACCCCAGGCGGGTTATTCCTTTAAGCCTCACAATCGGCATCGGCACCGTGGTTCTGCTGTATGCCTTGACAAATATGACTTATCACAGAATTTTGGGAATAGATGGGATGCGGGCCAGCACGATCGTTGCCTCGGATGTGCTCACCCTGCTTATCGGCCCCATCGGAGCCGCTTACATCGCTATCCTGGTCATCATCTCCTCAGCCGGGAGCATAAACGGAACCATGATGACCGCAACCCGGGCTTATTATGCCATGGCCAAAGACGGTCTCTTCTTCAAGTGGCTGGATCATGTTCACACCGAATTCCACACTCCCTCCCGAGCCATCGTCGCCCACTGCGTGTGGGCCGGCGTTATCCTTCTTATCCGGGGATCGTTTCAATCCATTGCTTCTGGTATGGCTTTTGCTATCCTTATCTTTTATGGACTGGCTGTTGTGGCGCTGTTCAAGATGAGACGAGACAAAATTGGGGAAACAGACATTTTCAAAGTGCCCCTCTATCCCTTCTTGCCCCTTCTCCTGCTGATTCTTATAGTCTGTCTGATTGTGTTCAGGGCTGTTTTCGAATGGCGGAATTCCCTCACAGATATGGCATTTATCGCCACCGGAATCCCCTTTGCCTTTTATTGGTGCCGCAAACGATTAGAGACACCTTCAACGCGGTGTTGAAAATCGGTCTTGATTTAACTATCATTCGAGAATAATGACCGCGAAAAGATCAAAGCGTGTTGTGCTTTTTAAAGTGCTGACACCCGTCTTGTCCGTCATCATAACCCTCCTCCTTCTGGAAATCGTTATCCGTACGCTAGACCATTTTAGGGAAAAACCGACAAAGAAGGAAAAGCGGATTGCCATGATCCAGGAAGCGGGCCGACTCTATCCCCCGACAGAAAAGCTCTTCTCCTTGACATTGGATAGAGCGCTCCTGGGCCACAGGAACTATCCCGCCATGGGAACCTCACTCCGCGACTATAACTACCCCCTATCGAAACCAGAGCAAACCTACCGAATCATCGGCCTGGGAGACTCTTTTGCCTGGGGATGGGGCGTGGCCGATAACCGAAGAACCACATTCAAGTATCTGGAATGCTGGCTGAACGCCAATGAGTCAGGACAACAGTACGAGGTCATCAACTGTGCCCAACCCGGAAAATCGGTCAAGGATTACGAAGCCTATGCGAAGGAATATGGACAGGCATTCCAGCCGGACATGGTTCTCATTCTCTACAATATAAACGATTCCTATCTCCCGCATGCCTCAATGGTGGTGGATAAACGCACCGAAGACCTGATGATGCAGCAAAAAGATCCTATGAACGACATCTCTAAACTCTATCACCTCCTAAAAAAAATCATAGTGAAGAAAAGGGTTCACGATTACACCGTCAGGCACATCAAAGAGGGTTATTTCGGACCCGAGAAGAAGCAAAAATGGGGGAGAGCCCAGGCCAACATCAAAGCGATCCAAAAATTCTGTCAGGATCGGCAAATCGAATTGGTCATAGCGATTTTTCCCCTTCTGTTCGAACTGGAAAAGACCTATCCCTTTCAGGATGAGGTGGATGAAGTCGACAGGTTTTTGACCTCGAACCGGATAAAAAAAGTCAATCTTCTGACTGTATTCAGGGGAAAAAAGACCGCTGTACTCTGGAGCAGTCCTACGGATTCCCACCCCAACAGAGTCGCCCATCGCCTGGCGGCTGAGTCCATTTACAGCTTCCTGCAAGAACATGTTTTTAAAGAATCATGAGTAAACAAAACTTGCGTGTGGGGCTCATTCAATTTGACCGCTGTCACGCAGACCTGAGTAAAAGTCAAAACTCAGCGCTCAAGGCTCTCGATGAAATCCAAAACATGGACATTGTCTGCTTTCCTGAGGTCTGGATGGGGGCGGTTATCTTGAATGACCAGGAAGTTCGGGTTATTCTTGAGGAATTTTCTGCAATGGCCAAAGAGAAGCATGTCATGGTTCTCACCGGCGGTTTGCTCGTGCAATACGGCGACAACGTCTACGATATCTGTCACATCATAGATACAGACAGAGGATGCATCGGCGAGCAAAGAAAAATTTTCCCTTCCGGGGCAGTGGGCGAACGGTACCTCCTCTCGGGTGGCAAAGGCCTTGCCGTGTTTAGCTGTGCGGGCATTCGATGCGGCGCCGTCATCTGCGTGGACCTGTTTTATCCGGAACTGATGCGGGAGCTGGCCCTTGCAGATGTCCAACTCATCTTCAATCCCGCCAATATTCCCGAACAGAGAAACGATTTGTGGCACAGGTTGGTCAGAACACGCGCAGCAGAAAACACGGTTTTTGTGGCTTATGTCAACAACACGAACACGCACTACATGGATGGACGTCCTGTTAAAGGCCGGTCTTTGGTTTCTGGGCCATCGGGTGATATTATCGGTTCGATCGGCGAAAAACCGGCAGTTCTCTGCGCGAATATCGAAAGCGCAATGGTTAACAAACAGAGACAAAGATGGCCCTATGTCGAGGACATCCACAAAATTGTCCGGTCAAAAAAATCCCCCTTTACTATTCGTGAACTCGAGTAAAACCTGAACACGGATCCTCACAGAAAATTTTCCATGTGATCGAAGTCGTCTCGTACTCCCCCCTGGCAGGGCACAATTCTCCTCATGACAAAGAATTAGACTGCATTGTTTTGTTCGATGGCGCACATTCAGATATAATGAATCCCATGCTTGTTAAAACTTATCATGGACATGGAGGCATTTCCAAATCTTTAATGGAATGCGCGTAGTAGGATCAGAATGGTGATTGCGAAAACACACCAATTTTCGCCGGCGAAGAAAATTGGCTCGGTTTCCGGCGGCGGCTCTCCTTTCCCTTCGGGGAAAGGATCCATGCCCGCCTCCGGCCTTCAAACGGTTTTCTCCATCACACATTCTGATCACTCAATGTCATGCCCAGGATCCAATGTCATCACATTTGGAAATGCTGCTTATCGACGTTCATACAATAAGCCTGTAATAAGGAGATAAACTATGATTAAAGGAGTCGGTCACATCGGGATAGTGGTGAGCGATATTGAGCGGGCGCTGGAATCCTTGGCCAAAATTATGAGTTTCCCCGAGCCCATGGTGAGAGAGTCGGCCGAAGCCAAAAAGAAGGTAGCTGTCGTGGATTTGGGCAATGTGGGCTTGGAATTGATCCAAGACATGACCGAAAATGGCCCCCTGGCCCAATTAGTGAAAAATGAGGGGAACAGGATTCATCATTTCTGTCTGCTATCGGATAATATCGAGGAAGACTTGGAAAAGATTAAGGCAAACGGCGTCGCCATGCAGGATCAAAAACCAAAGATTGGACTGAGAGGAAAAAAGTGTGCCCTCTCTGCCCCCAGCGCTTTGAAAGGAATTCCGATCGAGCTGTCCGAACCCTAGCAGCACAAAGGGCCACCCGCTTTTTTCTTATTCGGATTCGCTCTCGTTCAAGGATTGATTCACAATGACCTTTGCCAAAGATCGGGCATGTTCGCAAAGATCACCTACAGCTCCTCCTTCCCTCATATATTCTCAACACTCAACAGGAAAAAAGCTGAAGACGCAAGAACTGTGTCCCACGATTGAGGACATAGATTCTCAGCAGCCCGGCTTAATTGGAATTCTTGGATTTGACTCCTTTGACATACTTATCGTACCAGGCAAGATATCTTTGGTAGAGATCCTTACGGAATGAGGGCCGGCTTATGCCGTGATGCTGGCCGGGATAGACCACAAGCTGAGTCGCGACTCCAAGCCTACGCAGAGACTGATACAATTGCTCAGAGTTCAGGATGGGACAATTCCAGTCATGCTCTCCTCCGACAATCAAGGTGGGTGTAACCACATTCTGCACTGAATTGAAGGCTGAGATGCGCTCCCATGTTTCTCTATTTTCCCAGGGCAAACCCAATTCCGCCTCGTACCATTTCTGGTACTGATCGTGACCATAATTGGATAGGTAATGGTAGGCACTGGCTCCCGAGATGGCCCCCTTGAACCGTTTGGATTTGGTGATGACATAGTTGGTGAGGATGCCCCCGTAAGACCATCCTCCGACACCCAATTTCTCAGGATCTGTGTAACCTTTTTCAATGGCATAATCCACGCCTGCAATAACATCCTCGAAATCCTTGTTTCCCCAATCGGCATAAATTGGAGTGGAAAAATCCTGCCCATATCCTGAAGACCCCCGCGGGTTGGTCATGATAACAAGATAACCGTTGGCCGCAAAGAGCTGTGCTTCAAAATGGAAACTCACATCATACTGTCCCACAGGTCCTCCGTGAAGCCTGAGAATGGTCGGATAGCGGAAATCCGGGCTGAATCCAAGGGGCTTGTAGATAAACCCTTCTATCTCAGTGCCATCTTTGCTTGTGAAGTGGATGTTTTCCATTTCAGCCAGGTTCAGCTTGGAGAGAAGCTCCTCATTGGTGAAGGTAAGCTGCTGCAGTTTTCCGGCTTTGGATAAAAAGATCTCCCCCGGAAGATGGGGTTCGCTGATAAGAACTGCAGCGCTGCCGCTTCTCCCAAGAGAATAGGAACGCACGCTTCGCTGACCCGCCACCGGTCTGGTCAATTTTCCGTCCGAAAGATTGACCTGAGCCAGGTGTTGTTCGCCGCTGTCCTCCAGCATGATATACACGGATTTGCCGTCTGCCGCAAATCGAGGGGACATGATGTTTCGGTCAAGATCTCTGGTTAATATCCTCGGCTCGCCACCTTCAGCAGGAGCCAGGGCCAGATAAGTGGTACAGAAATAAGAAAAATAGGTCTTGTCGATGACAGTCTCGTAGGCGATGTGTTTTCCATCCGGACTCCAAGCCGGAGATTGATCCGGCACTGAATTCACCGTCACTTGACGGAGTGTCTTCCCTTTATCCGTGTTTTCGGCTGACACAACCCAAATATCCGTGTTGCTGTTGGCATCGGGTTCTTCGGTGCGGTTGCTGACAAAGGCCACATACTTCCCGTCAGGACTCCAGGCTGGTTGGGTATCATCAAAATCACCGGAAGTGATTTGAGTCATTGTCTTGTCGCCCAGGTTGAACACATAAAGATGAGTCCGGTGCCGGTCCAGATACCCGACATAGTCCATTTTGAACTGAAGCCGATCGATTACCCAAGGTTTCGGCTTCTTTTTCTTTTCCTTCTTGTCCTTATCTTTCTCCATGTCTTCCGGCTTTGGATCCCTGAGGAGGAGAAGGAGTTTCCTCCCATCCGGCGACCATTCATAGCTGCGCACGCCCTGAACCGATTCGGTCAACTGTTGGGCTTCACCGCCCCGCCGGTCCAGAGTCCAGACTTGGGTCTTCCCGCCGTTCCGGCTGGATAAAAAAGAGAGGTATTTTCCATCGGGACTCCATCTCGGCATGGAGGCGGAAGAGCCTTTTCCCGTCATAGGAATGGCCTCCCCTCCTGAGACAGGCACCATCCATATACGCGTCTCGGATTTGTCTTTGTCCAGATCGACTTCAGTGACCGTGTACGCCACCCACCGGCCTTCAGGACTGAGCTGAGGAGAGCCGACTCTCTTGAGTTTAAACAGGTCCTCGATCGTCAATGCTCTTCTTGATTCTTCGGCGTTGAGATCGGGAACACCTGTCCACAGGCCAAATACGAGACAAAACAACAACAAGACTGGAAACACAATCCGGAATTTTGAGATAGACATCGGCATAGCTATTCTCCTTTTCTTACTAGTAAAGCTATTTTTCCAAAATCTTTTTTAATGATTTCGTGGAATTCTTAATCAGCGTGTTCACCCAACGTTTGGATATGCCGAAGATCCCCGCAATTTCCACCTGTGACAATCCCAGATAGTAATACAGATAGAGGATATCGGCATCTCTCGACTTCAATTTTTTTATGGACTCTGCCAGGTAAAGGGCTTTTTCTTTTCTGTCCATACTCTCATAGGGATCGGGAATTTGATCCTCGACTGCAACACTCTGTGGTTTTTTCCCTTTCTTTCTTATGTAATCGACTATCCTGCGGCTTGTGATCACATAAATAAAAGTACCGACGGAACTTTCACCACGGAATTTGCCCTCTTTTATGGCTGCGATGATGTCGATCAACACTTCACTGGCGATGTCTTCCCAATCCGGATTGGTATACCCCAGCGAATTTCTGACCCGATAATTGATCTGGGGCCAAAATTTGAGGATAAGTTCTTCCAGATCAATGGATTCTATCTTTTCGCTGCTCTTCATTTGTTCAGACTTACAGATGATATCGAAAGCTCCTCCACATTACAACTTGTTGAGACCGGTACACACATCTTTTTTCCTATAGTCATTCTCATTCAGAATGCGGAACGGAGTGATCAGAAGAAAGAAAAAACACCGAGCTGTTCATTCATCAAACCTCTTCTAGAGAATCGGGGACTATTCCAACACTGGCTTTGAATGTATCAGGGGCAAAGTTTCTAAATTGAGATAGGTTGCCTCAATAATTGGGTCGGACCAATCCTCTTAAATTTGCAATTCTTGTTCATCCTATCAGGAAGCACCTGAATGTTTGTTGAAGAATCGGAAATCAGCGGGAGAGCATGGGCGAACTGAATAATTTTTCCGATGGACAGCTAGTTCTTCGCTCTCTTTACAATTTCTTTCCGTCCACCTTGAAAGTGAAGGGTGACGTCATATGCTTTTTCCGTCTTATCCAGTGTGAACTCCATGCGGACGCTGGACTCGCCTACCAGGATAAAATATGTCTCAGTCAGAGGAATCATTCTCATTTTCCTGGTCCCGGCTTTCAACCAGAGCTCGTTCTCCTCGAGGACAACCTCGCCCCTCGTGTATTTCCCGACATACTTTTTTAAGACACTCTCATCCACGCTAACAGGATTTTCCTTGGCTTTGAGCGTTTCCAACACCCATTTCATATCGCGTTTTTTGTCCTGATCCTCAGTTTTTTCAGCCAGCTTTTCCAGAGCTGTGCGGTGGGCTGTTATCAAAGCCTGTTCTTTGTCCACTTCGATATGGGGTTGTATGCCTTTACCCTCCCAGTTTGTTCTGGTGATGGGATTGACCGCCCGGCCCGTCGGGACCCACACCAGAAAATTATCGTTGACAATCTGATGCCCGCCCGGATGAGCCCCTCCTCCGGTTGTCTCCCCGACAAGAGTGGCCCGCTTGAGGTTTTTCATATTGTACGTGAATTCCTCGGCTGCCGAAAAAGTGTGCTGGCTGGTCAGGATGTACAAATCCGTGGCATGCATCGGTTTCCCCGGGACATAGGGCAATGTCCAGAACTGCTGCAGAGCATCTTCTCCCCGGGTTTCAAAGCTGTTCAAATGTGTGTAATCTTCGAGAAAATAGCTGCTGATAAACTGAATCGTGGCCGGATCTCCTCCTCCATTTTGACGAAGGTCGATGATCACAGCGTCTGTGTTGGCTAAAAAATTCATGGCGGCGGCCGCTGTGGGGCCGGCCTCTCTCGTGCCTGAAAAATATCTCAGATCAAGGTATCCGATGTTGCCTTCCAAAATTTCAAGCTTCTGGTAGCCGAAATTCCTGAAGCGCTCACTTTTAAGCCGCTCCTGCTTTGCCTTTTGTCGATCTTCCTCACTCTGGCTCTGATAATCTCTGATTCTTTGGACCAAATCCGGATCAAAGACAACTCTGATATGCTTGTCCTTACTCACACTCCGAAGGTCCTCGGTCAAAAGCAGGGAAAATTCATTGACGTCGTCTATCTTGGCATAGTCGCCATTTTTGAGTTTGTTAACCAACAACTCTTTCATCTTTTCAGCGGTCTCGAGAAAAATGTATTTTTTGACAAGATGTTTGTTGATGCCTTCGATCACTTCTGTTTTTATCTTCGAATCAAGAAGAGCCGCACGGCCTGAGTCAGATTTTTCCTGGGCAAAGCCTCTTTGATGAAAAAAAAACGAATAGACCAGGACAAAACAAACCAAAAGAATAAAAACAGGGTAGCGTCTACCTTTCATGATGAGTCCTCCTCCTTTGAGAAAAGCAATAATAGCATTTTCCTGACACTATTCGACACGCCGAGGTTCAATCATCGTCCTGCCAAAACTGCCTGAGTTTACCCGCGATGGCTTCGGCGATCGCACGATGTCCTCTTGGATTGGGATGTGTGCTGTCTCTGAAAAAATTTTTTTTCCTTTTATTGGGTATTTCAAGAATCTTGGGAAGATCGACGATTAAGACATTGTTTTCCGCAGCGAACTTCCGGAGCAAGGCGATGTGTTTTTTAAACGTCTGATACCAGGGAACGATAACAATGAATACGATGTCTCTTGCAGCACAAAATTCCTGATACATCTTCAGCAGATGTTCCCTGTGTTCTCTCGGCACGCGCACCTTATCTGGGTTTGCTTTAATGCTTTCTTGCTTAACATTTTTATTCAGGGAAGACATGACTGCTCTCACGAGATTGCTTCTCTGTGCCAGCCAGAAGCCGAGTTTCCATTTGAAGGCCTGCCTTTGCTGGAACAACTCCCAGTCATTCAGCCCCAGAGTTTCTGCTGTGGCCCTGCCGTCTCTTTTTCTCAAGTTGGCCACCGGGAGAAAATCATTGTGCCCGAAATAAATCATCACCGCATCCGGTTTCAAATCGATTCCTCGGTGCTTCAAATAGATATATCCCTGAAACATCGTGTAACCCGGCAATCCGGCATTGATGACTCGCAGTGGTTTTCCCTTTACAGAACCCACCCTTTCTTCCAGGGATGCCGAGTACGTCTCTTCCTGTTTCACCCAGAGCCCGAAGGTGGTCGACTCCCCAAGGGATAGAATCCGGAACTCATCGCCCTTATTCTCTGGGATCTCTTCATCTCTGAGGCCGAGACTGTTGGTTCCAATCACCCGCACTTTAATGTTCGGTTTCAACTTCCAGAAGAGCAGAGGATCAAACGAGCGGAGTTCTGCCCAGGAGGATCGCCGTTCGGTGAGCATAGGGTCGGATTCGAAGGGAAATTTGCCGATCAGATGGGATCCGAATTCAAGGATCACAAGAGGAAGCACGATCCCCAGGATGATGAGAATGAGTTTCGATACGATTTTTTGCCGGCCGAACCTCTTTGTTCGCGCTTGACCTACATCTTCTTCAGACATGAACTCAACACACCGGTTTTGAAATATCCATTTCCATTAAAATTATCATATCACTCAAAAAACGGAATTGACAGCTTAACCGGATATATTCCTTGCCCACGCTTGGCATGAGAACGAATTAAATCAAAAAATCACACTATTCCGAGAACTTTTATCATCCATTTCCGTTAGCTGTTATAAATGATTCATGTCATGGAGATTTGCACCTATGTAGAAATGCGTCCAGCTCTATATAGAGACGAGTCCGCTCAAGAAAAGCCGATTCCCATGACATAGATCAATAAAGGTGAGCAAATGGTCAAAAAGGTCTCATCACTTATCATCTTATGTTCGTTGACCCGGTTATTTTGGTTGTGATATGTTCCTTTCCGGATGGTCCCATCCAGAATGAGGAAGGATGTGGCTGCCATCGAGCTATCTCAGGGAAAAAGAAAGGCTGCGAGGAAATCTAAAAATCAGTCTGCACCATAAACGGAGGGAATAATGAGGTTTGCACTTAGACTTTCGCTTATGACGTTCTTGACACTTTTTCTACTTACTCTTGCCTGTATCCAGCCGGTGCACACATCGGATGAAAACATAATCCCTGGAATTAGCGAGGAACTCAAGACTAAGATTCCGGAATGGCTGGCAGACGCAGACGTGCCGGGAGCGGCTGTCGCTATTGTTGACGATAAGGGGATACTGTGGAAGGCTGCATATGGCCAAAGACAAAGAGGCGGAAAAGAGGCCATCACAGACGAGACTCTTTTCAGTATCCAATCCATGTCCAAAAGCTTCACAGCCCTTGGGGTGCTAACGGCGGTGCAAGACGGAATTCTGGACCTCGATGTTCCGATTACAGAGTATATCCCCGATTTTAAGGTCAACAGCCCCTATGAGGAGCATCCTGAACGCAAGATGACCCTTCGTCATCTGCTGTCACACAAGGCTGGTTTCACCCATGAGGCTCCGCTCGGCAGCAACTTCGATGACAGGCCCCACAGCTTTGATGAGCATGTGGCGAGCATTGCCGGAACCTGGCTGCGCTATCCCGTAGGTTACCGCTACAGCTATTCCAATTTGGGTATCGACCTGGCCGGCTATATTCTTCAGGAAAAGACCGGCATGCCCTTCTGGGACTACATCGAACAAAAGGTCTTGATTCCCATCGGCATGACCCAGAGCACGATGAATCCCGATAAAATTCTGCAAAGCGCAAACCGGGCCATCGGACATGTATCAGCCAAAAGCACGGTGCAGTGCGGCATCCCGGTCATCGTCGCCATGATCCCGGCCGGCGGTGTGTACTCCAACATCATCGACATGGCAAAGTACCTCCAGTTCCACATCAACAAGGGCGTGGTCGATGGTCAGACTGTTCTCAATCGAAATCTCATCGAGGAGATGCACACTCCGGCTTTTCCTGAAAAACACCAGAGAGCAGGATACGGCCTTTGCTTGGTTCGCCATTGTGTGGGAAGGACCTACTGCCTCCAGCATGGCGGCGGAGGCTATGGATTCATCACCTCGATGTGCATGTGCCCTGAGCTCAAGCTGGGCGTGGTGACTCTTACCAACGCCGGCCAGAGCCCCCTCAGCGGGCAAAGGATTATGGACGTCATCGATAAAGCGCTGGTCGAGAAGCAGGGGAAAACCGAGGCAGTACCCGCAAAACCTACTGTAAGCTCAGCAGAGCCGCTGAATGCCGAAGATGAGCGCATCCAAAAACTCCTAGGGCTCTATGAGGGGGGCACCCGGATTAGGCACAAAGAGGGAATCCTGGGCATCTCCATCGGCCGAGACTTCTATCCGCTGAAGTTCTACCTTGATGAGGGCGAAGTGGTAGGCCTTTTCGGCAATTATTCAGAACTGCGGCTCAAGCCTCCTTTGCGAGGCCAAAACGGAACACTCATCCACCTCAACCGGCTCTCTGGTTTTTGCCGGTATTATGATTTTCACAAGCCGGACAAAAACCGGGATAAAGCTGGCCCCGACAAACCGGAATGGCAAGAGTATCTGGGCCGGTACACAACCCTGGTCTGGGGCCGGATGCGCGGCGGTTTCCAGACCGTCAGAATCAGAAACGGCTATCTGACGTTGAACGGAATGCGCTGTTTTGAACATCGCCCCGGATTGTTTTTCACCTTTAGCGGCGAAGCCCTCGACTTCCGCGGAACAATCCCCACCTTCCGCAACATCCAGCTAATTAAACCAAAATTTTAGTTTGGCTTATGCAACTGCTTGATATTAATTTATTTACCCTAAATTTGCACTTGATTTTTTTACTTAAAATGGCTTTTTTTGCCTGGAAATCGGCGCTCTAAGAAATATTGGGTCAGCATTGCCCTATCTTCTTAAATTCAGCAACAGGAACATTGTCTACGGTAGAAATTTATCAACTTCTCATTAAAAAAACTCAAAAAAAACAAATTTCTTCTGTATTACAGAATATTTCCTTGACAACCTTTTGTCATATCTTCTATATTACAGAGGATATCAGCATCTTGAATAGGAAACAATGAATCGGTATATGGGTGTAAAATGAAGTATCTATCACGAAAAGAAGAACTTCTTCTGCTTGCCATCTGGAAACTTCAGGATGGAGCATATGGTGTCGCTGTCCGAAAGCATGTTTCCAAGGTATCAGGTAAATACTGGTCTATCGGCGCCATCTATGATGTTCTCGACCGTCTAACCCGGAAAAAACTGGTCTCGACTCACTTCAGTGAGCCGATCAAGGCCCGGGGAGGCAAGAGCCGAAGGTATTACAAGGTCACAAATCAAGGCTTTAAAGCACTCGAAGAGGTTAGAAATCTTCAGAAAAAAACGTGGGCCGATCTACCCGAAATGACAAGTGAGAAATCATAATGGAAAAAAATCCAGAACAGCAACCGCCGCCTCGACTGGCCCTTTGGATTCTCAGAAAGGCTTCCAGCTCAAGGGACTATGATTTTGCCCGTGGAGATCTCTCCGAAACATACGAAAGCATAGCAATTGAGGAGGGCAGGAGAAAAGCCACCCTCTGGTTTTGGTCAGAAGTCCTGAGGTCGCTCCCTGGTTTCATAAGGAACTCTCTTTACTGGAGCGCCGCCATGATCAAGAATTATGTCAAAATCGCAATCCGAAACACCCTAAGGAACAAGCTGTTTGCCACGATTAATGTTTTGGGACTCGCTGTTGGGATGGCTTGCTTCATCCTAATCGCACTTTGGGTTCAAGATGAGTTGAGTTTTGACAAATTTCACAAAAACAAAGATGAACTGTATATGCTGACCATCAAGCACCCATTCAACGACATTCTCGATCCGAATGCTCCCTATGCGCTGGCCCCCATCCTGGCCTCGGAATTTTCTGAAATTAAAAACTACACCAGAATCGTCGAGTTGAATGAGATTATGACCTGCTCTTTTCAGTATCGCTCTGATGACGGACAGCAAATCAAATTCTACGAGGACAGAGTCTGGCTCGTCGATTCCTGCTTTTTTTCGATGTTTTCCTTTCCCGTAATCGCCGGAAACCCGGAAACTGCCTTATCAAATCCCAATTCAATTGTTATATCGGCTGAGATGGCTGAAAAATATTTTGGCCGGGAAAATCCCCTAGGGAAAAAACTCACTTTAAACAACAGTTCAGATCTTACCGTCAGCGGGATCATACGGATACCGACCAATTCTCATCTCCAGGTTGACTTCCTAGCTCTCATCAAAGAAAACATGAATAACAACTGGAATTGGGCCGATCCGAGCTATCTTCAGCTTAGCAAGAAAGCAGATGTGGCAGCTTTTAAAGATAAAATTGCCGGATCTCTGAATAAGCATTACCCAGGACCTTTACCCCCCGGCCAATTTACAGTCACTCTTCTTCCCCTGGATAAAGTCCATCTCTCCTTCGGACGCAGTACTTATGTCTATATATTCACCCTGATCGCCATTTTCATCCTCATCATTGCCTGCATCAACTACATGAATCTTTCCACAGCAACATCGAGCTCCCGTTCAAAAGAAGTGGGATTGCGGAAGGTGGTAGGAGCCCGGAGGGCTCAACTCATCAATCAGTTCCTTGGAGAATCCACCCTGATGTCAGTCTTTGCATTCCTGCTATCCATTGCTCTCGCCTATATATCTCTTCCGCTTCTGAACACTCTCACATCCAAGCAACTGTCATTGACTGCGTTCCAAAACATTCGTTCTTATCTCTTTATCCTTGCGTTTCTGTTCATTGTTAGTCTATTAGCGGGCAGTTACCCTGCCTTGTTCCTGTCTTCCACTAAACCCTCAGACAGCCTTCAATCAGCAAAAATTTTCAAGACATCGCGATCGGTATTCAGATTGGTCACTGTTGTCAGCCAGTTCACTATCTCGGTTCTTCTTATCGCCTGCACGATTATCGTCTTCAAACAGCTGGCGTACGTGCAAAATAGGCCTCTCGGATTCAAAACAGATTATGTGCTCAAAATTCCCACGAATGAAGCCGCTCACCGGGCTAAAGCCCGGCGTTTCGGCCCAGAAAGATGATTGGCCTCCGCTTCGCTCCGGGTGCCATTCATCCCCAGGCTTGAAAGCCTGGGGTTTTCTGGCTTTGATATA
>Ga0180434_10003755_pt1 | contig 19118 bp, 17 predicted proteins | sample SS_ome_7_FD_132453 | JGI IMG/M metagenome (GOLD analysis project Ga0180434, IMG submission 132453) | Hypersaline lake sediment archaeal communities from the Salton Sea, California, USA - SS_1_D_2 metaG | ecosystem: Environmental > Aquatic > Non-marine Saline and Alkaline > Hypersaline >...
AAACGCAGGAAAAAAATGCGTAAGCACAAGCACCGCAAGCTGTTAGCCCGCACGCGCCATCAGCGCAGAAAGAAATAACCGGCCTGCGCTGTTCCGTTGAAAAAAGCATCCGTGCTCCGGGACCCGGAGCACGGATGCTTTTTTTATGAAAACAACAGAACCTTGGATCAGGGGTTTTACGGCGTGTATCCCTTGAGGTATTTGAAGAATTCAGAGTCCGTGGACAATACCATGAAGCTGTTTTCATCCAGGGCCTCGCCGTAGGTTTCCAGGGTTTTCATGAAGGAATAGAACTCGGGATCCACACTGAAGGCCTCCGCGAAGATGCGGGTGGATTCCGCATCCGCCCGGCCCTTGATCTCCTGGGCCTGGCGGTAGGCTTCGGAGGTGATCTGCTTGAGATCGCGCTCCTTGTCGCCCAGGATCTTGCGCGCTTCCCCTCGGCCTTCGGATCGGAACTTTTCGGCGATCTGTTTGCGTTCGGCGATCATGCGGCCGTAGACCGAATTGCGGACCTGCTCCACGTAATTGATGCGCTTGAATTTGACGTCCACCAGCTCGATGCCGAATTCCGTCAGCTTGGGCTGGGCGTTTTCCAGGATGTTCCGCGTCAGCTGCCCCCGCCCGACTTCCACCGCGTAAAAGGAAGGCCGTTCCATCTGGTCCTGTTCCAGCCCGATTTCCAGCATGTCCATCCGGCGGTTGCTGTTGCGCACCGCTTCGATCAGGCCGTGGGAGGTGACGGCGTTGCGCACCGCCGGGTCGATGATGTCGTTCAGTTTGCCAAGAGCGTTGAACTGGTTGTTCACGGTCTGGAAAAAAAGAATCGGCTCGACGATTTTCCAGCGGGCAAAGGCATCGACCCAGATAAAGGTCTTGTCCAGGGTGGGGATCTGGCCGGGGTCACCGTCCCATGTCAGCAAATTTTTGGGAAAATAATTGGCCTTCTGGATGAAAGGGATTTTAAATTTCAGCCCCGGGTTCATGATCGGCTTGCCGACGATGCGGCCGAACTGGGTGATGACTGCCTGTTCGGTTTCGTCCACCGTGTAGGCGGCATTGTAAACCAGCAGGGCGACGACCACCACGACGATAATGATCAATCCTTTTGACTTCATTGTTTGGCTCCATCCTGCTGGCCGAGATTGAGCAGCGGCAGCAGGTTTTTCTGCTCGGCGTCAACGATGTATTTTTTGCCGATTTTGGGCAGCAGGTCTTTAAGGGTTTCCAGATAGATGCGCCGCTTGGTCACGTCTTTGGCCTTGGCGTATTCCCTGTAAAAGGATGAGAAGCGTGCGGCATCGCCCTTGGCCCGGTTCACGCGGTCCAGGGCGTAGCCTTCAGCGGCTTTGATGGTGCGTTCCGCCTCGCCGCGGGCCGCCGGAACGGCTTTGTTGTAGTCTTCCTTGGCCTGGTAAATGAGCTGCTCTTTTTCCTGGGTGGCCTGGTTGACCTCGTTGAAGGACGGCTGCACCGGTCCGGGAACATTGGTTTTCTGCATTTCGATGGTGACCACGTGGATCCCCGAGCTGGCATCGTCCAGTTCATTCTGGAGCACGCGTTTGGCCTCGATCGCGATTTCATCGCGTTTGCTGATGACCTCGTTGATGCTGCGGTCGCCGACCACCAGCCGCATGGTGGCCTCGGACATGTCGACGAGCAGCTGCCGCGGATCTTTGACTTTGAAGAGATAGTCCGTCGGGTTTTTAATGCGATACTGCACGATCCAGGGGACAAGGCCGACATTGAGGTCGCCCGTGAGCATCAGGGAGGCGTTAAGATCTTCGCTTTGCGGTGTAAAGCGGGGTTGATTGCCGATTTTGGCGCTGCGGAAACCGAATTCGGCGGTGTTGATCCGCTTGACATTGACTTTGGTGACGCGCTCGATACCGGCCGGGTATTTAAAGTTCAACCCCGGGCTCTCGGTGCGGACATATTTGCCGAAGCGCTGCACCACGCCCACCTCATCCTGTTTGACGGTGTAAAACACCGATGAACCGAACAACAGCAGCAGGATGATCGCCACAATGACCAAACCGCCCGGCAGCTTGAACTTTTTCAGCTGCTGCAGGATCTCATCCATTTGGGGGGGAACCCCGGGACCTTTTTTCTGCTGTTGCTGCTTTAACTTTTCCCAATCCCAATTCATAATTCAGCCTCGATAGCGGATTGTAACCAACCGCCGTTTGCGTTGTTCCGGCCGGGGACACGACCCCGACGCTTGATTGTGTGATTCTGTTACTTTAAGGGCCGCTCTGCATCAAGTCAAGCAAAAACGAAATTTTCATGCCCGGTCGCCAACAGCTGAACATGAACCGGCGTTTGTTGCTGCGCGAAGGTAGTCAGACTTAATAAACAGGGCATGAAAATTTATATTTTAAAAAGAAAACAATTGATTGTGTTAACAGCCAACAGTTAACGGCTCAACACTGACACCGCATGAAATTTCGGGCCGGCATCCAGCATCCTGACACCTTTGTCTTGACCTGCATTCGTCGAAAAGGTTAGTAGAAGAGAACACAGCCCAGCCGCTTGAAACCGATGCGATGTTGATACAAACGCCGGATGATGAATAAAAGACGCAGCCATTCCGATTTGATTCCTGTCGGTGAAATCATCCCCGACATCATTCGCAGATACCGACCGGCGTCGGATGCGTCGCTGATAAAGGTCTGGGATCTGTGGAAGTCCGCCGTCGGCAATGACGTGGCCGCCAATGCCGCCCCGGCGGCCTTCAAAAACCGTCTGCTGATCGTCCACGTGTCCAGCTCGGTGTGGATGCAGCAACTGCGGTTTTTGAAAGCGGACCTGCGGCAGAAGCTCAACAGCATGCTCGGCCGGGATTGCATCAGCGACATCAAGTTCAAAATAGGGCCGGTGTAAATGCCGTGCCAAGACGTTACGCTGGATACGCTGTTAAACGGCCGGGTGAAGCTCCGCCAGTATCGCGGTGGTTATCGCTTTTCCATCGACGCCGCCATTCTGGCCCGGCATATCCGTCCCCGGCCGGGGGATTTCATCGTTGATCTGGGAACCGGATGCGGCGTCGTACCGCTGCTGGCGGCCTCTCGGCATCCGGATGTCACCGCCGTCGGTGTGGAAATCCAGCCGGAACTGGCCGCGCTGGCCCGTGAAAATGCGGCTTTGAACGGGTTGTCCGATCGCATGTGCATCCTGGAGATGGACATGAAAGATCTGACGCCGGCAGTGATCAAACGGCCGCCGGACTGGGTCGTGAGCAATCCTCCCTATCGGCCGATGGGGAGCGGCCGTTTAAACCCCAACCCGCAGCGTGCTCTGGCCAGACACGAAATCGCGGTGCGCCTGGACGACGTTGCCGCCGCCGCCGGCCGCATTTTGAGGACCGGCGGCCGCTTTCTGCTGATGTATGCGGCGGAGCGCCTGGCGGATGTTTTTGCGGCCCTGCGGCGCCACCGGATCGAACCCAAGGTGCTGCGCCTGGTTCACGGCCGCATCGATGCGCCGGCCAAAATGATGCTGGTGGAAGGCGCCAAGGCCGCCGCATCAGGGTTGACGGCCGCCGCGCCTTTGGTGGTATATGGTGAAGAAGGAGCGTATACGGCGGAGGTGCTGGATTTGCTTGGAAAATAAAAAGCGAAGGGGTTCGAGGGGTCAAAGGCAAGGCAATGTGAACTTAGTTCGCATGCCCACAATTGGAACATGGTTGATTAATCTAATTCAAAATTCATAATTCAAAATTCATAATTTTTACGGGGGGACGGCATGGGGAAAATCAGCTGCAAGGGGCGTCTGGATCCGCAAATGGCGGCGGCGCTTCAAAAACAGGTCGAGCTGGTGCCGCCGTCGGCGGATCTGGCGCAGCTGCCGCTTGCGGACATCCGGCAAATGTACAACCATGAGCGGCGCTTCTGGAATGCCGACGCCCCGCCGATGGAGACGATCGAGAACCACACGGTTGACGGACCGTGCGGCGCCGTTTCGGTGCGGCTTTATTTCCCGTCGCCGCAGCGGCCGCTGCCGGGCCTTATTTATCTGCACGGCGGCGGCTGGGTCGTGGGCAACCTGGACACGCACGACAAGATCATGCGGCTTCTGGCCCTGCGCTCCGGCGCGGCCGTTGTGGGCGTCGACTACCACCTGGCGCCCGAACACCGCTTCCCCACCCAGCTGGATGAAGTTCTGGCGGTGCTCGCTCACATCCGCCGCCGGGGCAACGCCTGGGGACTTGTGCCAAGCCGTCTGGCGCTGGGCGGGGACTCGGCCGGCGCCAACATGAGTCTTTCCATCGCCGTCAGCCTGCGGGACCAAACGCCTGATCCGCTCAAGGCCCTGCTGCTGTTTTACGGCGCCTTCGGTCTGCGGGATTCCGGCTCGCGGCGGCTTTATGGCAGCCTCGAAGACGGCATGCGCAAGGAAGATCTGGACTTTTATATAAAGTGTTACTTGAATGATTCAGCGGACGAGGACAGCCTGCGCTTCGACGTGTTCAGGGCCGACCTCAGCCGTCTGCCGTTTACCTACATCGGCGCGGCCGAGTACGATCCGCTGGTGGACGACTCCGTCACCCTGCAGCGCTGCCTGGCGGAGGTCGGCGTCCCCCACACCCTGCACCTGTATCAGGGTGTCCTCCACGGATTCCTGCACCTCAGCCGCATGGTGGACAAAGCTTCGCAGGCTATCGACGACGCGGCCGGCGTGCTGCGGGAACAGCTGCTGGTGCGCTGAGCCTTGGTGTCCATCTCCACAGCGGACACGGACACCAAGGCGCGTATTTCATCAGGCCTCCGCCGCCAGGTCCAGCTCTTTGAGGGTTTTCTGTGTGGGAATACCGTCCGTTGTCCATCCTCTCTGTTTGTAATAGTCCGGCAGCATTTCACTCAATCGGACCACAACGCCTTTACCCGGACCGGAGGGCATGGGCTCCTCGGTCATGCGTGTCGGCAATGTGTCGTCTTTGGATGAAAAACCGGCCTTGACGTTGAACATGCGCTCCAGATTAAAGATGCGCGCTCCGGTTTTTAAAAAGCCGTCCACGCCGCCGAAATGGATGCCGGTGCCTTTTTCCAGCAGATCGATCAGCACGTTCACATTCGGCGAGCCGATGATGATGAAATTGCAGATGCCGGAAGAGTCGATCATGGCATAAAAGTCCTGCACTTTTTTGACGACTTCCGGCTTGCCCTCGGTGCTGAAACGGTCGAGGGCGCCGCCGGTTTCAATGATACCCAGAAGGGCCACGCCGAAAAATTCAAGGCAGTGCACTTCCTGGCGGATATGGCAGCCGCCGCGGTTGGAGGTGGCATAGGCCAGCGCGAATCCCTGTCCGCCGCGCGGATCATAGCTTGGAAATTCCTGCTTTTTGGAGGTCATGGAATATTCGGGGTGGCCGAATTTTTCGGCCATGCGGTACGATCCTTCGGCCAGAATGTCCCCGAAACCCTCGCGTTTGGCGGCCATTTCCACCAGTTTGACCATGGCGCTGCCATCGCCGAAGTTGAGCTTCATGCCGATGTCTTTTTCGGTCAGAATGCCTTTTTCAAACATTTCCATGGCGCAGGCGATGGACATGCCCGCCGTGATGGTGTCCATGCCCATTTCATTACAGATGTAATTGGCCTTGATGACGGCTTCCAGGTTGTCCACCCCGCAGGCGGAGCCGAAGGCGCCCATGGTTTCATATTCCGGGCCTTCGCCTTCACCCTTGAATTCCCCTTCCGCAACGCGCGTAACGCGGCCGCAGGCCAGCGGACAGGAGAAGCAGGCCTTGGTTTTTCGGGCTCCGCGCAGATTGTACTTTTCGGCTAAAAGCGCGCCGCTGATGCGGGAGGCGTGTTCAAATACACCGGCCTGGGAATTGCGGGTGGGCAGCAACCCCACTTCGTTGGAAAACTCCACCACGTCGGCCGTGCCGTACTTGGCGAGTACGCCCGACATGTAGGGATCATGGAATTCCTTCTGGGCCGCTAGGATGGCATCCCGGAATCCCATGGGGTCGGCCACGGTGACACCATTGGTACCTCTCACCGCCACGGCCTTCAGATTTTTCGACCCCATGACGGCGCCGACGCCGGATCGACCCGCGGCACGCCCCTTGTCGTTGATAATGCAGGCGTATTTAACCAGGTTTTCGCCGGCCGGGCCAATACAGCTCACCTTGGCTTCCGGGTGGGTTTCGCGGACGATGGCATCGGTGGTCTGGTGGCTGTTCAACCCCCATAAAGCCTCCGCCGGCCGGATTTCGATCTGATCGTTCATGATCCACAGGTAAACCGGCTTGCGCGCCTTGCCTTCGAAGATAAGCATGTCGTAGCCGGCAAACTTGAGTTCAGCCGGAAACATGCCCCCGGAATTGGACATGGCGATGGTACCGGTCAAAGGGGCCTTGGATACGACCGTGTAGCGGCCGGCGGCCAGGGTGCCGGTGCCGGTCAACGGGCCGGTGGCCATGAGCAGCTTGTTGGCTTTGCTCAAGGGATCGATGGTGGGATCGACTTCGTTGTAGAGGTAATAGGCCCCCAGACCCCGCCCGCCGATATACTGGTGGGCGATGTGTTGGTTCAGCGGCTCGACGGAGGCTGTTTGGCGCGTCAGATCGACCCGCAGTATTTTTCCGATCCATCCGTTCATTGGCTGACCTCCTTTTGATGATAGATTTTTTCCGCCGTCAGGCGTGTTTTGGACAAAATGCCGTCGCGCTCCTCCTTGAATTCAATGGCGCCGGTGGGGCAAAAAACGACACACTCGGGCTGACCGCCGCACAGGTCACATTTTTTGGCGATGCCCTCGTACCCGATGGTGATGCAGCCGAAGGGACATGCCAGGGTGCACATTTTGCACCCGACGCACTTTTCCTTGTCCACCAGGACCACGAAGGCCCCGTCGATTTCATTCTTGGTCAGAGCGCCGGTAGGGCAAACCTCTTCGCAGAACGGTTTTTTGCACTGGAAGCAGACGACCGGCACAAAAAAGGCGTTTTCGGTGAAGATGCTGACCTGGATCGCCGATTTGGTGGGATTGTACTCGCCGTAATGCATAAACGAGCAGGCCATCTCACAGGTTCGGCATCCGGTGCATTTTTCCAGATCTACGACAAGTGATTTTGACATATTGCGACTCCTTTCTGTTATCCGCCCGCCATGGGCATCCAGAGGGTCAGCCGATCGCCGGCTGACAGCCTGTCGGGCGGTTTGGCATGGCACCCGTTGACGAAAATCAGGGGGACAACCTTTGGCGGAAGGCCCACCACACCCCGGATGACGTCGTTGATGCGGGCGTCCTTTTGAATCTCGATGGTCCGTTCTTTGTCAATCATGCGCCGGGGAACAAAGTCCGCCAGGGCATGGCTGATTTTAAGGGTAATGCGAATGGTCGCTTCCTTCATGATGCATTGATGTCGTCCGTTTACTCAAAGGGTGGTTGATTTGTCTTTCCGCAGACGGCAGCTGTAGAGGTCGCCGTAAGATATCGGTCCATGGACAATTTTTGCCTTGAGGCGGTCGGATACCTGTACCTGATTTTGGACCATGTTGCGGATCAGGCCGATGTCGGCCACGTCGCCCATCAGCACCGCTCCTGCGATTTCATCGTTCTGGTTGAAGATGATATTGCGGTAACAGCGGCCGTCCGGCGCCGCATAGCTTTGCCAGCGGTGCCTGGCCGGGTCGGGTCGGGTGATGCCGACAGACGCCACCGCGTTGCCCAGAATGCCGCAGACGTTTCCATTGAGACCGGTGCAGGATGCATCGCCGTCGCCCATGTTGATGCCCGCGGTTTTTCCCTGGACACAGGCATTGACCCAGGTGGCCACCACCTGCCGTTCGCCGGTGGCCTTGTTACGTCCCTGGGCCACATCGCCGGCGGCATAGACGTGCGGGGCACTGGTCTGCATGCGGTCATCGATCACAATCCCCCAATCCACCGCAATGCCGGCCTCTTGCGCCAGCTGGGTGTTGGGCTTGACCCCTTTGCCTACAATCGCCGCATCCACTTTCATGGTCTTTCCGTCATTCAAGCAAAGCTGCAGACGGCCGCCGGCCCGCTCTATGCGTTCAACCCGCGTTTGAAAACGAACCGACATTCCACTTTTTTCAATTATATCGGTTAGAAATCGGCTGCAGTCGCCGTCAACGTTCTGGGAAAGGGGACGTTCAGAACCGATCAGCAGGTGGATGTCGCGACCGCTGCCGGCCAGGGCATCGGCGGCCTGCAAACCGATCAACCCGCCGCCGACAATGGCAATGCGATTGCGATCGGCGGTGTATTTGAGGATGCGGTCGGCATCGGCAATGGTTTTGATCGCAAAAACGCCGCTCAGGTCATCACCCGGCGCTCCCAGTGCTTTGGCGGACGATCCGGTGGCGATGAGCAGGCGGTCGTAGTCTAATTTCTCTCCGCCTGCCAGGGTGACCACCTGCCGGCGGACATCGATGGCGGTCGCGCGGACGCCACGTTTCAGATCGACATGACAGCGGCGATAATAGTCGTCATCCGTTAAAAAGACCTGCCGCCGGGATATGCGGCCGGCCATGTAGTAGGTCAACAGCACCGGTGAATAGGCAAAACACGCTTCGGCCGCAATTACAGTGATGGCAGCCGCTGCATCCGTCTGACGGATGGCATGGATGGCCGACAAGGCGGCGGCGCTGTTGCCGATGATGACGTGCTGATAAGGTGAACGCGGTCCTAACATTTATCACCTCGCGTTATTTGCTGAAAATACGTCCATTGTCTGCTGGTGAATGTTCCATTTTTCGATTTGGGCCGTCACCCGGAAAAACTTATGGCAGCGCTTGTGACGACGCTTTCGAATCGGTGCGTTTGGTTTCCAGCAGGCGGTTGAGTCTTCCCAACAGGCCCTCGGGCATGGCCTTGATGGCCACGATCACCACGGCGCCGAAAATGAGAAAGCGATACGGTCCCAGCGGCCGCAGGATTTCATTGAGAATCAGAATGATGAAACCACCGATAAAGGCACCGGGAAAGACACCGATGCCCCCGACAATCAGCATCAGCATGACCAGCAGAAAGATGTCCAGCCCCAGGATGCGCGGAGAAATCGCACCGGCGTAGTGGACATAGAAGGCCCCGATCAAGCCGGTGAGAAAAGCGGAGATGCCGAATACCAAAAGCTTGTACTTGTATTCATTGATGCCCAGGGTTCTGGCAAAATCTTCCGAATCCCGGAGTCCGACAAATCCCAATCCCACCGGCGAGAAGATGATGCGATAGACCACCAGCAAAATCAGAAAGGAGATCATCAGTCCGGTGTAATACCAGGGCAGCAGCCCGGTTCTGGAAAAAACGAAGCCGCCGATCTGAATCGATGGAATCGACATCAGGCCGGTGCTTCCACCGGTGCCCAAAGGCTCGGCCACCTTGATCATCGGGCCCAGCACCAGGTGCAGCGCCCAGGTGATCAGGGCGATGTAGGATCCTTTAAGACGCATGCAGGGAATGCCGATCAACAGTCCCACCAGACAGGCGCCGCATCCGCCGGCGGGCATGCTGATCCAGGCGGACACCCCCAGGTGCTTGGCCAGCATGCCGGATATGTAGGCGCCGACGGCAAAAAAACCGAACTGGCCGAAGGTGAAAATGCCGGCGTAGCCCATGGTAAAATTCCACACGGCCGCCATGGTGCCCCAGATCAGGCAGGTGATCAGCAGCCCCACCATGTAGGTGTTTTGATGGATAAACAGGGGCAGCAGCGCCAGCAGAACAAAAACGCCGATGAAGGTGACAAGTTCCTTGCGCAGTTGCATCATTCCTCACTTGCGTAAAACGGATCAGGGCCGCATTTCAGCCCCAGGTGCCCATCAGGCCGGAGGGCCGGAAAGCAAGCACCCCCAGAAAGACCATGAACCAGAACGGCAGCACCCAGGTAGCGCCCAGGGACCAGGAGATGAAGGCCTCGAATATGGCCAGAATCAGCGCGGCGTAAAGGGTCCCCTTGATGCTGCCCAGTCCGCCGAAGGCGACAATTACAAATACCCGGAAAAAAGGTTCCCAACCCCCGTGGGGTGATATGTAGTAGCGGGGCGCCAGAAGGATGCCGCCCATGCCCACCAGTGCGGTGGAAAGTCCGAAGGTGTAGCTGAACACCTTTTTAATGGGAATGCCCACAATTTCCGCGCCGGTCATGTCCTGCGATATGGCCTGCATGCTCATGCCGACAAAGGAGCGCGACAAAAACAAGCCGAAGACGATCATGACCGCGGCGGCGATCAGCACCATCAACAGATCCTGGATACTCAGGGTGAATCCAAATGGATTGAGGCCGCCCCGGAACATGGGCGGCAGCGGTTTGGCAAAGCCGCCGAAAACGATCAGCGCCAGGTTGTCCAGCAGAAAAGCCAGTCCCAGGGTCACCATCATGGTGGTCACCTGCCAGTTGGCCCGCCAGCGCAGGGAACGAACCACCACCCGTTCGGTGAGCATGCCCAGGGCAAACATCACCGGCAATACGATCAAAAACACAATCGGATAGGTCATCCAGGAAAAGGTGTTAAACAGGACCCAGGCCAGATAGGCCCCCCAGGTGAAAAATGAACCATAGGCAAAATTGAAGACGCGCGAAATACCGTAGATGATGGACAGGCCGATGCCCATGATGGCATAGACCGACGCCGTTACAATGCCGCTGATCAGCACCTGAATGATCTGTTGTACCCAAATGTTCATACGTCCTCATTCACCTAAAAAGACCTGGTTGACATGTTCGTCCAAAAGCGCCGCCTGTTTGTCGCCTTGAAAAACGATCTTCCCGTCCTCGATCAGGCAGATGCGGTCGGCGAAATCCAGTACCTGATTCACATTTTGTTCCACCAAGAGGATGGTGGTGCCGTCCTGCCGAATGCTCTCGATTTTTTGAAAAACTTCGTTGCGTACGTTGGGCGCCAGGCCGAAAGACGGCTCGTCGATGGCCAGCAGCTTGGCACGGGACATGATGCCCCGACCGATGGTCAGCATGCGCGCTTCACCGCCGCTGAGGGTGGCCACCACACGGTTGCTCATGTCTTTCAATCGGGGAAACAACTGATAAACGTAGGCCAGATTCCCATGCATTTTTTTTCTGGCCCCGGCATTGAAGGCGCCCAGCTGCAGATTCTGCAGTACGGTCATATCGTTGAAAAGATGACGGGCTTCGGCCACGTACACCAGGCCGGCATCGACGATGCGGTCGGTCGACCAGCGCGTGATGTCTTCGCCCTGAAAAAGCACGCGGCCGGACGCCGTTGGCAAAAGGCCGCAGATGGTTTTCAACAGGGTGCTTTTGCCGTGGCCGTTGGGGCCCACAATCATGAAGAAACCACCGGCATCGATCTTCAGCGACACGTCGCGTACGGCGTGATATTCGCCGTAATAGGTGTTGACCTTGTCTAATTCCAGCAAAACATAACGTCCTGTTATGGGGGTTGCGTGTTGATTTTTCTAACCCAGATACACCGCCTTGACGTTTTCGTCGGCCATGACCGCCTCGGGTGTGCCGATGCAGATGGTTTCGCCGTAGTGGATGATCATCATGCGGTGCGACAGGGCTTTCAGGACCTTCATCAGATGTTCGATAATAATAACGGTGATTTTAAGTTCCCGGTTGATGCGCTGGATAAGCGCAATCAAGGGATCGATTTCAATCGGGCTGAGGCCGCCGACCGGTTCATCCAGCAGCAGCAGGGACGGTTCAGTGGCCAGGGCTGCAGCGATCATGGTCATTTTTTTGTGATACAGCCCCAGATGTTCCGTCGGGTCTTTTTTGCGATGCGCGAGGCCGACGAATTCGAGGGCGTTCTCGATCAGCCGGGCTTCATTACGCCGACCGGCTTTGCCGAAATGCGCCCCGAAACGGATATTGTCGTAGACGTTAAGGGTCGTGAAAATCCGGGGCACCTGCAGGGTGCGCGCCATCCCCAGGTGACAGATGCGGTGGGGCTTGGCGCCGGCGATGTTCCGGGCTTGAAAGACAATGCTGCCGGTGCCGGTATACAGACCCGATATGACATTGAACAGGGTTGTTTTACCCGCTCCGTTTGGACCGGCGATGCCGAATATTTCACCGCTTTGTACCGTGAAGCTCAGTCCCTTTAACGCCGCTGCGCCGCTAAAGGCCATGCCCAGGTTTTCCACCTGCAGAATGGGAGTGCCGCCGGTCGCTGCGGCGCTTCCGGCGGCGGTGGTCGGATCCGAAGTCATACTACTGCACCTTGGGCCAGGGTTTTTTAATCCAGGGCGGCAGCTGATATTCGGAAATGGTGTAGCTGCCCAGGTTGCGCAGTACCAGTTCACCGTCCTGGGCCTGAAACAGGTTCACAGGCAGCAGACAGTCGCCCTGCCGGGCGGCCTGATAGGGATTGTTGAAATCGTAGGTGCCGCCGATGCCCTTGTAGGGATTGGTTTTAAGCGCTTTGGCCACGGACCGGTAGTCGTCCACCCTGCCCACGCGTTTGACCGCCGCGGCCCAGGCCATAACGCCGTCGTAAACGCTGGGGGCGATGCAGAAAGGCATGTCCTTGGCCTTGAACATTTTCATGTAGCGCCGTTCGACGGCGCGACCTTCAGCGGTGACCTTGGGGGGTACAGCCAGCGCGCCGTAGCCGGTGATGCCGTCGGCATAGTCGCCGGCGATGCCCATAAACGAGGGAATGGATACGGCATAGCCCAGATCCACCAGCGAATTGGTCGGGTTCTGGGTGAACTGATCGGCAAAAGCGGCGATGCTTTCCGGCGCGTAGATGCTCAGAAACACCAGTGCGGGTTTGTGGGCTCTGATTTTAGACAGGATGGGCCCCCAGGCGTTGGTGCTGGCCGGCACCTGTTCGTATACGACGATGTCCAGGCCGTAGTTCTCGGACTGTTTTTTGAGGGCGCCGATGATTTTTTTGTCCCAGTCATATTCGCTGTAGACCAGAGCGATTTTTTTGTTGGGGAATCGGTAGCCGAAGCCCATGAAGGTTTCGATGGTTTTGGCGACATAGGTGGGTTCGTTGTCGCCGGCCTGGAAGCAGTTCCAGTACTGGTCGGGATTGTCCTTGACCATGGTGGTGGCCACGGTGGAGGCATTGTTGCAGATGTAGGGCACATCGTACTTGCCGAAAGCCTGGACGTCCGGTCCCATGGCATTGCAGGCGGTGATGATCAGATCGCACTTTTCCTTGACCACCAGGACCTCGGCGGCCTGGATCAGCTTTTCCGGCAGCATTTCTTCGATGTCAAAGGCCACGACCTCCAGCTGCCGTCCCAGCAGGCCGCCGGCGGCATTGATGTCGGCCACCGCCAGTTTGGTGACGTTGAGCATGACGTTGCCGTCGACCGCGTAGATGCCGGTCAGGGGATCCGGCGCGCCGATTTTAATGGTCTGGGCGCTCCATGCGGTGCCGGCAAGGAACATCAGGAAACTGAGTATCACTGTTGATTTAAAAACAAGGCGTTTCTTCATGTCAGTACCTCCTCGCTGATGGTTTGAAAAAAGCATAATGGAAGGAATGGGTCCGCATACGGATGCGTTTTGCAATAAACATGCCTTTGCGGATATCAGCACGGGTTGGGTGGGTTTTTGCTGTCGGTATAAGTAATTGTCTGGAAAAAGGACTTTTGAAATACCTGAATCGGGACGAATCGATATGCCAGAAATGACCTGCCCACAGAGATTAATCAATATAAGTATTTGAATAAATTAATAAAGTTAGATTATGCCGAATTTGTCATAAATTATGCCAATCAATGTTATGCTGTTTCATCTTTCGCAGAAGGGTCCGGTAGCTGACGCCCAGCGCCCGGGCGCATTTGCCCCGGTGCCAGTGCTGACGTTCCAAGGCCGTCAGAATGAGTTGTTTTTCCATGTAGCCAAGTGCGGCCGGCAGGGTGTATGTGGATGCACGCTGCAGCGACAGGCCCGCACCATTTTGGTCCCGGGTTGCAGAACGCAGCGGCTGCGTCTGGTTTAGATCGATTTTGTTGAGGGTGATATAGCGGTGCAGCACATTCTGGAGCTCACGGATATTGCCGGGCCAATCATAGTTGGACATCACGCTCATAATGTGCTGCGGGATCATTCCAATGCCCTTGTCCCCACCGAATGTTTTTAAAAAATGCAGAATTAAAAGCGGCAGGTCCTCTTTGCGCTCCCGCAAGGGTGGTATGGTGATTGGTATGACGTGAATGCGGTAGAAAAAATCTTCGCGTATACGGTGGTTGTCCACCAGTTCCTTCAAATGGGCATGGGTGGCGGCGATGATGCGTACATCCGGATGTCTGACCCTGCGTCCACCGACCGGCGTGTAGCCGCTGCCTTCAATGGCGCGCAGCAGTTTGACCTGCAGGTTGGCGTCGATTTCACCGACTTCGTCCAGAAAAAGGGTGCCGCCGTCGGCCAGGTCCAGAAAGCCGGGCTTGTCGCCCAAGGCACCGCTGAAGGCGCCTTTTTTGTAGCCGAAAAATTCGCTTTCGATCAGGTTTTCCGGAATGGCGCCGCAGTTGACGGGCACAAAACGCCCATTGCGCCGTTCGCTCAAATCATGAACAGCCCGCGCGGTGAGTTCTTTGCCCGTGCCGGATTCGCCGTAGATGATCACGTTGGCCCGCGATTCCGCCGCGCGCATGATCATTTCAAAGACCTTTTGCATGGCCTTGCTGCGGCCCACGATGCCGCAGAATTTGTAGGAATTCTTCATGCTGGAGCGCAGGAGGATGTTTTCGCTGTGCAGCTGCTCTCTGGCCCGCTGGTGTTCGGTGACATCGGTGATGAAGCCTTCGAGCGCCAGCACATTTCCCTGCGGGTCGTAAACCCCCACGCCCTGTTCCCACACCCATTTTTCCTCACCGTTGCGGGTGGTGATGCGAAAGACGAGGCGGAAGAATTCCTGGCGGGACAGGGTTTCCTGAACTTTCTTGTACACCCAGCGGCGATCTTCCGGGTGCATCAGATCGTTCCAGGATACCACGCGGTCGTCGATGAATTCATCGGGCCGGTAGCCGGTCAGCTCCAGACAGCCTTTGCTGACGAATTCCATGGTCCAGTTGGGGTTGTTTTGACAGCGGTACGCCATCCCCGGCAGGTTGCTCATCAGTGTCGACAGGCGACGTTCGCTTTCGCTGAGGGCCTGTTCCACATCGATGCGCTTGCTGATATCGCGCGACAGACTGATGCAGACGCTTTGGCCCTGCCATGTGCCGCGGCAGAATTTGCTTTCCACCGGTATCGCATTCCCGTCGCGGGCAATGATGCGACGGGTGTCAACAATGGGATTTTCAGCTGTTAAAGCGGCAAAGCGTGCATGGGTCAAATCGGTGAGCAGGCCGGGAAAGAGACATTCAACGGGCATGGACACCAGTGAAGCCGTCGCATACCCCAAGCGATCGTAGACGATGGGATTGGCATAACGGATCGATCCTGCAAGATCGAAAACCACAATGAAGTCATCCAGATGATCGAAAAAGGTTTCCAATGGGTGATGCCCCCAAGATACGGTTTCAGTGTCCATATGCCGCCGGGTTGTGCGTGTCGGCTGCATGGGAAAGGCGGTGTTGTTTGATTGTCGAAACGGAGTGGTATGCTATCACATCGAACGGATCGAATTCAAATATTATATAGCAGAGGACGCAGGGCGCGACATGATGATTTGCAACCGACTGTCATTTTAGGTAAGGTAGGAATCACGTTTTCATTTTCACGCGCCGGTTTGCGGCAGCGCCAATGCATTCACAGGAACCGTCACCCATGGAAAAACCGGATTACCGCCGCGTACTTGAATCCAGCAGCCATGGCATTGTCGCCACCGACAAAGTTGGAATCATAATTTATGCCAATTGCCGCGCCAAAGAGATTTTGACCCTGAACCATAGAAAAATGCTCGGCATTTCCATTGACAAGGTGATGCCCAAAACCGCCGCACTGGTGCACAGGTGTCTTCAAGCCGGTGAGCCGCAGCTGGGGGGGCAGATTTTCGGCCGGCGGGTCGATCTGGTGGTCAACATCAATCCTCTGGTCGAGCGCCGTCAGCTGAAAGGGGCCGTTTGTTATTTTTTAACCATGGCGGCGTTTGAGGCCTATGCCCGCAAGCTGAACGCCTTTGATTATTTGAACCGCAAGTTCAAGACGGTTTTTGACTCCTCGTCGGACGGCATCTGGATCTGCGACCACGAAGGGCGGGTTATCGAAATCAACCGCGCTTCGGAACAGTTGGGCGGGTTGAAATCCGAGGACATCAAAGGCAAGCGGGTGTCGGAAATCATCAGCAACGGGCTCTACAGCAATTACGTCACCGACGAGGTGATTGAAAGCGGCAAGCCGGTCAGCCAGCTGCAGTACATCCGCAATACACACAAAACGGTTTTGTGTACCGGTATACCGGTCTTCAACGACCGGGATCAGTTGACCCATGTGGTGATCAACGAACGCGACATCAGCCAGCTGGAAGCGTTGAAGCTGCAGCTGGAGGAAGCGCGGCAGGAGCGTGAAAAATTCAAGGACGAAATCGCCGAACTGCAGATGCGTGCGTTGAAGGACCAGAAAATTATCGCCGAAAGCGAGGCTATGCAGGCCATTATCAAGACCGCCCTGAAGCTGGCCCGCATGGAGGTCAACGGGGTCATGATTCTGGGTGAATCCGGCACCGGCAAGGGATTGCTGGCAAAATTCATTCACAACAGCAGCCGCCGCAGAAAAAAACCTTTTATTCAGATCAATTGTGCGGCCCTGCCGGAGAATCTGCTGGAGGCCGAACTGTTTGGTTATGAGAAGGGGGCTTTTTCGGGCGCCGGCAGCCATGGCAAACCAGGGTTGATTGAACTGGCCCATGAAGGCACTCTTTTTCTGGACGAAATCGGCGAGCTGCCCTTTGCATTGCAGGCCAAACTGCTCAAATATTTAGACGACCACGCGGTCATGCGGCTGGGTGCAACGCGTCCGCGGGTCATCGACTGCGTCATTCTGGCGGCCACCAACCAGAACTTGGAGGAACATGTCAAGACCCGGCGCTTCAGGGAGGATCTTTTTTACCGTTTGAACAGCATCACCATCAAAATGCCGGCTCTGAAAGGTCGTTTTGAGGATATCTTCGCCCTGGCGGATTATTTTCTGGATCATTACAATCGCAAGTACAAGCAGAAGAAGCACCTGACGCCCCTGACGCTGTCGCTGCTGCAGTCCTACCCGTTCCGCGGTAATGTGCGGGAGCTGAAAAATCTGATTAAAAAAGCGGTCATTCTCAGCGAACAGGACGACATCACCCGGCGTCTGTTGAGCAGCATCGGCCGGGACGTGCTCGATGAATGGAGCCGCATCCCGGAGGAGAGCGCGGCCGTCAACAGTCTGGATGACGTAATGGCGGCGCTCGAAAAGGAGATGCTCAAGTCGGCCAAACGCCGCTGCCGCACCACCCGCGAAATGGCCGCCTTTCTTAATATCAGCCAGTCCGGCGTCATCCGCAGGCTGAAGAAGCACCACCTAGCCCCCAACGTGATTCGAAATCGACTCAAAGCCTGATCTCATAGCCATCGCATCCCATCCTCCATCCCTCGACTATTCTATCTTTGTGAAAAAAATCTTTAACTATTAAAAAAAATACAAAAAATCGTGTGGGGATCCGGACCGAATACGGTCCGGATCCCCACACGATTTTTTGGCATGAAATTTGCTTTCTGATCCCTGATATATTCATCAACCTGCCAGAGGAGTCGGTGCTATGATTTACAAAGCCAAAAAAGGCCAGACCAGCTGCGGGGAGGCCATCGGCATTATTCTTATGGAGAGTTTCATGCCTTTTCCACCGGGCTGCCCGGGCAATGCCACGACCTTTGATTTCCCGGTGCGCTATGAAGTGGTCCGGGGCGCCAACATGGAAAAGCTGGTCTACAAGGGCGATCCGGCACTGCTGGCGCCTTTTGTCGACGCCGGCTGGAAGCTGGTCAGGGAAGGCGTGCGGGCCATTACCGGCAATTGCGGTTTCATGGTGCTGTACCATGATCTGATGGCCGAGGAATTTCCGGTGCCGGTCTTTATGTCCAGTCTGCTGCAGCTGCCCTTTGTTTCCCGTCTGCTGAAACCAGGGGAAAAAGTGGGCATCATCACCGCCAACAGCGACACGCTGACGGACCGGCATATGGCGATTGCCGGCAACGGGGCGGACATTGCCTATGCCGTGGCCGGCATGCAGACGCAGCCCCATTTTTATGATGCTATTCACGCCGAAAAGGGAACGCTCGAATTTGAAGCGGTTGAAAGAGAGACCGTCGCGGTGACGGCGGATCTGATTCGACGGGAACCGAACATCCGCGCGATTCTCTTTGAATGCACCGATCTGCCGCCGTATGCAGCGGCGGTACAGGAAGCGGTGGGGCTGCCGGTGTTCGATTTCACGACCCTGATCGATTATGTGTATTCCGCTTTGATTCGAAAACGGTTCAAAGGCTATTGCTAAAGGAGGCATTGAGATGACGGACAAACGAATCGAAAAAAACGTGTTGATCGGCGGACAGTGGGTGGCGGCGGAGAGCGGCGAACGTTTTGAGGTCCATTGTCCCGGCGACGGCAGCGTTCTGGGAACGGTGCCCCGTTGTACACGCGAGGATGCCCATCGGGCCGTGGCGGCCGCCAAGGCCGGACAGCAGGCCCTGATGCGGCTGAGCCTGCTAAAGCGCATCGAACTGCTGCAAAAGGCGGTGGATATTGCGCGTAAAAAAGACGAGGAGGCCTGCCGCATCCTGTGCATGGAGTCGGGCAAACCCCTGCAGCAGTCCATCAGCGAGGCCAGCCCGGTCAACGGGTACAGCTGGAGTAATTTCCACGTGGCCATGGCCAACGTCAAGACACACCGGGGGCTGACCCTGCCCAACGTGACCGAGGATTCCAACGACAAGCGCATCATGCACGTGTTCGAACCGGTGGGGGTGGTGGTGAATCTCTCCACCTTCAGCTATCCGTCCGAAATGCCCAACTGCAGTATCCCCTATGCCCTGGCCCTGGGCAACGCCGTCATCGTCAAACCCAGCTGCGGCGCCCCGTTCAGCGCCATTCTGATCGCCGAGGCTTTGCACGAAGCCGGCTTTCCACCCGGCAGCATCAACGTGTTGACCGGGCCGGGGGCGGAGGTGGGCGATGAACTGGCGGCCCATCCGGACACGGATGCCATCAACCTGTTCGG
>Ga0180434_10003758_pt1 | contig 19108 bp, 14 predicted proteins | sample SS_ome_7_FD_132453 | JGI IMG/M metagenome (GOLD analysis project Ga0180434, IMG submission 132453) | Hypersaline lake sediment archaeal communities from the Salton Sea, California, USA - SS_1_D_2 metaG | ecosystem: Environmental > Aquatic > Non-marine Saline and Alkaline > Hypersaline >...
CCTGCGAGGGCGCGACGTCGTGGGAACGGCGACGGCCGGCGACGCCACCTTCGAGGTGGACCGCGTCGCCGAGCGCCGCCTCGAGGCCCTGCTGCGGCGGTCGGGGCGCTCCCTGCTCTACTACTCCGAGGATCGGGGCCTGGTGAGCGTGGGCTCGGGCGAGCCGGAGATGCTGCTCATTGTGGATCCCATAGACGGCACCCGCAACGCCCGCGCCGGCTTCGAAGCATGCGTCGTGTCGGTGGCCGCAGTGGCCGGGCCGCTGCCGGGGCCGCCGGAGCGCCTGACCCTGGGCGACACCACCCACGCCTGCCTGGCCGAGATCGTCGGGCGGCGCGTCTGCCACGCCGAGCGCGGCGGCGGCGCGGGCTGGCGCGAGGGCGCCAAGGCGCACCGGCCGCGCCTCTCGCGCGAGACCGACCTCGATCGCGTCGCCTGGAGCCTGGGCATCGTCGGCCGACCCGCCGGCCCGCTCTTCCAGGTCGTGGGCGAACTGGTGGACCGCACCTCGCTTGCGGGCGGGTTCTTCTCCTGCAACAGCATCGCCTACTCACTCACTCGGCTGGTCACCGGCCAACTGGACGCCGCGCTCGACATCGCGAATCGCATCTATCGAGACCGACCCGAGACCCACGAAGCCTTCGCGCGAGCCGGAGGCGGCGCCGTGATGGGCCTCTGCCCCTACGACATCGCAGCCGCCCTGCTCGTGGCCCAGGAGGCCGGGTGCACCGTCACCGACGCCTACGGGCAGCCGCTCGATTCGACGCCTGCCTTCGGACCCAGCCCCCAGGCGCTTCAGTCGTGCATCGCCGCATCCAACGCCGCGCTGCACCGGCACCTGCTTGACTACGTGGACTCCCGCCTCGCGGCCCCGCCGTGATTCGCCGTCGGCCGTGTCGTTGAGGTGCGGCAGGTCCGGGCGCGGAATCGTCGTATCCTAGCACCCACCGATTCCGCCCCTGGGAGAGCCTGCACGATGAACACCGACTCGCTCGAGGTCCAGTCATCGGCGCTGCGCACGGTCTGCGATCCCAACGTCTTCAAGTTCGACACCACCGCCGACTTGGGCGACGAGCCCGGCATCATCGGCCAGAAACGCGCCGTCGAGGCCCTGGAGTTCGGCCTGCGCATCGCCACCCACGGGTTCAACGTCTACGCCTCGGGGCTGGCGGGCACGGGGCGGAACTTCACGATCGGCGCGCACGTCGCATCGCTTGCCTCCGAGCAGGCGACGCCCCCCGACTGGTGCTATGTCTACGACTTCGACGACCCCAACAGGCCGCGCGCCATCCAACTGGCGCCCGGCACCGGCCCCGACCTCGCCGCCGACATGGACGACCTGATCGTCCATTGCCGACAGGAGATCGCAGGCGCCTTCCGCAGCGAGAACTACGGCCGCCGCCGCGAGGAGGCCCTGGAGGACATCCGCCGCGAGCGTGACGCCGCCATCCGCCGCATTGAGGAGGAGGCCAACCGCGAGGGCTTCGCCGTGCAGGCCACGCCCGTCGGCGCGGTGACGGTCCCCCTCAAGGACGGCGAGCCCCTCTCGCCCGAGGAGTTCCAGAAACTCGGCGATGACGAGAAGAAAGCGCTCCGGGAACGCAGCGCGCGCCTCAAGGAGCGGCTGGACGAGACCCTAGCCCACGTTCGCTCGCTGGAGCGCGACGGCGAGAGCCGCGTGCGCGAACTCGACCGCGAGGTGGCTCTCTTCGCGGTCGGCCACCTGCTGCAGCGGCTGCGGGACAAGTACGCCGACCACGAGGAGATCCGCATCTACCTGGAGCAGGTCGAGGCCGACATCGTGGACAGCCTCGACCAGTTCCGCCGCGAGGAGTCCGACTCCGACAGCCGCAGCACCCCGATCCCCATCCCCCGAGAAGCCATCGAGCGCACCTTCTTCCGCCGCTACGCCGTCAACGTGCTGGTCACCCACGGCGGCGAGCAGGGCGCGCCCGTCGTCGTCGAGCACAACCCCACCTACTACAACCTCTTCGGCAAGTTGGAGTACCAGTCCGTCTTCGGCGGGATGCAGACCGACTTCACGCTCATCAAGCCGGGCGCGCTGCACCGCGCCAACGGCGGCTACCTCGTCGTGCAGGCGCGCGACCTGCTGCTCTCCTTCCTGGCGTGGGATGCCCTCAAGCGGTCGCTGCGCAGCCGCGAACTCACCATCGAGAACATCGGCGAGCACTTCACGCCGATCCCGGCCACGGCCCTGCGGCCCGAGCCCATCCCCCTCGACGTCAAGATCGTCGTCGTCGGGCATCCCCTCATCTACTACCTGCTCAACGCGCTCGACGAGGACTTCGCCAAACTCTTCAAGGTCCGCGCCGACTTCGACACCGAGATGTCTCTCGCCGACTGCGAACTGGACAACTACGGCGCGTTCGCGGCCGCCTGGTGTCGCGACCAGGGGCTGCGCCACCTCACCCGCGCCGCCGTGGCCCGGCTGGTGGACTACGGCACGCGGCTGGCCGGCGATCAGCAGAAACTCTCCACCCGGTTCATCCGCATCTCCGACGTCATCAGCGAGGCCGACTACTGGGCGCAGCGGGCCGGCGCCGACCTGATAGACCGCGAGCACGTCAACCAGGCCCTCGAGCAGAAGGAGTACCGCTCCAGGCGCATCGAGGAGAAGGTCCTCGAGATGCTGGAGCGCGGCGACATCCTGGTGGACGTCGAGGGGAGCGCCGTCGGCCAGTGCAACGGCCTCTCCGTCATTGACTTGGGCGACCATGCCTTCGGGCAGCCCTCGCGCATCACCGTCCGCAGCCGCATGGGCCGCGGCGACGTCGTCAACATCGAGCGCGAGGCCGACCTCTCCGGCAACATCTACAACAAGGCCGTCCTCATCCTCACCGGCTACCTCGCCACCCGCTTCGTTCCCGACGCGCCGCTCAGTTTGCACGCCAGCCTCTGTTTCGAGCAGTCCTACCAGGGCGTCGAGGGCGATTCCGCCTCCGTCGCCGAACTCTGCGCCCTCATCTCCAGCCTCGCCGACGCGCCGCTCCGCCAGGACCTGGCCGTCACCGGCTCCCTGAACCAGCACGGCCAGGTGCAGCCTGTGGGCGGCGTCACGCGCAAGGTCGAGGGCTTCTTCGCCGTCTGCAAGGCCAAGGGCCTCACCGGCACCCAAGGCGTCATCCTCCCCGCCCAGAACGTCAAGAACCTGATGCTCAAGGACGAGGTGGTCGAGGCCGTCGCCCAGGGCAAGTTCCACGTCTACGCTGTGCGCACCGCCGACGAGGCGCTCGCTCTGCTCACCGGAATGGAGCCGGGCGAGCGCGGCGCCGACGGCGCCTATCCGCCCGACACCGTCAGCGGGCGTGCCGAGGCGCGCCTCTACGAGTTCGCTCAGAAGGCCCGCAAGTGGGGCCGCCCGGCTCAGGCCCCCGCCAAGGACGACGCGTCGGCGTCCGACGAGTAGCCCGCCGGGACCACGATCCGCCACGGGAGGTATCCATGGCCATCTCGCGCATCGGAGCGATTCAACCCAAGCCCCCCCATCAGTGTGTCGCCGAATGGGCCGAGGCCGAGCCCGACGTCTGGAAGGACCACGCCAACCGCCTCAACGCCGCCCACGCCGACTACGACCTCGCCCTGCACCAGACCCAGATTGACCGGTACATCGAGCACCTGGTCGAGCGACTTGAGCACGCGGGTCAGGCGGGCCTGGACCTCGTCTGCCTGCCCGAGTGCTGCCTTCCCCTGGGCGCTTGCCGCTCCGACGCGCGCGACAACCTGGCCGCCATCTGCCGGTGGGCCGAACCCCGCTTCCTGGAGCGCATCGCGCCCGTCGCCCGCCGGCACGAGATGGTCATCGCCGGCTGCTACTACCGCAGTGACGGGGACGGCCTCTACAATGACACGGTCCTCATGGACGAGGCAGGCGAGGTCATCGGCATTTACCGCAAGGTCCACCTGCCCTGCCCGCTCGACTGGGAGGCGGGAGAGGCCAACACCTTCCGCGCCGGCGACGGCTATCCCGTGTTCGACACCAAGGTGGGCCGCGTGGGCGCGCTCATCTGCTATGACATCGAGTTCCCCGAGGCGACCCAATGCCTGGCGCTGCAGGGCGTGGAACTCATCCTCCATCCCACCGTGGGCTACAACTTCCCCGACGAGGAGGAGGTCCTTGCCGCGGCGCGGCTGCGCACGCGCGCCGTGGACGCACAGGCGGCGATGGTCTACGCCAACTTCGGACCCACGCCGGGGCGCAGCGCCGTCTATGCCAGCAACGGGGCCGAGGTCGCCTGCGCCGGCCGCGGCGTGGATCGGCTGGTCTTCGCCGACCTTGACCTGCAGGCGCGCCGGAGCCAGACCTGGGGCCGGGACTCGAAGTACGCCGACCACCGCGACCAACTCGCCCGCAAGCGCCGCCCCGATACCTACGGCCTGCTCGTCGAGCGCCACCCCCCGCTGCTCGAAGGCGCCACCGGCCCCGACGGCCGCCTCTACGAGTACGAGGCCGAGGTCGGCCTGCCCTAGGCATCTCCGCCGTCAGGCCCGCCCCGAGGCCTGCCGAAACAGGTGCACGAACTCGTCGGGGCGCACGATGACATACTCGTCGCCCAAGGCCTGCTGGACCTCGATCAGCCCTGCGGGTTCGCAGAGGGTGCCGCAGAACATGAAAGCCGGGCGCTGCTTCGGCGTCTTGCGGCGGATCGTGCGCACGATCCACGCCGGCTGCGTGATCCGCTCGTCGCCCGGCTGGCCCTCCTGCTCCGGCTCACCCCAGGCGCCGACGAGCGCGTCGAAGACCGGCACGTCCCCCTCGAAGGTGTTCGCCCCACGGTACGCCGGCCGCGGCGTGAAGTTCGAGAAGATCGCGTTCAGCCCCGGGATCCCGCGGGCGTAGCGGCGGTTCGTCTCGCGCGTGGCCTTTATGGGCCAGACCTCCCGCATATCGAGGCGCCGCATGTAGCGCCCGGTCATCTCCAGGAAGCCGCGATAGACGCTCTCGCGCCGCGGCACCTCCTGAGCGTAGCGCTCGGGGTCCGTGTACCCCATGCCCGAGCACGCGGCGACGAAGTAGTCCTGCTCGGTCGCCTCGTCGGCGAAGAACCCAGCCACCGAAGGCGCCAGGTCGAGCACGCCGGGCGTCAGATTGTGCCCCACGGGCAGCCCGGCCCTCGCGCGGTCGCGCAGGTGCCTGGTGGTCGAGCCCAACAGGGCCAGGTTGTCTCCATCGCTGTAGATGAAGGTCAGGTACACCTTGCGCTCCAGCGGCCGGAACCGAATTCGCCTCTGTCTCAGCCGGGGCGCCGGCCGCCACGCCGAGTGCAGGCTGAGGTTGTAGTTGAGCGCATAGGTCGTGAACTTCGCGTAGCGCGAGGCGACGTTGACGCTCATGTGCTCGCCCAGGCATCCCGCGCAGTGCCCGAGGACGAGCCGGTTCGGCGGCATCTCGCGCAGCACACGCTCCGTCACCTGGGCATCACGGCCCTCGAACCGGGCGAAGGGCGGCTTGCCGTGCACCGACCCCCGCGCCCGCAGCGCAAACAGCCGGTGGGCCACGATGTAGTCGGCCTCCCAGTGGTGCGGATGCTCGCCGCGCCTCACGTTGTAGGGATCGTGCAGGCAGAGGAAGGCGATGTCGTGCCGGCAGCGAGGCCAGAGGTCCCGCAGCGCCCACTCCATCACCTCGACGTCGTATTCCCACCGCCCCCGCAGGTCGTGCGCGACGGGCAGGCGCAGTTCGTCGGCCAGCGCCGGCGAGGCGACCGCCAGGTCCTCCAGGCCCGCAAGGGTCGTCGCCGCGAAGGCTGTGGCGTCCAGCGCCGGGTCGTAGACCACGGCGCCCCGCGCGGCCCTCCGGCATCGCTCGAACACCCGCCGCCAGTCATCCACCCAGCGCAGCCGGTGGCCCTTGCGCTCCATCCAGCGCAGCCACAGCAGATCGGGGTGGTCGTCGCGGTGCCCGGCGGGCAGGTAGTAGAGCCGCGGAGCATGGCGGTTCACCAACCCCTGCAGCGATGTCAACAGCAACTGCAGCGGGCGGTCCAGGCCCTCCATCGAGGCCACCGTGATCTCCCGGGCGATGGGGCCGGCCCTGGGGGCGACTCGTCGTGGCAGGGACGCCTTGGCAGCCATCGTTCGCCTCCGCGCGAATCCAGCGTGCACTCTTCGCTGTCGCTCCGGCGACTCCTGGGGGCCTTCGGCCTGCGGGCCCTGCCGGGGCGCATGGGGACTCCCAAGCCGGACCGGCCGCGCCTTGACGCCGCAGGTTGGGTTGGACTATAATCCAAGTCGTGATCGGACCGCAGTGGGCCAGGGTACTCGCCTGCGGTTTGGGCCTCATGCTGTGCGGGGCGGCGGCCGCGCAGGATGAGGCGCCGCAGCAGGCCTTCACGCCTCCTCGGGTTGTGGCAGCCGTGTACTCGGCCGGCGGTCCCGTGGACAGGGTATTGCTGCTGTTCGACCGCGAGGTGCCGCGCGACTCCGTAGCACAGCGCATCGCCAGGCTCGCAGAACTCTGCGACTCCAAGGTGTGGGACCTCGAGACCAGCTACGGCCCCTTTGTGTCCCTGATGGACTCCGACGACGACGATGCGGAGAGCGAGGGCGTGACCCAGACCACAGTCAGGTTCGGCATGGCCGGTCTCACCGACTGGAAGCGCGGCACCCTGGCCGTCGAGCCGTTCGCCCAGGCGTTCCGCGAGGACCTGCCCGTGCGCATCAAGTACCACATCGGCGCGGAGTTCCCGTTCCGCGAGCCGGCCGAGAGCGCGTTCCTCGTGGACGGCGTACTCATCCGGCACTACCCGTTCCCCACCTCCCACGTGTACGACGTCACGTCGGCCCCGCCCGACGCGGTCACCGCTCCCATTCCCGAGGCGCCCGCACCCGTGTCGGCTCGAGGCTGGACGGCGGTCATGATTGTCCTGGCCATTGCCATCATCCTCACCCTGATGACCCTGATCGGCCTCATTGCCTACGGGGTGCGCACGCAGTCCCTGCAGGGCGCGGGGCGCCCCATCCGCCTGGACATGGAACAAGTCAGGCAGCAGCACGCCGACCCCGACTCCTCCGAGAGCCCCGGGGAATCTGACACAGAGCGAGGGTAAAGCCGTGGCCGTCGAACTGGAAGAACTCTGCCGTTTCGCCGTCGAGAGCAAAGCATCGGACCTCTTCATCAAGGCCGAATCGCCGCCCGCCCTGCGGGTTCACGGCCGGATCGTGCCCACCGATCTGCCCGCCCTCACCCCCGAGGACTGCCAGCGCATGGCGGAATCCATCATGAACGAGGAGCAGGTCGCCCGCTTCCACGAGTACCACGAGTTCGACCTGGCCTTCACCCTGGGCGACCTGGCGCGCTTCCGCGCCAACATCTACCAGCAGCGCGGCTCCGTGGGCGTCGTTCTGCGCATCGTCCCGCTCGAGATCTACACCCTCGAAGAACTGGGCATGCCCAAAGCCCTCGTGGATCTCGTCAAGCCCCGCCAGGGCCTGATTCTCGTCACCGGCCCCACCGGGTGCGGCAAGTCCACCACCCTGGCGGCCATGATAGACCTCATCAACCGCACCCGCCGCTGCAACATCATCACCATCGAGGACCCCATCGAGTTCGTCCACATGGACCGCATGGCAATCGTCAGCCAGCGCGAGGTGGGCATTGACACCGAGTCCTTCTGGGACGCCATGAAGTACGTCGTGCGCGAGAGCCCCGACGTGATCCTGATCGGCGAGATGCGCGACGCCGAGACGATGCGCGTTGCACTCTCCGCAGCCGAGACGGGGCACCTCGTCTTCTCGACCGTCCACACCACCAGCGCCGCCGACACCATCGAGCGCATCGTCAGCATCTTCCCCCCCCACGAGAAGCAGCAGATCTGCCTGCGGCTCTCCACCGGCCTCCTCGGCATCATCTCCCAGAAACTCGTCCCGCGCGCCGACGGCACCGGGCGCGTGGCCGCCGTGGAGGTCATGATCAACACCCCCACCATCGCCAAACTGGTCGAGGAGGGACGCTCCGGCCAGATCTACAACGCCATCAGCGAGGGCGGCTACTGGGGCATGCAGACCACCAACCAGTCCCTCCTCAAGTACCACCGCGCCGGGATCATCGGCGAGGAGGACGCGCTGGCCTACGCCGGCAACCTCACCGAGCTCAAGCAGATGATGCGCCGCGGCGCCGCCGCCGCCGAGGCCCAGGCCCAGGCCAGCGGCTAGCGCGCCGCTACGGGAGAAGCCTATGCACATTGACGACCTGCTCAAGATCGTGGTCGAACAGCAGGGCTCCGACCTTCACGTCAAGGCGGGCCAGCCCCCCATCATCCGCGTCCACGGCCTCCTGCGCCGCACCGAGTTCCCGCCCCTGACCGCCGACGACACGCGCCGCCTCGTCTACGACATCATGTCCGACGAGCGCCGCCGCCGCTTCGAGCGCAACATGGAGCTCGACATGGCCTACGCCATCGAAGGCCTGGCTCGGTTCCGCGTCAACGTCTATCGCCAGCGCAACGCCGTGGGCGCCGCTCTCCGCCTCATTCCGGTGCGCATCCAGACCATTGACGAACTCGGGCTGCCCCAGGTCCTGAAGCGCATCTCATTGCTCCCCCGCGGCCTGGTGCTCGTCACCGGCCCCACGGGCAGCGGAAAGTCCACCTCCCTGGCGGCGATGATTGACCACATCAACGAACTCCGCCAACTTCACATCGTCACCATTGAGGACCCCATCGAGTTCCTGCACAACGACAAGGTGGCGGCCATCAACCAGCGCGAGGTCGAGATAGACACCCATTCCTTCGCCGACGCCCTGCGCCACGTCATGCGCCAGAACCCCGACGTCATCTTGGTCGGCGAGATGCGCGACCTGGAAACGATGCAGTTGGCCATCACCGCGGCCGAAACCGGCCACTTGGTGTTCGCCACCGTCCACACCACCGACGCCGCCCAGACCATTGACCGCATCGTGGACGTCTTCGAGCCCGAGCGCCAGGAGCAGATCCGCACCCAGCTCTCGGTCGTGCTGCAGGCGGTCATCTCGCAGACCCTGCTTCACCGCTGCGACGTCGAGGGCCGGACCGCCGCCTTCGAGGTCATGATGACCACGTCGGCCATCCGCAACCTGATCCGCGAGCGCAAGACCCACCAGATCTACAGTGCGATCCAGACCGGCGCCGAACTGGGGATGCAGACCCTCGACTCCCACCTGCTCGACCTCTATCGTCAGGGCACCGTATCGTTCGAGGATGCTCTGGCCAAGTCCACCAACCCGACCGAGTTCCGCCAGCGCGCGCGGGTGGCGCCCGAGGCGACCGGCGCCGTGTGAGGGATACTAGCCATGGCTCAGGTAACCGTTGACGAACTCCTGGCAGGCGTCATCGAGCGCGACGGCTCCGACCTGCACATCAAGGCCGACAGCCCGCCCCTGGTGCGCGTCTACGGGGACCTGCTTCCCTTCGACCTCCCGACCCTGAGCGCCGACGAGGCGCGCGAACTCACCTACAGCGTGCTCGGCGACAGCCACCGCAAGGTCTTCGAGCGCGAGTGGGAACTCGACATCGGCTACGAAATCCCGGGCCTGGCGCGCTTCCGCTGCAACTGCTTCATCCAGCGCGGCCGCGTGGGCAGCGTCTTCCGCGTCATCCCCCTGCGCATCAGCACCATGGAGGAACTCGGCCTGCCCGAGATCGCCGGCTACTTCTGCGACCGGCCCCGCGGCCTCGTGCTCGTCACCGGCCCGGCCGGCTGCGGCAAGTCCACCACCCAGGCCGCCATGATCGACCGCATCAACAGCAAGTTCTCCTGCCACATCGTCACCGTCGAGGACCCCATCGAGTTCGTCCACGAAGACAAGACCGCCATGGTCAACCAGCGCGAACTGGGCACCGACACCCTCGCCTTCGCCAACGCCCTCAAGTACGTCCTCCGCCAGGACCCCGACGTCATCCTGATCGGCGAGATGCGCGACCTCGAGACGATCCAGCTCGCCATCACCGCCGCCGAAACCGGCCACCTGGTGCTCGGCACCCTGCACACCACCGACGCGGTGCAAACCGTGGACCGCGCTATCGACATCTTCCCGACCCACCAGCAGCAGCAGATCCGCATGCAGCTCTCCGTCAATCTGCTGGGCGTCATCTCGCAGATGCTCGTCAAAGTCAAAGGTGGCGGGGGGCGCGTCGCGGCCTGGGAGACTCTCGTGGCGATCCCCTCGGTGCGCAACTCCATCCGCGAGCGCAAGACCCACCAGATCGCCTCCGTCATCCAGACCGGGGTCAGGCAAGGCATGACGACCCTCGATCAGTCCCTCGCCGACTTGGTCAAGGCCGAGCGCGTGGATTTCGAGGAAGCCCTCAAGAAGTGCAAGGACCCCAAGGAACTCTACAACCTGCTGGGACGGGATGTGAGCGAGGATGAACTGGCAGCCGCCGACCGCCCCGAACTGAGCGCCGGCGAATGAGCCTCCCGGCGGGCGCGCGCCTGAGTGCTGCAACGCAGGCGCCCCCGGCCGGGCTCCGCGTCTTCCGCAAGCGAGGAGGTCCCGTGTGGCCAAGCAACCCCTGCGCCTGGGCGTGCTCGTCTCCGGGCGCGGCAGCAACCTGCAGGCGATCATGGACCACGCTCGCCGCGGCGCGCTCGACGCCCAGGTCGCCGTGGTCGTCAGCGACGTGCCCGACGCCTACGCGCTGGAGCGCGCGCGCCGCGCCGGCATCCCCGCCGTCGCCGTCCCCCGCAGGGACTACGCGGGCAAGGACGAGTTCAACCGCGCCATCCTCGACCACCTGCGAAGCCACGAGGCGGACCTAGTCGTCCTGGCGGGCTACCTGCGCATCCTCAGCAACGAACTGGTGGACGCCTACCAGGGCCGCATCATGAACATCCACCCCTCGCTCATCCCCGCCTTCTGCGGCAAAGGCATGCACGGCGCGAGGGTCCACCAAGCGGCCCTGGACTACGGCGTCAAGGTCTCCGGCGTCACCGTTCACTTCGTCGAGAACGACGTGGACACCGGCCCCATCATCCTGCAGCGCGCCGTCCCCGTCGAGGACGACGACACCGCCGAGACGCTGGCCCAGCGCGTGCTCCTCCAGGAGCACCAGGTCTACTCCGAGGCCATCCAACTCTTCGCCGAGGGGCGGCTCAAGGTCGAGGGCCGCCGCGTGTGCATCCTGCCGGCCTGAGCCCCGCCCGTCGGAGGAGGCGTGCCGAGCCGCGACGCCCCCGGTCTCGCCGCTCCGGTCGGAGTGCGCTACACGACCTTCGCGGCCTTGGCCACGTTGTCCACGCCGATCACCACCACGCTGGCCTTGCCCGCGCCTGCCGCGCTGCCGTACACGTAGGCGATGTTGACCTTCTTGGCGGCCAGTTTGCGCGAGACGGCGGCCAGCGCGCCCACCTGGTCCTGCAACTTGAGCACGATCACCGGCTGCTGCGTCACCATCATCTTCGCCTTCTGCAGCGCCTTCTTCGCCTGCGCGTTCGACGAGGTCACCAGCCGCACCACCCCGCACTCGGCCGAGTCCACCACCGAGATCGCCCGGATGTTCACCTTCGCACGGGCCAGCGCCCCCGCCAGTTTCGCCAGTTGCCCCGGCTTGTTCTCCAGTGCGACCGACAACTGTGTGCCGCGTGCCATCTCAGCCTCCTCTCACTGCGTCATTGCAGCCGGCCGCCTGCTTCGCGAACCACCCCGCCGGCCCCTGCCTGCTCTTGGCTCAGGTTTTGACACCGGCCCGCCGCCCGCGTCCAGGAGCCTGCGCCCTCGCGGCGAATCCCGATACGCAGAGACACCCAACCCATGGGCGCACGCCTGACACTGCACGACGAACTCGCCCACCTCTCTCCCGCGGAGGAGGCCTGACGTGGACGGCTGGACGGGAATCGGCCTGGAGGTGGACCTCAGCCGCGGCGTCTGCCGGCCCGCGCCCGCCGCCGACGCCCTGCTGCGCGACTACCTCGGCGGGCGCGGCCTGGGCGTGGCGCTGGTCCGTGCCCGCGTGCCGCCCAGCCTCGATCCGCTGGCGCCCGGATCGCTCCTCGTCTTCGCCGTCGGCCCGCTCACGGGCACGCGCACCCCCTGCACCGGCCGCCACGCCGTCGTCGCCAAGTCTCCGCTCACCGGCACCCTCTTCGACTTCAACGCGGGCGGCCGCTTCGGCTTTCAACTGAAGGCCGCGGGGTTCGACTACCTCGCCGTGACCGGGCGCGCCGCCCGTCCCGTGGTGCTGGTGGCGGCGGACGGGCGGGCCGAACTCCGCGAGGCCGGGGACCTCTGGGGCCGCAACTGCCGCGACACGACCGCCGCGCTGGCGGGCCTGGGTCGGGTCTGCTGCATCGGGCGGGCGGGCGAGCGCGGCGTTCGCTTGGCGGCCATCACGAACGACGGCGCCGCCGCCGGCCGCGGCGGCCTGGGCGCCGTGATGGGGTCGAAGAACCTGAAGGCCATCGTCGTGCGCGGGTCGGCGCGGCCCAGTGTCGCCGATCCCGACCTCTGCGCGCGGCGCGCCGCCGAACTCGAGCGGATGCTGGCCGCCAGCCCCGTCTCCTCGAAGGGCCTCGCCGCCTACGGCACGCCCGTGCTCGTCAACCTCGTCAACGCCATGAAGGTGATGCCCACCGACAACTTCCGTCGCGTGCGCTTCGACGACGCCGAGGCCGTGAGCGGCGAGCGGATCGCCGCCGCCTACCGCACGCGGCGCACCGCCTGCTACACCTGCACCATCGGCTGCCAGCGCCGCGACCGGGCCTCCGGCCGCCGCATCCCCGACTACGAGACGCTCGCCCTCTTCGGCCCCAACTGCGGCAACGCCGACTTGGCCGCCATCTGCGACCTGAACGACCTCTGCGACGACTACGGCCTCGACCCCATCTCCGTGGCCGGCGCCCTGGCCTGCCACGCCGAGATCGAGGGCCGGCGGCTCAAGCCCGACGAGATGCGCGATCTCGTGCGCCGCATCGGCGAGCGCGAGGGCCTCGGCGCCGAACTGGGCGCCGGTTCGCTGGCCTACGCCTCGGCGCGCGGCCATCCCGAGGCGAGCATGAGTGTCAAGGGCCTGGACCTCCCCGGCTACGATCCGCGCGGCATGCTGGGCATGGCGCTCTCCTATGCCACCTCCAACCTGGGCGGCTGCCACCTGCGCGCCTACATGGTCGGCCCCGAGATCCTCGGCAAGCCCAAACTCGTGGACCGCCGCTCCTGGGCCGGCAAGTCCGGCCTCGTGCAGGTGCTGCAGAACGCCTTCACCGCCGCCGACTGCCTCGTCGCCTGCAAGTTCGTGCTCTTCAGCGCGGGCGAGGAGGAACTCGCCAACCTCCTGAGCGCCGTGACCGGCGTGGACTACCCCTCCGAGGCGCTCATGCGGGTAGGGGAGAGGGTCTGGAACGCCGAACGCCTCTTCAACCTGGCTGCGGGCGTGGCGCCGGACGCGCTGCCCGAGCGCTTCTTCACCGAAGACGCGGACGGCGAGACCCGCCCCATCGCCCGCGACGAGTTCGAGCAGGCCCTGCGCGACTACCACGCGTTCCGGGGCTGGGACGCCGCCGGCATCCCGACGCCCGCGAAACTCGCCGCCCTGGGCCTGGAGGCGTGAGGACTGCCATGTGGCGCGAGATCAGCAAGTTCGGCGCGAAACTGGTGGCGTGCGGCCTGGCCGACTCGCACTTCGGCAACATCAGCGTCCGCGCCGGCGACAAACTCCTCATCACCCGCAGCGGCTCCATGCTCGACGAACTCGACGAATCCCAGATCGTCGAGGTCCACCTGCGCGACCCCTCCAGTTTCGACCTGATCGCCTCCTCCGAGACCATCGTCCACCGCGCCGTCTACGAGGCCACCTCAGCGCTGGCCATCATCCACTGCCATTCGCCCTTTGCCGTCGTCGAGTCCATGCTCGCCGAGGCCGAGATGATCGTCCCCACCGACAGCGAGACCCTCTACTCGCTGCACGAGATCCCCGTCGTCACCGGGGGCGTGGGCACGCCCGAACTCGCCGAGTCCGCCGCCGCGGCCCTGGCCGATCACAAGGCGGCCATCATCAAGGGCCACGGCCCGATCGCGGTGGGGAAGATCGTCGAGGAGGCCTTCGTCCACATCTGCTCCGTCGAGCACGCCTGCCGCGTCAAGTACCACGTGGACCTGGCGCGGCGCCTGGGTGGCTGAGCGTGCGCGGGGCCGCCGCTACCCGCAGCACACGAAGGGCAGCCAGCAGCAGCAGTGGTCACAGCCCAGCCAGCAGCAGATACAGGGGCCGGCGCCATCGTCGCCCCAGGAGGGGTCCGTCCAGCGGTGCCGCCTTCGCGGCCGCTGCACGGGAGGGCTAGCCTCGTCGCGGCTCCCGAGGCTGAGCCGCTCCGCTCCGTCGCCCCGGCCGCACGCCCACGCGATGCGCCGGTTCGCCTTCTCCGAGAGCAGCCGCTCCACAACGCCGCCGTGGCGCACCAGCCGCAGCCGCCCGACGGCATCCCTCAGTCCCTCCGCAGCCGCCGCAGCCAGATCGGCTCCCCGGTCCACGGCCCGGTCGCCGAAGCATGCGCTCAGTGCGTTGAAGCGCCCGCGCGCGAGGTCGCCCACGTAGTCCCTGCGCGCATCCTCGACATAGGTGAGCCGCCCGAACCAGCGCCCCACGTCGCGCCCTGCAGGTACCCTCTCGGTTCGCCCCGCCAGCGCCGCCGTGTGTCCGAACACGGCCGCATAGGCGCTCTCGACGGGGGCGGACAGGGCGTCGAAGGTGCGCGAAGTCGCTTCCACGCGGGCCGACTCAAGGCCGGCCTGCCGGAGCGCCGAGGCGTCGAATCCCAGGTCCTGCAGGTCGCGCTCCGCGCGCCGCAAGAGGGGTCGGAGCGCGGCCCCCGCCCATCGGGCCAGCCATCTCGGGCCGAGGTCGCCGACCCAGGCATCGGCTGGGCGCCGTGTCGGGGGCGGGTGCCGGCGCCTGGGCCTCCACCAGCAGCGACAGCAGCGCCGCATCCGGCGTCGCCAGGGCCTTGGCCGGGGGACCGAAAGTGCGCGACAGGCTCTCACACAGCCCACAAAGGTGCCTCCGCCAGGTGACCCGCGCCTCCCCGCGCAGTGACCGTTCACAGCCCGCCAGCAGACCGTACATCTCCGAGGCGCCTTCCCTCCGGCCAAGGTCCGCCTACGACGCCTGTTCAGCCCCCTGTATGGCACCCCGCGACGGGGGACCGTGTCGGCGATGGTGCCGGAGGCGGGAATTGAACCCGCACGCCCCGAAGGACCCGGGATTTTAAGTCCCGTGCGTCTGCCAGTTCCGCCACTCCGGCCGCCGGGCCGAGTGTACGCGAAACGCGCGCCTGCTGTCAACGACGATCAGGCCCCGCCGGAGTGCCGGCGGGGCCTGGATGCCGCTGCAGGGATATGCGCGCCTTCGACGCCTACTGGACCGCCGGCGCACCCTTCGTCCGCCCGACCAGGGCGGCCGGGACCGTCTCGCCGAACTGCTCCCTGAAGATGCGGTAGTAGAACAACTCCTCCTTCGTGTTGAGGCTCCCCCCGTCGGGCAAGGCGCGTTCCGCCTCGAACTCCGCGTCCGAGATGACCTGGTCCGCGTGCGCCGGAAGCATCTCGCCCACGCCCGCGCCCTCCCAGAACTTGGACTTGGGCCGCCGCAGCACTTCGTCCGGAAGGAGGCCGTCCATCGCCTCCCGCAGGATCCACTTCTCAACGCGCGCGCCGTCGCCGCCCAACTTCATCTCGGGCGGGATCTGCAGCGCGTACTCCAGCACCTCCGTATCCAGGAAGCCGGTGCGTGCCACCAGCCCATGCCCGGCCGAGCAGCGGTCCACCCGCTGCAGCGCCGTGTTGTGCAGCCGCGCGGTGATGTCTATCAACTCGTCGGGCAACTCCGCGATGTCCAACTCCTTCAGGTAGGCGTAGCCGGCGAACAGTTCATCGCCGCCCTCGCCGGACAGCACGGCGGGGACCTGCTCCGAGGCCAGCCGGCCCACCAGGAAGTTCATCACGCTGGAACGCACCAGCAGCGCATCGAAGGATTCGAGGTGGTAGATCACCTCCGGCAGCGCGGAGAGGATCTCGTCCAGACTGCAGATGCGTTCGTGGTGGTTGGTGCCCAGGAAGTCGGCGACCATCCGCGCGTACTCGAGGTCGGTCGCCCCCTCGACGCCTGCGGCGAAGGTCGCCAGGCTCCGGGCGTGGCGGCTCGCCAGCGCCGTCATGGTGGCGGAATCGAGGCCGCCCGACAGCCACGCGCCCACCTCCCCGTGGCGCATGCGCTTCGTCACGGAGGCCACCAGCCGGCCGCGCAGTTCGGCCGCCACCTCCTCGGGCGACAGGTCCAGTGCGGGGCGCTTCTCCAGCCGCGCATACCGGTGCAGGCCGCGGCCCGGCTCGTAGATGTGCCCGGGCGGGAACTCCCGGATCCCGTCCGCCCAGCCGGCCAGCGCCTTCAGTTCCGATGCGAAGCAGACCGCGCCGTCGCACTCGCCGTAGTAGAGCGGCGACTTGCCCACCAGGTCCCTGGCGAGGAAGACCCCGTCATCTGCCGCGAGAGCCAGCGCGAACGGCCCGTCCAGATCGCCCACGAAATCGGGCCCCGCGGAGCGATATGCGCTCTCGATCGCCTCCAGCGGGCAGGTGGCGGCGACGCTCAGGTCCAGCCAGTTGTGGATCTCACCGTCCAGCGCAACGGCGTGCTTGTCCGCTCCGCTCGCGTAGAGGGTCTGGGCCGCGGGCCAGACCATCCCCAAGGTCGCGCCATCGTATCCGCGGACCGACATCCCCGCTCCGCCGCGGTGCGCCATCTTGGCCAGCGTCTCGCGGACTCGGCGACTCTCGTTTCCCCTCGCAATCCCGACAATACCCGCCACAGGTTCAGTTTCTCCTTTGCGCCCCATCGGGGCCAGGCTGCGCCGGCGCAACGCGCGGCGTTCTGCTCGTATGGGCTATGGCTCGCGGCTCACCCACATGAAGACGCCCGGCAAGCCGCGGCATCGGGGTGCTGCCCTTTCCGGCCGACCTCCCCGGCCGGCCATCGGGCCCGCCGGCCGCCGCTCGACCCGGGCGCGCACCGGCAGCACAGCAAGGGGAAGACAACGGACAATGGTTGCCTTGGCGAGCCCCGTCGTTCGGCTGGGCGCCGCCGGGATTCCTCGCTGTTCAACACATCTGCACGAAGTGTACCAGGATGGAGCCGCGCGGTCAAGCAAGCACGTGTCGTTGGGCTTGCACACGGGGGTGCATTGGACCCTCTGATGGGGGTTGACGAGCGCGCTCTTAGTGGTATAATGGTACTCGAATACCGGATAACGCGGGGTGACCGGCATGAACAGCGTGCTCAGGATATCGGAGGCGGCGTCCCTGGCTCTTCACGCCGCGGCGCTGCTGGCGGCGCATCCCGGCGAACTGCTCTCGACCCGCACCATAGCCTCCACCCTCAGGGCCTCCGAGGCCCACCTCGCCAAGGTGCTGCAGCGCCTGGCGCGGGCGGGCGTGGTCGAGGCGGTCCGCGGCCCCGGGGGCGGCTTCAAGCTGGCCAGGGCGGGCGAGAAGATCTCCCTGCTTCAGGTCTACGAGGCGATCGAAGGTCCGCTCGGCTCGGCCGCCTGTCTGCTGCCGCGTCCCATCTGTCGCGGCGACAAGTGCATCCTGGGCGGCCTGCTGGCCGCCGTCAACAAGCAGGTCAGGAACTACTTGGCCAGGGCCAGACTGTCGGAACTCACCCACGTCTTCGGGCGCGAGAAGGGGAAAGCATGGTCACACACCGCAAGATCATCCGCATTGACGAAGAGAAGTGCGACGGGTGCGGGCAGTGCGTCCCCGCGTGCGCGGAGGGCGCCCTCCAGATCATTGACGGCAAGGCGCGCCTGGTAAGCGACGTCTACTGCGACGGCCTCGGCGCCTGCCTGGGCGAGTGCCCGCGTGGTGCGCTTACCATTGAGGACCGCGAGGCGCCCTCCTTCGACGCCCAGGCCGTGCGCGAACACCTCGCCCGGCGCGACGCGGCCTGCGGCGATATACACGCTTCGGCGCAGTCCGAGCGCCTGCCGCATGGATGTCCCGGCGCCGCCTCCGAGACGCTGGACCGCGGCGAATCCGCGCCGCATGCCGGCGCGGAGGCCGCGCCCTCGCTGCTGGGCAACTGGCCCGTGCAGATCCACCTGGTGCCGCCCCAGGCGCCCTACCTGCAGGGGGCCCGCCTGCTTATCGCGGCGGACTGCGTGCCTTTCGCGTATGCGGACTTCCACCGCCGGTTCCTGGCGGACCGCGTGCTGCTCGTGGGCTGCCCGAAACTCGATGACGCCGACTTCTACCGTCAGAAACTCGCCCAGATCCTCTCGCAGAACGACATCCGGTCCATAGAGATCGCGCACATGGAGGTGCCCTGCTGCTCCGGCCTTGTGCGCGTGGTGGGCCAGGCGCTCGATGATGCGGGATCGAAGATCCCGCTCACCATCACCAAGGTCGGCATTCGAGGAGGGATCCTCGATACGACCGCGCCGGAAACGCAGAGCGAGGCTTAGCGTTCATGCGATGCCCCGGCCAGGACCGCCGCTACTGGAAGGCGACCGACGTCTTCGACGTGGCCTGCCCGTCGTGCGGCGACCCGGTGGAATTCTTCAAGGGCGACCTGCTGCGCCGCTGTCCGGGCTGCGGACATCGCTTCCGGAACCCCCGCCTGGACCTGGGCTGCGCCGCATGGTGTCCGCAGGCCGAGGAATGCCTGGGCATGGTGGCTGGCCTTCCGCAAGGGGCGGGCCAGGAGGAGGGCCCGCTCGTCCGGCGGCTCATCCGGGCCATGAAGCAGGAGTTCGGCGACGACGCCAGGCGGATCACCCACGCGCTCGCCGTCCTGGCGCGCGCCAAGGAGATCCTCAGCAAGGAGGCCGCCGATCCCCGCATCGTGCAGGCCGCGGCGCTCCTGCACGACATCGGCATCCAGCAGGCCGAGCGCAAGCACGGCTCCTCCGCCGCCCGCTATCAGGAGGCCGAGGGGCCGCCCATCGCCAGGCGCATCCTGCAGGAGGCCGGCCTCGACTCAGCGGCCATCGAGCACATCTGCCGCATCGTGGGCAGCCACCACAGCGCCGGTGATCTGGACACACCCGAGTTCCGGATCGTCTGGGACGCCGACTGGCTGGTCAACCTGCCGGACGAGTTCCCCGGCCGCAGCGCGGACGACCTGCA